>Ga0247727_10009411_pt1 | contig 17726 bp, 16 predicted proteins | sample WisWelCaveWW1625_FD_202498 | JGI IMG/M metagenome (GOLD analysis project Ga0247727, IMG submission 202498) | Biofilm microbial communities from Wishing Well Cave, Virginia, United States - WW16-25 | ecosystem: Environmental > Aquatic > Deep subsurface > Groundwater > Cave microbial mat | place...
ACGGCTACGTTGCCGAGACGGTGGGCGGGCAGCGTTACGCGGCGGTGAAGCGCTATATCCGCGAGAATGCGGACGTTATGCCACAGGCGAAGAGCAGCCACGGCCTTGAGGCCGTGGAGATTCACTTTTGGTGATGCCCCAATGTCGTGAGAAGGAGCAGCCGAGCAATAATTTGACGATGACGAAGCTTCGGGAGTATACGGAGTACAGCGAGCTGGTAATTTTCCAACGCCGATTGTTTCGGAGCCGGATGTGAAACAAGGCGCTCATTCAAATAGACTGCCAAGGGGACAGTTTGTGTTGTTGGCTGGCATCGGATGGAGCATGGCGCCGTTTCTCAAAGACGGGGATCGGCTGGTCATCGCGCCGGTGCCAGTGGATCGGTTGCGCATCGGTGACATCATCGCGTATGATGACACAAGCTCCGGTGCGATCGTGTGCCATCGTGTGGTGAAGAAACGTACGATACCTGGCGGGATTCAGCTATATGCGCGTGGCGATGCGAATTGGGGAACAAGCGGTCCGCTCCAAGAACATCAGCTCAGAGGGAAAGTGGTCGCCGTATACCGTGGACGGCGGGTGATGATACTCACTTCACCATGGCGCGCATGGGTGCACTATGGAATTGTTTGCGGCCATCCGATGATTTGCTGGGCACGGACGATCAAGCGGATGATCACGCACCATGCAGCTCGAATGCTGATGCCGGAGGAGAGAGCGATATGATCCGAGAGACCCAATACCAGGACTTTAGTTGGCAGCTCCACGCTGACGCCGGACACAAGCCGGTCGTCGGGCAGTTTGAGCTGACGTACGCATGTGGATTAAAGTGCGCGCATTGTTACACCGACTGCTACAACACCCCGGAAGACCGGCGCCGGGAAATGTCTACGGGCGAGGCGATCGCCGTGATCGACAAGATCGTTGAGGGAGGCTGCTTCTGGCTATGCCTCACCGGTGGAGATCCACTAGCGCACCATGATTTCAAGACAGTCTACAGCTACGCTAAGTCGAGGGGATTGATCCTGACGATCTTCACGACCGGCACATCGATGACGCCGGAGATGGCGGACTTTCTCGCTGCTGCGCCACCGTTCAACATCGAAACCACCATCCACGGTGTGACGGCCGAAGTCTACGAAGCGGTGACGCAGCGACCTGGATCGTTCGATCGCTTCATGCGCGGCATCCGGCTGATTCTCGATCGCAGTCTGCCACTGAAACTCAAGACAGTCGCGATGCGGCAGAATCTTCATGAGTTATCGGCGATCCGAGCGTTCGTTGAGGAGCTGGGTATGCAACCGCAAATCAGCACAACGCTTCATGCCAGACTTAACGGAGACGTCACACCCGGAGACTACCGTCTCTCCGTTGAAGAGATTGCTAATTTGAATCGTCCATTAGACGGAGACAGTAGTGCAGAGGATCGCGGGTGCAAATCTTGCTCATCAGGTGACGAGCTCGAAGCGTTCCTGCGCCCCGTCGACCCAACGAACAAGCTCTTCCGGTGCGGTATCGGGTACGATTCGTTCTGGGTCAATCCATACGGACGGATGTGCCTCTGCGTCGCCGTGCGGGAACCATCGTACGATCTGCTGCGCGGCACGCTTCAAGAAGGCTTCGAGCAACTCAGCCGCGGCATTCGAGAGCTGACGTTCCAAGGTGATTCGGAATGCACCACCTGCACATTGTGGGATCGCTGCGCCAAATGCCCTGGCAAGGCGCTTCTTGAAACCGGCAGCCTGGAAGGTGACATTGATCATTTCTGCCAAGTGACCCATCGCATGGCCGATGCGGGGAACGTACCGCGTCCGGCCGGAACGTCATCCTGGCAAGAGGTCTACGAAGCGAAGCGGGCTCGTCGGATAGCTCGAGCGCAACGAGCAAACATGTCCGACAACTCGTCGTTTCAGCCTTTGCCGGTGGTTGAGCCGTCGTTAGTGTTATCAGCAGACTCAAGCTGCTCCTCAACAGGAACGTGATGTCGGAGAAATGCGCGGCTAACCTTGCAGAGCATCAACCCTTAGCTTCTCCAGCGCTCCCCAACCTTGTGCGCACTTGGTCTCTGGCTCCACGACAACCGGACAGTGTCTTCAGACGTGCGGTGCAGCTGCTGCAACGTCTGAGGGTATCTCATTGCTCTTGGATGATCGTCTGTTTTCTACTGGGATATAAAGGGTACGGACGTATGACGCAATGGTGTTCGCAGTTGCTGCGCGCCTGGGGAAGATTGATGACCGGCTGTTGGCTCGGCGTGCTCGATCGGAAAACACTGCAGCGCATCGATCAGTTCTACTACGAGGAGCGATCGATGTATGCCGATCCCGACTACAATCGCTCAGGACTGATGGATTGGGAGCAGCAGGCGGTCCAAACACACTTTCAGAAGTGTAAACGATTGCTGCTGATTGGCGCAGGCGGAGGTCGAGAAGTGTTGGCGCTGCATCGGCTGGGATACGAGGTCGATGCCTATGAGTGTCATCCGAAGCTGCTGGCAGCGGCTCAGCGATTATGCCAGGAGGAAGGGACCGTGGCCACCGTTCGTTTCGCGCCGAGAGATCAGGCGATTGCAAGTAATGTCACGTATGATGGTGCAGTGATTGGGTGGGGAGCGTACACGTTGATTCAAGGGCGGGCGCGACGCACAGCATTGCTCAGTGCTGTAAGGCAACAGCTGGCGGATGATGCGCCACTACTCGTATCGTTCTTTATGCGATCGGAGAACGACCGGAGTTACCGGTTCATTACCAGAACGGCAAACACCATCAGACAAATGTTGCGACGGCCTGATTGCATTGAGCTGGGAGACGACCTCGTCTATAACTTCGTTCACTGCTTCCTCTCGGCAGAGGTAGAGAGTGAGTTGCGAGAAGGGGGGCTTCAACCGGTTGAGATAATCAGTCAGGGCGCCAGTGGATACGCTGTAGGTCGGGTGATGGCTGAGCATGGTGTAGCCCGCCAGCTACAAGCGAATATGGCGAATCGTCACACCTCGTTTGTGGACAATACGACAGAGTTGACAGGAGCGAAGAGCGTGGTGACGTAATGGCGTGGACGGTTTCGGTGGTTGTCGTTACAAAAGCGGTGAACGAGCGGCTTGAGCACTGTCTCGATGCGGTAAGACGCCAATCGCTCACGCCTCATGAAATTCTGGTGTGCGTGACCGGCAACATGGACATGCAACAGGCACCAGCCGCATATGGGCACGACACCACAACCACGTGGCGGTTCGTTGACGGGTGGTATACCACGGCTCTGAATATCGGCATCTGCTCCACGACCGGCGAGTACGTGTTGTGTTTGAACGATGATGCGGTACTCGATCATCAGTATCTGGAACAGGCGTTGCCAGCGTTCCGACATGACGCGGAGATCGGCATGGTGACCGGCAAAATTCTCAGGTTTGATGGGAAGAGGATCGATGGCACCGGACAATTCCCTGGGCGGACGCGCAAAGCAATCGATCGAGGATACCGCCAGATCGATCGAGGGCAGTTTGATTGCGCCGGGTATGTCTTTGGGCCTGGGGGAACCGCCCCGATCTTCCGGCGGTCAATGTTGGCATCGATTGCCTTGCAACCCGGCGAGTACTTCGATGAGCTATTCGGCATGTACTACGAAGATCTCGACTTGGCGTGGCGTGCACAACGAGCAGGCTGGAAAGCTTACTACGTTCCCACAGCGGTCGCGCATCACGAACGCGGTGCCTCCTCACGGATCCGACACAACGGACTGCGTCACCACTTCTACCTACCCCAGATGCCGGATGCGCTGCTGCAACGAGCGGTGCTCAACCGCTACCGGGTCATGTTACGCAACGACACGCTGGCAGGCATCGTGCTCAATCTCCCAGCCATCGTCGCGTTTGAGCTGGGGCAATGGGGTTATCTGATGTGTCGATCGCCACATCTGGCGGTCGAGTGTGCCAGGCAGTTGCGATGCCTGATCGTAGCTAGAAGCCATCCTCGAGATCCTTCAACTACGCTGCCTGTTGATTTCCGACAGAACTCCTCGGAGCCACTACTTGTCTCCCAAAACCACGATGAGCATGCTGTTGCAGCAACCCACACGCTGACTTGACGTTCCGAGGGCCTCTGCCGTATAATGCGGCCAGTAGATAGAGGATGGTAAACGAGGAGCGAACCTGTGGCAATTGTCAAGAAACAGCAAGTCATCGAGACATTCCGCCAGCACGAGAGCGATACCGGCTCACCGGATGTGCAGATTGCCCTCCTGACCGAACGGATCAATGAACTGTCAGGGCACTTCAAGGTGCACAAGAGCGATCGGCACTCCCGGGTTGGCCTGTTAAAAATGGTCAGCCGGCGCCGCAAACTGCTGGATTATCTGAAGCGCGAAGATGCTCCGCGCTACCAGCGAATACTCGATCAGTTGAGCCTGCGCAAATAACACACGCCTTAGATGATCGGTCCGCACGCGCCGTCCCAATGGGGGCTGAGCAAAAGCATACTTCCGATCGTTTCCGTATACGGTGGTGGTCAGGGGAGGCGTTTGTCTAGATTTGGCGACCCAGCGTTATGTAGTTGCCCACAGGAGAGCAAGAACAGCGCGAGCGGGGGCTGTGAAGCACTGGCTCTATCGCGTTAGCCAAAGAAAGGTATAGAGGTGAACTTGTGATGCGTTGCGAAGCGCGAATCGGTCGGTCTTCACTGATCTTGGAAACAGGCAAGATTGCCAAGCAGGCAGATGGTGCAGTCACGGTGCGGTATGGCGATACCATTGTGCTGGTCACCGCGGTGGCGTCGAAGGAGCCGAAGCCGGATATTGGTTACTTTCCGCTCACGGTGGAGTACCGGGAGAAAACCTACGCGGCTGGCAAGATCCCTGGCGGGTTCTTCAAGCGGGAGGGGCGGCCGACCGAAAGCGAGACCCTCTCAGCCCGACTGATTGATCGACCGATCCGACCCCTCTTCCCGAACGGTTACCTGAATGAAGTCCAGGTGATGGGTACGGTGCTTTCCAGCGATGGTGAAAACGATCCCGATGTGCTTGGTATCATCGGCGCTTCCGTCTCCCTCATGTTGGCCGGTATTCCGTTCCAAGGCCCGGTGGCTGGCGTGCGCGTCGGTCGAGTCAACGACCAATTCGTCCTCTTTCCCACATATGCTGAAGCTGATCAAGGCACGCTCGATCTCGTTGTCGTGGGTACGGAGCAGGGTGTCGTCATGATCGAAGCTGGAGCAAAAGAACTGCCCGAAGCGATGATGATCGAGGCGATTGAGTTTGGCGCGAACGCGATGCGGGAGATCTTCGCGCTGCAGCGCCAACTACTGACCGGCGCCAATCGTTCGCCGCGCCCGTTCACTCCGCTGCTGCCCGATGCGCAGCTCGTTGAGCGCGTGCGAAGCGTTGCAACGCCCCGTCTGGCTGAAATCAACCAGCGTCGCTCCAAGCAGGAGCGCGATGCGGAGATTGATCGTTTGCGAAAAGACCTGCTCGCATCGCTGCGGGAAAGCGCGGCTGGCAGCACTCCGCCAACGGATAAGACGATCTTAGCCGCGTTTGAGCACGTGGAGTGGGAGGACGTCCGCCGGTTCATTCTGACGCAGAAGGCGCGGTTGGATGGTCGCCGGTACGATGAGATCCGCCCGATCTCTTGCGAAGTCGGCACGCTGCCGCGGACGCACGGCTCCAGCCTCTTCACGCGTGGGCAGACGCAGAGTCTCTCCGTCACAACGCTCGGCACCAGCAAGGACGAGCAGCTCGTGGAGGCATTGGAGGGAACGTCATACCGAAGCTTCATGCTCCACTATAACTTTCCGCCCTTCAGCGTGGGCGAGATCAAACCGGTGCGCGGGCCGGGACGCCGAGAGATTGGGCATGGCGCGTTGGCTGAGCGAGCGCTACGCCCTATGATCCCAGCGAAAGAGCAGTTTCCGTATACGATTCGCCTGGTGTCCGAAATCCTGGAGTCGAACGGCTCATCCAGCATGGCCTCAGTCTGCGCAGGAACGCTGGCGCTGATGGATGCCGGCGTGCCGATCGGCAAGCCGGTCGCCGGGATCGCCATGGGGTTGGTGCACGAAGGCAGCCGGTACGAAGTCTTGACTGATTTGTCTGGACTCGAGGATCATCACGGAGATATGGATTTCAAAGTGGCCGGCACGCGCGATGGCATTACTGCCATTCAGCTGGATCTCAAGATCGATCATCTGCCGCATGAGGTGATCCGTCGGACGTTGCAGCAAGCGCACGAGGCACGCTTGAAGGTGTTAGACACGATGCTGCAGACGTTGGACAAGCCGCGGTCGGAAATCTCTTCCTATGCGCCGCGGATCGTGACGATCAAGATCAACCCTGACAAGATCCGCGACGTCATCGGTCCAGGAGGCAAGATGATCCGTAAGATCATCGAGGAAACCGGCGCCACGATCGACGTCGAGGATGACGGCTCGGTCATGATCGCCTCAGCCAACGAGGAGAAGCTCAACGCCGCCATCGGACGCATCAAAGCGTTGACAGAGGATCCGGAGATCGGCAAGGTCTATACTGGCAAGATCAAACGCATCATGGCGTTCGGCGCGTTCTGTGAGATTCTGCCCGGCAAGGAAGGGTTGATCCACGTTTCCGAGCTGGCCGACGGTTTTGTCGAGAGCGTAGAGTCGGTGGTGAAGCTCGGCGATGAAGTGCAGGTGAAGGTGATCGAAGTTGACGAGCAAGGACGTGTAAACCTCAGCATTCGGCAGGTGCACATGACCGGCGATCCGACGCCGTTGCAGCGGCCAGGCGGTGGCCGCGGGCGCGGCGGCGAGCGTGACCGCGATGGCAGCCGTCGACCCGGTCGGTCGGACGGCGATCGGGACTCACAACGAGAGGGCGGGCGGGACCGAGAGCAGTCTTCTTCGAGACGAGAAGCGCGTCAACAGTAATGAGCGTGTTATCCTGGCGACATTGCCAAGCCATCGCGTGTATTATCGGCGCCGTACTCCTGGCGCTGGCCTTGGCAACGTTTCACCCGGATGACCTGCCGTTTGATACGTCAGATCCGCATACGCATGTGGCGAATGCGATCGGGCTGGTGGGCGCCTACGCAGCATGGGGTGTGCTGCGGTTGTTTGGAATTGCCGCATGGTCGCTGCCGTTCCTGCTGCTGTTCTGGGCGGTAGCGAGGTGGTCTGTCGCTTCAGGGAGCGCCGCTTGGACGCGCACCGCTGGCCTGCTGATCTTTCTGACCTGTGTGTCCGTGCTGCTCAGTGCCAGCGCATCCGCCGATCCTTTCTTGCAAGTGGAGCGCGGAGGCACCATCGGCCTAGCGTTACTCCAGTTGGCCAGTTCCTACTTCGGTCTCCTCGGCGCCGCCATCATCAGCACGGCGATCGGAAGTCTTGCGTTGCTGATGGCCACGGACTTCGCGCTGCTGACCGTGCTGGCGCGCGTGCCATCCCAAGTGACAGCAACCGCCGCCTGGTGGCAACGCCATTATCGAGCCGGGCAGGAAGCGTTGACCAAGCGGATACGTCAAGCCCCGAGAGCCGCTGCCAGTAACAGTAAGACACGCACCAACGGTGTCGGCGTCCAAGAGATGACTGCGACAGCAGAACTGGAGCCGCGCTCGTCTCCGAAGATCATTGAGCGATCGATGCCAAAGTCAGGTATGGCAACCATCGCGCCCAAAGCCGAATCCGGCGACCGAGACGCATTCGGGCGCAGCGCGGCTGCGGCCAAACCATCCCGACCTCCACGAGCGCATGGCGATTATCGCTTGCCATCTCTTGATCTATTGAAGGTGCCGCCGCCAGTGGAGGCGCACCAAGTAAAGGAAGATCTGCAAGCAAACGCGCGATTACTGGAAGAAGCGCTGGCTGATTTTAGCATTGAAGCGCGTGTCGCCGAGGTAGAGCAGGGACCGGTGATTACGCGATACGAGCTGCAGCCGGCACCCGGTGTGAAAGTGAATCGTATCGTTGGCTTAAGCGATGATATCGCGCTGGTGATGAAGGCGCCCAGCATCCGGATCGTAGCGCCCATCCCCGGCAAAGCGCGTGTCGGCGTGGAGATACCGAACAGCCGCACAAGTCTTGTGTACCTCCGCGAGGTGTTGGAGAGCCCGCAGTACAAACAGAGTCGCGCTCATCTTCTCCTGGCTCTAGGCAAGGATGTCGGAGGCGAGCCGCTGGTCGCCGATCTTTCCGACATGCCACACCTCTTGATCGCCGGCACGACCGGATCCGGCAAGACCGTTTGCGTCAACGCGATTGTCATGAGCATTCTGTTCCACGCTTCGCCCGATGAAGTGCAGTTTCTGATGATCGATCCGAAAATGGTAGAGCTGGCCTGTTTTGACGGACTACCGCACCTAGTCAGCCCGGTCGTCAAAGATGTGCGCAAGGCAGCCGGAGCACTGGCATGGGTGGTCAATGAAATGGAGGATCGCTACCGGCTGTTTGCTCGTGCTGGCGTACGAAACATCGAAGGGTACAACACCCGGATGGCAAAGAAAGCAGAGGCGGGGGTCGGGGGGCAGGAGGCAGAAAATCCAGAAGCGAACGACGAGCGACGAGTAACCAGTGATGAGCAAAAGCCGCTGCCATACATCGTGGTCATCATCGATGAGCTCGCCGATCTGATGATTGTCTCCACAAGAGAAGTGGAGGATGCGATCATCCGGCTGGCGCAACTCTCTCGTGCCGTCGGTATTCACATGATCATTGCCACGCAGCGGCCATCCGTGGATGTCATCACCGGCGTCATCAAAGCGAACTTTCCGGCTCGTATCTCGTTTCAGGTCGCGTCGAAGGTTGATTCACGCACGGTACTTGATATCAATGGAGCCGACAAATTGCTCGGCAAAGGTGATATGCTCTTTCTGAGACCCGGTACGGCGAAACCGATCCGCGCGCAGTCCAGCTTGGTGACCGATCCGGAGATTGAGCAAGTCACCACGTTCATCAAGCAGCAGCGAAACCCCGTTTACCGCGAGGGGCTGACGCAAACGCTGACCAAGGATGCCGTCACAGCACACCTTGAAGTAAAAGATGAGATGTATGACGCTGCCGTGGATGTCGTGCTGACGACCGGGCAAGCATCCACATCGATGCTGCAGCGGAAACTGCGACTCAGCTACGTCAGAGCGGCGCGACTCATGGATCTGATGGAACAAGAAAGGATCGTGGGACCGGGGCGTGGCGCTAAACCAAGAGATATCCTCGTGGATCGCAGCCAACGGATACCGACCAATCCAATCTCAACGACAGAACCGTGAGCGCACCCGTCACGCTGGAAGCCGTGGCGCTACGGCTAGGACGACATATGATAGAACGACCCGGAACACCACAACATAAACATGTGGTGATCGGCGAACGGTTGCGTGCGTCGCGGGAGCAGCGCAGTATCACCCTGGAAGAAGCGGCGGTGCGCACCAAGATCCATGCTTCGGTGCTGGAGGCGCTGGAGAGCGGTGAGATGGTGCAACGACTCGGGTCGTTTTACGCCAAAGGCTTTCTCAAGAAGTACGGAGCATTTCTGGGGGTGGATGTCCAACCATGGCTGGACGATGTATCACGAACAACGCCAACGACCGCTGCGCATGTCGTTCGTACTACGCCACAAACTGCCTCAACAACTCCTAAAGCAACACCTGAACCTGTCACCGCTCCACCAGAAAAGCCGCCGTTCCAATGGACGATTCCCTGGGAAATTGATTGGGAATGGATGCGGAGAGTCGCCAGGCCGGCTCTTGTGGCGCTGGTCGTTGTCATCGCTGGATCGTGGACGGTGAAAACCGCTTCTTCGGCTTGGCGGACGCGAGCCGCTCGGCCGGCCCGCATCGCACCGGCAGTCCGCGCAACAGCCGCGCCGCAAGCAACGCCCAAGCCACCAGCCCAGCCGCAGGCGACGTTGTTGTCTTCGTCAGCCCGCCCTGCTCCATTGATAAAGGCCAGCACACCGCTGACATTAACCGTCCTTCCCAAGCGCGATGTCTGGATGCGAGTGCAAACGGACGGCAAGATTGTGTTCCAAAATGTCCTCACGGTCGGTACGGCGGAGCGCTGGCGCGCGACGGAACGCTTTGATCTGTGGGTAGGGGATGCCGACGCCTTGACGCTCGATCTCAACGGCCATGACTTGGGTGCACCAGGACGCGGCGTGCAGAAGAACATCGTCGTCACACGCGAAGGACTGCGGTTGAAGCCATGAGTACGAACACATCCGGCGCCATCTCCCCCAAGCAGCGTCACAACCGCAACGCGGCGGTGCGCATCGGATTTGTCAGTCTGGGATGTCCCAAAACACTTGTTGATTCGGAAGTGATGCTGGGCCACTTGGCGGAGCATGGCTTCCAGCTTGTTGACGACCCTGAGCAATCGGACGTTGTCGTCATCAACACCTGCAGTTTCATCCAAGACTCCATTCAGGAGTCGATCGATACCATCATGAGCGCGGCGACGTTGAAGCGTGAAGGAAAGATTCGCGGCATCGTGGTCACCGGTTGCCTCGCCCAACGATTCAAAAATGAATTGCCAAAGGAGCTGCATGAGGTAGACGGTTTTCTCGGGACATCCAACTTTGACCAACTGCCGTTGATCGTGGAGCGCGTGCTGAATCACGAGCGCGTCGTCGAGATTCCTCAGCGACCGGGGCCGGTCTTTGCTGGGACGCCGACTCGACGGCTGCTGACAGCACCGCACGTGGCGTATGTGAAGATCAGCGAAGGCTGCGATCATCGCTGCAGCTTTTGCACGATCCCGTCGTTTCGCGGTGACCATCGCAGCCGGGCGATGGAGGATATCGCGGTGGAAGTCGAGCAGCTGGTTCGCGAGCATGGTACGCAAGAGGTCATCCTCGTTGGGCAGGACACCACCCTCTACGGCATCGATCGCTACGAGTCGCACCGGTTGCCCGAGCTGCTGCGCCGCGTGGCGGCAGCCATTCCGCACGGCTGGGTGCGCTTGCTCTATACCTATCCAACATACGTATCGGATGAGATGATCGCTGCGTTTGCCGAGATACCGAACCTCTGCAAGTATCTCGATATACCGCTGCAACACATCAACAACGAGATGCTTCGACGCATGGCGCGGCTCGGCACCAAGGAAGAGATCAAAACGCTGTTGGACAAAATCCGACGCGCCGTCCCAGGGGTGGCGATTCGCACGACGTTCATCGTTGGATTTCCCGGCGAAACGGATGCCGCCTTCGAAGAACTCGTGGCGTTTGTGCAAGCGCAGCGATTCGAACGACTCGGTGTCTTCCGCTACTCGCCGGAACCCGGAACACCGTCAGCGTTGTTTGACGAACAGGTACCGGATGCCGCCAAACAGGCGCGGTTCGCACAGCTGATGAGCGTGCAGCAATCGATCGCCGAGTCAATCAACCAGTCGCGCCTGGGGCAGACGCTCCGCGTGCTAGTTGATGAGATGGATGCTTCGGACCCAACCATCGCACTGGCGCGTACCGAAGCCGATGCCCCGGAGGTAGACGGTCAGGTGTTTGTACGCACGACATCACCTATCACTCCGGGTACATGGCTAACAGTTCGCGTCGTTGATACCTACGAGTACGACTTGGTGGTTGAACCAATAGTCGGCATTGCGCAACACGCGACAAACGACCAGAGACAAGCGTTCAAGACACAGGGGTGTTGATCTGGCGTCCGTTATCATACGCTACTTGTCACAAGCCACTGGTCACGGTCTACCACTATGAACTTGCCGAATAAGCTAACGATTTCCCGCATCGTGTTGGCATTTGTCTGCATGCTGCTCGTCTTCTGCCGCGGCATCGGCGCAAAAGCCGGAGCGTTGTCGGTATTCCTGGTGGCATCGATCACCGACTTCTGCGACGGGTATCTTGCCAGACGATACCATCTCACGTCCGATTTTGGACGGTTGATGGATCCAATCGCTGACAAGATTCTGGTCATCTCACTCTTCCTGGCGTTCGTTGAGCTGCGGATCATTCCGGCATGGATGGTCGTACTCATCATCGCGCGGGAACTCGTCATCACCGGCCTGCGGCTACTGGCAGCTGCCAAGGGCGTCGTACTGACCGCCGCACAGGGAGGCAAGCACAAAACGGTGTCTCAGATCGTGGCGATCGTGCTGATGCTCTGGTTTCTGCTCGTGCGGGAAATCCGAATGGCGCACGGAACCTGGAGCGCAGACGTAGCGCTCTGGTGGCAACGGGTCATCTGGTATTTCATGCTGGTCACCATCGGGATTACGGTAGGTTCCGGCCTCTGGTATCTCTGGTGGCACCGATCGGTCTGGCTGAATGTTGGTTCGCCGCAGAAATCCCGATAGACGTTGTGATGCACGCCGAGGACCACATACCGCCAATCGCTAGACGCCATCCAGCGTCATCGTGCTCAACACTCGATAGATCGGACCATCGGGCGTCAGCGTGCTTTGGACCAAGACGACGCGATCTGCTTTCCAACTCATGTCAGATGCTAATCCTTGCTGCTCACTCAGACGTTGAGCCAACTCCTGCAATCGCTCCGAGCTTCTGACGCGTCCCAGCGTCACATGCGGGTGAAATGCGCGTTCCTCACGGGGAATACCGATTACCAAGAGTTGCTCCTCGAGTTCTTGTTGCAGGCGATACAACGCATCGACGTCGCCACCAACGCCGAGCCACACTACACGTGGCCCTCGCAGGTTCGGGAATGCGCCAACCGAAGTGGCGATCAGCGTGAGTGGCGCATATCGGTGCGACAGCTGCTCGAGAACCGAGGAAACCTCTGGGATCTGATTGCCAGGCGTATCGCCGAGGAACTTCAACGTCATATGCATCTGTTGCGGATCGCTCCATTTGACGTCCGCTCCAATGTGCCGCAGGTTATCGATCAACTGTTCCGCTTCTTGCCTCACCGATTGCGAGATGTCCAATGCGATGAATGCCCGGATTGCGTCAGGCATTGGTGAGATGAGTTCTGACAAGCTCCAAGGCAGCTTGTGCCGCCCGCCGCTTAATGTCATCACGGCTACCGAGAAACCGGTAGCGCTGTACCGCCGTGCCGTGCGCGTGACTGAGCGCAATAAAGACAAGACCGACCGGCTTCGAGGAGGTGCCGCCGCCGGGGCCAGCAATGCCCGTAACAGCGAGACCAAGAGTGGCGCCATTGGCATCGCGGATGCCGCGAGCCATGGCTGTCGCCACTGGCGCGCTGACCGCCCCATGTCGCCGCAGCAACGGCCGCGGTACCGCCAGCGCCGTCTCCTTCGCCGTATTGCTGTACGCGACAACGCTCTGCAGTAGATAGCGTGAGCTCCCCGGAACGTTGGTCAGGCGGTGGCTGATGAGCCCCCCGGTACACGATTCGGCGATCGCGACCGTGGCACGCCGTCGCACAAACAGCCGCCCCACCACCGATTCCAGCTCCTCCTGATCCGTGGCGAAGAGTCGCGGGCCGAGACGCCGCCGAATCGAACGCTCAACCGGCTGGATCAGACGCAACGCCCGCGCTCGGCTGGATGCTTTGGCGGTGATGACGATATCGACCTCGGATGCTCCGGCGTAGATGCCAACGGTGACGGGAGGTTGTGCTGTCATCCACCGAGCGATTAAGCGGTGCACATGCGACTCTACCATACCGGTCACCTTGAGCGTGCGCGACAGAATGAGCGATGGTTCCGGGCGGATGCGCCGTATGAACGATGCCAGGTTGCGCTCAGCCATTGGTTCCATCTCGCTCGGTGGACCGGGAAGCGCGATGATCCAGCTGCGCTCGACCGATACGGCGAAGCCCGGCGCGGCCCCCACGTGATTGTGAAAGACAGCAGCGCCCTCCGGCACCTCCGCCATGCAGCGATCAGCTGCCGGCATCGCAAGACCGCGCAAGCGGTATCGCCGTCTGATATGCGCCAGTACGGTTCGATCGACATACGTCCGCAACCCACCGAACCGCACGATAGCGTCACGCGTGACATCATCGAGCGTCGGCCCCAATCCGCCAATCGTGATGACAAGCTCCGCGCGCGGCGCCGCTTCGCGCATCGCATCCAGCAAACGCTCCACGTTGTCACCGACCGTCACATGGCGATACACATCAACGCCCAGCTCAGCCAGTCGGCGACCCAGGATGGCTGTATTGGTGTTGATGATCCGCCCTAGCAGTAATTCTGTACCAACTGCAATCAACTCAGCTCGCATGATAAAACGTATTGTAGAAGACGTTTTTCCCTTTGCACAGTTAAATTAAGTCGCCTATAATGCACCATCACTTGAGGATGCACACCGCATCATCTTGTTGGTCCGGCGGGATCACATCGTCCGGATACGTCATGAATCATCGTTGCTCAGTCGCTGCACATCGGCAACTTCCGCCTGACATGTCCAGTCAATCGGGAGCACGGACACATGCTGCTAAGCAGCCACACAACTTGATGAATCATCGGCACGACCGGATCGTCACTGAAGGAGGACGGAGTCATGGTTGACACGAAAGATCGGGAGCGAGAGAAGAAAGCGGTGCAGTCGGATCGCTCGAAAGCGCTGGATTTGGCGCTACTGCAGATCGAGAAGGAGTTCGGCAAAGGAGCGATCATGCGGATGGGCGCCAATGTAAGGATGGATGTGCCTGTCATCTCGACTGGGGCGCTGGCACTGGATCTGGCGCTGGGTATCGGCGGCGTGCCGCGAGGACGCGTCGTTGAGATTTACGGACCCGAGGCGGGAGGCAAGACCTCGTTGACGCTGAGTATCGTGGCAGAGGCGCAGCGCAACGGCGGCGTGGCGGCGTTCATCGACGCCGAGCATGCGCTCGACCCAACCTACTCCAAGAAGTTGGGCGTTAACCTCGATGAGCTGCTGATCTCCCAACCGGACACCGGTGAGCAGGCGTTGCAGATCGTCGAGACGCTGGTGCGCAGCAACGCGGTAGACGTTGTGGTGATCGACTCGGTGGCGGCGTTGGTACCCAGGGCGGAGATCGAAGGGGAGATGGGCGACCAGCACCTCGGGCTGCAAGCGCGGCTGATGTCGCAAGCGCTGCGCAAACTGACCGCCGTGATCTCCAAGTCGAAAACATGCGTCATCTTCATCAATCAGCTACGAGAGAAGATCGGTGTCATGTTTGGCAATCCGGAAACGACGACGGGCGGTCGGGCGCTGAAGTTCTACGCGTCGCTCCGGCTCGATCTGCGTCGCATCAGCACGCTGACGGTTGGGGAGAAGGCGATCGGTACGCGGGTGCGCACCAAAGTCGTCAAGAACAAGCTGGCGCCGCCATTCCGCATCGCCGAGTTTGACCTCCTCTTTGAGGAGGGCATCTCTAAGACCGGCAGTCTGTTGGATGTGGCCGCTGAAACCGGCGTCGTCGACAAGCAGGGGTCGTGGTACACCTATGGCGAGCACAAGCTGGGGCAGGGGCAGGAGAACGCCCGGCTGTTCCTCAAGGAGAACCCGAAGCTGATGCAGGAGATCGAGAAGCGGACGCGGGAAACGGCGCTCGCAGCTCGGTAAGTCGGCTGATACTCCACGATCAGGGGACGATCATGCAACACACGGCGGGACGATGCTCTACGTTGGCAAGGATCATGGCGATGGCACTGGCGCTTGTGAGTGCGCCGGTCGCCATCGCCGGTGAGCGGGCGGCAACGCTCGAGCAGGAGTTCATCCGCGTTGCGGAACGCGTCGGCCCGGCGGTCGTCAGTATCAGTGCCGAACACACGGAGCATGTCGGCGTGCGCGGTTATTCCTTTGGAGCATACGGGGATGAGGACTTTGATCAATTTTTTCGGGAGTTTTTCGGCGGTGGGCCGCTGCAACAAGAGTTCAAGCGGGTCGGGCTCGGATCCGGCGTCATCATCAACCCGGATGGCTACATACTGACCAATGCGCACGTCATTGCTGAAGCTGATCGCATCACCGTCACGTTGCCGGACGGACGCGAGTTCATCGGCGCGATCAAAGGCATCGACCAACGCTCGGATCTCGCCGTGATCAAGATCGATGGCTCAGACCTTCCGGCGGCGCCGCTGGGTGACTCGAGCGATCTCAAAGTCGGGCAATGGTCGATCGCGATCGGCAATCCGTTCGGCTTCGCCGTTCATAGTCCGGAGCCGACCATGACGGTCGGTATCATCAGCGCGCTACGCCGATCGCTCCCGGCAACCAACCGCCGCGATCGCTACTATCAAGATCTGATTCAGACCGACGCCTCTATCAATCCAGGCAACAGCGGTGGGCCGCTGGTCAACGTGCACGGCGAAGTGATCGGTATCAATGTCGCCATCTTCACGACCAGCGGTGGCTCGCAAGGCATCGGTTTTGCCATTCCGATCAACGCGGCAAAGCGCGTGCTTGATGATCTGATCGCTGGCCGGCAGGTGCTCTACGGATGGCTCGGCGTGCAGATCCAAGATGTGAATGAATCGTTGGCGTCGTACTTCCGGCTACCGGATCAGCATGGCGTGGTGGTCGTCAGCATAGTCGGCAATAGTCCGGCCGATCACTCGGGATTGCGACCGGGTGATGTCGTCCGATCGTTCAACGGTGAGCCGGTAAAGGATGCGCGAACACTGGTGCAGAAAGTCAGCTACGCCGGTATTGGCGAGAGCGTCACGCTGGGCATCGTGCGCGAACAACGAACGGCAGAAGTCACCGTTGAGATTGGACGCCGTCCTGGTGAAGAGGAGACGGCCGTGGCAACCTCGCAAGTTGGTGCGCCGGCCGCCACAACTGTGGAGTGGCGCGGCGCCACCATTGGAGAGCTTACCGATGAATTGCGGCGACGCCTCGGCTTGCAAAGCACATCGGGTGTCGTGGTGCTGAACATCAAAGCGGGGAGTGCTGCGGACGTTGCGGGGTTGTCTGCTGGTGATGTGATCGACGAAATGAATCGGCGACCGGTCGAGAACCTGGCTGCGTTCAACAGCGTCGCGCATCAGGTCCGAAACGATGCGCTGGTGCGGACTGATCGAGGGTTCGCCATCGTCAAGGAGCCGTGATCGCCGTGCCGATCCGATCAAAGTCGACTGCAGGAGAGAATACGCTATCTAGAGCGATGAACGACGCGCTCAAGTTGCTGAAGTTCCGGCCTCGCAGCCGTCGCGAGCTTACCAATCGCCTGACCGAGCGCGGCTACGACAACGCAACGGTTCAGCAGGTCGTGGAGGATCTCGAGAAACGCCGATTCATCAACGACGCGGCATTTGCCAAGCTGTGGGCGACCAACCGCATGGAGCAGCGTGGGTTCGGCTCGCGGCGAGTGCGGCAGGAATTGAAAGCCAAGGGGCTGGATGAATCAGTGATCCAGGTTGCGGTGCAAACGGCTGCCGGAGAAACGGACGAGCAGACGCAGGCGTTGGAGGTCGCGCAGAAGTATCTGCGACGCTTGGAGAAGCTGGAGCTGGCCGTGCAGAAGCGGCGACTCTGGGGATTCCTGGCGCGCCGGGGCTTTCCATCACCGATCATCACCAAAGTGGTAGCGTCATGCGGTATCGGCCATCGCACTGGGGCGCGTCCTGCAGAGGCCGTCACTGACGAAAGCACCGAACAGGATACCAACGAGTCATGCAACACTTGACGACCGATCAGCTGCGTGAACGGTTTCTGGCATTCTTCGAGGCCAACGGCCACCGCCGTTTCGCCAGCGATGGGCTAGTGCCAACGGATGATCCGACCGTGCTGTTCACCTCGGCCGGCATGAACCAGTTCAAACCGTATTTTCTGGGACGGAAGGCGCTCGATACGAAGTACCGGGGCGCAGCATCGTGTCAGAAATGTCTGCGCACCGGTGACCTCGATAATGTCGGTCGGAC
>Ga0247727_10009412_pt1 | contig 17722 bp, 12 predicted proteins | sample WisWelCaveWW1625_FD_202498 | JGI IMG/M metagenome (GOLD analysis project Ga0247727, IMG submission 202498) | Biofilm microbial communities from Wishing Well Cave, Virginia, United States - WW16-25 | ecosystem: Environmental > Aquatic > Deep subsurface > Groundwater > Cave microbial mat | place...
TCAGCAAGATAAAGCAAAATCTTTTCTACGCATTCGTCTACAATGCTGTATTAATTCCAGTGGCAGGAGTAGGATTGCTTTATCCTGCTCTGGCTGGTTTGGCAATGGCAGCAAGTTCTGTTTCTGTTACTAGCAGTTCCTTACTACTCAGAAGGTGGACTCCACCCAGCAAAAGGAATACAAAACTTGGATGAAATACAATAGGTAATTTAAGATACATTATAATTTATTTTTAAAAACAAATAAAAAATTTTGAGAATTTTAGTTTAATAGGACTGTAAAAAGATGTATGGTTATACACCCCTTATCCTCATATGCCACAAATATCGGAAACATTCCAGAAGTCAGCTACCTGCTTCGCATCGTAACCGTAGTCATGAATAAGCTTCTTTGCAATCCCTTCGTTAACGTAGTAATGCCAACATTTGCAGCAACATGGACCCTCATCTGAAATCTTCACTGCCTGATTGAACACAGCCTGTTCTGAAGAGTTAAGTATCATCTTTCTATCGTAGTCAATCCATTTCTTTGCAACATCTATTGGAGTTTTATATGGATTGAGCGGTATGTCTGGAATATTTGAATATTGTTTGAGTTTTTCAAGGTGTTCATGGTATTCTGTCATATCCTTCATAGCGCCGCAACACTGTCCTCCCAGAAATTTACCATCTGTGCTGGAAAGACTAACTTTTGGTCCCACGCAACTGCCTCCCATGTTTGGTGACGAGGTTAGCAAGCCCTCTACGCTGGCGCTGCACGAAATGATCTGGCTGTCTAAATCTGCAAGCTCTGGGTCTACAGATTCTGTCAGGTTTTTGCTCTGAGTTAAAAAGAGGTTCTTCCCAGTTTGAGTGGGAATTGAGTTGTAAATCTCAAGCAATTTGATGTCAGAAGTTTGGATAGATGGAGGCTGAGAAACGGAAGACGCATGAAAACCAAAGAACACAAGGGAAATTATTGCTACGACCGATACGCTTCCAATAATCAAATATCGTACAGGTATTTCCACTTTCATATACTACACCTATCTGATTCCACGAGTCCTTTGGAAATGAAATACATGGATGCGACAAGGATGCCAATACTCAGCAAACTGATCTCCAGACCTTTCAGTGGAAATATGGAAAGTCCGCCTGCCACTCCTAAAATAGATACTACCGTAGTAGAACAAGCAGAGCAACCTGACGAAACAGCACCACCGAAAATTCCTCCAAAACCTGCAAGGTTTTTCTTTCCACCAAATGATTTTGTCATCTGCCGTTTGTATATTATCATCGAGATCGTGATCCCGGAAAGTATCGATACTAGAATCACAGACGAAAATAGTGCAATGCCGGAGGCATCGAGTATGTTTGCCGCTCCGTTAGTTATTACTTCTACAAGCAATGTGGGAGGAGAGTTAAGGCCAAGCAAAGTGACAAACGTAGAAGAGTTGTTGACCAATATGAAAATGAAGAACATGAATAAAGAAATGAGAGCTGATGCTAGGACATACCTTGGATTTCTGAAAACGCTTTGAAACGCGTTCTTCATAACCGCTGTGCTCATGCTTAACCCAATCCCTTGTCTATTACTTCCTTGAACACAGAATATGGCTGTGCCCCTGTGATCACGGTATAGCCCATTTCAGAGTTACCGATAAACATGGTAGGTGTGCCAGAAAGACCTAGCTGTCCACTAAATTTTGTTAGCCCCTCAGTCCGTGATTCGTATTTTTTACTATCCAAACACTGACTAAATTCCTCTACATCTAGTCCCTGAATGTTTTCTACAAGGTTCTTTACTTTGTCTGGTGTACCCCATCCAGAATTTTCTTCTCCTTGGTTAGAATAGATATAATCATGATACTCGTAGTATTTTCCTTGCTCGTCAGCACACCAAGCACCTTGCCCAAGTGTTACTGAATCATCGCCAAGGATTGAAACATCAAGAAAGTAAAACCTGACTTTTCCTGTATCTACATATTCTTTGTAAAGTTGCGGTTCTGTCTGTTCAAAGAATCTTTTACAAAACGGGCATTGATAATCTCCAAATTCCACAAGGTTTATTGTCGCTGAACTTGAACCTTTGAATTTTGCAAAGGACGGTATGTCAAAATTTACACTCCCAGCGATTTTTTTGGACGGTTGATCTGTCGTCACTCCCGTGTTTGTTACTGAGGATTGATTATTTGACTGAAAATTACTTCCTATAGGTATGGCGTTGCCTATGAAGTAGCCTAGGGTCAAAAGTACCAGACCGAATATGATGGTAGCCTTTGATATCTTAATGATTATTTTGCGTGGTTCTTCAGCTGAAATGTTTCTTCATATGTTATTCGATATGGCCATATATTAAAACATGAGTTTACAATCGTAAAGGCGTTCGATATCGTTTTTGTTGGTTGTAAGAAATCATTTCTTCATTAACGATATTTTCTTTTGCTTTTATCATTCTACAAGCTGTATCAGTATAACCATTAATGGGATTACCACTATTCCTGTTCCTATCAGTTTTCTTAAAGACAATTCAGTCTTGTGTTATGTTCGTTTTTTCCCGTTACAAATATCTTGCAATATATATTTGCCATTTATTCTTGAAGTTTATTTTTCAACTGGATTGCCAATCATATTGCCCCACTCTGTCCAAGATCCGTCATAGTTTCTGACCTGCGGGTATCCTAAAAGATATTTGAGAACGAACCAAGTATGTGAAGATCTTTCACCTATTCTACAGTAGCATATAACATCATTGTCTGGAGTGATGCCTTTTGATTCATAGATCTGTTTCAGCTCAGTTGCTGACTTGAAGGTTCCATCCGCATCATTTACTGCAGTAGCCCACGGAATGTTTTTTGCATGTGGAATGTGACCGCCCCTTTGTGCATGCTCCATAGGATATTCAGGTGGTGCTGTTATCTCACCAGTAAATTCTTTTGGTGATCGCACATCTACCAATACCGTGTCATGTCTATCAAGAGTTCTTTTAACATCAAACAGATATGCTCGTAATCCTTCATCTGAAGGCTGAGCAACATATGCTGTCTTTGTGATTTGTGACTCATCTTTAGTGTATGGTCTTTTCTCTAACTCCCATTTTTTCCTGCCACCATTCATTATCTTGATATTTGTATGTCCATAATATTTGAAGATCCAAAAAACAAAAGCTGCAAACCAGTTGTTAAAATCGCCATATAAGATAACCTCGTTATTAGGAAGGATTCCATTCCTGCCCATCAATTCTTCAAATTGAGCTTTATTTACAATGTCACGAGTTATTGGATCGTTAATGTCTCGTTTCCACCATATTAAAGTGGCACCAGAAATGTGACCCTGTCTGTAAGCATTCTCAGGATCATAATCAACTTCGACGATCTTTATCGCTTTGTTTGGGATGTTCTTTGAAACTGATTCGGTATCTGTTAATACATCTAGATCTGCATAACTCATAATGAATTAGCTAGTCTATCGCAGTGTATTTTAATACCAACGTTTACAAATGTAAAATAATCAAAAGCAAGAATGGTTCAAGTTACCAAAATTTGATAATAATATCGCGATTGGTATTTTTTCAGGTCTCAAACACATGTTATCCAAAGAGAGTGGAGATTGAAAATGAACTAAAAGATCTTGAATCAGGGTCAATGTAATATGTTACTTGTTTGGATTTACAAAACAAAATTGAAATTTTTAATCAAAAACGTGACCCTGATTTTAATGCGATCAGATGTGGATTAAACCTTATATAACAAGTTTTTATCACAAAATCATTGGTCAAAACGAGATTATTATCGACACACAAAATGGGCGTTCCTTTGTTTGCAGCTGTAATACTTGTTGTAATTGCATGTATGGGAATTTTTGCAATAGGTTTTTAAAATAAAACTTTGTCTTATTTCTTTGCTCCTATGACTACAATAAAGTGGTATACTGAACCACTTGAAGATGTCAATTTTATTGGAATTATTCTACCATCTGCCGCACTGTTGTCAGTGGCGGTTCCACTTCCGTCAAAGGTTACTACTAAAGTTCCCTCTTGTCCAGGCAAAATTGTTGCTACCACTCTTAGTGCGGTATCAGCAGTTGCTGTTTGTGTGTCTGGTACTGTGTAGATTCCAAACACTCCAGGATTATTTCTAATGTCATTATCATCAGTTTTGAAGTCTAATACTCTTCCATTTACTTCAAGCTTTAAAATGGTGTATGGTTCTTGCCCAACATTTCTGATGAAAATGGTTCCAGCTTCTTCGTCAAATTTACCATTTATCTCATTGGTCTTATCACCATGACATGTGATCTTTCCTTCATGAGTTGTGACACCACGAGTTGCAGGGGAGTGTGGGTTATCACATGGTGGATTCCCGCGTATTTCTCTCATATCATATCCTGATAAGATGATAGTATCTACGGATGGCGATGCCGAAATGCTGGCGTTCCCAATGAATCCTTGGGTGAACACATAGATCATCACACCGCCTATTACTGCTATTGTTATCAAAAGCAACGTGGCAATAATTGGAGCTACACCTCTGTGTGATTTTTTTCTGACAAAGTGAGACGTAAGGATAGCTACTGTTGCATTCCAGTGACAAGACAAGCAACTAGTCATTACTTGTCAACTTCTCACGTGGATAAAAATTTGATCTACCAATTTTGGGAAATTATTTTGTCGTTCCATTTGTGGGAAAAATTAAATTTTGATATACCTTGAAAAACAAATTTTTATTTTTATAAAAATTTGCCAAATTCCATTTTTGGAGTTCCAACTTTTAATTAAAATTTTCTGATTATGATGTTTCAGAAATTTTCTGTATTAAATGCAATACTGATTTTATCTTTTAGTTTAGGTTTGAATTTATTTACAAACAAACTCAATCTTTATGAAAGTGTTATGCTATTGCCTGTTTCCACATTGCTAGAGGAATCATATGCATATCCGGATTTGATGGCATTATTGACTGTAAAAGTAAAAGTGCCACATCCTTTGATTTGACTGGATGTAAACGTGACCTTGCCGTTGCTACCAGTCGATGCGGTGAGAACAGCAGAATATGCTCCACTCCACTGCCCTGTTACAGAGACTCCACTTAACGGGTTATGGCCCTGATCATGGACCAAAACCGTAGAGAAGGCTTGACAGAAATTATTTTTCCCTTTTTTTGAAACCTGCCCTGACATTGCAATGTCTTCTATGTGAATAGCAAGAGTCGGGCCTGGTGGAACAGAGGGTGGTGCAGCTCCAGTTCCTACATATACCAATGGTTCATGCCAAGAATCTGGGTCACCACTAAAGCCACCATATCCATTATTTTGTGATGTATTGCAAGAGCTGTTCTGTGGTACTCCAGAGTTTATCAGAGCGGTTTTGACAGATGCAGGAGAAGCACCTGGATTATTTGCTTTGTACAGAGCAGCTGCCCCAGCTACATGCGGACTGGCCATACTTGTTCCACTTAGAGTGTTGTATCCTCCGTTAGAATAAGTCGACCAGATCTGTACACCTGGTGCAGCAATATCTACTGCGCTTCCATAATTGCTAAACGTAGCTAAAGTATCATCAGCGCCATAACTTGTGCTAAATCCTAAACTGCCACATTTGCCATCTCCATCAGCAATCGCAGAAACAGTGATGACATTAGGATTTTTAGCTGGCCAAAAGTTTGATGCGTCCATTGCACTGTTACCAGCTGCCACAACATAAGTAACTCCTGCGGCAACAGAATTATTGATTGCCAGATCTCCAGAACTAGTTGATCCTTGAAATCCCAAGCTCATATTAGCTACTTCAATCTCAGCGGCGTGCGCAGTGACATAGTCAATACCCGAAATTATCCATGACAGATAGCCGCTTCCTGTATAGTCAAGCACCTTGACTGCCCAGAGCCTTGCACCTGGAGCAACGCCAACAACACCTGCAGAGTTGTCATAAGCTGCAGCAATTCCTGCAACATGAGTTCCATGACCATTGTCATCGTTTCCATTTGAAGTGAACCACACGTAAGTTACCTGATTCCATACCCTCAGGTCAGGATGGGTAAGATCAATTCCAGTATCTATCACCGCGATATCGACATTTACACTACCAATACCATCGCCAGACAAAGTGGAGCTAAGGTCAGCATCCATTCGGTTAATTCCAGTTGGTACAGTCTGTGCAAAGGCCTGTACTATTTGATCTTGCTCAACATATGACACTTGAGGATTGTTTTTTATGCCTTCTAGTGCCTGTTCATTTGGAACTTTGATGGCAAAACCCTTGATGGCATGTTTGTAAACGTGTAGAATCTCAGCTCCTTTCCCTTTAACATGTTCAGATATAGCCTGTGGATCAATGGATGGATCATCCTTTAAGACAACGATGTATCTTCCCTGCAATTTTTCTGCATCATTATCTGCAAAGCTCTGATATGGAATGGTAAAGCTAATTACAAGTAAAAACATTATAGATAAACTGGATGCAACTAACCAGGCTCTTTGTTTAGTCACTTTATGTAATATGTGTGGATCTTGTTTTAAGTCTTGTGCAGAACTGGTTTCAAACTTTTATGATTCCAAAATCTGTTTGAAATAATTAATCCAATCCGACGCATTGTGATCTCAAACAAAATATAGGTTATTATCTAGAAGCTTCAGTTTTTACGAAGGTGAGGTAGAAGATAGTTTTTATTCACCATCATTAAAAATGCAAAACTCTCCTAATGAAGAAAAATTCGTGCAAACAGGGAATATTGTAAATTATGGTTTGTTTTAAAATATAGCTCACAACATTACCAAAAAATTCAAAGAGATTAATAGTAAGCATTTCAGAATAATAAAATATTTATTCGGAAATTTGAACACGAAAAGTGTCAAAGCTGAGTAACATATTTTAAGATGTAATAAATTTCCCAATTTTGGAAAAATTTTTTATAAAATTGTGGTTCCCAAAATTGGTAGATCGGATTTTTATATTATAATTTTTTTTTAATGTGATGAATACAAAAACATTGTTAGCAATTTCATTTGCAGCAATATTGGGCATTTCACTTGCAGTAGCAAGCTTTGCTCCAATGGCAATTGCAGCAAATAGTGCAAACAAATCTGCTTATTCTACAGCAACAGTCGTAGTAACCTCTGAAGCTGAGGGAGAAGAAACACTTGCAACCACAACAATCAAGACCGCCAATCCAACTGATGTACTTATCCTCTACGACGAGGAATGTGGTCTATACACTGAAGTAGGTCTCAAGAGCTCCAAGTCAACAACTGGCACTGCCGGTACAGAGATTGACACAGCAAGAGCGGCTCACCTCATTCAACTCTATGTTGATGGTGAACCGGTTGGAGGAGAAATCACTATGTGTGATAGAACATTTGGCATCCAAACAAACATCTTGAATCAGATTCAAGACCTATGTAGTGCTGTAGATGACATTAATGGTGAAACTCCATTTACATGTGATGAGTCATTCTTCAACACTTGGATTAAGACAAATTCTGCCCACGGATGGAGTTGGATTGTTCTTAACCTAGGACAGGACTTTAGCACAGATGGTTCGCATACCATTGAAGTTAGAGGAAGCTATATCGATGAGGATGACACTAGCAACACCGTAAATCCTCTTACAGAGGCAGTTGTAATTGGTCAGCGTTCACTAATTGTGATACCGACTCATCTTGATGTAAGCGCAAACTAAGCAGACCCCTTTTTTCTTTTTTTTTAATTCTTAAAGCGTTCTACTGATTTGACCATTTTGATTTAGGGATTGCTGATAAATTGTATGAAAAAAAATCAATAAATTAAGTTCAATTCAAATTTAATCAAAGCCTATAAGGTCTCCTTTCTATTTACATCATATCCAAAATGAACAACAGCAAAACATACATCATTATAGCTTCAATTGCAGCCGTAATTCTCGGGACAGCTGCTTTTGCTCTATTAAGTAACACACCTGCCCAAGTTTTACCTGAAACTGTGTCCAACATTCAAAATGTTACAATCCAATCTTCAATTCAAAATATAAAAAAATTCAACTCTACTGATGAACTAAGAACTTTTCTCATTGACTCGCAGGTAAAAGCTTCAGCACAATTTCCAAGTCATCTAGGTGTGGATCAATTTGTGCGTTTTGAAGAAAGTGCGCTAGTAGCTTCTGAGGCACCAGCACAAGTAAAAGGACCTGACGGTTCAGTTGGTGGAGGAGTCCAGTATTCTACCACAAATGTCCAAGTTGGTGGAATTGATGAGCCTGACTTTCTTAAAAACGACAACAAGTATGCATATGTTTTGTCGCAGGACAAACTTTCAATAATCGATGCATATCCTGGCGAGACTGCAAAAATAATCTCAAAGGTTGGCCTTGATGTAAAAGGAAATTATCTTCAGAACATGTTTCTAAACAAGGACAGACTGGTTATCTTTTACAACGATAATTCTGAACACTATTCCATACAGCAATATGATTACATTCCTAGTCCAATCTATACACCTGTAACCCGTGCTGTAATAGTTGATGTCTCCGATAAAGAAAGTCCAAAGGTTTTGAAAAACTACGAAATGACTGGCTACTATACAGGTGCAAGGATGATTGGAGAGTATGTCTATCTTATCTCAAACTCGTATGTAGATTATTACCGTCCAATGCCTCCTATTTTTAGAGAAAGTTCTGGTATGACAATTACCCCAGATGTCTATTACTTTGACAACCCAGAGCAAAGCTACAACTTTAACACCATTACGACATTTAACATATTTTCTGATGAGGTAGACTCTAAGACGTTTATGATGGGTGCCACAGGAACACTTTATGTTTCCAATGACGCAATTTATCTTACTTACCAAAAGTACCAGCCATACTATTACGATCAGAGCTACAGCAAGGACAGGTTCTTCAAGACAATCTTACCGCTTTTGCCACAAGATGTTCAAGGGCAGATAAGATCAATCGAGTCTAGCAGTTCTAATGATTCTCAAAAGTGGACAGAGATCTCTGATATTTTACAAAACACTTACAACAGGATGCCTGAAAACGATAAAAACAAACTCTTTGAGGATATACAAAAATCAATTTCAGAATACGAAATCAAGATACAGCAGGATTACAGAAAGACTGTAATTCAGAAATTTGCAATAGACAATGGAGCTGTAAGCTACGTAACAAAGGGCGAGGTTCCAGGATATTTACTAAATCAGTATTCGATGGATGAGTTTGGAAAAAGGTTTCGGGTTGCGACAACCTCTGAATACTTTACATCAAGAGGGGTCACCATGGCAAATAACGTATACGTCTTAGATGAATCTCTTAAAATTTTAGGAAGTGTGGAAAATGTCGCGCCAGAAGAATCAATCTACTCTGCAAGATTCATGGGCGACAAGCTGTATCTTGTAACATACCAAAGAATTGATCCCTTCTTTGTAATTGATCTTTCAACTGACACTCCGCAAGTCTTGGGAGCACTAAAGATTCCAGGATACTCTAGCTATTTGCATCCATATGATGACACCCACGTAATAGGAATAGGAAAGGAGACAAAACAAAACCAGTATGGTGGAATGGAAACAGTTGGAGTCAAGGTATCATTATTTGATGTCTCGGATGTGACAAAACCTGTAGCTGTTGATACATATCTTATTGGCGGACCAGGAACGGAATCTGAGATCTTAAGTGATCCAAAGGCCTATCTTTTCGACAAGGAAAAAAATATCCTATCCATTCCTGTCTTCCAGCAGTCTTTGGGTGGACCAATTCCGCTTGGAGAAGGACAAATCGGTTCAGATTCTACAGGTCAGGAAGTAGAAGTCCCAGAAATGATAGTCCCACCGCGTCCCTATCCACAAAACAACTGGAAGGGCTTTTACGTATTTGGAGTAGATCCAGCAAAGGGCTTTAGCTTGAAAGGAACCATAGAACACTCCAGTGGCACACCCTATGACTATTCGTATGGAACCAGAACGTTTTACATCGACAATTCCTTGTATACTGTAACATCGAATCTAATGAAGATAAACGACCTTGACGACCTCAAAAATGAGATAAATGTGATCAAGCTTGAAGGCAGCGGACAGATAATCAAGTATTTGGATTAAAATTTCTTGATGGAAATAATCTCATTAAATAATTGATTGAACTTGCACCTAAAAAATAAATTGCGCTTTCTGTTTCTCTTATAATATTAAAGTATTACATAGAAATTCTGCGTGTGACTTTTATGTTATTACATCCTTTTTTTTATCATGATAATCAGATCAACCATGATTATCTTTGGTACGATGCTAGTACTTGCTACATTTATGCCACATTCATTTGCTCTACCAGCAAATTCACACTTTTATGTAAAGGGCATGGCGGAGGAGTACGGACCTTTTTCTGGAAGTTACATACGGATCCTTGCACACGGTCATGATGGGACTATTATTGTCACTTCAGACGGTCTTGGAATCATAAGACTAAATCTTTCCGATCCTGTAGCATGTTATGATGTGAGAGAGAAGATTTGTCTGACAGGACTAGTCGTGCAAACAAGACAAATTGGCTACCCTGATGTGGGGGATCTGGTAAGACTGTCTGTAGATCCTGATGGAAAAAAGCAGACAATATCATTTCTTAAAGGCGATGGCGTAGGTTCTACCCAGTACGTCAGCTTTGATTCCAAATCTGCAGAAACCAAACAAGTGATAACTACTCAAAGATTCCTTTCTCTACCTGAAGAAAAGGGTAAATCAATCCTAGTTAACACTCACGAAGACAGCGAGATGTCAGATGCAATAGCAAAGGCACGTGAATTCACTGTGACCCACCCAACGTTTGTCTTCGATGGAGCACCAGAGAGTCTTGAGCTAAACCTAGTTAGCATAATCACGGGAGAAATGCCGGTATATCTAGTTCAGGCAAACTTTGATTCAGCACATGTAGGTTATGGAGACAGAACAGGTCAGGGGGTTGTAGAAAGGACTACACCGCACACCATGATTGTGATGGTCTCAGACCTTGGTGTAGGTTCTGCAATAATGGATGGAGTCTGGGACGAGTTTAACCAGGACTGGCAGAAATAGACTAAGAGATTGCTAATAAATTGTAGAATAATTTCTGTTCAAATTACAGTATAGATTATTTTAATTGATGATTCATGATTTGAGATTTATTTTTAATAGCGGTTTTGCCAAGAAAATTACTGCAAAGGCAGCTCCCATAATAAACAAAGTTGACAAAGGAAACTCTGGAATTGCAGAAAACATTACAATCTCCCCTTTTGGACCAGTCCAGTTAGACTCGTCATCAGGCAATCCAATACCTAAGATCTTTACTCTGGCATCCACAGGCGAGTCATATAGAAGAGGATCTGTCCAGTGTTCTGCTATTCCTGCGTGACTGTATTGTTTTGTAACTGAAAAAATTGTCTTGTTGTTCTGTATTACATCAAGATCATAATTGACAGTACTAAGCAAGCTTTGAGTAGAGTTTTTGAAAAAAATATGTATGCCAAGCTGTTCTGTATTAATTGGCTCAGTTGCTTGGACCATAACTATAACAGAACCATCTGAAGACATTCCTTCTTTTGTAATGATTCTTTTATTTACGTCAAAGGGTTCAAATTCCACAATTACCGAGCCTGTCATCCATGGATGGATCATACAGTAGTAATCGTAAGGTCTCATTGTTGTGAATTTATAAGAAAATGTTTCTTCTGGTTGGATCAAGCCGCTACTAAAGACATTGTCAGGGCCATCTATGATATTGCCACTGGTAACAGTATGCATTTCTGAATCCATGTTTTTCCATGTTATCATTGAATTTGGTTTTATTTTGATACTGCTTGGAAAATAGCATATCATTTTCTCTTCACACCCTTGTTTTGATGTGCCAGATGGTATTATGATAGTACGATCTGGAGTGTCAGAAACAACTAATGTAGCAACATAATCTGAAAGTTGAATGTCTTCAGTGCTTTTAGGATATGGGTTTACCTCGATTAGTTCTATTTTTTGGCCAACAAAGTTTTGGACTGCTACCTTTTCTTGTCCACCTATTTGGGTTAATTTGAAATTACCTAAGTCTTGATCGTTTTGTTTGATATTAACTACGATAGTTACTTGTCCTTCCCATACACAAGTGACATCAGAAGGACATCTAGAATCTTGTGTGACATTTAGAAACTTCATCTTGATGTTCTCTGATTCCAAGATGGCTGTCTGTTCTGCTTTTAATTGAAATTGTGTTGCAAGTTTGACTTTGACAGGTTCATCTTCTGCCATTGCGTAATGTGTCGTGTAAACAAATGAAACTAATACGATTAACAACATATGGATGAAAAGCTTAAGGTGTTTTGTTTTAGAGATAGTTTTTATAAATAATACCATAGCCTGCACAGAATATAAGATTTTAAAAGAATTTAGAGATTGCTGATAAATTATCTGTAAAAAATTTTCAATAGGCCGGCACTAGCTCTATGTTATCCATGAGTCTGCTCAAGTATCATGTACATGTCGTTTCCAAAAGTGTTTATCCAACTTGATTCGTATCTTGTGCGATAGGAATTTGTCCCATCAAATGGATCTGCGCTATTCCTATCTACTGTTAAAATAATACCGCCTTGGCTGCTACTACCTGTGAATTTTATTCCAATTATATCTCCTGATTGTATGGTGTACAATGAATCTCCGCTTGTCAGTTGGAATTCGTAGTTAGTGGGACTAGTAGAAACTGTCGAAGCATCTATTGTACCAAATAGTTTCTTAACTGTTAAATCAGAATTGAAGACTCCAATCTCTGCAGCACCAATTGGTGAGCTATCCTTCTGCAGTTGTAATGTTATTTTATCAATCTTGTCCCCAGCAAGTTGAGATGTAGAAGTCACATACTCGCCAACTATTGGTCTTGAAGAAGAAAGACGGCTGGGATCACTGATTGTAGTGTCTTGCATGTGAATAATTGGATATGTTGTTGGTGTGTGTGCATCAATTGCTGGTGAGTCTACAGCTGCTGGCGATGTAGTAAATGCTGCATTGGAGTTGCCTGCCGCATCAGTCAATACTACACTTACCGGTATTTGTGCAGCGTCTGCAATATCATTGTCACCACTTGCAACGGTATATGTTACCTGATAATTATTACCTCCAGCACTTGCAAATCCTGTTGTTGCTTTTCCGTTAACTGTGATTGCTCCTGCAGTGTATCCTGTTCCATCAGAGTTTATTGTCATTGTAATGGTGTCACCAATCTTGCTGGTTCCTACTGTTGGAGTAAATGATACTGAGGAGATTACTGGTGGTGTGTTGTCTGTAGTACCATCATGAGTCTGCTTTAGTGTCATATAGAGATCCTCTGCTGTAAAAGAAGAAACCCAAGATGTGGTATAGTAGACCCGATATGTGTTGGTACCATCAAATGGGTCAGCAATATCTCCATCAGTATTGGTTTTGACGATATTGGCACTGTCTCCTCCAGTATACTTGATACCTATTCTGTCACCAGACTGGATTGTGTACAGATCAGTTGGACCCAATGCAAATGTGTAATCGGTGTAACTTTTCGAAATTGTAGCGACATCTTTTGTATCAAATAATTTCTTTACCGATAGATCACTGTTAAAGATACCAATTTCTGCAAAACCAGTTGGTGAACCTTTCTTTGACAGTCGCAATGTAATAGAATCTATTTGATCACCAACTAATTGTGATGATGGAGTAACATATTCTGCATGAATCGGTCTTCCTGAAAATGTGCTATAACCACCTGATGCAGTAGTGTCCTGCATGTGTATTATCGGATAGGATCCCCCCGGAGTTGCAACATAGTTTTCAGTGTATGTAGTATCACTTGGTGGTGTATTGATTGTGTGAGTTGCTGCGCCACCATCTGACCAGGATTGAAATTGATATGTCTGTCCACCAAGGCTTTGTGGAGATGAAGCTTGCAATGTTCGTGTCATGCCGACTACTCCGACAAACGAATATGTGGTAGTCTGTGGCTGGCCGTCAAGATTGACTTTGAGGCCTAGCACATTGCTTGTAAGTGTGAGGGTCGATTTGTTAGGTAGTACGTCTCTTGTGGAAAGACTCGTCAGTCCTGTCGAGTCAGTTACTGTCAGATAAATTCGATACCAAACATCTGATGATGTTTCACCAAGTGTAGGGATGACAAAACTTCCAGTCTTTACTCCATTAAATTCAAGAAATGGATGGGTGTGTGTATTGTGGTGGAAAAGTATTACCCAATGGAATGCACTAGCTGGTAGAACACCATCTTGTATATCAGTTCCAGAACCGCTGAAAAATATAGTGTCTCCTCCACTGTATTTTGTTCCTTCTATTGGTGTATTTATTGTTCCACCAGGAGGGTTGCCTACTGTTATATTTTGAGTTGCAGAATTTGTGCCACCATTGTTATCATTTACAGTCAGCGTTGTGACATATGGTCCTGCAGTATTATACACATGTGTAACCATGGCACCAGTTGCAGCTGGCGAACCGTCTCCAAAGTTCCACGAATAGTTTAGCACTGTACCTGGATCTGGATCGCTGCTCTTACTTCCATCAAAACTCACAGAAAGCGGAGGCGGCCCTGATGTAGGGTTGGCAGTTGCAACAGCTACAGGATTGGTATTTCCTGTGGTAACATATTGGACCTTGTGCACCGAGCCACCACCTATTGATAAATAGTACAGGCTTCCGTCAGGCCCTATTTTGATGTCAACTGGAGAATTGACTGATGGAAGAAAGTCAACTACCTGATTGGTGGGTGTGAGTCTTTTGATAAAGTCTGCTACATAATCGCCAAAAAAGTAGCTGCCCTTGTATTCAGATGGAAATTGGGTGGATTCGTAAAATGCTCCTCCAGCTATAGCTTTGCCATCTCCATTGTGTGCATAAGTGTAGATAGGATTTACAAAATTGGGATCTGAGCAGACACCCTCGCATGTGGGCCAGCCGTAATTGGCTCCGCGGATGCCGGAGTCTATCTCTTCCCAGTTATCCCTTCCAACGTCATTAATGTACATCAGTGTGCTAGATGTTGGAGAAAATGCAAATGTAAATGGATTTCGCAAACCAAGCGCCCATATCTCTTGTTTCGCTCCAATTGTATTAAAGAAAGGATTGTCTGAAGGAATGGAACCATCAGAATTTATTCGAAGCATTTTGCCGAGTCTAGTTGAAAGTGACTGTGAGTTGGCAGAGTTGGCATTCTCGCCTACGGCAACATACAGCTTGCCGTCTTTTCCAAAGTGAATGGCACCTCCATTATGATTTGTCGCAGAGCTTAATGTTTCCAGGTTAAGAATCTGCAGCTCACTTCCTGCAAGAGAAACATCAGGATGTGCAGGGTCTGCTGTAAAGCGACTGACGCGGTTATGAATCGGGCTTGCACTGGTGGTATAATACACATAGACATATCCATTTGTTGCAAAGCTTGGATCAAACGCGATTCCAAGAAGACCTCTCTCACCAGAACTATTGACAGAAACAGACAGGAAAGGAGTTGCAAGCAAAATGCCATTTTCAATTACTTTAAGATTTCCTCCTTTTTCAGCAACAAAGAGTCGTCCATCGGGAGCAAAATCCATAGCTGTGGGGCTACTCAAGCCACTAACAAATGTAGAGTCCACAAAAGATCCTGCCGCATCAGCGGATTGAACAAGCGAGGCTGGTTCTAGCGGTGAAGTTAGATTCGATCCGACTAGAATAATTATCAAGAGAAACATACTAACAAACGAGTTAGTTTTTTCCATTTTACCAAAAGTGGGAAACAAGATTAATAACTATTACTAACAAATTCTTCTATTCGCTACGAAATGGTGATGAACTCAATTCCTTTCGAAGATTTACCAATCAAGAAAAAAGTTTGAATCCTGCAAAAACAAGATATAGGTTGTTGGAATAATTCTGGAATTTTTTGTATCTATTTTGGTCGCTCACAAAATTCTTTACTCATCTAATTTAAATTTTTAGTTTCAATTATTCGTACCACTTATTTATGATAACAATTTTTGAATTTTAATGCCAGATGAATCGTGCAGAGTATGTGGAGGAGTACTGATCTCTCGCTCTTTATGTTCAGAGTGTAAAAAAGTAATTCAACGAGTCTGCAGGATATGTGGTGTAAAAACTGAAGAACAATTTCATTACGAATGTCTTCCCTTGGAGGCGCATGCAGCTAGAAATGGAATGAAGACTGAATTCATAATACTGCCAAATCCTGCCATAAGGACAAAGTCCCATCAATTACGTAATGCCTCATTGGCATTCGGTATTGTGTGTATTTTTGCTCTAGGATTTGCCATGGAACTCCAGCTTAACAATTTCCAATTGTGGACAGGTGAGGATGAAACAACAAAGTCCACTATAACTACGCAGGAATTACCGACCCAAACACCAGGAAAGATTCGAATGGAGTACCAAAATTGTCTTGGATCCGGGAATGGAGAATACATGACTTTGAGGTGTCCTACAGAAATAGGTATGGTGTATGAAGCTGTTCTTGCAATGCCAAAGGATCTTGCAGCGAAATTCTCAAATAATGTTTTTAATATCCGTGGGATATCTGCAAGTGAGAATTCGGACGGTTCTGTAGTTTTTAGATATCAGGATGACTTGTATCGCACATTCTTTTTTGGTTGTTCGCTATTCCCATCGTCATGTAAATAAGTGTACAAAACTAGTGATATCTAACTATCCAGAGCTGAATTGCTGTAAGTAAAATCATCGTTATTAGAATTTGCTTTGTGCAACACAGAATGATGAAATTACTTCTAGAGATTGCTGATAAATTGTAGGTTCAGTTCCTGTAGGATTCAGCTACCATTCTGTAATAATTTCAGACCCAATCTGAAGAAACATCACTAGTGGGAATATACCACCATCATGGGACTATTTTGGACCCACTTTGTGCCTAAATTCGAATTTCGTTTTAGAGATTGCAGATAAACTGTATCATAACCAGATTGTAATTCCACCTAGGAAGAAAAGTAAACCAATCCAAAATCCTACAATCAAGGCAATAGTTTTCCAATGTTTAGAAATCCATGAATTTGTCATTAAATACCATTCTGGTTTTAGCAATATTTTTAGCACACTATTAATTGGATGCAATGATTTGTTGGAGAAAAGTAATCTTCATCGCTTTAGAACCATTACTCGCAATATTTCCAAAAGGTTGTTCAATTTTGTGTAATTATAAAAAAAGAAAAAAAGGTGTAGCCCAATACGGTGTGCATGATCACACTTCAGTACTGAACTGACTCGACATGAGCGTCTGATTGCCGCTCTCTTCGATGGCTAGCACTTCCCAGTTGTAATTAGTCCCTGGCTCAAGGAATTCCTTTGGGATAGTTATTTGGGTCACAGAGGCCGGCAGATACATACTGAGTCCGCGTTTTCCAATCATGTTTGGATGAGGCGTTTCATCCTTCTCGATAATGAGTTGGTAAGAAATGATGTCGACGTCAGAGCCCTCGATAGTTTTATCAACTGGACTCCAGCTCACAAGAAGGTCTTCCACCGGCACGACAGCATCTTCAGCAGGTGATAAAAGAACAGGACCCTCAGGAATGTCATGAGTCAACCAGGCGGTCCCTATCGTCTTGCCCTTCTCTTCTCCAGATTCGATTGCAGATCCAGTAAAGATGTAATTGCCTTCTGGTAGAGTTTTCAACACCTCGACAATAGGCACGTCGGCATTTGCTGGCTCTACAGTCTCAAAGAAAAGTTCAGTTAGTCCAAGTTTTCCTAGCATTCCTGTTGCTTTGAATTCCAACACCGTTCCTTTTGG
>Ga0247727_10009413_pt1 | contig 17721 bp, 15 predicted proteins | sample WisWelCaveWW1625_FD_202498 | JGI IMG/M metagenome (GOLD analysis project Ga0247727, IMG submission 202498) | Biofilm microbial communities from Wishing Well Cave, Virginia, United States - WW16-25 | ecosystem: Environmental > Aquatic > Deep subsurface > Groundwater > Cave microbial mat | place...
TCGAAGTGGAAGACCTGCTCCGCATCGACGAGCAGGGGCACGGCGTGATTTCAATTCTCCGGCTCAGCGATATTCAGGATCGCCCCAAATTGTTTTCCACGTTCATGCTGAGCTTGCTGGCAGAAATCTATTCGACATTTCCAGAAGAAGGCGACCTCGATCAACCCAAATTAGTGATCTTCATCGATGAGGCGCATTTGATTTTTGAGGAAGCATCGAAGGCTTTGCTCGACCAAATCGAAACCATCATCAAATTGATCCGCTCGAAAGGCGTCGGAATTTTCTTCTGCACCCAAAATCCCACCGACGTTCCGGACGCAGTTTTGAGTCAACTCGGCATGAAAGTCCAACACGCGTTGCGGGCGTTCACCGCCAAAGACCGCAAGATGATCAAGCTCATCTCAGAGAATTATCCCATTTCCGAGTTTTATGAAACCGAGACGCTGCTCACGTCGCTCGGAATCGGCGAAGCGGCGATCACCGTGTTGAACGAAAAAGGCGTGCCAACTCCGCTGGCAGCGACATTATTGTGTGCGCCGCGATCGCGCATGGATATTTTGACGCTGCAGGAAATTGAGGAACTGGTGAGTAAATCGCCGCTGGTGAAAAAATACAATCAAGCCATCGATCGCGAAAGCGCCTACGAATTGCTCAACGCGAAAATCTCGGAATTTCAGCAAGCCGAGAAGCAGGAACAATTGCAGCGAGAATGGGAACGAATGCCCAGCCCACGAACCACTGGTAGAAAACAGAAAAGCACAATCGAATCCGTCATCGACTCACCCATCACGCGACAGGTGGGGCGCACAGTCGCGCGGGAATTGACACGGGGGATTTTGGGCGTGTTGGGAATGGGCGGGCGCTCGCGCCGGAGAGGTTTGTTCTAAAAAAACGTAGGGCTGAAATTGTCATTGCGAGGAGCGGCAGCGACGAAGCAATCCCCTGATTCGATCACGAATGGTGAGATTGCTTCGCTGCGCTCGCAATGACAAGTACCGCCTACGACACACTTTCTAATTCGCCGCCACCGGCTTCTCACCCGCCTCAGCGACACCCTTCAGATGCTTATCGAGAAAATCTAAAATCGCTTTGTAGCCGCGAATTTTGTTTTCATTTTTGCGGATGCCGTGGCCCTCGTCGTCGAATACCACGTATTCGACCGGCACATTGTTTTTCTTCACCGCTTCCACAATTTCATCGGACTCCACCTTCAGTACGCGCGGATCGTTGGCGCCCTGCAGAACGATCAGCGGTTTCACGATCTTATCCGGGTGAAATAGCGGAGAAATCCGCCGCAAATATTCTTCATGTTGGGATTGCCCATCTCTTTATACAGCGCATCGCGGAATGATTCCCACCACGGCGGGATGCTCTTCAGCGTCCGCACCCAATTTGCGACACCAAAAATATCCACGCCCACCGCAAACTCCTGCGGCCGAAACGCCAGCCCCGCCAGCACCATGTAGCCGCCGTAACTGCCGCCGATGATGCCGATTTTGTTTTCATCGATGTAGCCGGTTGAAACCAAAAAATTCTTCGACTCCACGCAATCGTCGAGATCGCCTTCGCCGTGATTGAGGTCATCCATTTTGAAAAAGGTTTTGCCGTAACCGGAGCTGCCGCGATTGTTCACCGCCAGCACCACGTAACCGTGGTTGACGAGATATTGAATGAACTCACTGTATCCGACGCGCGATTGTCCACCCGGACCGCCGTGCACCCACACCAGCGCAGGCGCTTTTCCGCCGGACTTGATTTGATGCGGCTTGTACAACACGCTCGGAACCTCGACGTCGTCAAACGATTTGTAGCGAATGACCTGCGCTTCCACCAGATCCTCGGGATTAATTTCCGGATTCAGTGAATTGGTGAGCCGCGTATACTTTTTGGTGGCGAAGTTGTAAACGTACAAATTGTTGGGAAAACGCGAGCCGTTCATAAAAAAGGTCATAATGTTCTCGCTTCTCGAAATATCCACCGAGGTGATATCGGCATTCGGCAGCTTCGGCAAACTCACCGGCTGGTTGGTGGCCGTATCAACGATGCGAATCTCGGTGCGAGCGTCGTTGTTGATGGCCGAGACGCGGTACTTGCCATTGCGCGAAAAATAGGCGTACATCATGTCCCAGTTGGGTTTCTCAACATTCTCCGATTGCCCGCTGGCGATGTCGTAGCGATTCAAATAAGCGAACTCGTGGCCCTCGTCGGTGAGATAATAGAGGCTCTTCGAATCGGTGCTGAAAGTGACCGGCTCGAAATTGATCTCGCCCTCGTGTGGCGTGAGGTGCTTCAACTCCTGAGTTTCGCGGTCATAAAAAAAGATGTCGGTGTCGGCAGTGGTTTTGGGTTTGGAAAACGCGATGTAGCGCTCGTCATCGGAGATGGCGCCGAATTGGTACGCGGGATCGTTTTGATAAATCATCGTCGGCGTGAAGGTGGCGAGGTCCATTTCAAAAATATCTTCGAAGCGCGGATCGCGTTTGTTGCTGCCGTAGAAGAAACTTTGTTCGTCGAAGCTCCAGTTGTAAAACACTGCGCGGGCTTTTTCGTCCGGCGTCAGATCCTGCACCGAGCCGTCTTCATTATAAAGATAGATGTGCCAGATTTCATCCCCGCCTTTGTCGCTGCGATAGAGGAAGCGATTGTCGTTGGGGAAATAGGAAATGATGTCAACGGCATCGGTGGTGGAGAAGGTGATCTGCGTGGGCTCGCCGCCATCGATAGAAACGGAATACGCATTGTAAACCCCCGAGGCATTGCTGGAAAAGAGAACGGTTTTCTCGTCATGTGAAATGGAGCTGCCGCTGATGAGCGTGGTGTTCAAAAACTGCTCGATGGTGTACTGCTTGACTTCGTGGTAGTCGCTTTTCTGGCAGGCGACAAAAAGCAGAATCCATAAAACGGAACAAAGCTTAGGTGATTTGGTTCGCATGACTCCCTCCATTAAAGTTAGAGCGGTTTTACAATATATAAAGAAATCGGAGCAATGTTGCAACAAGCGTCAACAAAGAATTATTGGATTCTCCTCTTGATTCTCCATCGAAAATCTCGTACTTTGCGAACAATCCAATCTCAACATAGTGGGTGGTGGACAGATCTTTCGAGTGGGGGTTCGCACCATGTCTGTCAAAAAAATCTTTCTCAGCTCAACGTATCGAGACCTTGCCAAGCACCGCGCCGCGGTGATCGAAGCCATCGAACGCCTCGACGGCTATCATTGCGTGCGCATGGAAAATTTTGGCGCTCGCGATTGGGAGGCCGACGACTTCTGCCGCGCCAAAGTGCAGGAATGCGATCTGTTCATCGGCATTGTCGGGCATTTGTATGGCAGCCGTCCCGAAAACAGCGCGCAATCTTACACCGAGCGCGAGTTCGATGCCGCCGTTGCGGCGAACAAGCCGCGCCTCATGTTTATCGCGCCCGAAGATTTTTCTTTCCCGGCCAATCTCATCGAACCCGACGAGCCGCGCCAAAAGCAGCGCGAGTTCCGCCAACGTGCGAGCACGGGCCGCATTCGCGACACCTTCACCTCGCCCGAAGATTTGGCCGGCCGGGTGGTGCAGGCCATTCATAATTGGGAAAAAGAGCACGCCCAAACTCCCCCTGCCAGTGACGTAGATCAAACCCTCTCGCTGCGCGCTTTGCCGCCGCAGCCGGACTTTGTTCATCCGTATCCGCTGCAAACGCATTTCACCGGCCGCTGCAACGAGCGCGCAATGCTCACGCACTGGCTGGCGCAGGGCAAGCAGCCTGCGTTCGCGTTGGTGGCCATGGGCGGCATGGGCAAGTCGGCGCTCTCCTGGGCGTGGCTGCAGCGCGACGTGCTCGGTTTGCCGTTGCCCGGTTATGCCCGATGAGCCCGCGGAAATTGCAGACATGTGCCGTTTGCCGGCAGCTACGCGGCCCAGCGGCGTGTTGTGGTGGTCGTTTTATGAACGCGACGCGCACTTTACCAATTTTGTGAATGAAGCGTTGCGCTATGCCAGCGCTGGTCGTTTCGATCCCGCGGGTTTGCCTTCGTCTTATGAGCGCGTGCAAGCCTTGTTCAATTTTTTGCAGCAGCAACGCTTGTTGTTGGTGTTGGATGGCTTCGAGCGCGAACTGACCGCGTATGCCAGTCTCAATGCCGCGTATCAAGGCGATGGGATTGACGAGCAGCAGCCGGATCATGTGCGCTGCTGCATCGATCCTTTGGCTGCGGCGTTTTTGCAGGGCATTGCTTCTGTGCCCATGCAGAGCCGCGTGCTGCTCACCAGCCGTTTATTGCCGGCCAAGGTGGAAGGTTTGGCCGGTTGCCGCGCCATAGAATTGCGCGCGCTCGCGCCCGAAGATGCGGTGACGTTTTTTCACAGCCAGGTCATTAAAGGCACTCGGGCGGAGATTGAGGAAGCGTGCCGGCCTTACGGCTATCACCCGCTCGCTCTCAGGCTGCTCGCCGGTGTGATAGTACGCGACCCTAAAACACCTCGCGATATAAAAGTCGCCCAGCGCCACCCGGTGTTGGTGGATTTGAAAGGCAAAGCCCAGCACCACGTTTTGCAAGTGGCTTATGAAGCGTTGGCGCCCAAGCCGCGCGACTTGCTCAGCCGCTTGGCCGCGTTTCGCAGCCCAACCGCGTACGCCACTTTAGCCGCGTTAAAGCTTTTTGAGAAAGAAGAACAGCTCGAACACGCGCTGGAGGAATTGCGCGAGCGCGGCTTGCTGTTCTTTGACGCCGAGGCCGGCCGCTACGACTTGCACCCGGTGGTGCGGCAATATAGCTATGACCGCTTGGCTGACAAAGCTGGCGTACACACGCAACTGCGCGACTACTTTAGCACCGTGCCCGTGCCGGAAGATGATAAAATTCAAACCCTCGAAGACTTGACGCCGGTGATTGAGTTGTATCATCACACCGTGCGGGCTGGGCAGTTTGATGAAGCGCTGAATCTATTGAATGATCGACTTGTGCCTAATCCTCTTCATTTTCGATTTGGCGCGTATCAACTTATGATCGAGTTGAAGCGCGCTATGTTTCCCGATGGCGAAGACAAACCGCCGCGCTTGAAAAATGAAAGTGACCAAGCATGGACGCTGAACGCGTTGGCGAATTCCTATAGCCTCTCTGGCCAGCCCCGCCGCGCTGTGCCGCTGTTTGAGGGATATATCTCAATCTCTGAGAAACACGATGACAAAACTAATACCGTCATCGGCCTGGGGAACCTTGCTCATATGGCACAAATTCATATCGGTGCGTTGGCGGCGGCAGAGCAAAACCTGCGGCGCCACCTTGACCTGTGCCGCGAGATCGGCGATGAGTTCAACGAAGCCATCGGCCACCAGGAATTGGGCCGGTTGCTGGTTTATCGCGGGGAGTTTGGTGAGGCGGAACGCGAACTTGAGCTATCTTTCAATTACGACGTAAAAGCAAAAGACAAACAGGGCGAATGCATTGACTGGGCCTACCGCGCGCTGCGGGCTTTGCTCATGGGCGATCCCGCGGCTGCGCTCACTGCTGCGCAAAAAGCGCGCGAGTTGGCAGAAGACCGGAAGTACGAACGCGATTTTGTGCGATCCGAATGGCTGCTCGGTGCGGCGCTCTCCGGCCTTGCCGTTGCCTCTCCCCAAAAGCAAGACACGCTGCTGGCCGAGGTGGAAACTCATTTGACCGAAGCCCTCACCCGCTGCCGCCGCATCAATAATGTTGAATTGGAACCAGATATTTTGCTGGCGTGGGCAAAATGGCATAGCGCAAAGGGCAGAGCGCAGAGCGCAAAAAAACAGGCAGAAGAAGCGCTGACCATTGCCGAGCGGTGCGAGTACCGGCTCAAACAGGCAGAGATTCACAACTTTCTCGCCGGCCTCGCGCTCACCGAGGGCGACCGCAAAACCGCGCAACACCACGCCATAGCCTACGAACGCGCCTGGTGCGACGGCCCACCCCATTGCTACAAACCAGCGCTGGAGCAAGCGGAGAAAATGCTGCGCGCGTTGGACGCGCCCCTGCCAAAGATGGGCTGAGTACATAGTCCTCTCTACTTTTTAGGAGGGTGAGATCCAGTCCCCTCTCCTCCAAGGAGAGGGTTAGGGTGAGGTCAAACCATGCCGAAGCATTTACCAAACTATACAGAGTCGCTCATACCAACGGCGCGACAACTCCGCAAGGAAATGACGGATGCCGAGCGAAAGCTGTGGTCGAGATTGAGGAACAACCAGCTTGGAGTAAAATTCCGGCGTCAGGTGCCTTTTGATAAATACATTTTGGATTTCTATTGTTCAAGTGCAAAACTCTGTGTTGAACTCGATGGCAGCCAACACTTGACCGATGAGGGGATAGAAAAGGATTCGAAAAGAGATCGAAACCTGAAAGAATCGGGTGTGGAGGTCTTGAGATTCTCAGATTATGAAGCACTGACAAATACAGAAGCGGTGCTGCAAGTAATTGGTCAAAAATTGCAGGAAACTTCGGAGCACAAGACCCCATCCTAACCTTCCCCTAAGAGGGGAAGGGATTTTCAAATCATTGGGAGAGGGTCATAGTAAGATCCAGTCCCCTCTCCTCTCAGGAGAGGGTTAGGGTGAGGTCAAACAATGCCAAAACATTTACCAAACTACACAGAATCGCTCATACCAATGGCGCGACAACTCCGCAAGGAAATGACGGATGCTGAGCGAAAGCTGTGGTCAAGATTAAGGAACAACCAGCTTGGAGTAAAATTCCGGCGCCAAGTTCCATTTGATAATTACATTTTGGATTTCTACTGTCCAGGTGCAAGACTCTGTGTTGAACTCGACGGCAGCCAACACTTAACCGTTGAGGGAAAGGAAAGAGATAGGAAAAGAGATCGAGACTTGAAAGAAGCGGGTGTGGAGGTCTTGAGATTCTCAGATTATGAAGCACTGACAAATACAGAAACGGTGCTGCAAGTAATTGGTCAAAAAGTAAAGGAGATTTCGGAGCGCAAGACCCCATCCTAACCTTCCCCTAAGAGGGGAAGGGATCGAACATCACTTCGGCCCGGCCTTTTTCACCGCCTCTGTCACCTGATCCGCAAACTGCTCGAAATTTTTCTTGAACATCGCGGAGAGCTTTTTGGCCTGATCGTCGTACGCGGCTTTGTCCGCCCAGGTGTTGCGCGGCTTTAAAACTTCATTGGGCACATTGGGACATGATTGCGGAATGTGCAATCCAAAGATCGGATCTTCTTCAGTCGGCACGTTGGCCAGCGAGCCATCCAGCGCCGCGGTGATCATGGCGCGGGTGTAGGCAATTTTCATGCGGCTGCCCACGCCAAACGGCCCGCCGCTCCAGCCGGTGTTCACGAGCCAGCAATCAACTTTGTGCTGCGCCATTTTCTCGCCGAGGAGCTGCGCGTAAACTGTCGGATGCAGCGCCATGAACGGCGCGCCAAAACAGGTGCTGAACGCGGCCTGCGGTTCTTTGCCCAGTCCTTTTTCCGTGCCGGCGACTTTGGCGGTGTAGCCGGAGAGGAAGTGATACATCGCCTGCTCCTGCGTGAGCTTGGCGATGGGTGGCATCACGCCAAAAGCATCGGCGGTGAGCATGATGATATTTTTCGGATGCCCGGCCACGCTCGGAATGACGGCATTGTTGATGTGCGAAAGCGGATACGCCGCGCGGGTGTTTTCAGTCAGCGCGGCGTCGTCGAGATTGAGCAGCCGCGACTGCGTGTCGATGGCGACGTTTTCGAGAATGGTGCCGAAGCGGCGCGTGGTCTCGTAAATTTCCGGCTCTGCCTCCTTCGAGAGCCGAATGACTTTGGCATAGCAGCCGCCTTCAAAATTAAAAACCCCTTTGTCGCTCCAACCGTGTTCGTCATCGCCAATGAGGCCGCGATTGGGATCGGCGGAGAGCGTGGTTTTGCCGGTGCCGGAAAGTCCGAAGAACAGCGCCACGTCGCCGCCTTTGCCGACGTTGGCGGAGCAGTGCATCGAGAGCACCTTCGTACCCTTTTTATTGGGATCGAGCGGCAAGAGATAATTCAAAATCGTGAACACAGATTTCTTGATTTCGCCGGCGTAACTGGTGCCGCCAATCAACACCAAACGTTTTTCGAAATTGACGATGATAAACACCTCGGAATTGGTGCCATCCAGCTCTGGTACGGCGTGAAAACGCGGCGCGTTGATAATGGTGAAATCGGGTTCGAAGCTTTTCATCTCTTCGCGCGGCACCTGAATGAAGAGATTGCGGACGAAGGTGTTGTGCCAGGCGGTTTCGGTGATGACGCGCACCGAAATGCGATAAGTCGGGTCGGCGCCGGCGTAGCAATCTTGAAAAAAAATATCGCGCCCCTGCAAATACGCCAGCAGTCGATTGTGCAGCTTTTTGAAATTCTCGGCGTCAAAAGGGCGATTAACTTTTCCCCACCAGATATGCCGATCGCTCGTCCCCTCTTTGACGATGAACTTGTCGTTGGGCGAACGCCCGGTGTGATGTCCGGTGCGCACTAAGAATGGCCCCAAATGCGACAGCAATCCTTCCCGCCTTTTGATGGCTTCTTCATAAAGCGCGGGCGTGGAAAGATTCCAGTAAATTCGGTTGACGTTTTTGATGCCCTGTTTTTCCAGCTCGCGGATGGCGTCCGCATTGATGGGGTCCATGGATCGGTCTCCTGATTTTTAAATTTATGAACAACGAACCGATGAGCTGTCCAAAAAGTACCTGTCATTGCGAGCGCAGCGAAGCAATCTCACGATTTCGAGATCAAATCATGGGATTGCTTCGTCGCTATCGCTCCTCGCAATGACAATTTCTTCTCCTCTTGGGCAGCTCATCGTCCTAACTGATTTCGTCCAACAAATTTTTGAATTCAAATCCGAAGTGTCGCGGATTCTCGCCGATGACCGCTGCCGAGATGATGTACAAAACAAAGTCGTAGGTCTCGCGGGGAATTTTTTTGGTCTTAACCAAATTCCAGAAATTGCGTTCTTTCGGATTGGCTGGCATTCTGTCGATCACCTGCTGCAGGTTACCAATTCCCCAGTTGTAAGATGCCAGCACCAGCATTCCGGAGCCTTGCGCCCGGTATTTATAGAGATCGTAAATCAAGCGCGCGGCGGCCCGCGTGGACTTTTGAAAATCGTGGCGCTCGTCGCGCGGGTCGGTACGGCGGTAATTTAGCAGCGGCCCCACTTGTAGCCCATAGGCCGCCGCGGTGCGCGGGATAAACTGCCACATGCCTTTGGCGATGCCGTAACGCGTCGGAGGACCGCTACGGCTGATGTCGAAATCGCTTTCCTGCAGAGCGAGGTAAAAAAATTGCGGCGGCAGATGATGCGCGAGAAATTCTTCGGCGATGGTTTTGTGATAACCAAAAGCGACACTGCGCGCGATCGCCATTTCCAGGCGATCGGTCGACTGCCATTTCTTCACAAATTTTTTGATTTCGACAAAGAAATCCTTGGGCGCGTTAATTTCGCACTCGCCGAAGGTGCGAGCAATGCGCAAAATGAGCCGTTCGGTTTCATCGACAGATTCATCGTACACGCCTAATTGATCGATGTAGTTATCATATTCTTTTTGCAGCATCAAATACTTTGTGCGCATGGCGTCCGCTTCATTTGCAAGTGTATCAATTGTTGTATCACTCAAGCGATCACTTAGCGCCGCGATTTGCAGTTCCAACGCTTTCATGGTGTAGAATATATCTATTCCCAACGGCTCTAATTTGGCTAAGCGCTGATGCTGCTGCCAGGCGAGGGCCAGCGCCGCCAGAGCCACAGTGCTGACGAAGGCAATCAGCACGAGGAATTTTTTGGAGCGCTTCTTGATTGCTGCATTGAGCGCCTTACGGAGATAAACCGTGTATTGCCCGGCGCTTTTGGGCAACGTCGATGAAAAATAATGCTGCAGCATTTGCGTGGCGCTTGGCAGCGAACTGAGCATGGTGCCGAACAGCGTCCGGTTCAACATCCCTCGTTCGTTAGGATCGTAACTTTTCACTTTGAGGGAAACGATAGGGCCGCCCTTGCCCAATTGGATGGTCGCCCGATCGGTGAGTTGCGTTTTGTGAACAAGCTCGCCATCGCGGAAGGTGCCGTTGGTGCTGTGGAGATCGTGCAGCCACCATTTGCCATGCTCGCGGAGAATTTCAACGTGGTGAGCGCTCACTACGGGATCATGTAGTTGAATCTCGCAAGCGCCGTCGCGCCCGATTCTGAAGGATCCGGCAAAAGTGTGCTGCAGTTCGTCAGGCTGGTCGCGATTGATTGTGACGTGAACTTCGGAACGATGATCCATTCGCATTGTCTCTTCATATTCGCAATAAAAATAGGCACCGGCAGCAGGAATGTCAAGTCTATTTTCGAATGCGGGTTGGCAGATTCACTTTCTTGAGAAAAAAATAAGGCGATAAGCTGGGCTTATCGCCTTTGAAAATTGACTTCGTCGAGATGGTCGATTATTGTGTCGAGGTCATCGGCTGCGCCATGAACATCATGTCGTCAACGCCAGCGTTGTGCTTCGCTTCTTTCATGGTGGCTTCCCAGATCATCTCGCCGCTGCCTTTGTATTGGGCAACGTGATGCGCCATGTTGACGCCATCCACCATTTTGTAATCTTTGAAAGTCATTAGCATGGGTTCTTTGGTTCCCTCCATACCAACCATTTCGCCGGCCTGCCGCTCGATGACATGCATCGCTTCGTTGATATAATATTTCTGAACGTTGCCGTGCTTATCCGTGGATTGAAGAACCATGTATTTCGTGCCATCTACGAGTTCGCCGGGCAGAAGCGCCAGGGTCAAACCTTTTTCCTGATAATTCAAAAAACCATCAATCCAGGTGGCGGCCATGGTTTCCGTCTCCTGGTTCTGGAGATCGGAGTAATCTTTCTGATGCCCCATCGCGACCTCCCAGCCTTTCATGCCATCGTAACATGACGACCAAGTGGTCGAGCCATCCGGACCTTGCATATCAAAACGGATTTTGTTGGGTTTTTTATACGTAATGGTCATGGGCATCGTCTGGGGGGTTGCGCCCATTTCTGCGCCAGACCCCTCGGCGCTTTGTTCCATCATTTCACCTTCCTGGCCTTCAGCGCCTTCAGCCATGGGCTGCTCGGGCATAGGCGGCATTATATGCATCGTGAAGTCCCAGGTCGAAACCTGATCCGTGATCGACTGCAATTTTTCAGCGCCGCCCGCAGCCTTAGCAATCATTTGCGCGACATCGTCCACTGTGGCCTGTTTGCCACACGAAAACACTAACCCCACCAGCAGACATAAACCAACAACTAAAACTTTTTTCATTGTAAAACCCTCCTTATAAATTGATTATAATACTCGATTGGACGCGCCAATTATAATAAAATCCAATACCATTGTCAAGTGAAAACTTTGACTTAATTTTGGTAAATACTTGTTATTAAAGCGTCCGGAGCAGTAACCTCCACAGGGGCGGCCACTGTAAATTTCGAAAAAGCGGCCAGCATCTATGATCAAAAATAAGTCGCCGCCCCAAACTGAATGTTCATTGTATGTGCCAGATTGTTGAATACGTCGCGCTGCCAGTTACGCGCGTAACTCAGTCGAATGGAGGTTTCGGCGGTTGGGCGAAACGACAATCCGACTGTCAGCCGGCGCACCGAGTCGCCGATGTTTTGTCCGGTTGAAGTGAACTCGCCGTCGTTCAAATCGATGTAATCGTAGCGGCTCACCAAAGTCAAACTGGCATCTTGGAAATTGAATAGCGGCCGCCGCAACAACGTGTATCCCAATTCCCCATAAAATCCTTTTTGTTGATCGGCGAACATCTCGCTCAAGCTCTCGGGCACATCGATTTTCGCCAGCGCCGCTTCGCCGCGAAATTTGAGCCGCCGCCAGCGATACTCGCCATCCAATGCGAGGATGGTGAGCCGGCGTTTGTCGTCGATTTGCTCACCCTCAAATTTGTAGCTGTTATAAAATCCCGTGTGAAACGAAAGTCCGATCTCGCCCCCGAAACGAGGATTCAACGCCACCCGCCCGGTGAAGGCCGGCGAGCCATTGTTGTCCTCCGCAAATGCTTCTTCGGATTTTCCCATCGGGATGCGCGTGCCTTCACCGGAGCCGCCAACCACGCCATCACTCAGGCCATTCACCAAATAGAGCTCGTAACTGACGCGATCGTACACCGTCGGAAAGAGCGCGCCGAAGAATCCGACCCCCACTTCGGAAAGTGTCGCCGGAATGACTTCTGTGGAAACCAGCGGCCGGTCGATGAGATCGTAGCGCGGACTATCGTGCGCGATGTTGAACTTCCCCAGCGGCGACAGCAACACGCCGGCGCGCAAATTTAGCGCGATGTGAAACTGCACATCGACAATGGCGGTCTCCAGCGCAATCTCTTCCGTGCCGTGTTCGAACTCCAACTCCGAAGTCAACTTCACGCGATCGGAAATCGCCGAATAAATGAAAATGTTGAAGCGCCGCGCTTCGAACGAAAGTCCCTCTTCTACACCATCTTCGCGAACGAAATTGGAATTCATCTCCGCGTAGCCGCCGATGGCGATTTGCCCGCCGAGGCGAAAAATGTAGGGGCGATCGTAAATTCCGCCAATGACATTGGGGGTTTTTTGAAGTGAATCCGGATAATCAATTTGTGAGAATGCCAATATCACCTGAGTGAACAAAATCAAAACTGTGATCAAACATCTTTTCATTTGAGGACTCCAATCAATGAAAAATGCAAATAGCAAAATTCAAATTTTGCAATTTGAAATCTGCAATTTTCATTTTGTATTTACAATGAACGCATCCACGCTCTCTTCAACTGCAAACCGCTTCAGCGGCAATCTCGCGGGTCCTTCGATGACGTTGCCGCGCTCATCGTATTCCGATCCGTGACACGGACATTCGAAGCCATCCGGCAAGGGTTGCACTTCGCAGCCACGGTGGGTGCAGGTCAGCGCCAGCGCCACGATTTCTTTGCCATCAATATTTCTGAGCAAGAGACGACCGACTCCCGGCGCGTTCGCCGAGAAAACGCCATTGGGTTTTGTCAACGACTCTGCGTCTTTCTTGGGGATAATAATCTTGCCGCCCGCGACCTGCGCGCGATAATTAACCTGTCCCGCGGCACATCCCGATAGCAGGGGCGCGCCGGCAGCAGCGGTCATCGCAGCGCCGACGATTTTGAGAAAATCTCGGCGTGTGCTCATCTATCAATTTCCTTAACAGTGAGCGAAGTCGAACCAAGTGAATCTGGAGTTAATTTTTCTGTCTCGATCTTTAAAGTCAGCCATGGAAGAAATCGTCCCGTACGCTGCATATAGTTGCGATAGTCGTCGCCGAATTTCGCAATAAGATTTTTTTCCTCTTCGCGAGCGATAATCGGCAAGGCCGCGATCACCGCGCCGGTTGCGGCCAACATGAATCCGTTGGCGGCGATCAGACTGAGCGCGATTAGCATGGCCGAGCTCGCCGTGTACAGTGGGTGACGCACAAGGCGGTACGGACCGTTCGTCACTAATTGATGATTGGGTTTGGTGAGCACGGTTTCGCTGACGTTACCGCCGATGGTTTTGAAAAGCCAGTACATCAATGGGATCGTCAAAAATCCGGACACAACGGCCAGCCAGCGCAGCCATACCGGCAGCGGCAATCTCGCCCACGCCAGCCAGTCAGGTTGAATGGAATAAATGAGTATCGTCGCAAACAGAGGCAACGCGAAAATGATGCGCAAAATTCTCAGCCGACGTGGTTCGGATCGCCGAGAGAGCACTTCGCTTTGCCGCGCTCGTGAGCGAAAAAAAGCGGATATCAAAACGTTAACAACGAAAATAGTGATGAATGTAATTCGGAAAGTCGTTTCCATAATTCATCATAAAGATTTTAGAAACGCGATGAGCGCATCCTGCTGATTTTGCGGCAGAGCAAAAAAGCGATTGCTTGCAGACTCGGCTTCACCCAAATGCAAAGCGATCACCTCGACGAGATCAGAGGTTCCACCATCGTGCAGATAAAAGGGCGTGCCGCCCAAAACGTTTTCTACGATGCCCAATCCCCACAACGGTGTCGTGCGCCACTCAGTGCCCGTGGCTTCGCCTTCGGGAAAGTTATCTGCCAATGCCGGACCCATATCGTGCAGCAGCAGATCGGAATAGAGCCGCACCGGTTTGAAAGCCAACGCATCGATGGGACTGGGACCGCTCTGCATCTCCGGAATGTGGCAACTGGCGCAGCCAATCTGCGCAAAAATTTGCTCGCCCTGAATGACAGTCGGGGCATCCTCGTTGCGGCGTGATGGCGGCCGCAAAGTTTGCAGATAGAGAACAACATTATTGACGGTTTCCGTAGGCAGCTCCGGATCCGGCACGTTGTCGCCAATGCGTCCGCCAACCAGCGGATTGAAAATTTCCACCGGATCAAAATCGGTCGTGATGCCGATGTCATTTTTGTATGCGCCAACCGTTTGCTGCAACAGAGCAATCGAGGTGGCTTTGCGACCGAAACGGCCGAGATATTTTCCACCGCGAATAATTTTCTCTGCGCCGATCTGCAGGTAATCCGGGGCTTCAACAAAATTGGCGCGCCCGGAGATGCCATCGCCGTCGGCATCGTTGGGATCTTCGTTCGCTAAAATCGTCGCGTCGGGGATCGCTTCGATCAGGCCGAGTCCGGTGACAATCGGGCCGCCGCGTTTTGAACGGCCGGTGGCGTTCACAGGGAAGACTTCAGCCGGATATCCGGGAATTGAGCGATCCTGCAATTGCGGGCCGCCCACTTCGAGCATGTAATCGAATACGCCGCCATTATCGCGGCCAAACCGAATGAGATTAGTCGATGGATGTGCCCGGCCATCCGCGGGGTGACAATTGACGCAGGCGGTGTTGTTGAAAATTGGCCCGAGCCCGGTTTGTACATTGAATACTTCACTGAAGGCCTCGTCACCATCAAAGAAAGCTTTGAGTTGCGCCGAAGTCAGCCCTTCAATGGGGCCATCGAAGATGGTTGTTTCGTCGGGGGCCTCGGTGAGAAGGTCACTGCAGGCAGTTAAAAAAAGTATCGTTAAGAAAACTAAAGCCGTTTTGACTATCATAATTTGTTACTCCGTTAACGTAACCCGAAAATAGAGAAGTAGGCTGACCTCCCCCTAACCCCCTCCTAAAACAGGAGGGGGGAACACGAAGTTTACTAAACCTTGAAGGTTTAGTAAACGTGAATCATCACATCACCACCCGCCAAATCTGCGCCACCAAAAAGCACAGCGCGAGTCCCATCACCACGGGCAGCAGGGCAGAGATAGTAGTCCATTTGACGCTGCCGGTTTCTTTGTAAATGGTGTAGATCGTCGTGGAACAGGGATTATGCACCAGGCTGAACAGCATCAAATTCACGGCGGTCAAAAGCGTCCAGCCGCCGGCTTCAAAAACTTTCAGATACGATTCCAAATCATCCAGCTCGAACATCACGCCGGCGCCGGCGCCAAAGCCGGCGAGTTTCGCGCTCAACACCGTCAGCATCAACACGGTTGGGATCACAATTTCGTTGGCGGGAATGGCGATGATGTACGCCAGCAAAATCACCCCATTCAATCCGATGAACAAACCAAAAGGATTGGAGAAGTCAATGATGTGCTCGGCCAAACTGACATCGGCGATTTTGATGTTTGAAATCAGCCAGATCACCGCACCGGCCGGCGCCGCCCACATCACCGCGCGCCACAGCACAATCAGCGTGCGATCAATCACCGAAGTGTATAACGTTCGCAAAATTTGCGGCGGTCGATACGGCGGTAGCTCAAGGCTGAACGAACTGGCTTCGCCTTTCAACATCGTGCGCGACAAAAACCACGAGGTCGCGAACATCAAAAAAATACCGAACAACGAGACGGCGACTACCGCGCCCGCCGACATCAGTCCGGCCAATCCTGACGGCGCCATCGAACCGATGAACAGGGTAGCGATGAGAATTTGCGTCGGCCAGCGGCCATTGCACAGAGAAAAATTGTTGGTGATGATGGCAATAAGGCGCTCGCGCGGACTGTCGATGACCCGCGCCGCCACCACGCCGGCGGCGTTGCAACCATAACCCATGACCATCGTCAGCGCCTGCTTGCCGTGCGCGCCGGCTTTGCGAAACAGATGATCCAAATTGAAGGCCACGCGCGGCAGGTAGCCGAAGTCCTCCAGCAGAGTGAACATCGGAAAAAAAATCGCCATGGGCGGCAGCATCACGCTGATCACCCACGCCATGGCGAGATAAACGCCATCAAACAGAAAGCCGCTCAACCACCACGGAACCGAAAGGCTGGCAGCAAAATTTTTCAGCGCGGGGTGAACGGTGTCCAGCAACAGACCGGCCAACATGCTCGATGGCACGTTGGCGCCGGCAATGGTGAGCCAGAATACCAGTGTCAACAGCAGCAGCATGATTGGCAGGCCGGTCCAGCGACTGGTGAGCAGCCGGTCGAGCGTGCGGTCCCAATCGAAGCGCGGTTTGTCGCCAATTTTCGCCACAACTTTGCCGGCAATTTTCGCGGCGTCACTGTAAATGGATTCGATGACCGAATCGTGCAGTTCTTCTCCCAAATCCCAGCGCACGGCGTTGGCCGTCGCGAGAATGGTTTCGTGAGATTTATTTGATGAATTCATAAAGTTCTACTCGCTTTCTTGTCATTCCCCGCACGCTTTTAGCGGGAATCTATTTTTCTTCCGAATGGATGCCCGACAATCCCGAAAAGTCGGGACGGGCATGACAGAAACACTAACGATTCCATCGTTTGAAGCGATGGAATCGTTCAACAGTTATCCCACCGCGATGGCATCCATCTGATCGGCGGTTACATTCAAACCACCCAACTCGCCGCTGCGGACAGCATCGATGATCTGCGGGTCGCCTTCCAACAATCGCAGCGCCACCCAACGGGGATTGGTGAGTCGGGGATATTCAGCTTCGATTTTTGTGACTAACTGATTGATCGCCCGTTTCAGTTTTTTGGATCCGCTTTCAATGCGATGCGGCTGGCAAACAAACACGCCCGTCGCAACATCGTTAATTGCTCGCAGCAAATCGGGGATGCCGTCACCCTGGCGCGCGCTGGTGGGCACCACCGGCACACCCAGTTCTTTCGAAAGCAGCCGGTCGTCGATGTGCAATTGGTGCCGCCGGGCTTCGTCCATCAAATTCAAACATATCACGGCGCGGTCGGTGATTTCCAAAACCTGCAACACGAGATTCAAATTGCGTTCGAGACGCGTGGCGTCCACCACAATTACCGTGACGTCCGGTCGGCCAAACAAGATAAAATTGCGCGCGACCTCTTCGTCCACACTGGTGGACAGCAGTGAATAGGTACCGGGCAAATCTACTAATTTGTAACGCTTGTCGTTGTATGAGAACCCGCCCTCGGCGCGAGTGACGGTTTTCCCCGGCCAGTTGCCGGTGTGCTGCTTCAATCCGGTCAGCGCGTTGAACACCGTGCTTTTGCCGGTGTTGGGATTTCCCGCCAGCGCCACCACATAATCCCACGACTCCATGTTCACGCCCAATTTTTTTAAATTGGCAACGTGATGAGCCGGGCACGTGGCACACGCGTTCGTCCCGATCACAGTTTTCTCTGATTTGTTATTATTGACCATTTGAAATTTCAACCTCAGAATTTTTCGAGTGATGGAGCTTGCTATATTATAGTAGCCTGTTAGTGAAAGTTTCATAAAAAAGGCTATACTCCCTTTTGGAAGATGCAAGCTGGTTTCCCAACCGCGAAAGGAGCATAGCCATGAAGAGCAATTTAGGT
>Ga0247727_10009414_pt1 | contig 17718 bp, 17 predicted proteins | sample WisWelCaveWW1625_FD_202498 | JGI IMG/M metagenome (GOLD analysis project Ga0247727, IMG submission 202498) | Biofilm microbial communities from Wishing Well Cave, Virginia, United States - WW16-25 | ecosystem: Environmental > Aquatic > Deep subsurface > Groundwater > Cave microbial mat | place...
CGCGCTGGCCGTGCTGCGCACGGACGGCGGCCCGGCCTACACGCTGTTCGTGGAGCCGCGCGACCGCGCCGCGGAGACCTGGACCGGCTACCGGCCCGGCGTCGAGGGCGCCGTCGCCGACTACGGCGCGGACGAGGCGCACCCAGTCGATGCCTTCGACGACAAGCTGCCCGTCCTGCTCGAGCGCGCTCAGCGGCTTTTCCACACGCTCGGCCGCGACGCGCAGCTCGACGCCAGGATCGCCGGAATCCTGGACACGATGCGGCTGCGCTCGCGCCTCGGCCTCGTGCCGGCCTCCGAGATCGTGGACTCGCGCGGCCTGCTGCACGAGATGCGGCTGCGCAAGGAGCCGGCCGAGCTCGAGATCATGCGGCGCGCCGCGGCGATCAGCGCCGAAGCGCATCGCGAGGCCGCACGCCTCGCCGCGGAAGGCCGCTTCGAGTACGAGCTGGAGGCGGCTCTGCTCCACCAGTTCCGCCGGCTCGGCGCCGCCGGCCCGGCCTATTCGAGCATCGTCGGCACGGGCCGCAACGCGACCGTGCTGCACTACATCCGGAACGACCAGAAGCTCACGAGCGGCGAGCTGGTGCTGATCGACGCGGGCTGCGAGCTCGAGGGCTACGCCTCCGACGTGACGCGCACCTATCCGGTGGGCGGCAGCTATGCGGGCGCGGCGCGCGCGCTCTACGAGGTCGTGCTGGAGGCGAACCTCGCCGGCTTCGCGCTGGCGAAGCCCGGCGCGACGCTGCCCGAGATCCACCAGGCCACGACGCGCAAGCTGGTGGAGGGCATGCTCGAGCTGGGCTTGCTCACGGGGAGCGTCGATGAACTGATTCAGAGCGAGGCGCAGCGCCGCTACTACATGCACAACACCAGCCACTGGCTCGGGCTCGACGTACACGACGTCGGCGCCTACGCGGTAGACGGCAAACCGCGTGCCCTCGAGCCCGGCATGGTTTTCACGATCGAGCCGGGTTTGTACGTCGCGGCCGACGACGAGAGTGCGCCCACGGCGCTGCGCGGCATCGGCGTGCGCATCGAAGACGACGTAGCGATCACTGCGAGCGGCTGCGAGAACCTCACCGCCGCGATCCCGAAGCATCCGGCCGACGTCGAGGCCTGGCTGCGCGACTGAAGACGCAGAGGAGCCAGCACCCGTGCCCGACATCGAGTCCCTGCTGAAGGAGAGGCGCCGCTTCGAGCCGCGCCCCGAGTTCGCGAGGCAGGCGAACTGGAACAAGAGGACCGTCGCCGCATACCGCAAGCTCGGCGCGAAGAGTCCCGAGCAGTTCTGGGCGAAGATGGCGCGCGAGCACGTCCACTGGTTCGCGCCCTGGAAGAAGGTGCTCGACTGGAAGCCGCCCTTCGCGAAGTGGTTCGTCGGCGGCAAGACCAACGTCTCCTACAACTGCCTCGACCGCCACCTCGAAGGCGCGCACGCCTGGCGTCGCAACAAGGCGGCGATCGTCTGGGAGGGCGAGCCGGGCGATACGCGCACGCTCACCTACGGCGAGCTACACCGCGAGGTGTGCAAGTTCGCGAACGTGCTGCGCGGGCTCGGCGTCGCGAAGGGCGACCGTGTCGCGCTCTATCTGCCGATGCTGCCGGAGCTCGCGATCGCGATGCTGGCCTGCACGCGCATCGGCGCGCCGCACTCGATCGTGTTCGGCGGCTTCTCTGCCGAGTCGCTGCGCGACCGCATCAACGACGCGGGCGCGAAGGTGGTGGTGACGTCCGACGGCGGCTACCGGCGCGGCGCGCCCTTCGCGCTCAAGGCGGCCGTGGACGAGGCCTGCTCGGGCACGCCCTCGGTCGAGGCGGTCGTCGTGGTGAAGCGCACCGGCCAGCCCATCGAGATGAAGCACAGGCGCGACCACTGGTGGACGGCATCGATGGCGACGGCGTCGGCCGACTGCCCGGCCGCGAAGCTCGACGCCGAGCACCCGCTCTTCATCCTCTACACCAGCGGCACCACCGGGAAGCCCAAGGGCATCCTGCACACGACGGGCGGCTACCTCACGCACGTGACGGTCACCGCGAAGGCGATCTTCGACCTGAAGGAGACCGACACCTACTGGTGTACGGCGGACATCGGCTGGGTCACCGGACACTCTTACGTCGTGTACGGCCCGCTCGCGAACGGCGCCACCACCTTCATGTACGAGGGCGTGCCGACGCACCCGGCGCCCGACCGCTGGTGGGACATGATCGAGCGGCATCGCATCTCGATCTTGTACACCGCGCCGACGGCGATCCGCAGCTTCATCCGGCTCGGCGACGAGCACCCGAAGAAGCACGACCTGTCGTCGCTGCGCCTGCTCGGCAGCGTGGGCGAGCCGATCAATCCCGAAGCCTGGATCTGGTACCACAACGTGATCGGCGGCAAGCGCTGCCCGATCGTCGATACCTGGTGGCAGACGGAGACGGGCGGGATCCTGATCACGCCGCTGCCCGGCGCGATGGAGACGAAGCCCGGCTCGGCGACGCTGGCCTTCCCCGGCATCCACGCCGCGGTGATCGACGAGACCGGCAAGCCCGTGCCCGCGCCGGCCGGCGGCTTCCTCGCCATCCAGAAGCCGTGGCCCGGCATGCTGCGCAGCATCTGGGGCGACCCGAAGCGCTACGAGGAGACCTACTGGAGCAAGTGGAAGAACGTCTACTTCCCGGGCGACGGCGCGCACCGCGACGCCGCCGGCTACTTCTGGATCATGGGCCGCATCGATGATGTGATGAACGTCTCGGGCCACCGCATCGGCACCATGGAGGTGGAGAGCGCGCTGGTCTCACACGCACAGGTGGCCGAGGCCGCGGTCGTGGGCCGGCCCGACGACCTGACCGGCACCGCGATCGTCGCCTTCGTCACGCCGCTCCGCGGCGTCTCGGCCGACGCCAAACTGCGCCAGGCGCTCTTCGATCACGTCACCAAGCAGATCGGCGCGATCGCGAAGCCGAAGGAGGTGCGTTTCACGGAGGCGCTGCCGAAGACGCGCTCGGGCAAGATCATGCGGCGCCTGTTGCGCGACATCGCCGCCGGCAAGGCCACGCTCGGCGACACCACCACGCTCGAGGACTACTCGGTGCTGGCGAAGCTGCGCGAGAGCGACGAGGACTGAGCGCCGGCTACGCGGTGCCGTGGCGCGCGAGCCACTCCGCTTCGTCGCCGGGCTCGGGCATCACGGCGCCACCTTCCATCACCCAGGCTGCGGGCACCTCGAGCAGCTGGACGCGCACCAGAGCCGGCTCGACGGCGAGCGTCTTCGCGACGGCCTCTGTCATCGCGCCCGCCATCTCGGCGCGGAGCGACGCGCTGCGGCCGGCGCGGATCGAGCCGACCACGCTGGCGCCGTCGGCGGCGTCTGCGAACAGAACGTGCGCGAACTCGGGCGGTGCGCCGGTCTTCTCGCAGTGGATGCGCGTGATGTCGCTCGCGATCTGGCGGCGCTTCGGGTCGTCGAGCTTCGCTACCGGAATGCTGCAGTAGTAGACGGGCATTGCGTCCTCCTGGGCTCAGGCGCGCGCGTCGGCGGCAGTGACGACGACTTCGTGCGGCGTGCAACCGGTGGTCTCGCACCAGAGCGCCGTGATTTCCGCGAGCAGGCGATGGCGCTGCTCGTTCGGCGTGCCGGCCGGCACCGTCCCGGCGATGATCGAGCTGGTGGAGAGCTTGGCAGCGGTGAAGAAGCGGCCGCGCGGCAGCTCGGTGAAGTCCACGCCCATCTCGGCTGCAGGCGTCTCGAACAGGCTCGCGTAGATGCGGCCGATCTCCGTCGCCAACTGGGGCCGCAGCGCCTCGGGGACGACGCCTTCGTGCAAGATGACGCGAAACCTCACGAGCGCGCCCGCTCGCGCAGCTCGACGCGCCGGATCTTGCCGCTCACGGTCTTCGGCAGCTCGGCGACGAACTCGATCTGGCGCGGGTACTTGTAGGGTGCGGTCACGCGTTTGACGTGATCCTGGAGGCGACGCACGAGCGTGTCGTCTCCACGCACGCCGGGCCGCAGCACCACGTAGGCCTTCACGACGGCGCCGCGATCCGCGTCTGGCGCGGCGACGGCGGCAGCTTCCATCACGTCAGGGTGCTCGATCAGTGCGCTCTCGACCTCGAAGGGGCCGATGCGGTAGCCGGCCGAGATGATCACGTCGTCAGCGCGGCCGACGAACCAGAAGTAGCCCTCGGGATCGACGAAGCCGCGGTCGCCGGTGACGTACCAGTCGCCGCGGCGCGTGCGCGTGGTGGCGGCGGGGTCCTTCCAGTACTCGCGGAACAGGCTCGGCGGCGCGCCGCGCAGCGCGACGTCGCCGACCTCGCCGGGCGGCAACGTGCGACCGTCTTCGCCGATCACCGCCAGGTCGTGGCCCGGCATCGGCAGGCCCATCGAGCCGGGCCGCACGGGGTTTCCGGGGAAGTTCCCGATCAAGAGGATCGACTCGGTCTGGCCGAAGCCGTCGCGGATGGTGAGCCCGGTCTTCCCTTGCCAGGCGCGAATCACCTCGGGGTTGAGCGGCTCGCCCGCCGACACACACTCGCGTAGCTGCGGCGCATGCAGGCTCGCGAGCTTGTCCTCCTTCACGAGCAGGCGGTACTCGGTGGGCGGCGCGCAGAACACCTGCGGCGCGGCCTCTTCGAGCAGCTCGAGCTCGCGGCGCGGCTCGAAGCGGCCGCCGTACATGAAGACCTCGGCGCCCACGCTCCACGGTCCGAACAGCACGCTGTAGGCGGCCTTGGCCCAGCCGGTGTCGCTGGTGGTCCAGAGCCGGTCGTCGCCGCGCAGGCCGAGCCAGTACGAGGCGGTGTAGCGCTGCGCCCAGGTGTAGGCGTGGGTGTGGAGGACGGCCTTCGGTGGGCCGGTGGTGCCCGAGGTGTAGTAGACGAGCGCGGGGTCGGAGGCGCGCGTCAAATGGCGGGCGCCGGCGTCGTCCGACTGCGCCGCGAGTGCGGGCTCGAGCGCGAGCCAGCCGTCGCGCGCGCCGCCGAACAGCAGACGGTGCTTCAGCGTCGGCGTCTTCGAGCGCACCTCGTCTACCACGGCGGCCTGCTCAGTGGTCGTCACCAGGGCGACGCTGCCACTGTGGTTGACGCGGTACTCGATGTCCTTCGGCCGCAAGCTGGTCGAGGATGGGATCACCAGGCAGCCGACCTCGAGCGCACCGATCACGGCGATCTGCCACTCGGGGATCTTGGGCAGCATCACCACGACGGGATCGCCGAGCGCCACGCCGAGGCTGCGCAGCAGATGGGCGAAGCGGTTCGCTGCGCGTGCGACGTCGGCGTAGGTGAGGCGCCGCTCGGCGCCGTCTGCGCCACGCCAAAGCAAGGCCGGGCGCCGGGCCTCGCGCGCGAAGGGGTCCACCACGTCGGTGCCGAAGTTGAACGGGTCGGGCGTCTCCCAGCGGAAGGCGTCGCGCTTCCGCTTCCACGCGTCCAGCGCCGAGTCGATCCGGGACATGGGCGCCAGAGTAGCCACTTAACAAAGAGGACCGTCCCCCTGCTAAACAACGGAGGGTGCCTCGACCTGCGCTCGGCCTCGACTTCGGCACGACGAACAGCGCGCTCGCGCTCAGCGACGGTGAGGGGCCGCCGCGGCTCGCGTGCTTCGTCGGGCCGGACGAGCCCACGCCGAACTTTCGGTCGCTGCTCTACTTCGACCGCGAGGACGAGCGGGGCCCGGTCGAGGTGCACGCCGGGCCGGGCGCCCTCGTGGCCTACCTCGGGCGCGACCTGCACGCGGGCCGCTTGATCCAGTCGATGAAGTCCTTCCTCGCGAGCCGGCTGTTCTCGGCCACCGAGATCTTCGGGCGCAGCTACCGGCTCGAGCAGCTGATCGGGACGTTGCTCTCGCGCCTGCGCGAGGAGGCCGAGGCCGAGCTCGGCGTGCCCGTGCGCACGGCCGTGGTCGGCCGCCCCGTGCACTTCGTGGGCGCGGCGACGGACGACGACGAGACGCTCGCGCTCTCGCGCCTCCGCGCCGGCCTGCTGAACGCCGGCTTCCGCGAGGTGCGCTTCGAGTACGAGCCGATCGGCGCCGCGCGCCACTACGAGCGGGGCCTCGCACGCGACGAGCTGCTGCTGATCGGCGACTTCGGCGGCGGCACCAGCGACTTCTCGCTGCTGCGCGTGGGCCCCTCGCGGAGCCGCGACGCGAGCGCGCGCTCGATCCTCGGCAACGACGGTGTGGACGTCGCGGGCGACGCCTTCGACGGCAAGATCGTGCGCCACTGCGTGGCGCCGCTGCTCGGCCGCGGCACCGAGTTCGTCTCGTTCTTCGGCCGGCGCCTACCCGTCCCGGACTGGCTCTATGCCCACCTCGAGCGTTGGCACCACGTCTCGATGCTGAAGTCGCGCCGCACGCTCCAGCTGCTGCTCGACCTGCGCCGCGAGGCGGTCGACCCCGAGCCGCTCGATCGGCTGCTGCGCCTGGTCGAGAACGATCTCGGCTTCGTATTGCACCGCGCCACCGAGCAGACCAAGCGGGCCCTCTCGGACGGCCCGAGCGCGCGTTTTCGCATCGAGCACGATCTGCTCGAGGTCGATGCCGAGGTGCGCCGAACCGACTTCGAAGACTGGGTAGCGCCCGAGCTGGCCGCGATCGCGGGCTGCGTGGACGGGCTGCTGGCCCGCTCCGGGGTCCGCCCCGGGGAGGTGGACCGCGTGTTCCTGACCGGCGGCTCGTCGCTGGTACCGGCCGTGCGTCGCATCTTCGAGCAGCGCTTCGCGGCGGAGCGCATCCGCACCGGCGACGAGTTCAGCTCGGTCGCCTCGGGGCTCGCGCTCTGCGCGGGCGAGGACGGGGAATCCTGATCCGATCCGAGCTCTTGTCGGGTCAGCGAACGTGTTCGCAGACCAGAAGAGACGTCAGGCGCTAGCGGTCAGCCCGACCGGATCGCTGCTGCGCTGGCCCAGGAGCCAGGAGCCGCCTGCGACGCGGGTGAGCGCCACCTCGGCGCCGAGGGCGGGCTCGTCCTTCGGCATCGGCTGGCCGGTCAGCTGCCGGGCCAGCTCGCGGATCACGCCCTTGTGGAGCACACCGACCGCGTTGCTGGCCCCACTCGCGAGCACCCGCTCGAGCGCGCGCGCGATGCGCGCCTGGAAGGCAGCGCGCGCCTCCCCTCCCGGGTACTCGAAGCCCGCGGTGCCAGCCTGCCAGTCCTGGAAGAGCACCGGATCGCGCGCCTGGATCTCCTCGCGCGTGAGGCCCTCCCACTGTCCGAAGTGGATCTCGCGCAGATCGGGATCGAGGCGGATCGAGGCGCCCCGCGCCACGATGCCGGCGGCGCCCCAGGAGCGACGCAGGTTGCTCGCCAGCCAGAGGTCCACCCGCCGGCTCGCGAGACGCAGCGACACCTCTGCCATCTGCGCCCGCCCCTCGGCCGAAAGCTCGACGTCGGTGCTGCCGAAGTAGCGGATGCTCGAAGCGCCGTTGGTCTCACCGTGGCGGACGAGCAGGAGCTGACGCAGGGCCATGGCGGGTCTCCGACTTGGGGCGGCCAAGATCGGGGAAGGGCCCGGGGGAGTCAATCGCGGTCCCGGCGCCGAAACCTGCCGCTAGACTGGCCGCCTCGCGGTTCGGGGGAGAGAGACGAGTGACTGCACGCGCCTGGCTGTGTGTCGTGCTCGCGATCTTCGCGAGTGCCTTCGGCGCGGCCGGCTGGCTGCGCTGCGAGAGCGAGCGCCCCGAGCTCAGCGGCCCCGAGCGGCTCTTCCTCGGTCGCGGAGACGTGACGACCGCCGTGGAAGCGGTCGACCTGGACTCGGGCGTCCGCCGCCTCGAGCTGCGCGTCGTGCAGGGCTCCCTGTCGAAGCGGGTCGCGCAGATCGCGCGCCCGGGCAACCTGGGCCTGGGCGGCGCTCGCGGCGCGGTCGAGCGACTCGAGGCGACGCTGAATGCCGAGCAGCTGGGCCTCTCCGAGGGCGAGGCCATGCTCGTCGGGCGCGCCCGAGACTGGTCCTGGCGGCGCTGGCTCGACGGCAACCCCGGCTGGCTCGAGATTCCGGTGACGGTGGATCTGACGCGGCCGCGCATCGCGATCGAGACCGGCCAGACCTACGTGGAGCGTGGCGGCGCCGGTGCCGTCGTGTACGCAGTGCGCGAGGAGACGCAGCGCGAGGGCGTACTGGTGGGCGACGTCTTCTTCGCCGGCCGCCCCTTCCCGGGCGACCCGAAGCGGCGCATCGCGCTGTTCGCGATCCCCCGCGACGTCGCGCCGAGCCCGCGCATCAGCGTGATGGCGGCGGATCTGGCCGGCAACGAGGCCTCGGCCGGCTGGCCGGTGGCGCTCACGGAGCGCGTCTTCGACGACGTGCGCATCGAGCTCTCCAAGACCTTCCTCGAGGTCAAGGTGCGCCATCTCGCCGAAAGCTTGGGCGTCGAGGAAGAAGACGCGCTCCTGGCGTTTCGCAAGATCAACGGCGAGATCAGGGCCCAGAACGAGCAGAAGATCCGCGAGCTGACCGCGAAGTCGAGCGAGGAGCCCCTCTTCGACGGTCCCTTCGTGCAGATGCGCAACTCGGCCGTCACCAGCCGCTTCGCCGAGCGGCGCAGCTACTACGTCGAGGACGTGAAGGTCTCCGAAGCGATCCACTACGGCTACGACCTCGCCTCGACCGCCGGCGCGCCGATCGAGGCCGCGAATCGCGGGCGCGTGCTCTTCGCGGGCGAGCTCGGCATCTACGGCAACTGCGTGCTGCTCGACCACGGGCTCGGGCTCGTCTCGCTCTACGCGCATCTCTCGCAGCTCGACGTGGCCGAGGGCGACCTGGTCGGGAAGAACGGCTTCCTCGGACGCTCGGGCGATACCGGCCTCGCGGGCGGAGACCACCTGCACTTCGCCATGCTGGTCGGCGAAGCGTACGTGGACCCGACGGAATGGTGGGACGCCAAGTGGGTGGAGGAGAAGGTGATGTCGCGGCTCGGCGGCGGCCCGGACGTCGCGGAGACGCCGTCACCCTAGGCCGCCGCCGCAGCGGCGTGCGGCGCGCGCTGCTGGCCTGGTACCGGCGCGAGCGCCGCGACCTGCCCTGGCGCCGCACGCGAGACCCGTGGGCGATCTGGGTCTCCGAGACGATGCTGCAGCAGACGCGCGTCGAGACGGTGCTGCCGTACTACGAGCGCTTCCTGGCGCGCTTTCCGGATGTGGAGGCGCTGGCCGATGCCGAGCCGGACGAGCTGATGAAGCGCTGGGCGGGCCTCGGCTACTACTCGCGCGCGCGGAACCTCCAGGCCGCGGCGCGCGTGGTGGCGCGCGAGCACGGCGGCCGCGTGCCCGACCAGGTCGAGGCGCTCCGCGCGCTGCCCGGCGTCGGCCGCTACACGGCGGGCGCGCTCGCCTCGATCGCCTTCGACCGGCCGGCGCCGATCGTGGACGGCAACGTGGCGCGCGTGCTGGCGCGACTGCTCGATCTCCCGCTCGACGTCGCGAGCCCCGCGGCGCAGCGCCTGCTCTGGAGCGAGGCCGGGGCGCTCGTAACGGGGCCTACGTCCGGAGACCTGAACCAGGCCTTGATGGAGCTGGGCGCGCTGGTCTGCACGCCGCGCGCGCCGGGCTGCGAGCGCTGCCCGTTGCGACGCCCCTGTCGCGGCCGCGCCGCGGGGCACGCGGAAGCGCTGCCGGTGAAGAGCGCGAAGCCGGCGCCGCGCGCCATCGCGGCGGTCGCCGCGCTGCTCACGCGCGGCGCGCGCGTGCTCGCGGTGCGGCGTCCGCCGCGTGGGCTGCTCGGCGGCCTCTGGGAGCTGCCGGGCGGCGACCTCGCGCCGGACGAGGCACCGGCGCAGGGTCTCGCGCGCGTGCTGCGCGAGCGCATCGGCCTCACGCCGACGCACGTCACTCGCGCCGGCGAGCTGACACACGGCTTCACGCACCGCACGCTGCGCCTGCACGTCTTTCGCGCGCGCGCGCCCGCCGGCCGAGTGCGGCTCCACGATCTCGACGCGCATCGCTGGCTGGCGCCCGCTGCGCTCGAGGAGCTGGCGCTCTCGGCACTGGCGAAGAAGGCGCTCGCTCTCGTGCACGCCGGTGGCTGAGCCCGGCTTCGAGGTCTCGCGCAGCGGCGAGCGCTGCGAGGGCATCGCACGCGGCATCGACCGCGCGCACCTCACCCGCCTGCGCCGGGGCGAGCTGCGCGTCGAGCGGCGCGTGGACCTGCACGGGCTCACGGCGGCCGAGGCGCAGCGCGAGCTCGCTGGCGAGCTCGCCGACGCCTTCGCGGCCGGCGAGCGCTGCGTGCTCGTGATCCACGGGCGCGGCCTGCATTCGGATGCCGAGCCGGTGCTACGCGACGGCGTGGTCAGCTGGCTGACGAGCGGGCGCAGCGCGGCCCGGGTGATGGCCTTTGTGAGCGCACTGCCGCGCGACGGCGGACCGGGCGCCAGCTACGTGCTGCTACGGCGCGCGCGGCGGGGTTGATATCCTCGGCGCCGCTCATGTCCAGCCAGCTCGGCACGATCTTCCGCATCGCCACCTTCGGCGAATCCCACGGCGGTGGTGTGGGCGTCGTCATCGACGGCTGCCCCCCGCGCCTTCCGCTCGCCATCGAGGACATCCAGCGCGACCTCGACCGGCGCCGGCCCGGCCAGAGCCGGCTCACCACGCCGCGCCAGGAGGCCGACCGTGTCGAGATCCTGTCGGGCGTGTTCGAAGGGCGCACGCTCGGCAGCCCGATCGCGCTCTTGGTGCGCAACGAGGACGCGCGGCCCGAGGCCTACGCCGACATGAAGGATCTGTACCGTCCGTCGCACGCGGACTACACCACCGAGGCGAAGTACGGCGTGCGCAACTGGCAGGGCGGCGGCCGCGCCAGCGCGCGCGAGACGATCGGCCGCGTCGCGGCCGGCGCGATCGCGCGCAAGCTGCTCGCGGCGGTGGCGAACGTCGAGGTGCTGGCCTGGGTCGGCCAGGTGCACGCGATCGATGCGAAGGTGGACGCGGAGCACGTCACGCCCCTGCAGATCGAGGCGAGCCTCGTGCGCTGCCCGGATCCCGAGGCCTCGGCGCGCATGGAGCAGGCGATCGACGCCGCGCGCCGCCGCGGCGATTCGCTCGGTGGCGTGGTCGAGTGCGTGGCCCGCGGTGTTCCGCCTGGCCTCGGCGAGCCCGTCTTCCACAAGCTCGAGGCCGACCTCGCGCAGGGCCTGCTCTCGCTGCCCGCCTCGAAGGGCTTCGAGATCGGCAGCGGCTTCGCCGGCACCCGCATGACCGGCATCGAGCACAACGACGCCTTCGTCCCCGGGCCCGGCGGGCGGCCGCGCACCGCAACGAATAGGTCTGGCGGCATCCAGGGCGGCATCAGCAACGGCGAGCGCATCGAGCTGCGCGTGGCCTTCAAGCCCACCGCGACGATCCGCCTCGAGCAGGACACCGTGGACCGCGACAACCAGGCCTCGCGCCTGGCCGCCGGCGGCCGCCACGATCCCTGCGTGCTCCCGCGCGCGGTGCCGATGGTCGAGGCGATGGTCTGCCTCGTGCTCGCGGACCACTGGCTGCGCCAACGCGCCGTCGACGCGCTGCCGGGCTAGTTTCCACCGTCTTCGACGACCGGCGGGTCGAGGAAACGGGGACACCCATCCGCGGCAGGCCCGAGCGGAGTCAGCGGAGGTGGGTACCCGGGCCAGGTGGACCGATCCTCGCTCCCGGCGGTGGCTCCCTCGGCTCGACGCGGGTGCAACGCACCACCGCTGTGCGTTCCGCTGTCCCAGCGCGCCGAACGATGGAGCGTGAGGAACGCTCCGCTCCTCCAGCCGACGGCGCCGGGAGCAGCGGCCGGTCCGCCCGGCCCGGCCACCGACGTTGCGCTCGGCGAAGTCGGCTGACGAGACAACGGACGCTGGGCTCACGGCAACAGCACGAAGCCCGTCCCGATCGCGGCCGCCGCGAGCAGCACCGAGAGCGCCGCGAGGCGCGCGTGCCACTCGACTGCGCGGCTCCTGCCGTGCTCGAGCCGCCAGCCGAGCGTGCCGGTGGCGAGGAACGAAGCGAGCGCAGCGCTCGCCACGAGGCCGTGCGCCGTTCCGAAGGCGTCCCAGCCGCGCAAGCCCAGCGACGACGCAATGCCGCCGGCGAAGCCGAGCACGAGCAGCACGAGCGCGGGCTTGGCGCGTCGCAGATGGCGGCGGTAGCTCTCGGCCGTGCGCTGCTTGCCGAGGCGACGCGCACGCCGCAGCGCGAGCCCCGCGCGCAACGCGGCCGCTGCGAGCGCGAGCGAGCCCAGCATCCAGAGCGGATGCAGGTAGGCGAGGTAGAACGCGACCGGATCGAGCCCGGTCGGATCCGGGGCCGGGTTCACTCGACGCGATGGATCGAGTCGGCGGGCAGACGCAGCAGCAGAGCGTCGAGGGCGCTCTGCAGGTAGCCGGCGTCGCGCGACTCGAGCGTCAGCAGCACGTGGAAGGAGTCCTCGCCGATCTTCGGATACGAGCCCAGCATCAGCTCCGGGTACTGCTCGAGCAGCGCGTTCAGCTCGGCTGCGATGTCGCTCTCGCGACGCTTCACGAACACGCGCTTCAGCAGCACCGGCACGCCGCGGAAGCGCTCGCGCACCGACTCGAACTTCTTGCGCAGCAGCTCCGGGATGCCCGGGAAGACGTAGACGTTCTCGACCACCACGACGGGGAACCAGAGATCGCCTGCGTCGATCAGCTGCGCACCCTCGGGAACCAATGCCATCTTGAGCTGGCTCTCGTTCGCCGGACGACCCTGCGCGCGTTCGATGCGCTCCGCGATCGAGTCGATCCGCACCAGCTTGCGCCCGAAGGCGAGCGCCACGCCGTCCATGGTGAGGTCGTCGTGCGTGGGGCCGATGCCGCCGGAGGTGAAGACAACGTCGTAGCGTTCGGAGAGCACGCTCACCTCGCGCGCGATCGTACGCACGTCGTCGGGGATCGAGAGGATGCGCTCGACGTCCACGCCGAGCGAGCGGAGCTCACGACACAGGTAAGGCGAATTCGTGTCGATGACCTTCCCGGACAGGATCTCGTTGCCAATGATCAGGATCCCGGCGGTGGGCATTGCGCGGAGAGTATCGGATGAGGCCTTCGCCGGGGAGCGCGGGTCTCGTAGAGCGCGTCTCATGAATCCGGACCGAGCCCGGTGCGCGAATTCGGCCGGCTGGCAAGCGGAGCGCGCAGCGAGGCGAAGCCGAGCGGAGCGCCGGTCGGCTGAGGCACGCGACCGAGCCGTAGCTCTTGCTACGGCGCATGGGCCCAAGCCCGAAGGGCGCGGGAGCGAACGAGTCTGCCAGACGGCCGAAGGCGCGTGCCCGGCGACGGGAGTGATTCGTGAGATGCGCTCTAGACTCCTGCGCATGCCCTGCACGGTGCGTTTCCGACGGCGGCGTGGCGGCGTCCACGAGACGCTGACGCAGGAGGTGCCGGAGGGCGCCACGCTGCTCGACGCCGCACGAGCCGTGGGCCTGCCGATCGCGCGCGCCTGCACCGGGCGCGGGCTGTGCGGGCGCTGTGATCTCGAGATCCTCGCAGGCGCCGGCGGGCTTTCGCCCGAGTCGCCGGACGAACGTGAGACGCGCGAGCGCATCGGGCTGCCCGGCTCGCAGCGGCTCGCCTGCCTGGCGCGCGTGCATGGTCCGGTGTCGGCCACGGCCGGCTACTGGTGACGTCGCGCGGCGACGGCGGTCGCGCCGTCATCCTGGTCGATCACGGCAGTCGCGAGCGGGCCGCGAATGCTCAGCTCGCGGCCATTGCCCGGGCGCTGGCCCGGAAGCTGCGCGGCCGGCGGGTCGCGACGGCACACCTCTCGCTCGCGGCGCCGAGCCTGCCCGAGGCGATCGACGCGTGCGTGGCGCAGGGCGCGCGGCAGATCGTGGTGGTGCCGTACTTCCTCGCGCCCGGGCGGCATGTCCGCCACGACCTACCGCGGCTCGCCCGGGCGGCACGCGCGCGGCATCCGGGCGTGCGCATCCAGGTCGCCGCCCCGCTCGGCGTACACGCCGGCCTCGTCGCTGCGGTTCGAACGCGCGTGCTGGCGCTCCGCGCTACGCGCGTGAGGCGTGCCTCTTCTCGTGCAGGTTCCAGGTGAGATTGGCCCGCATGCAGCCGCTCACGGAGAAGACCGCGACGAGCGAGGCGAGGCGCAATAGGAACGGCGGGCTCCACAGGGTGTCCGGAAAGGCGGTGCCGAGCGCTGCCTCGATGGCCACCGCGCACAGTACGCCGAGCGGAAGGCCGCGCCCGACGACGCCGTAGCGCAGCAGGAAGGCGTTCTTCCCGCGCGCTCGCACGCTGCTCCACTCGTTCGCCTGGAAGCTCTGCATCGCGGACAGCATGGCTCGGTCAGCGCCGAGCGGAACCCCCGTCTTCTTGTGGTGTCCTTTTCGGAATGAAGAGCCCCGGGGGGCTTGAACGAATTGGACGATCGTCGTGCAATTCGTATAGTCCCGCCTCTGAGCGAAGCCACCCCCCAGGCTCTGCCGCCCCGCTCCGATCGCGCTGAGCGCACGCGCCAGCGCATCCTCGACGCTGCCGCGCAGTGCTTCGCGGCAAGCGGCTTCTCGAAGTCGACGGTGGAGGAGATCGCAGCGGGCGCCGGCGTTTCGAAGGCCCTGGTCTATCACCACTTCCGCGCCAAGGAAGCCATTTTCGAAGAGCTGCTCGAACGCACGCTCTCCGAGTGGGCTCGCGTCGGCCGCATCGACGAGCACTTGCAGAGCGGCGGCACCGTGGTCGCTGCCCTCGCCGAGATGGTGCGCGCATCGCTGGCCTACGCGCGCGGCAACCCGCTGGTGCGCTCGCTGTATCAGTTCGATCCGCTGGTGGTGAGCTTCGTGGGCTCGAGCGCAACGGTCCGGCGGCACACGAACGAAGGGCGCGAGCTGCTCACGTCAGCGATCCAGCGCGGCATCGCCAGCGGTGAGCTACGCCGCGACCTCGATCCCGGTCGCGTGGCCGACGTCGCACGCATGTTGATCATGGCGCTGATCGACCACCTGCTGAACCCCGCCTGGCTCGATGGGGCGGACGATCAGTTCGTGGAGACCTGCCTCGAGGTGCTGTTCCGCGGCGTCGCCACTCCGAGGAGTGCATGAAGACGCGCTTCACCAGCCTGCTGCTCATCGCAGCGGCGCTCGCCTGCGGCGATGCCGACGAGCGGGACGAAGCGACGAGGCTGGCTGCGCCGCCCCCCGCCGCGGCCGCGAGTGCTGCGGGACCCGAGCGCGTGGAGCTCGAGCAGGTCGGCGCCGCGCAGCTGACCGCCACCATTTCCGCCTCCGGCACGATCGAAGCGCGCCGGATCACCGAGCTGGGCAGCGAAGTGCCGGGCCGCATCGTGGCAGTGCTCGTGGACGTGGGTGATCGCGTCGAGGCCGGCGCCCCCCTGTTCCGCATCGACACCGGAACCTACCGCATGGCACTCGCGGAGGCCGAGGCCGGCCTGGCGCTCTCGCGCGCGCAGAGTGCGAACGCCGAGCAGGAGGCAGCCCGCCTGAGACTGCTGCTCGAGCAGAACGCCGCCTCGCAGCAACGCTACGACCAGCTCCGGACGCAGGCCGAAGTGGCGCGCGCGCAGGTGGCGCAGATGCAGGCACGCGCCCTGAAGGCGCGGCACGACCTGGCGCAGACGGAGGTGCGCGCGCCCTACGCCGCGAGCGTGGTGGAGCGCCGCGCGCACGAGGGCGCGATGGCTGGCCAAGGGGCGATCCTCGTGCTCCAGGAGACCGGGGCGCTCGAAGCGATCCTGAGCGTCCCCGAGGCTACGCCCGTTGCCGTGCGCGCCGGCGATGCCGTGCGGCTCTTCGTCGAAGGGCTGCCGGATCCGCTCGATGCGACCGTGGCCAGCGTCAGCCAGCGCGTCGACCCGGCCACCCGCACCTACGAGGTGCGCGCCGGCGTCGTCGATGCCAGTGGCCAGCTGAAGGCGGGCTCCTATGTGCGCGCCGAGCTGAAGGTCGGCCGCGCGGAGCCGCGCCCCGTCGTGCATCGCTCGGCGCTGCTGACGCGCGACGGCCGCAGCTTCGTGCTGAAGGTCGAGGACGGCGTCGTCCGCTATGTGGCCGTGCGCGTGGGCATCACGGACGAGGAGCGCGTGGAGCTGCTCAGCGGGATCGCCGTGGGCGACACGGTGGTCCGAGGCGAAGCGACGACCCGGCTCGCCGAGGGAGCGCGCGTCGAGCCGACGCCCGATGGCGCGCGCGCCGCGAATCGACCGCTTGAGCCCACGACATGAAGCTCGCGGAGGTCTCGATCCGGCGGCCCGTCTTCGCGGCGATGCTGATCCTCAGCCTGATCGTGTTGGGGCTGATCTCGCTCGGCCGGCTCGAGCTGAAGCTCGATCCCGACATCGACTTCCCCTACGCGATGGTGGTTACCGAGCTGCGTGGTGCGTCGCCGGAGACGGTGGAGCGCGAGGTCACCGAGGTCCTCGAGGAGCAGGTCAACTCGATCGAGGGTATCCGCAACCTGTCTTCGACCTCGTCGGAGGGCCTCTCGCGCCTCCACCTCGAGTTCGGACTCGACCACGACATCGACGTCAAGATCCAGGAGGTGCGCGACAAGGTCGCGCTGGCGCGGCCACTGCTGCCGGTCGATCTCGAAGACCCGGTCGTCCAGAAGTTCGATCTCACGGCGGTCGGCTTCCTCACCGTGGTGCTCGGCGGGCCGCTCGGCCAGCGCGAGCTGTCCGACTTCGCCGAGAACGAGGTGAAGGAGCGGCTCGAGCGCGTGTCTGGGGTCGGTGGCGTCAACGTGATCGGGGCGCGCAAGCGCGAGATCCGCATCTGGCTCGATCCGCTCCGGCTCTCCGGCTACGGCCTCGCGATCGAGGACGTCGCCGACACGCTGCGGCGCGAGAACGCCGAGCTGGCGAGCGGCCGCATCGAGGGCGCCGAGCGCGAGTGGTCCGTCACCACGCAGGGCAAGGCGCGCAACCTCGCGGAGTTCGGCGAGATCATCGTCGCCGAGCGGGCGGGACGGGCCGTGCGGCTGCGCGACGTCGCCGTCGTCGAAGACGGCATGGCGGAGGCCAAGAGCATCGCCCGTTTCGACGGCCAACCGGGCGTGGCGCTGGAGGTCCAGCAGCAGAGCGGCTCGGACCTGGTGGCCGCGGCGCGCGAGATTCGCGTGCAGCTCGACAGGATTCGCGCCCAGGCGCCGCCCGGCGTCGAGATCACGGTCGCGCGCGACTACGCCCAGATCATCGAGGAGCAGATCTCCTCGGTGCTGTCGGACATGCTGCTGGCAGCGGCGCTGGTGGTCGCGGTCGTGCTCTGCTTCCTGCGCAACTACCGCTCCACGCTGATCGCCGGCGTCGCGATCCCGGCCAGTGTAATCGCCAGCTTCACGCTGCTCTACGCGCTCGACCTCTCGCTCAACAGCATGACGCTGATGGCGCTCTCGCTGGCGGTGGGCCTGGTGATCGACGACGCCATCGTCGTGCTCGAGAGCGTATTCCGGAAGGTCGAGCAGGGGCAGGACTCGATGAGCGCGGCGCTCTCGGGCTCGTCCGAGGTCGGCATGGCGGTGGTCTCCACCACGCTCGCCGTGTGCGGCGTCTTCGTTCCGATCCGCTTCATGCAGAGCACCGTCGGCCGCTACTTCTACGAGTTCGGCGTCACCGTCACCGTTGCCGTGTGCGCATCGGCGTTGGTGGCGCTCACGCTCACGCCGATGCTCGCGAGCCGGGTGCTGCGACAGACACCCAAGGAAGGACCGATCTTCAGGTTCCTCGAACGCGGGCTGGTCGCGCTCGAGCGCGCCTACGAGCGGCTGCTGCATG
>Ga0247727_10009415_pt1 | contig 17718 bp, 11 predicted proteins | sample WisWelCaveWW1625_FD_202498 | JGI IMG/M metagenome (GOLD analysis project Ga0247727, IMG submission 202498) | Biofilm microbial communities from Wishing Well Cave, Virginia, United States - WW16-25 | ecosystem: Environmental > Aquatic > Deep subsurface > Groundwater > Cave microbial mat | place...
GCCATCTCTACGACTGGGTGATTCTGGACGCGCCCTCGGTGTTTCACCGGCTGACGCTGCTGGCGGTCTCGGAGTCCGACCAGGCCTATCTGGTGTCCACCGCCGACCTGGCCAGCCTGCACATGACGCGCAAGGCCGTGAGTTTCCTGCTGCAACTGGGCTTCGGCAAAGACCGCTACCAGGTGACCGTGAACCGGGTGAACAAGGATGACGGCATCGGCAGCGCCGAGATCGAGAAGATTTTCAACTGCCCGGTGCGGGCCAGCTTTCCCAATGACTATTTTTCGCTGCACCGGGTGATCTCGCTCGGCCAGCCGCTGAGCGCCGACTGCGCCCTCGGCAAGTCGATCGCGGAGCTGGCGGCGCGGCTGACCGGCGCCGGCGCCGCGGAACCGAAAAAGAAGACCGGAGGGTCCGTGGTGGGAGCCCGGACGGCGTTATCGCAGACCTAGAAGAAACGTAAGAAGAGGGAATGTAACCAGGCATGTTGCCATCGATCGATCCGAAGAATTCGCAGAGCGGCGGCTGGGAGCAGCGGCTGCTGAAGAACGCGGGGCGCTCCAAGGGGGCGCTCAAGCCCGAGTACCAGGAGCTGAAGTTCACCCTGCACCGCAAGCTGCTGGACAAGATCAACCTGGAGGCGCTGGCGACCATCGACAACCAGCGCGTGCGGGGCGAAGTGCGCCAGGCATTGATGATGCTGGTGGACGGCGAGCAGACGCTGCTCAGCTCGCTTGAAAAACAACAGATTTGCGACGAAGTGCTCGACGAGGTGTTCGGGCTGGGTCCGCTGGAGCCGCTGCTGCAGGATCCTGGCATCTCCGACATCCTGGTGAACACCCACAAGCAGGTGTACATCGAGCGCAAGGGACTGCTGGAGCTGACCAACGTCAGCTTCCGCGACGATCAACACCTGCTGCGGATCATCGACAAGATCGTTTCGCTGGTGGGACGGCGCATCGACGAATCCACGCCCATGGTGGACGCGCGGCTGCTGGACGGCTCGCGCGTGAACGCCATCATCCCGCCGCTGGCGGTGGACGGGCCGCTGCTGTCGATCCGCCGCTTCAGCGTCGACAAGCTCATGCCGGCCGACCTGGTGGAGCGCCTGGCGATGACCCCGGGGATGATGGAGCTGCTGGAGGGCGCCGTCAAGGCGCACCTGAACATCATCATCTCGGGCGGCACCGGCGCCGGAAAGACCACGCTGCTGAACGCGCTGAGCGCCTTCATCTCCTCCAAGGAACGCATTGTCACCATTGAGGACGCGGCCGAGTTGCAACTGAAGCAGCCGCACGTCGCGCGTCTGGAAACGCGGCCGGCCAATCTCGAGGGCAACGGGGCGGTGCGGCAGCGCGAGCTGCTGGTCAACAGTCTGCGTATGCGGCCCGACCGCATCGTGGTGGGCGAGGTCCGCGGCGAGGAAGCCCTGGACATGCTCCAGGCGATGAACACGGGCCACGACGGCTCGCTGACGACGGTTCACGCCAACAGCTCGCGCGACGCCATCAGCCGCCTGGAAGTAATGGTTTCGCTCGCCAACGCCAGCATGCAACTGACCTCGATCCGCCAGCAGATCGCCAGCGCCGTGCATGTGCTGGTGCAGGCGGCGCGCATGTCGGATGGCACCCGCCGGGTGGTGTCGATCACCGAGGTGACCGGCATGGAAGGCGAGGTGGTCACCTTGCAGGACATCTTCGTGTTCGAGAAGCGGGGGATGACGGCGGAGGGCAAGGTGGTGGGACGTTTCGCGGCCACCGGCATCCGCCCCAAGTTCTACGAAAAACTGCTGTCGGCCGGCATCCGGCTGCGGGCGGATCTGTTTGACGAAGTGGTGGAGATCTAAGAGGCGGCTATGACGGGCTTTGTGATCTGGGCGGTGGCGATCTGGGCGGCCTTCATCGGCGTCTGGTGGCTGGTGGGGCGCTTCTTCCGGAAATCGGATGTGGACCGCATGAAGAGCCGCATCCTGGAGAAACCCAAGGAGAAGAAAGAGAAGGGCGCCAAGGCCGGACCGGCGCTGTTCGCCGGCGAGGACACCTCCACCGGCAAACTGGTTCTGCGCCTGCTGCATAGGTTCCAGCTCAACAAGCGCATGGAGGAGCTGCTCGATCAGGCCGGGCTGAAGTGGCGTCCGGCGCGCCTGGCGCACTGCTGCCTGTTCGGGTTCCTGGTCGGCTTCATGGCCGCCAGGCTGTTTATTCCGGGCGGGCTGTTGAGCGTGTGCCTGGGGGCCGGGCTGGTCGGCACCGCGCTGCCGATATTGTATGTCATCCGCGTGCGCAAGAGACGGCTGTTTCGCTTCGAGGAATTGTTCCCGGAAAGTCTCGAGTTCGTGGCCCGCTCCATGAGGGCCGGCCATGCTTTCTCGGTGTCGCTGGAGATGATCCACCGCGAGTTCCAGGAGCCGCTGGCGGGCGAGTTCCGCCGGACCTTCGACGAGCACAACCTGGGCATGCCGCTGGACGTGGCGCTGGTGAAGTTGGCCACGCGCGTGCCGCTGCTGGACGTGCACTTTTTCGTCTCGGCGGTGCTGCTGCAGAAGCGCACCGGCGGGAACCTGGCCGAGATTCTGGACAAGCTGGCCTACGTGATCCGCGAGCGCTTCAAGCTGCGCGGCAAGATCCGCGCCATCAGCGCCCATGGCCGCATGACCGGCATCGCCCTCACCTGCATCCCCATGGCGGTGGCCCTGCTGATGTTTTACGTGAATCCGGACTACATCAGCTTTTTCGTGAAAGAAGAGACCGGCCACATCATGGCCGGCATCGCCATGACCCTGCAGTTGATCGGCTATCTGATCATTCGCAAGATTGTTTCCATCGAGGTTTGACACATGCCCCTGCTTGTAAGCGTTCTGATCTTCGTTCTGGTGGCGGTGGGCGTATCGCTGCTGGGCATGAAGCACTGGCTGCGTCCCAAGGAGGCCATCGAGCGGGTGACCGGAACCGGAGCGGCAACGGTGGAGCCCATCCCCATCCATCCCAGCCTGGTCTTCCACGAGATGGTGAAGAGACTCGGCACCCTCCTGCCGGTTTCCCCGCGCGACGCCGGCGTGATCCAGCGCCGGATGATCCGCGCCGGCATCCGCAATCAGAACGCGGTGCGCATCTTCTATGGCTGTAAAGTACTGTTCGGCGCGCTGATGCCGCTGCTGATGAGCATCGCCGTGGCCGGCTCCACCGCCGAACCCACCAACAAGTTTATGGCGGTGGCGGCCGCGGCCGCGATGGGTTTCTTCGGACCCAACGAATACCTGCGGACGAAGGCCAAGAAGCGGCAAAAGATGATTCGCCGGGGACTGCCCAATGCGCTGGACCTGATGGTGGTCTGCGTGGAGAGCGGCCTGGGACTGGATCAGGCCATCATGCAGGTGGCCAAGGATCTGGAGCACGCCCACCCGGAGATCAGCGAAGAGCTGTCCATGGTCAACCTGGAACTGAAGGCGGGCAAGCGGCGCGTGGATGCGCTGCGCAACCTGGCCGAGCGCAGCAATGTGGACGATCTCAAGAAGCTGATCGCCGTGCTGATCCAGGCCGACCGCTTCGGCACCGGCGTGGCGCAGAGCCTGCGGGCGCACGCCGACTTCATGCGGGTGCAGGCGCGCCAGGCGGCCGAAGAGAAAGCCGCTAAGCTCGGCGTCAAGCTGGTGTTCCCGATCTTTTTCTGTATTCTGCCGTCTCTGTTCGTGGTGACGGTTGGACCCATGGTTGTACGAATCATGAATGACCTGCTCCCGATGATGAACAACTTGTGAGGAGCGATTTTCGGAGAATTCTGGAGGAAAGGAGATAACCGATGGAACCGACTACGGTACGTATCGTTTGCGCGGTTGTGGCGGCCCTGTTCTTGGGGTTGATCGTTCTGCGCCGCAGGAAAAACACGGTGGAGTAAGCCGTCGGTAATCGCCGGGGGGCGTGGGTTCTTCGGAGGGCCACGCCTCGGGGCCCTCGCGGGCGGCCGGCCGGCTTAGCGCCGGAACAGCCGCCGGGACGGGGGCGGGTCAACGGACAGTCCGGATTCTCCGGACGGTTCCCGGCAGAGCGCGGGCCGGCATCGGCCGGACCGCTGGGTGGATGGAACTGGCGTGGGCGGCAAGGCCGCGCGCCGGAACAGGGAGACGGTGATCCCGCCGTTTTCCGGTGAGAGACAAGGGGAACCCGGAGAATCGGGAACCCGAAAGAAAAGAAATGGGAAAACAGATGAACGTTGGGAGAGAGAGTATGGACAGCAAGTCTTGGAGGTGGATGACGGTGCTTGGCGTCTGTCTGGCGCTGGGAACCGGATGGCAGACCGCTCAGGGGGCGACCTTTGGGCAGGTGGTGGCGATCGGGGGCCATGCCTCCGACCTGGCGCTGGACGAAACGCGCGGGGTGCTCTACATCGCCAATTTCACGGCCAACCGAGTCGAAGTGATGTCGCTGGCCAACGGCGCGATTCAAACGTCGATCAACGTGTCGGCGCAGCCGGCCTCGCTGGCGATCTCGCCCGACGGCAAGTACCTGGTGGTGGCCCACTACGGCAACTTCCAGGCGCCGAACTCGCCGGCCAACGGGCTGACGGTGATCGACCTGGCGACCCGCGCCAAGCAGACCTTCGTGCTGGGGTTCCCGCCGCTGGGCGTGGCCTTCGGCATCGACAACCGCGCGCTGGTGGTCACCACCACGGACTTCCTGCTGTTTGATCCGGTGTCGGGAGTCACCACGGTGCTGGACACGGTGCAGGGGGTGGCGGCGCGCAGCCTGCCGGTCCCCGCGGCCACGTTCCCGCCCAATATCGTGGCGGCATCGCTCAACGTCTCCGGCGACGGGCTGAAGATCTACGGGCTGACCGACACCATCGAGATCAGCTATGACGTGAACACGCGGCGGCTGAGCTCGATCAACTATACTTCGGCCCCGCCCCAGGGCCCCCGGGTGGTGAGCGTGAGCCGCGATGGTTCCTATTACCTCTCGGGCTGGGCGCTGATGAACCCGCAGGGCGTGCTCCTGGCGCAGTTCCCCAACCCGCGCGGCGACCTGAACATCGGCAGCCACGCCATCGACTCGGCGCGCGGCGTGGTCTACGCCCAGATTCCGGCGGGCTCCACGACCACCGGCGGAACCACGCCTCCGGGCGGCGGGACCACCACCCCGGCCACGCCGGGGGCGCAGCCTCCGGTGCTGCAAGTGCTGGACGCCGACAACCTGCGCGTCCGCGAGCGTCTGTCGCTGGCCGAGAACCTGGCCGGTAAGAGCCTGCTGAGCGCCGACGGCGGCGTCATGTACTCGATCTCCGACAGCGGAGTCACCATTCTGCAGGTAGGCACATTGAACCGCTCCGCGCGCGTGGTCGCCTCGACGCAGGATATCGTCTTCCGGGGCAACTTCTGCGACCGGCGCGTCGCCACCCAGGAGATCGTCATCCAGAATCCGGGCGGCGGCAACACCGATTTCACGCTGACCTCGACGCTGGCCGGCGTCACCGTGACTCCCACCAGCGGTGTCACCCCGGCGGTGGTCCGCGTGACCGTGGATCCCAACGCTTTCCAGAATGTGAAGGGCACCGTGACCGGCGCCATCCAGATCTCCTCGCGCGGGGCGGTGAACCTGCCGCCGTCGGTGCGGGTGCTGGTGAACAACCGCGAGCCGGAGCAGCGCGGCACATTTGTCAACGTTCCGGGCAAGCTGGTGGACCTGCTGGCCGACCCGGTGCGCGACCGCTTCTTCCTCCTGCGCCAGGACACCAACGAAGTGCTGGTGTTCGACGGCGCCAACTACACCCAGATCGGATCGCTGCGCACGGGCAACACGCCCACGCAACTGGCGATCAGCTTCGACCGGCGCTGGCTGCTGGTCGGCAACGACAACTCTCAGATCGCCAACGTCTTCGACCTGGAGACGCTGGAGCCTTCCACGCCCATCCGCATGCCGTTCGGGCACTACCCGCGCTCGATCGCGTCCTCGGGCCGGGCCATGCTGGCGGCCACGCGCGTGGCCGGCGCGGTGCACAAGATCGACCGCATCGACATGATCACGCGCACGGCGACCGAGCTGCCGACGCTGGGCGTCTACGAAAACACCATCGACATCAACACCGTGCTGGCGCCTTCGCCCAGCGGCTCCGCGATCCTGGTGGCGCAGGCCGGCGGGGGTGTGCTCTTGTACAACGCCAACGTGGACAGCTTCACGGTGTCGCGCAAGGATACGCAATCGCTGAAGGGCGCCGTGGCCGCTTCCAGCTTCGACCAGTTCGTGGTCGGCAATCTGCTGCTGAACGCTTCGCTGGTGGTGACCCGGCAGTTTGAAACCGGCACCGGCGACTCCTCCGGCTTCGCCTTCCTGGATCAGTTTGGATTCCGGACCACTTCGCCGGTGTCCGGCGGAACGCCGGGCGTCATCCAGCGCGTGGATCTGCAAACCGGCCAGGGCATCCGGCCGACGCGGATGGCCGAAGGCGCGCTGCTGGGCGAAACCGGCGCGGTGTTCACTCGCGCTCTGGCGCCTCTCTATAGCCGCAACGTGATCGTCAACCTGACCACGTCCGGCTTCACCGTGTTGTCATTCAACTACGACGCCGCCGTGGCGGCGCCGCAACTGGACCGCGTGGCCAATGCGGCCGAGTCTAGCGCTCCGCTGTCGCCCGGCGGCCTCATTAGCATCTATGGCCGCGACCTGAGCCCGGTGAACCTGGCCACGCGCGAGCTGCCGCTGCCGACCGCGCTGGGCGAGAGCTGCCTGACCGTGAACGGCGTTCCCGTGCCGATTCTGTTCGTGTCGCCCTCGCAGGTGAACGCGCAGATGCCCTTCAACGTCGAGGGCAATGTCACCATGATCCTGCGCACGCCCGGCGGCACCAGCGACAACTTCAACCTGCTTGTGCGCCCCACCGGACCGGGCGTGTTTCGCACCGTCCTGGGCCCGCTCGCCGATATCGCCACCGTGGTGCGCGCCTCCAACGGGCAACTGGTCACCTTGTCCAATCCCGTACACCGCGGCGACACTCTTACCATCTACCTGACCGGCCTGGGCCGCACCTTCCCGGCGATTGACGCCGGCGTGCCCGCCCCGGCAGACCCGCTGCCGTCGGCGCTGATCGAGCCTGAAGTCCGGCTCGCCGGCGTCAGCCTGCCGATCGCATACGCTGGACTCACCCCGGGCCAGGTCGGCCTGTATCAGATCAACGTGCTGGTGCCGCATTGGGTGAACGCGGGCCGCGACCAGCCGCTGCTCATTACGCAGGGCGGCTCCTCAACCGCGCTGGAAGTCCGCGTGGTCGAATAAGGTTTAACCTGGGAAAAAGGTAGGAACATGACTATTCATCGACTCATTCGCTCGTGGTCCGTCTCAGTCTTGCTGCTCACATCCGTTAGCACCGCCGCGCTCGCTCAAAAGGGCGAAGCCGGCGCCGGCGGGGGCGGCTCTTTCTACACCAAGAAGTCCGTAACCGCGCCGGCCGGCTCCGCCGACACCGGCTTCGAGCAGGGTTTTGCCGCCGGCGCCTGGATCGGCCACAACTCGTCGAAGTACATCGGCGGGGAGATCCGCTACCTGTTCGAGCAGAACGATCTGAAGCTGTCCTCGGGCGGGACCAAGGTCGCCTTCGCCGGCCGCTCTCACGCCATCCATTACGATCTGCTCATTCACGGCTCCCCGACCGGGTCCAAGGTCCGCCCCTATATCGCTGTCGGCGGCGGCGTCAAAGGTTATTACGGAACAGGCCGTGAGCAGGCCTTACAGCCGCTGGTCCAGTTCGCCGCGCTCACTCATACCCGCGAATGGAAGGGGCTGGCCACTTTCGGCGGCGGCGTGAAGCTGCAAGCCGGATCTCACATAGTGGTCCGGGTGGACTTCCGTGACTACCTGACACCCTTCCCCAAGGAAGTGATCGCGCCGGCCCGCGGCGGCAAGATCAGCGGCTGGCTGCACAACTTCGTGCCGATGGTGGGAATCAGCTACTCGTGGTGAGGCCGCCGGAGGCGGCTGAGTTCGCCGAGTGAAGATTCACCGCAGAGGCGCCGAGGACGCGGAACAGAGAAAGAAGACTCCGTTGACCGCGCTGCGGGCCCCCCGGCCCGCATCTTCTGGGCCGGCCAGGGGGCCGGCCGCGGGCGAGGGCGCCCGCCGTACAACTATCCAACCGGATAGCCGGCTATCCGAACCCTTAAGGCCGCCGGCCGGACCCCCGTTCTGCCCTCCTAAAGAAATCTTCAAGTTGGGGCTTCCCACACCCTTGCGCCGTTTGGCATAATAGATGCCGATCTATGGCGGCTAAGAGCCTGGGCCAAGTTGGCCTTCGGCTCCACTTGGAAAGGAGAATCGAATGAAGGTTTTATCCAGTTGCATCGCGCTGTTGCTTGGCGCCGTTCTGATTCTGAGCCTCGTCACACCGGCGATGGCGCAGGAGAAGAAGGCTGCGGAGCAGCGGCTCAGCGGCAGAGTTCACATGGTGAACAAGGAGACGTCCACGATTACAATCCGGACGACACAGAACGCCCACCGGTATGTTGTCTACAGCAGCGGCACCAAGTTCACTTTGGGCAACAAAGATGGTTCGGTGGACGAGGTCAAAGAAGGCGTGCGCCTGATCTGCCTGGGCAAGTTCGACGACAAGGCCCGTTTGGTGGCCACTCGAATCGAAGTCAGGCCGGGACGCTAGCTAAGCGAGAAGGTCGGAAATCTTCGAGCCGCGGGACGCGGCCTTGTCCGTGTCCCCGCGGCTCATTCTGTTTTAGGGCCTTTTAACATTCGCCCGCCTCTGATTCCTTTATAGTGAAGGGAGTGGGAGCTCCTGGCTCGCTGGTTCGTCTATTACTGCTGCTGCTGCCCGCCGCCGCTGCCGCCGCGGACTACGTCGGCGGCGCTGTGTGCAAGACCTGCCATCCGGACATCTGGCAGAACTTCTACAAGAACGCGCACTACAAAAGCGTGGCCGCCGGCGACCTGCCGCCGGAGCGCACCGGCTGCGAGAGCTGCCACGGCCCCGGCAAGGCTCACGTGGAAGCCCGGGGCGGCAAGGCGACCATCCGCGCCTTCTCCCTCATGGAGCCGCAGCAAGTGCTGGATGCCTGCCTGGCCTGCCATGTCCGCGACATCCCGCGGTCGAACATCCGCCGCTCGTCGCACACCCAGTCCGACGTCGTGTGCGCGTCCTGCCACTCCATCCACAAGTCGCCGGCGCCGAAATACCTGCTGGCGAAGAAACAGACCGAGCTTTGCTACGGCTGCCACGCCGGCGTGCGGGCGCAGTTCGCCATGCCCTCCAAGCATCGGGTCAACGAAGGATTCATGGCCTGCACGGACTGTCACAACCCGCACGGGACCGCCTCGCCGAGCTGGCGCATGGGGCTGCGGCCGCGACTGGCGGACACGGCGCTGGCCAACGAGCAGGCCTGCCTGAAGTGCCACACCGATAAGCGCGGGCCGTTTGTGTTCGAGCATCCCAGCGTGCGGGTGGACGGCTGTGAGTCCTGCCACAGCCCGCACGGATCCATGAATCCGCGGCTGCTGAAGCGGCCCGCCGTGTTCACCGTGTGCCTGGAGTGCCACAACGGCGCGGGAACGTTCGGGCGGCAGGGCGACGGGGTCAAGATGCAGTCCTCGACGCACAATATGGCCGATCCGCGTTACCGCAACTGCACCACCTGTCACGCGCGCATCCACGGGTCCAACGTGGATTCTCTGTTCTTACGATGAAAGGGAGAATGTTTAGCCACGCGGCGGTTGTCCTGATCGGGCTGGCCGGAGTGTGCCTGGCGCAGACGACGGTGGCCCCGTCGCCGGAGCCGGTGGGGCGCTCGCGCGGAGAGGACTACAGGAACTACAACTTCGTCCATTCCTTCGAGACCGGCTACCGGTTTCGCTCCGTCGGCGGCAATCTCGGCAAGTACCGCAGCGACGTGAATTTCGGCAATGGCGTGCGGCTGCTGGCGAGCAGCCTGGCGGTGAATTCCAAAGAAGGGCAAGGGCGCCTGTTCGACCAGTTCACGCTGAACACCCAGGGCCTCGGCGAGGACCCTTACCAGATGGCCTCGCTGCGCCTGGAAAAGAACAAGCTCTACCGCTACGACATGCTGTGGCGGGTGAGCGACTACTACAACCCGGCGCTCGCCATCAGCGGCGGCCAGCGCCTGGCCGATACCCGGCGCCGCGTGCAGGATCATGACGTGACGCTGCTACCGCAGTCGTCCTTGCGGCTGTTCGCCGGCTTCAGCCGCAACACCCAGGACGGCCCGGCGCTCGCCACCACGCAGTTGTTCGACTCGCGCGGCGACGAGTTCCCGCTGTTCTCCGATGTGCGGCGAACGCAGAACGAATACCGGGTCGGGCTTGAGGCGCGGGTGCTGGGCATGAAATTCGCCGCCTTCCGCGGCTGGGAAAAGTTCACCGAAGATACGCCGCTGCGTTTGGACTCGGCTTCGGCGGGAAACAATTCGGACGACCAGACCACGCTGGCGTCCTTCCGCCGCACCGAACCATACCAGGGCTCGACGCCCCACTGGCGCCTGCACCTGTTCACCGAGAATCACGACTGGCTGGCGGTGAACGCCCGCTTCACCTACTCCGGCGGGCGGCGCGACTTCGCCTTCGACGAAAACGGCGCCGGCACGGACCGCTTCGGACGCGCGCGCAGCCGGCAGATCCTGGTGGCCGGCAACGCGCGGCGTCCGGTGACCAACGGCGCGGTCACCTTCAGCGTGTTCCCCAGCCGCGGGCTGGTCCTTACCAACCACACCGCGTTCCACCATGTCCGCGTGGAAGGCGACAACACCTACCAGGAGATCAACAACCTGACCTCGGGATTCCGCTTCTTTCAGTTCCGCTACCTGGGAGTGCGATCCTTCGTCAATCAGAGCGACGCCAACTGGCGGGCGCGGAAATGGCTCGGGCTCTACGGCGGCTATCATTACTCGAAGCGCCGCATCCGCTCAATCGAGCAGTTCAGCGAGCAGCCTTCCGACGCCACCGCCGCCTCACAGGACAATCGCATCCACTCCGGACTGGCCGGCATCCGGTTTCAGCCGAACAAACCGCTCAGCATCAGCCTGGACGCCGAAGTGGGCCGCGCCGACCGGCCGTTCTTCCCCATCAGCGAGCGGAACTTCCACGCCCTGGGCGCCCGGGCTCAGTACAAGTCGCGGTCGCTCACGCTGGCGGCTTCCACGCGCGCCAGCTACAACACGAATTCGGTTTCGCTGTTCGCGCACAGCTCCCGCGCCCGCGCGCACGCCGCCGACGCCTCCTGGGCTCCGAAGGCGTGGTTCTCCTTCGACGCCGGCTACTCCAAGCTCCACCTGGACACGCTCAGCGGCATCGCCTACTTCGCCTCGGGCCGGCAGGTACTGGGCGACGAATCGCTCTACGTGAGCAATATTCATTCGGGAAACCTCGGGGTGCGATTGGGAATCCGCAATCGCGCCGACCTGTATCTGGGTTACAGCCGCGTGCAGGAGACCGGCGACGGCCGCGCCCGGCTGGATGCGCCGCCCACCGGCTCCCGGACGGGTTCGGCCTCCACCCTGTTCCGCTTTGCGCAGACCCTGCCGCTGGAGTTCGAGTCTCCTCAGGGCCGTTTCTCTGTCCGCATACGAAACAAATTAAGATGGAACTTGGGGTATCAGCACTATCGATATAGAGAAGATTCCCTGGCGCTTCAGGATTATCGCGCGCACACGGGCTACACGAGCGTGGTATGGTCGTTTTGAATAGCAGTTTCAGGCGTTCAGGCTGAAGGATGGACCCCGCATACGGCGCGACTAACGTCACCACAGTGGTGTTTGTGGGCATGTCCGTTTGGACGATCGTGAGCCGTGTTCGCGGCCGGCCCGACGCCAACTGGCCTCTGTTCTTTTACCTGGGGGTGGTGATGTATCACCAGGGGCTTCCCGGCCGTTTGCATCCCTATCTCGTGTTTAGCGGGGTGATCTCGACACTGCTGCTGCGGTTCGAGTTCATGGGCGGCCCAATGCTGAAACTGATGAAGGTGGTTGACATCGGCCTGCTGGCGCTGATCGGCTACAGCTTCGCCACTAGCGTATTCCTGTAGGGTTCACCGCGGAGGCGCAACGGCAGCGTAAATTTCTTGGCGGCCTTGGCGTCTTGGCGCGAAATCAGAAAATAAGCTTCAGTCCTAACTGCACCCGCCGCGGGGCCTGCGCCGAGGAGATCCGGCCGAACGTCGGCGAGCCGGCGAAAATATCCGGCAGGTCGAAGTTGGCGCGGTCCAGCAGATTGAACGCCTCCAGGCGGAACTGCAATGACGCGCTCTCGCGCAGCGCGATGTTCTTCAGCAGCGACGCGTGGATCGTCCCCAGCCCCGGTCCATCCACGATATTCCGTCCGGCGTTGCCGAACGACCCCGTGGCCGGGATGGCGAAAGCCGTCGTATCGAACCAGCGCTCCGGCGCCGGGTTCGACAATCGAGGATTGCGCAGCGCGTGGGGCCGGTCGTTGGCGCCAAACCCCAGAATCGACCGCCCGGTGTTGCTGTTGTCCAGCTCCGACAGCAACGCCACCGTGAATGGCCGCCCGGTCTGGAACGTCCAGATGCCGAACGTCTGCCAGCCGCCGCGCAGGCGGCCCTTACCGAAGGGCAGATCGTAGGAGTAGCTGGCTGTGAACCGCTGCCGCACGTCGAAGTTCGACCGGCCGCGCTCGGCCCGCACGTTGTTGCTGTTCTGCGGGAAATTCGGATCGCCGGCGCTGGAGAAGAATCCCGAAGCGTCGTCAATCGACTTGGACCAGGCGTAGGTGGCCAGCACCGACAGGCCGTCGCGCAGCCGCTGCTGGAAGCGCGCCTGCAAGCTGTGGTAGTTCGAACCGGCGCTGGATTGCAGCACGTTGATATCGTCGAACGCCGGCGACGGCCTCGGATTGGGCGATCGCGGGCTGGCCGCCGGCTGGTTGATGTCGCGCGCCGTCAGCAGCTTGGTCCCTTTCGAGCCGACGTAGCCGGCTTCCACCACGCGATTGCGGCCCAATTGCCGCTGCACGTTGAGATTCCAGTGCTGCATGTAAGGGGTGCGCAGGTCACGCTGGAACGCCAGCGCCGATTGCGGAATCGGCACCGGGAAAAAGCGCGGGAACGGATCCGACAGCGTCACCGGGGCCAGTCCCGGCAGCGTGAAGAACAGCTTGAAATCGAAGTAGGGCGCGTTGAAGTACAGCCCCTCGCCGGGGGCCAGCGCGGACTGGTCGTAATAGACGCCGTAGCCGGCGCGCACCACCATGTTCCCGCTGCTTCCCGGCAGCCAGGCCAGCCCAATGCGCGGCGCCCAGTTGTTGCGATCCGACAGATAGCCGCTGCGCGGCACGCCATCGCGGCCGACGGCCACCAGGCGCCCGCGCGCCGGATCGTAGGTGTTGGCGCGGTCGAAGCGGTCCGACGGTGGCGCGTTGTATTCATACCGCACGCCGCTCGACAACGTCAGCCGGCTCGCCAGCCGCCACGTGTGATTCACGAAAAAGTTGGTGCTGTAGGCGCGCAGGTATTGGGGATTGTCCAGAATGGCCCCGCCGGTCACGCTGGGAAAACCCTGCAACATCTCCGCCAGCGGATTGCCGGTGAAGCCGAGGAAGTTCAGGAATCCGCGCGACTGGACATCGCGATAGGCGTTCTGCTGCACGCGCCGGAAGTCGACTCCGAACTTCACCAGGCTGCGTCCCCGGCTCCAGGTGGCATGGTCGAGCACCTGGTAGGTGTTGGTGGCGCCGTGCTGCGGGTTGTTGTACTCGTCGCCCAGCGGCGAAAGTCCGGGCATGGTGATGAAGCTCAGCCCGTGATCGCGCGAGTTGGCCGACAGCTCGGGCAGTCCGGCCTGGCGGTTCAGGCTGCGCCCCTGATTCTCGTGGAACGAGCCCGCGGACACGCGGCTGAAAGCGGCGCGGAACTCGTTCACCAGCGCCGGCGTCAGCGCATGGGTCTCGCTGGCCATCACGTTCTGCGACCGCCGCGGAACATTGGTGCCGAAGCCCGGCACGGCGGAGAAGCTCGGGCCGGAGAAGGGCTCGTAGAGATCGCGATCGGCGAAGCTATAGCGCAGGGCCAGATCGCCGCCGCGGCTGACGGCGTGGTCCAGCCGGGCGTCGAACTGGTCGTTGCGTTCGCGCAGAGTGGGAGAGGAGACAAAGTTCTGGCGTGGAGTGGAGCGGTTGGGCAGCGGGTAGTAGGCGGCGATGGCGCGGCCCACGGGATGAACCCGCTCCACCGGGATGCGATTGCCCGGGAACGGGCGCTGTGTGAACAGGTCGATCACCGGCGCCGGGCCGCTTTGTGAAAAGTCGCCGATGCGCTCCAGCACCGTAGGCACGTTGGTGATGCGGGTGATGCCTTCGCGCACGCGGCGGCCTTCGTAGTCGCCGAACAGGAAGGTGCGGTCCTTGCGCACCGGGCCTCCCAGCGAGCCGCCGAACTGGCTGCGCTGATACTTGGGGTCGCGTTCGGAGGCCGGGGCGAAGTAGTTGCGCGAGTCCAGCGCGGCGTTGCGGAAGAAATCGTACCCGGTCCCATGCACCTGGTTGCCGCCCGACTTCAACACCACGTTCACCTGGCCGGCGCCATTGCGCCCGAAGCTGGCGTCGTAGGTGCTGGTCACCACTTCAAATTCCTGAATGGCGTCCACCGCGGCGGTGAAGCCGAAGGTGTTGAGCTTGGGGTCGCCGTTGTAGACTCCGTCCAGCAGGAAATTGTTGGCGTCCTCGCGGCCGCCGTTGATGTTCATGGCGAAGTCGCCGCGCACGGAGCCGGCCGAGCCCGGCGCCGCCGGAACCGCGCCCGGGGCCAGCAGGCTCAGCTCCAGAAAGTTCCTGCCGTCCAGCGGCAGCCCGCGGATCTGGTGGTTGTCAATCACCGTTCCCAGCGAGGCCGACTCCGGCTTGAGCAGCCCGCGCGTGGCGGTCACCACCACGCTCTCGTTGATCTGGCCGCGCAGCAGCGGCACTTCCACGCGCAATTCCTGGTTCACCTGCAAAGTGAGCGGCTGGACGTGCTTGCGGAAACCGTTGTGCTCGATCTCGAGGCGATAGTCGCCAGGGGGCAGCAGCGTGAAACTGAACTCACCGCGCGCGTCGGTGGCGGAGCTGCGGCGGCGTCCAGTGGACTGGTCGTGCAAAGTGACCGGTGCGCCGGTCACCGGCCGGCCCTGGTCCTCGACGGCCGATCCGAGGATAGTGCTGCGCAAAGTCTGGGCGGACAATGAGGACGCGGCGGCAAAAATGAAAACAGCAAGGGTGGAGGGTTTCACAAGACCTCTGGATAGTTGGGGTTGAAGGCTATTGTACTACGAGATCGACCGGAAGCGCAGTTCCTGCGCGGCCGGCGCCATCGGCGGCGCGAAGAATTCGCCTTGCCCGTATTCGCATCCGAGCTCCTGCAACACCTTTGCCTGAGCCGCTGTTTCCACGCCTTCGGCGACTACTCGCATTCGCATCGTCCGCGCCAGCGCTAGGATGGCTCGCACCACCTCGGTCCCGCTGCCGATCCCCAGCCCGTGCACGAAACTGTGGTCGAGCTTGATCCGGTCGACGGGGAACTCCGCCAGGCGGCTGAGGGAAGAATAGCCGGTGCCGAAATCGTCGATCGCCAGGCCGACCCCCAGATCTTTCAGTTCCGCCAGCTTGCCGGCCGCTTGGGACGGCTCTTCCAGAATCATGGTCTCGGAGAGCTCCAGGAAAAGCTCCTCGGGTTTCAACCCCGTCTCCTCCAGGATGCCAGCGAGAACAGCCACCAGGTCCGGCTGGCTGAATTGAAGCCCGGAGAGATTTACGCTGACATCACTGGGCGCCAGGTTCGGGTACAACCTCCGCCAACTGGCCAACTGCTGGCAGGCCTGCCGGATCACCCACCATCCGATGGGCACGATGCTCCCGCCCTCCTCGGCCTCCTCCAGAAACTCGCCCGCTCGCAGCAAGCCGCGCTCGGGATGCCCCCAGCGCATCAGCGCCTCCAACCCGGCCGGCCGGCGCGGGTTCAACCAGACGATCTCCTGGAAGTGGACCCTGCATCTGCCCAAGCTCGATGGCGCGCTGCAGGCCCGCCTGGATTAGGAACTTTCCCAACAGCCGTTCATGCATGCCCGGGCTGAAGACCTTGAAGCAGGCGCGCCCGCTTTCCTTGGCGCGGTACATGGCGATCTCGGCGTCGCGAACCAGCTCCTTCGGATCGGTGTGCTCGTGCTGGTACAGCGCAATACCAATGCTGGCGGAAATGACGATCTTATGCCCCACGGGCTGGAATGCATGCCGGAGCGCCGCCAGAATGCGCTGGGCCGCCACGCTGGCTTCCTGCGGATCGGCAAGGTCCTGCAGCAGCACCGCGAATTCGTCGCCGCCCAGGCGTGCCACGGTGTCTGAATCCTCCACGCAGTTCAGCAGCCGCTGCGCCACGCCGGCCAGAAGGTGATCCCCGACCATGTGACCCAATCCGTCGTTGATCAATTTGAACCGGTCCAGGTCCACGAGGAGAACGGCGGTGTGGTGATCCGGATTGCGCCGGGCGCGCTTGAAGGCCTGGTCCAGCCGGTCCAGGAACAAGCCGCGGTTGGGCAGTCCGGTGAGCGAGTCGTGAAACGCGTTGAAGGCCAGGTCCGCTTCCAGGCGCTTTCGTTCGGTGATGTCGGTCGCAATCGCCACCACTCCCGCGATCTCACCCTGGTGATTGCGGAACGGGCTCTTGCGAACCAGCAGGGTGCGAGTCTGGCCGCCGATCTCCTTGTTAATCTCGTAAGTCACCGGGTTGCCTTCGGCGAGGACCTGGCGGTCTCGCTCCGACGCCCGCTGGGCGACCTCCGGCGTGCACAGCTCAGCGTCGGTGTGGCCGGTCACTTCCGCCGGCTGCAAGCCGGTAAGCCTGACGCTCGCGGAATTCAGCAGCATGTAGCGGCCCTGGGTGTCTTTCAAGAAGATCGGATCGGTTGCCCCTTCGATGACGCCCTCCAGCAGCGTGTGGCTTTCACGAAGCCGGGATTCGACCTGCCGGCGCTCCAGCTCGGCGGCGGCGCGGGCGGCGAAGATGCGCAGCACTGACTCGGTCTGGGCCGGATTCTCCAGCGGCCTGGAGTCAAAGACCGCGATCAATCCCAGGATCTTCCCCGCGCTCGACCGCAGCGGCGTGCCGACGTAGCTCTCCACTTCCAAGGCCGGCACCAGCAGGTCGTCCGGAAACGCGGCGCGGGCTCCCGCGGGAACCACCACGTCCTGGCCGGCGGCCACGGCCTCGCACGGCGTGCCGGCCAGCGCGTAGTCGAAATTCTCGATCATCTCCGCGTCCCGGCACACGGCGATCATCCGCGCCCGCTCTCTCCGGTCATCGGTCAGCTCCGCCACGCAGGCGTACCGGGTGTGCAGAGCTTGGGCCAAGTGGAGCACCAGCTTGCGGAAAAACTCCTCGCCGGTGACCGCCGAAACGCCCGAGGCGATGTTGAGGATGGTGTCCTCAGCCTTCTTGCGTTGGGTGATGTCCTCGGAAAAGCCGGCTACGCGGTACACGCGGCCGCTCTCGTCGCGGATGGGGAAGGCGCGGTCGTGAATCCAGACCAGGGAGCCGTCGGGGCGAACCACACGATACTCCACATCGAATTCGCCCTCCACCGCCTTGCCGAAGAAAGTCTCCTCGACCCGCTGGCGGTCCTCCGGATGGATCGCTTCACTCCAGTCGTTCGGGTTCCGGTAGATACTTTCGGCCGACCGACCCCACAGGGTTTCATAGGCCGGGCTCACATACAGCACCCGGTACGGCTCCAGC
>Ga0247727_10009416_pt1 | contig 17717 bp, 14 predicted proteins | sample WisWelCaveWW1625_FD_202498 | JGI IMG/M metagenome (GOLD analysis project Ga0247727, IMG submission 202498) | Biofilm microbial communities from Wishing Well Cave, Virginia, United States - WW16-25 | ecosystem: Environmental > Aquatic > Deep subsurface > Groundwater > Cave microbial mat | place...
ATCAACATCGTGGGTTGCGAGCCCGCGGCCTACGCACAGAAGGTCCGGGAGAAGGCCTACCATTGGAGGGAGCGTTTCGAGCGCTTCTGGTGCCGGGGCACGGAGCGCACGGCCCTTTACCCCATCGAGGTGCATTGCGGAAAAGGCGCGGGCGCGCTGCCGCACCTGACCACCTACCGGCTCATCCTCAATGAGGTGATCGAGACCGCACGCATCGACATCGATCCCTCCGTCAGCGGAATTCTCGATCACGGCCTCGCCCACGGCATGGGGCACGCGGTGTTGCCGAGCTGTCTCGCCCCGCATGTCCCGCTCATGACGTTGCCGGCATGGATTCTCGAAGGGATGGCGCATTCGCTGGTGGCAACCCTCGACGAGGATGCGCGGCGGGAGTTCGGCCGTGTTGGAGCTCCGCCGCTCGAGGGGCTCACGAATTTCCTCTTCGACGGCCGGCGCGATCTCGGCTTCTACACGCAGGCGGCCCTGCTCGTACGCTTCCTCGTCGACAACGGCGGCGGCGCCGACCGCTTTCGCCGTTTTGTCGCCGAGCTGGGGTTCGAGGGTGTTTCCGCGAGCCAGAACACCGCGCAGCTAGGCCAGTATGGGCGGATGCTCCGCAAGCACTACGGCATGACGCTCACCGAGGTCGAGACGGCCTTCCGCGCCGCCGTGGCCCGGCTACTGGCTCCCGAGCCTAGGCGGACTGCCGGGGATCGTTGAATGGTATCGAGGGCTTGTGGCATTCCCCTTGATCTCCTATCATGGATAAACGGCCGCTCCGGCGCGTTCTCCCGCGATGATGGACTTCTGCACCTATTTCGACAGCCGCTATCTGCCGAGGGGGCTTGCGCTTTACGCGTCGCTCCAGAAATTTCTTCCCCGTTTTCGCCTCTGGGTTCTCTGCCTCGACGACGCCACGCGCACCGCGCTCACCCGGCTGGGCAAGCCGGAGATCCGTACCGTGACTCTGGCGGAGATCGAGGCCTGGGAGCCTCGGCTAGCAGCCGCCAAGGCCGGCCGATCGCTCATCGAGTATTACTTCACCCTCTCCCCGTTCTGGCCCCGGTACCTGCTGGACCGGCTGCCCCCCGGCTCCTCCGGGTTGATCTACCTCGATGCCGACCTGTATTTTTTCTCGTCTCCTTCGGCCGTGCTCGCCGAGATGGAGACGGCGTCGATCCTCATCTGCGGCCATCGCTTCCCGCCTCACCTGAGTCACCTCGATCTGTACGGCACCTACAACGTCGGCCTGCTGGGATTCCGTCGGGACGATGCCGCGCGGGAATGCTTGGGGTGGTGGGCGGACCGCTGCCTGGAGTGGTGCCACGATCGGCCCGAGGGCGGACGGTTCGCGGATCAGAAATACCTCGACGACTGGCCGACTCGCTTTCCCCGGGTCGCGGTGCTCCGCCACCCGGGTGGGGGCCTCGCGCCCTGGAATGTTTCGGCCGCGACTCTCGTCGAACGCTCCGGGACTCCCTGGATTACGGGTCCCGAGGACGCACCCGTCGTCTTTTACCACTTCCACAAGCTGCGCTGGCTCAAGCCCTGGCTGGTCGACCTCGCCCTCGACTACGAGCCCGAGATCCCCGCCCGGGCCGCCGCTCTGCTCTACCGGCCCTACGTGCGTGCCCTGCGCGCCGCCTGCGCGGAGATCGCGCGCGTGGTCCCGGGTTACCGCATGCCGCTTCACAGCGCGAGATCGGGTCCGATGCGATTCGGGGCCCGGGAGATTGTGTCGGCCCTGTGGCGGGGGAAATGGATCGCCGTTCCTCCGTCGGCAATCACCAGGGCAGCCGCTTGATGCGGATCCTGATCCTCACCACCGACTACCCTGGCTTTCTCTCGCAGATGTACCAGGGAAATTCGTCGCTGAGAACGGCGTCTCACGCCGATCAGGTGGCGGCGCGTGCCGCGACGCTTTTCGGCGTCGCCGATTTTCATTCGAAAAACCTCGTGGCACGCGGACACGAGGCCGTCGAGCTGTTCGCCAACAACGAATACCTTCAACGGGCTTGGGCACGCGAAAAGGGGATGACGGCGCCGGGGCGGACTCGGTGGGAGTTTCACCTCAGGCGCGGGATTCTTCCCAGCTTCCGTCGCGTGAGAGACGAGCGTTGGTTCGTCGATATCCTGGCGGCGCAGATCCGCCGCTTTCAGCCGGATGTGCTTTGGAACCAGGCGATGTGGGAGATTCCCCCTCCTTTCATCCGCGACGTGAAGAAGTACTGTCGTCGGGTCATCGGCCAGATCGCGTCTCCCGTTCTGCCCGCACAGGACTGGCGTTGTTACGATCTCGTGCTTTCCTCGCTGCCCAATCTCGTGGCGTATTTCCGCGAGCAGGGGGTGAAGGCGGTTTACCAGCGGTTGGGCTTCGAGGCCTCGGTGGCCGACCGGATCCAGCCCGGCGAGCGGGATGTCGGTGTTTCTTTCGTCGGGTCGCTCACGGGTATCCACCAGAGGCGCGGCGACGTGCTGCGCTGGCTCGCGCCCCGCGTGCCGATCGAGATCTGGGGCGAGGGAGCGGAAGGCCTCGGGACGGAGGATCCTTTGCTGGCGCGGCACCGGGGGCAGGCGTTTGGCACGGCGATGTACCGCATCCTCGCGCGCTCACGGCTCACCTTGAATGTGCATCTGGACATTGCGCGGGAATACGCGAACAACATGAGGCTCTACGAGGCAACCGGGATGGGGGCCTGCCTGGTCACGGATTGGAAGGAAAATCTCGCGCAGATGTTCGAGCCCGAAAAGGAGGTCGTGAGCTACCGGTCGGTCTCCGAGTGCCTGGAGAAAATTCAGCACTACCTGGCGAACCCGGGCGAGGCCGCCGCGATTGCCGAAGCCGGGCGGAAACGAACGTTGGCCGAGCATACGTATGCCCACCGGGCGGCCGAGCTGGGTGAGATCCTGGATGAGATGGGCTAGTCCGCTACCAGACCGCGTTCATTCTGCGGAAAGCGTGAATCGCCTGGCTCCCTCGGTGAGGACCTCGATGACGAGGCGGGCCTGCAGTCCCAACGCACGCGCGTCGGCGCGCTCCGGCCATTCCACGAAAACATACCCGCCGGCGGCGCGGTTCTCGGTCACCGCATCGGTGTAGCCCATCTCGGCGAGCGCGCGCGCATCGGCGTGATCCAAGCGGTAGAGATCGAAGTGATCGACGCAGGGAGGCCCGGGGTAGCGGTTGTGTAGCGTGAAGGTCGGGCTCGTCGCGCGCGGGGGCGCGGTGCCCGAGCGCGCGGCGAGCGCGGCCAGCACGTGCCGCACGAGCTCCGTCTTGCCGGCGCCCAGCGGGCCCGTGAGCCCGCAAACGACCCCGTTCGGGTAGTACGCTAGGAGATCCGCGACGAAGGCGGGTAGCTCGGAAAGGCGGACGATTCTTTGGAGCACTTGGAGCATCCCTCGATTTCCTCGAGCGCGATTGCCAGGGCGTCGGCGACCTCGCCGGCGAGCAGCGAGCGTTCCTGCCCCTGCCGTTCCGTCACGATCTCCCCGGCACGGCCATGGAGGTGAGCGGCGAGAGGCAGGGCGCGCGCCAGGCGCGTACCCTGAGCCACGAGCGCGCCGACCGTGCCGGCGAGGACGTCGCCAGTCCCGGCCTTGGACAAGCCCGTGTTTCCCCGACATACCACGACCGTGGGCTGATCGGGGCCCGAGACGAGCGTCCCCCTCCCCTTCAGGATGACCCCCGCGTGAAATCTCTCCACCAGCGCGGCACAGGCCCGGTAGCGGTCGGCCTGCACCTCGTCGACGGTGAGACTCAGCAGCCGGGCAGCCTCCTTGGGGTGTGGCGTCATGATCGTGGGTTGGCCGCGGCCGGATAGGCGCCGGCATGCCTCCTCCGCGTGCCCAGCCAAGAGGGTGAGCGCGTCTCCGTCGAGCACGAGCGGCACCGGGGCTTCGAGGATCGCCGCGAGGGTCTTCCAATCCGTTTTCTGGGTCCCCATCCCGGGGCCCACGATCCAGCAACCCCCCGAGGTGGCGGCGAGACGTTCCGACCAGGCCGTGGTCATCACCTCGATCCCGAGGCGTGCCCGCAGACCTGGGAGCTCGCTTTCGCGGCCCGCAATGGTGACCAGACCGGTGCCGCAGCGAAACGCGGCGCGGGCCGCAAGCAGACTCGCGCCTTGCTTGTCCTCCGTGCCCGCGAGCACGAAAACGTGGCCGTGGTTCCCTTTGTGCCCCGTGGCCCGGCGTGAGGGCAGCCGCATGGAATCCGCGGAGGTGTAGAGAAAGGTCTGGGAGACCACCGCGGGAATCGTGCGGGGGATCTGGATCGGGAAAAGCCTGAGCCTACCGACGTGATCCGCGGCGGCTCCCGTGACGAGCCCGCGTTTGATGAAGCCGAAGGTCGCGGTTTCGCTCGCCACCACGGCGACGCCCATCGGCTGGCCCCGATCCGAATCGAGGCCGCTGGGGACGTCCGCTGCCACGATCCACTTGCGTCCCGCGAACGCGTTCACCTGGGCGATGATGCCCGCGGCCGGCCCCTCGACCGGCCGCGAGAGGCCGGTGCCGAAGATGCCGTCGAGGATCCAGTCACAGGCGGAGAGCAGCTCCGGGGCGAGCTCGTGGGACCACGCGAGGCCAAGCCGACCGAGGGTCTTCAACTGAAGCGCGGCCGCTCGCGACATCCGTGTTTCGTCGCCCACCAGAACGACGAATAGATCGGAGCAGCCCTTCTGCGCGAGGATGCGGGCCGCGGCCAGAACGTCGCCGCCGTTGTTTCCGGTCCCTGCAATCACCACGCCGCGGGTGGTCGGCAGCAATCCGAGGAAGCGGGATTCGAGGCAGTCGACGAGCCCCAGCGCTGCGTGCTCCATGAGCACCATCTCGGGAATGCCAAGGCCCTGGGTTGCGTAGCGATCGGCCTCGCGCATTTCCGCGGCTGTCAGCAGCGGCTCCATGGCTCTCCCGCCAGATCGCCGTTCACCCGAGCTGGATGCGGATGGTCTGGGCGATCTCGTGCACGAACTCGTGAATCTTTTGGTAATCCTCGCCTTCGACCATGACTCGCGCCAGGGGCTCGGTGCCCGAGTAACGGACCACCACGCGTCCGTTCTCGCCGAGTGCGGCCTCGACCTTCTTGATGGCCTCGATGATCTTCGGGAAGCGGTTGAAGTCCTCTTTCTGTCGGACGAGCACGTTTTCCAGCACCTGCGGGTATTGAACCATCTGCTTCTTGAGCTCCGAGAGCTTCTTGCCGGTGCGCTTCATGATTCCGAGCACCTTGAGCGCCGCGATGATCCCGTCGCCGGTCGTGTTGTGTTTGAGAAAGATCACGTGCCCCGACTGCTCGCCGCCGAGGTTGAGATCCTGCTTGCGCATGGTTTCGACGACGTAGCGATCCCCGACCTGAGCCGAGATGACTTTCCCCCCGGCCCGCTTGAGCGCGACTTCGAGGCCCATATTGCTCATGGGGGTGACCACGACGGTGTTCTTGTTCAGCGTGCCGTCTTTGATCATCTGCAGCGCGCAGATGGCGAGGATCTGGTCACCGTCCACGACCTCGCCGGTCTCGTCGGAGAGGATCACCCGGTCGGCGTCTCCGTCGAGAGCGATGCCGAGCTCAGCCCGGTGCTCATGCACCGCCTTGCACATCGACTGGGGGAAAACCGCGCCGCACTGGTCGTTGATGTTCTTGCCGTTGGGAGTGCAGTTGACGGCGAAGACCTCGGCGCCGAGTTCCTGGAAGACAATAGGCGCCACCTTGTACGAGGCTCCGTTCGCGCAGTCGAGCACGATGCGGATTCCGTCCAGGGTCAGATCCTGCGGGAATGTATCCTTGCAGTAGACGATGTAGCGCCCCATGGCGTCGTCGATACGTGTCGCCTTGCCGATGAACTCCATCGTCGGCCGGTAGGAGTCCAGCTCCTCGGAGTTCATGATCTCCTCGATCTCGCGCTCCTTGGAATCGGGAAGCTTGTAGCCGTAGCGATCGAAGATCTTGATGCCGTTGTACTGGTACACGTTGTGGCTCGCCGAGATCACCACGCCGGCATCGGCGCGCATGCTCCGGGTCAGGAATGCGATGCCGGGAGTGGGCAGAGGTCCGACGAGGAAGACCTTCGCGCCCATCGAACAGAATCCGGCCGCGAGCGCGTTCTCGAGCATATAACCGGATAGCCGGGTGTCTTTCCCGATCACGACCTTCGTCGTCTTCGGAATGCCACGCCGATCGCGGTCGAAGAAGAGGTAGCCGGTGGCCCTCCCGATCGCCAGAGCGACCTCGCTGGTCATCGGGTACTGATTCGCGACGCCGCGCACTCCGTCTGTGCCGAAGAGCTTTTCTTTAGCCATTATGAGCCATGATCTTGTTCCGATGTTTCAGGGCTTTCAACGCCGGCGGCGGAGTGCCGCAGCGTGCTAGTGCACCTTTTTTGTAGTTACGCGAACCTTTACCGCCTTGTCACGGGATAGTTGGTAGCCTGCCGCGGTGTCGACCTCCACCGCGACGACCGATTCCTTGATGCCCGACAGGTCCTGGATATCCAGCGGCTCGGTTCCCACCGATTCCAGCGACAGCAGCTGGGTCTTGGGCCCGGAAACGGCGATCTTCGCCGGGAAAGCCTCCACTTTGGTCACCTGCTGCCCAGCAGCCGGGTTTCCGACGATCGTGGGCTTCACCGGCACGTAGTGTTCGGCCACCTCCTCGAGTCTCACGAGAACGGTGGGCGGATAGAACGTCGTCACTCGCACGCCCACGGGCAACTCGCCGATGAGATCTTCGCTGATGGTGAGAACGAGCGTGTTCTCCCGCGTGCGGCGGAGATCCGGGCGAATCGGCTGGATCTTCTTGTCCACGTCCTTGAGAAGAACCCGTGGGCCGGAAAGCGTGAACAGGATGTGAGTCGGGATCCGATTGGTCACCATGACTCCGGGCGGAAGCAGCGGCTCGATCTTCACGCTCTTTTTCATCTCTTCGCGCTTGAAACCCAGGATCGTGATCCACAGGATGAGCGCGAGAAGCAGGCTGACCGCCTTGAGGGCCAGGCTCTCGGTGAACGCGATCGAGCCTCGTTCGGACGACAGGATTCGGAGGGGCTTCACGACTCGCCCTCCTTCAGTTTCTCCCGGTACCTGGCCTCGAACTTCCGTAGGCCCAGAAGCTCAAGTAGGTGCTGGCGCAACCGGTTGACGTCCAGGTCCCGGCTGATCGTTCCATGGTGAACGAGAGACATCTCTCCGCGCTCCTCCGAAACCACGATGACGACCGCGTCCGTCTCGTGAGTGACGCCGAGCGCAGCGCGGTGGCGGGTGCCCAGAGCCTTGTGGATTCCCGGATCGCGCGAGATGGGCAGCAGGCAGCCGGCCGACGTGATGCGCGAGTTGCGGACGATGACGGCGCCGTCGTGGATCGGGGAAGTTGGATGGAAGATGCTCGTCAGAAGATCGCTGGTCACCTTGGCGTCGAGCACGGTGCCCGCTTCGACGTAGTTCTTGAGGCCCGTCTCGCGCTCGAGAACGATGAGTGCGCCGATCCGTTGGCGAGCGAGCGAGGCGGCCGCCTGACAGACCTCCTCGATGATCGCCACCTCCTCGATGGTGTTCGTCGTGGTGAAGAAGGGATTGCGCCCAACCTGAGTGAGGGCTTTTCTGATCTCGTCCTGGAAGACGATGATGAGGATCAGGATGAGGTTGTTGAAAAACTCCACCAGGATCGTGTGCAGTGTGTGGAACTTCAGGCGATCCGAGAGGTAGTAGAAGATCAAGATGATGCCGAAGCCCGTGAGCATCTGCACCGCGCGGGTGCCGCGGATCAGCAGCAGCACGCGGTACACGATCACGCACACGAGCAGGATGTCCAGCAGGTCCTGCCAGCGGATGATCTCGCGTACGTGGGAGAGAAACTCGACCATAGTTTAGCGCGGGGACACGTGTCCCCAGGCGTCCTCTAGAACTTATCGGCAATTTACCGGAATTATTAAGAATAGCCCGAGCAAAAGTTGCGATGTGATGCGCCGTGCTGGGCCACGTTTCGCGCGGGTTTTCAGGCCACTTCGGTCTTGCCGAGGGGAACGGGCGCAGGCTGCTCGGCGTCCGACGCAGGCGACGCCTGCGTGGGCGTGGGCGGAGCGAACGCGGGCAGGGCCTTGTTATCGACGATGAGATCGATCTCGTGCTGGTCGAGCGATTCGCGCTCGAGCAGCGCCGCGGCCAATCGGTGCAAGGTGTCGGTATTGGCGCGGAGCACGGCGGCGGCGCGCTCGTAGTTCTCGGTAATGATGCGGCGGATCTCCGAGTCTACGACCTCGGCGGTTTTCTGGCTCACGGACTGCACGTTGTGCAGCTCGCGGCCCAGGAATATGTTTTCCTCTTTCTTGCCGACCGCGACGGGGCCGATGGCGTCGCTCATTCCCCATTCGCAGACCATCTTGCGGGCAAGCTCGGTGGCCCGCTCGATGTCGTTGCTGGCGCCCGTGGTTTTCTGGCCCAGGATCAGTGATTCGGCGATGGCTCCACCCATGAGGAACGCGATCAGGTTTTCGGCCTTCGCTTTCGACAGGGTGCGTTGCTCCTCGATGGGGAGCGTCTGGGTGAGGCCCAGAGCCATTCCGCGCGGGATAATCGTGACCTTGTGGATCGGATCGAGCCCGGGGAGGATCGTGCCTACGAGGGTATGGCCCGCCTCGTGGTAGGCCGTGGACTTGCGCTCCTCGGCGCCGATGATGACCGACCGGCGCTCCTTGCCCATGAGCACCTTGTCCTTGGCTTCCTCGAACTCCCGCATGCCCACCGTGTTTCTGTTCCTGCGGGCCGCGAGAAGCGCCGCCTCGTTGACGAGATTCTGAAGGTCCGCGCCCGAGAACCCTGGCGTGCCTCGCGCGATGGTATTGAGATTGACGTCCCGATCCATCGGCGTGCGGCGCACGTGAACCTTGAGGATCCCCTCGCGGCCACGCACATCGGGCTTATTGACCACGACATGGCGATCGAAGCGCCCCGGTCTGAGGAGCGCGGGGTCCAGCACATCGGGCCGGTTGGTGGCCGCGACTAGGATCACACCCTCTTTCGAATCGAAGCCGTCCATTTCGACGAGAAGCTGGTTGAGAGTCTGCTCCCGCTCGTCGTGCCCGCCCCCAAGGCCCGCGCCGCGCTGCCGGCCCACGGCGTCGATCTCGTCGATGAAGATGATGCATGGGGCGTGCTTCCTGCCCTGCTCGAACAGATCGCGCACGCGGGAGGCTCCCACGCCGACGAACATCTCGACGAAGTCGCTGCCGCTGATGCTAAAAAACGGCGCCATGGCTTCGCCGGCCACTGCCTTCGCGAGCAGCGTCTTGCCGGTGCCCGGGGCCCCGACGAGAAGCACACCCTTGGGGATTCTCCCGCCGAGCTTGGTGAACTTCTTCGGCTCGCGCAGAAAGTCCACGACCTCAGTGAGCTCCTCTTTGGCCTCGTCGCAGCCCGCGACGTCGTTGAAGGTAACCTTCGTGTGCCCTTCCGACAGAAGCTTGGCGCGCGAGCGGCCGAAGGCCATCGCCTTGCCTCCGCTGACCTGAATCTGGCGCAGGAAGAAGAGGAGTAGAACGAGGAAGATGAGGGTCGGGCCCATCGACAGCAGGAACTGGACCCAGATCGAGTTGGGCTCGTCGACATCGTAGCTCGGGGTGAGGCCGTTGTCGGCCAGCAGCTTGATGTAGTATTCGGAGCTGGTCTCGCCGGAGGTTTCGAACGTTTGTCCGCCATCGACCCCCGGGACGAACTTCGCCTCGATCCGCCGTTGTCCACGGAAGGTGACGTTTTCGATCTCGTGCTTCTTGACGTGTTCGATGAACTTCGGGAACGGCAGTCGGCGCTCCGTCTTTTGAACACGCGCGGTCTGGAAAAGAAAGACCGTCGCCACGAGCAGCACGAGCCAAGCGATCAGCGTCTTCTGGTGGGTTTTCATCCGGGAGCCCCCTACAGGACTTTTCGGCTGTTTGGGGCGCGGGGATTAGTGTTCCCGTAATCGTGGGCTCGCCGCATCACCAAAAGGTGCGGCCTACCTTTGTCACCATGCGGCCACCAAAAGGTGCGGCCTACCTTTGTCACCATGCGGCCAAAGGTGCGGCCTACCTTTGTCACCATGCGTGGCCTACCCTTGTGAGTAGGGGAACTCCCACCGGGCGAGCGTAACCCCTGGCGGCGGCGCCATCGGGTGGACCCACGCCACATCGTGGGAGTCCGGGCGAGCCAGCACCGGAGTCAGCCGCCGTTCCGGCCAGGGGATGCGGTGCCGCAGAAAAAACTCCTTGAGTTTCCTTTCGCCCACGCGGTCGCCTGGCTGGGGAAGCCTAGTCTCGAGGGCGAGGGCCGGATCCCACTCGAGGCGAATACCCAGGCACGCGGCCTCCCAGAAACCGGGGCCAGTGATGCTCCGGGGCCCGTAGCGCATCGCGTCGTACTGGGCCGCCGAGAAAAGAAAGGCGCGGCCGCAAGAGGCCGCTCCCACCGTGTTTCCCGGGAGCGAGATGCCCCGTCCGCCGGACACGAGCCAGCCGTCCAACCGTTCGGCGGACCCGCGCTCGCAGGGGCCACCCGAAAGCCCCTCGAGTAGTTTTGCCGCGAGCGGTCCGCGCTCCGCCGCGGGGAGCCCGGCCCATTGGGAAGGATCGACGCGGGTGAAGTATCCGGTGCGAGTAGTGAGTGCTTGGAGCAGATTCGCGGTGCGGCTGTCCGATGCCGCCTGCAGGCACGAGAGCTGATCCAGCGTCTTTCCCATCCGTCGCAGGAAGGCTTCCTTTCCCCCGAACTCTCCCGCCAGCTCGAAGAGCGGCGGGATCACGAGCTGGCGTACCCGGTTGCGCAGAAAGCGCGGGGATGCGTTGGTCTCGTCGGTACGGAACCGGAGCCCGCGCGATCCGGCGTATGCCAAAATCGAGTCGCGCGACGCCGCCAGCATCGGGCGCAGTTTGTGATTTCCCAGCTCGGCCATTCCCCGGAGCCCTGAGGGGCCAGTTCCTCGGAGAAGCCGTATGAGAATGGTCTCCAGCTGATCGTCGGCGTGGTGCCCGAGAGCCACCAGATCGAAGCCAAGCTCGAGTCGGGTGGCTTCGAAAAAAGCGAGCCGGATGGCACGCCACGCCGCCTCGCCTTCCACCCGCGTTTCGGCCCTCTGTACGGTGAACGGCAGGCCTAGGGCTTGGGCCATGCGTCCGACGAAGGCCTCGTCCTCGTCCGAGTCGTCCCCACGCAGGCGGTGATTGAAGTGGGCGACGGCCAGCCGTTCGCGGGGCACGAACGTGGAAAGTACATCGGCCAGGACGGTGGAGTCGGGGCCGCCCGAGCAGGCGATGAGGATTGCGGGGGCGGGGTATCCGCGGTCAGCCCCGCGGCGGAGCGCGGCCTCCACGATGCCGGTCAGAGAAGTAGTGTCGGCCCTGCTCACCTCTCCAGCCTATAGCATAGCGGCCAGGCTATTCCGTGTACTCGGATTCGTCGGTCGGCTCGGGGGGGGGAAGGTTCTCTTCGTCGCCCTCCTGGGGGGTCTGGGTCGTGCGTCGCTTGGGCCGGGGGCGCTTGCGTGAGGCGGTTTGCCGATCCTCGTCAGTGGCCCCCTCGTCCTCCCAGTCCAGGTCAGAGCTGTCGATGCGGCCCGAGTCGCGATCGTTGGTTGGCGGATTGAGCGTAAACGGGTTTTCCCTTTCCCGGGGCGCCGGGACGGGAGCGATCGCGGTATTCGCCGAAGCCCTGGAATGGTCCGAGGGCCGCGAGTTCCGCAGCGGGGTCCCTACCCTCGTGCTGGTATCATCGACCGACTCGCCTGAAGGGGCGCGGACTTCGGACGTCCGAGGGGTGACGACGGAGGCCGAGCCCCACCAGAAAAAGAACAGAAACGCCACAATGGAAATCAATCCACCCGCGAAGGCGAACCGGAAGATCGATCGGCCGGCGGCGGCGGCGGCGGCGGTTGCCCCGGACCCCGACCCCGCCTCGGAATCCTCTCGCATCTCCGACATGGCGGGTGCGCGGCGTTGCGCAATGAGATCTTCGGGGTTGATTGCCGCGATATCCGCCGGAAGGTTTTCGAGGATCCGTTTTTTGGTCTCTTCCGGAGACTCCTCGGCGCGCCTTTCCTGGACGGCTTGCTGGGGTTGAGGAGTGACGTCAGGGCCCCGCTGGCCCCGCCGGTTGAACTCCGGAAACTGCCAGAGCAGCTTCCACTCGGATTTCTCCACCGAACCGTCGGGGGCGAGTTGGAACGCGAGATCGTTCAGGCGCAGGAGTTTCTTGTCCAGCAGGGCCTTGACCTCGTCCTGCGTGAGGGGGCCCTTGGGGCTTCTGTTGAGGATCACCACCCAACGGTTTTTGATCGGGTCCGCCATGCGAATGCCTCGTCCGCGCGCCCTGCGCTTAGTCCGCCCGGGCGCGGGACTTGGAACCTGTCCCTTTCAGAAGTCGGATCAAACGTCCGTGAAGCTTGCCGTTGGACGCCACGCACTCCCCGTCATGACAGCCGGTCGGAGATCCCCGGTAGTCGGAGATCTTTCCCCCCGCCTCTTCGACGAGAAGAAAGCCCGCGGCAACGTCCCAGGGCGAAAGGCCCCGTTCCCAGAAACCGTCGTACCGGCCGCACGCCACGAATGCGAGGTCGAGTGCTGCCGCCCCGGGGCGGCGAACGCCCCTGGCAACCTCGCTCACCCGGTGAAACGCATAGATCTCGCGTCCCAGATGCTCTCCGGTCGCGTAGCGGAAGCCAGTGCCCAGCAGGGCGTCTTCGATGTTGGTCTCGCGCGTCACGTGGATCCGCTTTCCGTTGAGTCGTGCGCCGTGGCCGGAGACGGCCGAAAACATCTCGCCCGTGGTGGGCTGGTAGATTGCGCCGGCGAGCCCCTTTTTCCCCTCGTACACGGCAATGGAAACGCAGAACCATGGAAAACCGTGGGCGTAGTTGGTCGTGCCGTCGAGCGGGTCGATGATCCAGCAAAGAGAGCTCTCGCGCTTGTACTCGCCGCTTTCCTCCGTGATCACCGAGCTGTCGGGGAAGCTTCGGAAGATGCGTTTCAAGATGTAGTCCTCGGCGTACTTGTCCGCCTCGGTCACGATCCCGGCGTTGAGCTTGCGCTCGATCCGCCGGACACGGTTGAAGTACTTGAGAAGGACCTCGCCCGCCCCCGCGGCGACCGACTTCACGAACTCTCCCAGCCTCATCCCCGTCATGGACTGCCGACCTTGCGCTTCGCGCTCTTGGTCAGTCGATCGTACTCGGTCTCCGCCACCGCGTCGGCTTCCCGCCGCATCCGCTCGACCACCGTACGGTTTCGCTGGAGCTGGCTCTCGTAGGCGTGGCGCTGGGCCCGTTCCACCTCCACCTGAAAAATGGCGCCATCGATTTTCAGCTCCAGCTCCCGCAAGGAGGTTCGGAAGAACCGCAGGAAGGCGCCGTCGTCGTAAGGGATGGTGCGCAGCGGATCTTTCTGCTCGCGGAAGAAGCACAAGGTCCGGCGGATCAGGATGTCGACCGGGTTGTTCTCCGGCGCGACGTCGCGTGCGTCGAGGAATTTCGCCCGCAGGGCGAGAAGGCGGAAGATCCGTTTCGACAGGTCGGAATCGGTGCCCACCGAACCCTGCCCAACCGACTCCAGGAAGCCCAGGTAGGGCCCGTTGTCGGGCAATAGCTCCGCGCAGGTCATCGGTAAGAGGTAGACCCCTCCCCGCGGCACGGAAGCGACCACGCCTCGAGCGGACGGCACGGCCAGCAGCCCCAGCAGGAGGGACGTCAAGGCGAAGCTGACCGCTCTCACTCTCACGGAACTCTTTTCGGAGGAAAGCCCACGGTTTTCAAGCGGTCATTGACGGGCTAGCCTCCAAGCGTGTCTTGGGATGAGTTTCATCTTGCCGTTCTCGGCGACGAGCCGGCGGGTTTGTGGATGGCGCGGCGCTTTCTCGAGGATCCTCCGAAAGGGATCTCCTCGCCCCGCGTGGCGTGGATCCGACTGAAGCCCGAGCCTCTCCGCGTGCCCGTAATGCGACGTACCATGAGCCATTACGGCATTCCGGTGGAGTCCGCGCCGACCATCGAGCTGGTCACGCCGCGGCTGTCTCTCGAGTGGTCGCGCGAGGTGATCGCGGCCCGATTCCCCCAGCTCTCTCCCTGTCTGGATCCCTCCGGGCGGGGTGCCTCCATGGCCGTGGAAGCCGCGATCAAAGCCAATCCCAAGCTTCTCGCTTACGCCACGGCCCTGTGGAGATTGGTGGGCAGGGGACGCGACTTGTCGCCCGAGGCTCTGGTGCGTCACGCCCTGGGTTGCCTGGATCTGGGCTGGTGGAGCGCGGGCCCGGAGCTGGCCGGGGGCCTCACCGCCATCGATCTGGCCCCCAGACAGAACCCGCTCGAAGCGTTGACCGTGCTCCGCTCCGGGGCCGTGACGCTTCGGTTTCGGGGCGAAATCTCGGTGTCCGCCGCGCGCTGGGTACTCAACTGCCAGCTCTCGGAATGGAAAGCGCTGTGCGTTCCTTCGGGGCCGCCCGTGGTGTTGGGGAGTGTGGGTCAGCAGACCGCGGTGGGAATGTGCGCCGTCCCGATTCCGATCGAGACCGCGACGGGCGCCCTCCCGTCTCCCCTCAAGCCCCTCACTTTGTATCTGTCACAGGATCAGGTGCCCGACGCCGACGCCGTCATTCCGCTGGAGTTCCGGCCAAAGGGTTCGGGCCGGGAACTTTGGGTTTGGGTGAACGTCGGGCCCGCGCTGGATCTGGACACGGCGCTCTCGCGCTTTCGTGACTCGCTTGGCAGGCTGCGTTTTCTTTTTCCGGGCCTCGAATCGGGAACTCTGGCGATGCCTGTTCCGGCGGATGTGGAGACCTGCTACTCGGACGATGTCCGTCAGGCCGCGCTCGAGCGGCTCGAAACAAGCGCCCGCGAGGTGTACTCGCATTCGTCGTTGCACGCGCAGACCCGCCATCCGTCCGTATGGGCGCTGTTTCCCTCGCTTCACTGCCACCTCCCGTACCCCGAGGGCACGGTGGGGGAGGCCTCGCGGATCCTGCGCCTTTGGGTGGGTAAGCGGCCGGCAGTCCGGGCCGCCCGGGAGGCCGAGTCACCGCCGCCGGGGTATGGCCCTTAGGTCGGGGCAGACCTTTGCTTGAATCGCCGGAGGTTATTCATTACATGAGAATGGCATGCCTTTTCTCGATCTGAGACGTTCGCTCGCGAAAGCTTTGGAGTCCGCCGTCGGTCAGCCGGGGGCCACGGCCGAGAGCCTGGAAGCGGAGTTCTCCATTCCCCCCAACCTGCCGCTGGGCCACGTCGCGTTTCCCTGCTTCAAGCTCGCCAAGGTGCTACGCAAGTCTCCCGATCGCATTGCACGGGATCTGTGTGATGCCCTCGCGATGCCGGGCGTGACGGGGACCGTCGCCGGATCGTACGCGAACTTCCGTTTCGATCCGGGTGCGCTCTACGGGCGGGTGTCAGCGGTGATTCTCGGTCAGGGCCCGCGCTATGGATCGGACCCCTCGGGAGTGGGCAAGAAGATCGTTCTCGAGTACTGCTCTCCGAATATCGCCAAGAAGCTCGCGTTCCAGCACATTCGGAGCACCCTCATCGGCAATACGTTGGCCAACGTATACGGTTTCCTGGGGTACTCCACCGAGCGGATCAACTTCATCGGCGACTGGGGCTCACAGTTCGCGAGATTGCTCGCGGCGGTGGAGCTGTGGGGCGATCAGGCGCGGCTTGAGGGAGCGGAGAACGCCGAAGCGATGCAGCACCTGTTCGAGGTCTACGTGCGCTTCCATAAGGAGGTCGAAGGCAACCCCGCGCTGCTTGAGCACGCTTCGCGCTGCCTGAAATCGCTCGAAGCGGGCGAACCCTCGGCAACCGAACGTTGGAAGACGATCCGCACGATCAGCGTGGCCTCGATGGAAAAAACCCTAAAGCGGCTGAACGTCGCTTTCGACCGGGTCGAGGGGGAAAGCCACTATATTCCCGCGATCGCGGCCACGCTCGAAGACATCAAGGCCAAGGCGGGAGCGAAGCCGAGCGAGGGGGCCTGGATCGTCGAGGTGGAAGGGGTTTCAACCCCAGCGCTGATCCAGAAACGCGACGGCACGACGCTCTACCTCACCCGTGACCTGGCTGCGGCCATTGACCGTTTCCAGCGTTTTTCTTTCGAGAAGAGCTTCTACGTGGTTTCGGAACAGCAGAGGCTGCACTTCCAGCTTCTCTTCGGAGTGCTCGCGAAGATGGGCGTTCCGTGGGCGGGCCGTTGCGAACACGTGTCATTCGGGACCGTGCTCTTCGGCGCCGAGAAAATGTCCACGCGTGAGGGCCGCGTGATCTTTCTAGACGATCTCCTCGACGAGGCCCGAAAGCTCGCTCTGGAGGAGTGTACGCGCAAGAACCCCGGGTTGGCCGGGAAGGACGAGATCGCGGAGATGGTCGGAGTGGGAGCCGTCATTTTCGGCGAGCTGTCGGTCCACCGCATGAGGGACCTGGAGTTCAACTGGGAGCAGATCCTGGCATTTGACGGCGAGACGGGGCCCTATGTGCAGTACTCACTCGTGCGGTGCCGCAGCCTGCTGGAGAAAGCGCGTGCCCGGGGCGATGACGAGGGCGAGGTGGCAACCGTTCCGGAGCTCGCTTCCGAGGAGGAGGCGCTGGTGCTGGCCCTGTCGAAGTTCCGCTGGGCGCTCCACCAGGTCGTGCGGGACAACGATCCGTACTACCTCGCCGGGTACCTCATCGATTTAGCCAAGGTCTTCAACCGCTTCTATTACCAGCTTCCGGTGCTTCAGGCGCAGGACGCCGGGACCCGGACGCTGCGGCTCTCGCTGGTACGGTGCACGGCGCGGGTGCTCGAGACCGGGCTCGGGTTGATGGGGATCGGTTGTCCGCCGGAGATGTGAACAAGATCCTTCTGCTGAGGTTTTCCAGCCTCGGCGACATCGTGATGGCCACGGCGATGATCCGCTGTGTGCGCAAGCGCTTCCCGGACGCGCGCATCGACATGGCGGTTCGCGCTGATTTTCTGGATCTCATCCGGGATAACCCTCATCTGGATCGCAAAATCGGGCTTCCCCGCGGGGATGGGCCCCGCAGCCTCGTGCGGCTGCTGGCTGCTCTGAACCGGGAGCGTTATGACGTTGTCTACGACGCTCACCGCAGTCTGCGCAGCCGGGTGCTAATGCCGTGGATCGAGGGCGGTCGGAAGATTCGGCTCGGGAAACGCTATGTGCGCCGCGCGGCCGCGCTGACGTTTAAGTTGCCGCTGCTGGATACGCGCCGGCTGCTCGAGCGCTACGTCGATCCGCTGGGCCCGCTCGGCGTGGCCTACGATGGCGGCGGGCCCGAGGTGTTCGTGTCGCAGGCGGCGCGTGAGTCGATGCGGGCGAAAATGCAGTTGGATGAGAGCCGGGAGTGGCTGGGTGTCGTGCCCTCGGCGCAGTGGCCGGGAAAGCGCTGGCCCCTTCCCTATTTCCGCCGGATGATGGAACGGCTCCTCGCCGAGACCCCGCACTCGCTCGTGGTGTTCGGCGGCGGGGGGGACACTTTTTGCACCGATCTCTGCCGGGGGCTCGATCCAGCCCGTGTGGTCAACTCGCAGGGTCGCCTTTCGATCGCGGAGGCGGCCGCGGCCCTGGAGCGTTGCCGGCTCGTCGTCGCCAACGACACGGGGCTCATGCATGTCGCCGACGCCGTGGGGGTTCCCTCGGTGCTCTTTCTCGGACCGACCTCCGCAGAGATGGGTTGCCTTCCCTTTCATCCCCGCTCGCGCGTTCTGGAGATCTCGCTG
>Ga0247727_10009417_pt1 | contig 17716 bp, 15 predicted proteins | sample WisWelCaveWW1625_FD_202498 | JGI IMG/M metagenome (GOLD analysis project Ga0247727, IMG submission 202498) | Biofilm microbial communities from Wishing Well Cave, Virginia, United States - WW16-25 | ecosystem: Environmental > Aquatic > Deep subsurface > Groundwater > Cave microbial mat | place...
GGTGGGTCGCCCCCCCGCCCGCCCCCACCAGCGGCGCGCGGGGGGGGGGCCTCCCCCGCGGGGGGGGGGCGGCCCCCCCCCCCCGGGGGGGGGGGGGGGGGGGGGGCGCCGGGCGGTGATTCCGGAGCGGGACCGGGCTCGAATCCGCGGCATGACTGCATGGGGAGCACCGGGTACTTTGGGAAGGAGGGGTCCTCGTCGGAGCGGCCGCAGCGTATGAAGGCGGAGCCGCGCCGCGAGGCCACGCGGCGCGCGTGGCGGCATCGGCCGCACAGGCCGGGGTCAGGCTCTGTCATGAAGGGGAGGCGACGGGCACGGGCTGCCTGGCGGCCTCACGCGATGCCCGGGGCAGGACTTGAACCTGCACGCCCTCGCGGGCCGGGGATTTTAAGTCCCCTGCGTTTGCCAGTTTCGCCACCCGGGCGAAGGAGAGCGGGAAACGGGACTCGAACCCGCGACCCCAACCTTGGCAAGGTTGTGCTCTACCAACTGAGCTATTCCCGCGCGCAAATCGAAGCTAGGTCCGGCCCTGAGGAGCCGCAAGTTGACAGCGGCCCGCGCGCCCCGTAGCGTTTGCACGCAGTCGAACGACCTACTGATGGGACAGCTGATCATCCAACGGATTGTCGGAGGACGTATGCGGCGAAACGCCGTACTGGGCGCCGGGGCGACCGCCGTGGCGCTCGCTTTCGCGTTCGGCGAGGCCCGGGCGCAGGGCTACGGGGTGTACGAGCACGACGGCTGCGCGATGGGCCGCTCGGGAACGGGCGTCGCGGCCCCGTGCAGCGGCGGCTCGGCGATCTACTTCAACCCCGCCGGCATCGTCGGCAGCTCGACCCGCTGGAACGGGCAGGTCGGCCTCACGATGATCTCGCCGCGCGGCGGCTTCACGTCCGACGCGAGCGGCGCCACGACCGACGCCACCGCGAACAACATCCCCGTACCGACGCTGTTCGCCACGCGGCAGCTGAGTTCGCGGTGGGCAGTCGGTCTCGGCGTGTTCGCGCCCTACGGCCTGATCTCCGAGTGGCCGGACACGTTCGAAGGGCGGTTCCTGGCCTACCTCGCCGATCTCAAGGCCATCTACATCCAGCCGACGGTCGCGGTGAAGCTCCGGGACAACCTCCGCCTCGGGGTCGGTTTCCAGATGGTGTTTGCGAGCGTCGAGCTGCGGCAGCGCGTGGATCTCTCGGCGCAGACGGCGGCCCCCGGCACGACCTTCGGCCAGCTCGGCATCCCGCTCGGGACCGATTTCGCCGACGTGCATGTCGAGGGCAGCTCGCGCTCGGCCGGCGGCCAGGTGGGCATGATCTGGGACGCGACCCCGCGCATCAGCCTCGGCGCGCGCTACCAGTTCCGCCAGACCGCCGACATCGGCGGCTTTGCCAGCTTCCTCCAGGTCCCGACCGGGATCGTCCTCCCGCCCGGCAACCCGATCGCGCCGGCGGGCACGCCGCTCGACTCGGTGGTGGCCCCGCAGTTCCGCGGGAGCGGCGTGCTCATCTCGCAGAGAGGGTTCGCGCGCGTCCCCCTGCCGGACCAGTTCGTCGTCGGCCTGGCGCTGCGGCCGCGGACCAACCTGACGGTGCTGTTCGACTTCCAGTGGGTGAACTGGGATCGTTTCGAGATCCTGACGCTCAGCTTCTCGCGGCTCGGGCAGCGCACGCAGTTCGAGGACTACAACGAGACCCACGGTTACCGGCTCGGCTTCGACTGGCAGGCCACGAACCGGCTCTCGCTGCGGGGCGGCACGCTGTATCACACCGCGGCGGCGCCTCCCCAGACGGTCACTCCCCTGCTGCCGGAGGGTGAGCGCCACGAGGGCACCTTGGGCCTGGGCTACCAGCTGTCGTCCAAGCTGCGGCTCGACCTGGCGTATCAGCGGATCGAGCAGCAGGAGCGCCGCGGGCGCGTGGCGGATGCGCCGCGCGGGGCCGCCGGCGTGGCCGCCAACTCGGGCCTCTACACGTCCACCGCCAACCTGTTCGGCGCCAGCCTGGCGTTCGGGTTCTGACCATGGAGCACACGATGATGACCCGCCGTATCGTCCTGGCCGTCCTGGCCGCGCCGCTGCTCGCCGCCTGCTCCGATTTCGTGGACAACGAGCCCCTCAACCCTCGTCCCCTCCCGTCCGGCGGCGCGACGTTCGTGACCTACGCCGCCATCGGCACGAGCATCGCCGCCGGCATCCAGTCCGGCGGGATCAACGACAGCACCCAGCGCGACGCGTACACATACCGGCTCGCACAGGCGATGGGCCTCACGCCGGGCGTCGACTGGTACTACCCCAGTTTCCGCAGCTTCGGCTGTCCCGGTCCGTTCACGAACCCGCTGACGAACCAGCGAGTCGGGGGCGGCAGCGCGACGTTCTGCGGCCTGCGGGCCCAGGTCACGCCGTGGGTCAACAACACGGGGATTCCATTCCTCCGCGCGGCGCAGGCGCTCGACATCACGGCGGTGCCGTTCTTCACCGACACCGTGAAGCTGGCCCAGTTCATCACGGGCTCGGTGAGCCCGGTGAGTGCGGTGATGCGCCTCCAGCCGACGTTCGTGACGATCGAGTTGGGAGCCAACGACGTTCTCCACGCCGCCACGCGGGGCGACACCACGCTTCTCACGCCGACGGCGAGCTTCAGCGCGTCCCTCACCGCGATCGCCGACAGCATGGATTCCCTCGGCTCGGGGCCGGGCGTCGCCATCGCGAGCGTGCCAAACGTGACGCTGATTCCGCACCTGTCGCGGGGGTTGATGCTCTACTGCCTGCGCTTCGGGTGCCCGGGCATCCCCGCCACGCCGCCGTACAGCAGCCCGAACTTCCTGGTCAACGCGAACTGCGCGCCGAACGCCGTGATCGCGGGTAGCAAGGGCGACAGCGCGTTCGTGGCGTTCCCCACGACCGCCGGCCTCACCTCGACCCTCGCGGCCGGGGCGGCGGCGACCCTCGACTGCGTGACCGGCGCCGTCACCATCAACGTGGGGGCGGGCTTCGTCGTCCCGACCCAGTTCTCGGTCTACGTGTTGACGCCTCGCGAATACGCCGCGGTCGTCGCACGGGTGACGGCCTTGAACGCGGCGATCCAGACACTGGCCACCGCGCGGAACTGGGCGTTCGTGGACTTGAACGCGGCGCTCGCGGCCAACGCCGCGCAAATCCCGCCGTTCCCGAGCTTCACGACGCCGACGACGACGCTGTTCGGCACGCTGTTCTCGCTCGACGGGGTCCACCCCACGCGGGCGGGGCAGCGGATTCTCGCGCAGGCCTTTGCCACGCAGATCAACGCCACGTTCAACGTGACGCTGCCGGCGATCCCCTGACGGCATTGGGATTGGGGGTTGCACCGAGGCGGGCTCCTTCGGGAGCCCGCTTCGTCATTCCACCCTGACGCCGCCGCCCGGGGTCACGACCCGGACGACGGGTGCCGCCAGCTCCCGGTCGGCGGCAAGCCGGGCGGCCACGTCGCCGCCCGCGCCCCGCTCGACCACCACCAGCACCGCACCGCCCCACCCCGCGCCGGTGAGCCGCGCACCGAGGACGCGCGGCACCGCGCGGGCGGCCGTGACGACGGCATCGAGGCGCGGCGTGGAGCACTCGTACAGGTCACGGAGCGAGTCGTGCGACGCGTTGACGAGCATCCCGAACGCGGCGTGGTCGCCGCCGCCCAGGGCGCGCGCGGCCAGCAGGGCACGCTGGTTCTCGTTGACCACGTGGCGCACCCGGCGGTCCAGGGGGGCGGGCAGGCCGCGGACGATCGTCTGCAACCGGGCCGGCGGCAGATCCACCAGCCCGAGGAGGTTGGGGAACTGGGGGCGCAGCAGCCGGAGCGCCTCGGCGCCTTCGCGCCGCCGCTCGGAGTAGGCGGAGTCGCGCAGGCCCCGGGATTCGCCGGATTCGACCAGCACGAGATCGACCCCGACGGGCACGCTCTCCATGGCGTGGGTGCGGCAGTCGATGAGCAGCGCCGCGTGGGCGGTCGAGTGGACCGCGGCAAGCTGGTCCATCATCCCGCACGGCATACCGACGAACTCGGTCTCGGCGCGGAACGCGATCTCTGCGAGCCGGCCCGCGGAGGGCGGCCGGCCGGTCCAGGCGCCGATGGCGGCGGCGGCCGCGACCTCGAGCGCCGCGGACGAGCTCACCCCGGCGCCGACCGGCACATCGGACGCGACCGCCACCGCGAGACCGCCGGCCAGCAGCGGCGCGTCGGGCTCGAGCTGCGCGGCGACGCCGGCGACGTAGTCGCTCCAGGCGCGCCCCGCGGCGTGCGGCCACGGCGCTTCGATGTCGGGGAAGTGCTCGGACACGGCGCGGAGGCGGCCCCGACCCGGCCCGACCGCCACCGCCGTGCGCTCGGTAGTCGCCACCGGCAGCACGTGTCCTCCGTGATAGTCCACGTGCTCGCCGATGAGATTGACCCGTCCCGGGGCCGAGGCGACGGCGGCGGGCTCCATCGCGAAGCGGTCCCTGAACAACCGGCGGGCGCGCGCGGCCGGATTCATTGACCCCCACCCGGAGCGCGGCTAGACTTTCGCTCTGCGATGCGTCGCCCCCCCCCCCTCGCCCCGGTTGCCCTCGTTCTCATCGGTCTTGCCCCACCCCGCCGCGCGCTGGCGCAGGGCGAGGACGCGGTCGCGGTGCGGCGCGGCACGCTCCGCGTCACCCTGGCGCCCGACTGGTCGCGGTGGGACCGGCGGTTCGGGCGCGGCACCACGGGCTTCCCGGACGGGGCAACGGAGCCGCTCGCCGTCGACTTCTCGAGCGATTCGCTCGGCACCACCCAGTTGCCTTTCCTCGCCAGCGGCGAGACCCGCGTGCGGGCCGCCACGGGCCTCGCGGGCCATCGCTTCAATCTCGGCAGGGCGCGGCTGACACTCAACGCCAGCTGGCGCTCGGTGCCCATCGGGCTCGAGCTCGCGGTGTCGCGGCGGCTCAGCATCGGCGTGGCGGTGCCGCTGGTCCGGGCCCGCATGGAGGTCTTCCTCGCCGGACCCGACACCGGCCTCGCCGACTCGGCGACGCGGGGCAACGCGGGCCTGAACCCGGTGCTGCTGACGCCGGGGTTCTACGACGCCTTCCGCACCGACGTGGACACCGCCCTGCGGGCGCTGCTGTTCCAGGCGAACAACGGGCCGGCGGCGCTGCGCCCGACGGCGCAGGCGACGCTCACGAGCCTCCAGCCATTGTTGTGCGCGCTGTACACCATCGCCGCGGGGAACGCGGGCGGGACGCAGTCGCTGTGCTTCGACCCGGCCGGCGTGGGATTCTCGAGTGTCCTGCCCGCCGCCGGCACCGAGGCGGGCGACAGCGTCGCCTCACGACTGCTCCAGGCGCGCAACGCCTATGACCAGACCCGGGCGCAGTACGCGGCGCAGGGCATCACGCTCCCCCTGTTCACCGCCGCGTATGACCTGCCGGCCGGGCCGTTGGACGCGACCACGTGGCAGCAACTGATCCAGGCCCCCGGCGGCCCCTTGCGCGGCGATTCGCTGGCGACCATCGTGCGGACGCGCCTGGGCGACATCGAGACCGGCGCATGGTACCAGCTGGCCGACCGGCCGCGGTGGCGCAGCCAGTTCAGCCTGCTGGTGCGCCTGCCGACGGGGCACGTGGACTCGCCCAACAACTTCGTCGACCTCGGCACCGGCGACCACCAGCTGGACGTGGAGGTGGGCTGGCGGAACGACCTGGTGCTCAATCCGCAGCTGTGGATCCACATCGGTGGCCGCTACGGCCGCCAGTTCGCCGACGAGCTGGACCGGCGGATCGCGCCGGTCAACGAGGTGTTCCCCGTGGCGGCGAGCCTGGCGCGGGTCCGGCGCGACCTCGGCGACTACGTGGCGCTCGACGTCGTGCCGCGCTGGCAGCTGGACGACGCGTTCTCCCTCGGGATCGGCTACCACTTCTACCGGCAGGGCGCGGCGCACTACACGTACGCCAATCCGGCCGATTCGCTGCTGGTCGGCCTCACGGCAGCGCTCCTGAACGAGGAAACCGAGGTCCGCCGGATGCGGATCGGCGCCGGCCTGACGTTCTCGACGATCGCGCGGCATGCGCGGGGCCGCGCGCGGCTGCCCTACGCCGTGACGGCGTCGTTTCAGAAGACGTTCTTCGGCGAAGGCGGCCGGGTACCGGACGCGGCGACGTTCAACCTGACGATCCGCGGGTACATGAGGCTGTGGGGCGCTAGCGAGCGTTGAGCCGGCCGATGGGCCGGCGTGCTTCCCCGACGCAGGTGCTGTCGCACCAGTACCATTGTCTGAACCGGGTCCACACGTGGACCACGTCGAGCACGCGGCGGCGCCAGAACAACCCGACGGCCGAGAGGGGCGGCGCCCCCGGGCCAACCGCCGGCACGAACAGCGCCTCCCCACCCGCCTCTTCGTCGTTCGTCATGAAGCGCCACCTGGCGCGCAGCAGGGTCGTGTCCGACGCGAGGGTCAGCAAGCCCGTGATGTACGGCTCGCGATCCCGCTCCCGAACCCGCTCCGGCCGCGAGCAAAACGCGATCGCGAATCCCTCCTCGAGCCGGCTCACGGGCCCGAAGCGGTTCCACGCCCCGAACAGCGTGTCGGCGAAGTGCCAAGCCTCCATCCCGTCGAGGAAGGGATAGGCGTGCCGGTCGTACCGGTCCCCGCCCAGGTAGTGCGGACGCCCGTAGTAGTCGGCGGCCCGCGTCGGCAGGTGCCGGCGTCCCAGGGTCATGCCGGAGACCGAGTACTGCGCTGCGGCGGTGTCCACCACGCCGACGCTCTCGGGCCGTACCAGCGTGCGGGTGGAGGCGCCCTCTCCGTGAATGTGCGGAACGCGTAGCGGCGCCAGACGCTCGGTCTCGGGCCACGGGGCGTACCGCCCCCGCATCGCGGTCCAGAGGGACCGCGCCTCCGGGTCGTCTCGCGCGACGCATTGGGCGGCCTCCGCGCTCACCGTGACGGCCGCGAGGGTCACGGGGCGGCGCCGCAGCCGGATCGTGACATTCAGGCGCGCGGTGGAGTCCACCACCGTTCGGGAGGGTTCGAATCCGATCCGGCGGGCAATGAGGACCAGCGGGGGCTCGGCGGGCTGCAGGAAGGCGAACCGGCCGTCGGCGGCCGTGAGGACCCCCGCGACGCGCACGCCGGCGGCGTAGAGCTCCACGAACGCTTCGGCCACAGGTGTGGCGCCGTCGTCCACGACCCTGCCACGGACCTGCGCCGCGAGCGCGGTCGGCGCCGCCGTCGCGACGACCAGCAGCAGGCCCGCGCGCATGTTACGCCACGACCCGGGGCTTGAGCAGCTCCTGCGCGTGCTTCCGCGCGACCACGGTGGTCCCGCCGAGCAGCCGCGCGACCTCCTCGACGCGATCAGCGCCTTCGACGACGGACACGTCCGCGGCGGTGATGCCGCCTGCGGCGCTCTTGCTGACCACGAGATGCCGCGACGCTGCGGCGGCGATCTGCGGCAGGTGGGTGATCGCGAGCACCTGGTGCTCGCCAGCCACGCGCGCGAGCGCGTCGGCCACGCGCGCGGCGACCGTCCCGCCGACGCCCTGGTCCACTTCGTCGAACACAAGGGTCGGGATCGCGTCGTGCCGCGTCAGCTCGACCTTCAGCGCCAGCATCAGGCGGGAAAGCTCCCCGCCCGAGGCGGCCCTGGCGACCGGACGCTCGGGCAGACCCGGGTTGAGGGTGCAGCGGAACTCGACCCGCTCGGCGCCGTGACGTCCCGACACGTCGAGCGTTTCGAGCGCCACCGTGACTCGCCCGCCCTCCATGCCGAGCTCGGCCAGGTGCTTCGTGACGGCGGCCCCGAGCTTCTTCGCCGCGGTCCGGCGCTCGGCGCTCAGTGCCCGGCAGTGCTCGACGAAGGCGCGCTCGGCCGCCTGCACGCTCGCCGCGATCGCCTTGAGATCGGTGTCGGCCGTGTCCAGCAGCTCGAGCTCCGCGCGGGCCTCGTCGCCCGCCGCGCGGACGCGGTCCAGGCCGGGCCCGTACTTCTGGTCAAGCCGGAACAGCTGGTCCCGGCGCCGCTCCACCTCGGCCAGGCGGGCCGGATCGAGGTCCACGCCGTCCGCGTAATCGCGAACCGCGCGGGCAAGCTCGGTGGCGTTGGCGCGCGCCGCCTCCAGCATCTCGCGCCACGGCACGGTGTCGGTGGGATCGATCCGTTCCAGCGTGGCCAGCAACCGGCCGGCGTGGCCCAGGGCCTGGGTGGCGGCGCGGTCGTCCCCGTCGAGCAGGTCGGCCAGCTCGCGCGCCGTGCGCCCCAGCTCTTCGGCGTGGCCGAGGCGGCGGGCTTCGGCCTCGAGCGCCTCCAGCTCACCGGGCTTCGGTGCGGCACGGCCGATCTCATCCGCCACGTGGCGCAGGTAGTCGGCGCGACGCCGGGCTTCGGCGTGGCGCGACTCCAGCTCGCGCCGCTCCGCCTGACCCCGCGCCAGCGACTCCCACGACGCCGCGACGTCGGCCGCCTCCCGCTCGGCGCCCGCAAACGCGTCGAGCAGGGTGCGCTGGGCATCCGGCTTGAGCAGCGACTGGGTCTCATGCTGACCGTGCAGGTCCACCAGCTGCACGCCGAGCTCCGCGAGAACCCCGACCGTGACGGGGCTCCCGTTCACCCACGCGCGGCTGCGCCCGCCGGCCTGCACTTCCCGCTTGAGCACGAGCCGCCCGTCCTCGGGCTCGATCCCCAGCCGCTCGAGCACGGCGGTCAGGGCGACTTCCCGTGGGCGCAGCTCGAAGGCGCCTTCGACCACGGCCCGCTCGGCGCCCGGGCGTACCTGGCCGGCGTCGGCCCGCTCGCCCAGGAGCAGCGCCAGCGCGTCCACGAGCAGCGACTTGCCCGCACCGGTCTCGCCGGTGAGCACGTTGAGGCCGGCACCGAGCTCGAGCCGGGCGTCGGCGATCACGGCCAGGTCCCGCACGCGCAGCTCGGTGAGCACGTCAGGTGAGCGCCGTCAGCCGGCGCGTTCGGCGAGATCGCCCCACGCGAGCTTGCGCGAGAGGCGTTTGAAGAAGGATTCGTCGCTGACCTGGGCGAGCAGCACCGGTTGGGTGGCTTTCACGACCGACACGTCGTGCCCGACCGCCAGGTGGCTCATCGCCTGCCCGTCGAGCGAGACCAGCAGCTCGTCGGGCCGCGCCACCGGCTCGAGCACCCGGATGGTGATGGTGCTCGTGGCGTTCACGACCAGCGGCCGCACCGCGAGCGTGTGCGGGCAGATCGGCGTGATCACCAGCGCGTCAACGCCCGGTACCACGATCGGCCCGCCGGCCGACAGCGAATAGGCGGTCGAGCCGGTCGGGGTCGCGACGATGATGCCGTCGGCCGAGTACGTCCCGACGCGCTCGCCGTCCACGTTCACCGACAGGCGGATCACCCGCGCCACGCCGCCCTTGTGCACGACGACGTCGTTCACGGCGAGCAGCCCGGGGCCGCCGTCGCCCAGGCGGACGCTGATGGCGCGCCGCTGCTCGACGGTGTACTGGCCCCGTACCAGGCGGGCCAGCGCCTCGACGGCCATGTCCGGCCCCGCGCTCGACAGGAACCCGAGGTGGCCGAGGTTGACGCCGAGAATGGGTACGCCGCGCACGCACGAAATCCTCGCGCCGCGGAGCAACGTACCGTCACCACCGAGTGACAGGATGAAATCGAGCTGGACGTCGCCGTCCAGTCTGGTGCCGGGCGTGTCCGGCAGCAGCTCCGCGAGGTGCGGCTCGAACGCGAGCTGCACGCCGAGGCGGGGCGCCTCGGCGGCGAGCCTCGTGAGGAGATCGACGAGCGGCCGGTAGCGCCGATTCCCGACGAGGCCGACGATCATCTCGAGAGCGCGGCCTCCTCGGCGGCCAGGGCGCGGATGCGGGCCGCAATCCCCTCGGCCGTCAACCCGACCTCCGCCAGCTGCTGCGGCCGCGGCGCATGCTCGTAGATCCGGTCCTGCGCCCCCAGCGCGATCAGGCGCGCGTCCGGCGCGATGGTCTGCATCGCCTCCGCCAGGTAGGCCCCGAACCCGTTGACGACCGTCCCGTCCTCGACCGTCACGAACACCTTGTGGTCACGCACCAGCGCGTCCAGCATCGCGCGGTCGTACGGCTTGAGGAACCGGCAGTTGACGACCGACACGTCGAACCCGTCCGCCTTCAGGACATCGGCCGCCTGCAGGGCCGGCTGGCACATGACGCCCACCGCGAGGATGGCGCACTGACGGCCCTGGCGCAGCACGTCCCAGGTTCCGTAGGGCACCGGCGGCACCTCGGCCGCCAGCGGCGGTTCGGCGGGGGCCTTGTCGCGCGGGTAGCGCAGCGAGAACGGGCCGCCGGTGTGCGCCAGCGCGGTGCGCAGCAGGCCGATCAGCTCGGCGCCGTCCTTCGGGGCCGTCACCGTCATGTTGGGCACCGCCAGCAGGTACGCGATGTCGAACAGGCCCATGTGGGTCTGGCCGTCGTCGCCGACCATGCCCGCGCGATCCATGCAGAAGATCACCGGCAGCCGCTGGATCGCCACGTCGTGGATGATGCTGTCGTAGGCGCGCTGCAGGAACGTTGAGTAGATCGCGCAGATGGGCCGGATGCCCTGCGTCGCCATGCCCGCGGCGAACGTCACCGCGTGCCCCTCGGCGATGCCCACGTCGAAGAAACGGGTGGGCCACTTCTTCTGGAACGCGTTCGTCCCGGTCCCCGACGGCATCGCCGCCGTGATGGCCACGAGGCTCGGGTACTCGGCCGCGAGCTGCGTGATCGCGTCGCCGAACACCTTGGTCCACGCCGGCGGGCCGGCGCTGGTCGCCTTGAGCTTCCCGGTGGCCGGGTCGTACGGCGGGCGCGCGTGGAACTTCTCGAGGTCCGGCTCGGGCAGCGGGAAGCCCTTGCCCTTCTCGGTGATGACGTGCACCAGGCGCGGGCCCTTCAGCGTCTTCACCAAGTCGAAGGTCCGCAACATCGCGTCGATGTCGTGGCCGTCGATCGGGCCGAAGTAGCGGAAGCCGAACTCCTCGAACAGCATCCCGGGCGACCACATGTTCTTCACCGACTCCTCGAGCTTCTTGCTGAAGTCCACGACCCCGTGGCCGAGGACCTTCGACGACGCCTCGATGAGCCCCTTCACCCGCTCGCGCATGCGGTTCGTCATCGGCGAGGCGAGGATGGAGCCGAGGTATTTGTTGATGGCGCCCACGTTGGGCGCGATGGACATCCCGTTGTCGTTGAGCACGACGATGATGTCTCGGCCCGAGTGCCCCGCGTTGTTGAGCCCCTCGTACGACAGCCCGCAGGTGAGCGCGCCGTCGCCGAGGACCGCCACGACGTGATGGTGCTCGTCCTTGAGGTCGCGCGCCGTGGCCATGCCGTACGCGGCCGACACGGCCGTGCCGGCGTGGCCGGCACCGAACATGTCATGCTCGCTCTCGCTGCGGCGGAGGAACCCGTTGAGCCCGCCGGGCTGACGCAGCGTCGGGAACCGGGCGTTGCGGCCGGTGAGCACCTTCCACGGGTACCCCTGGTGCCCCACGTCCCACACGATCTTGTCCCTGGGGCTCTCGAACGCGTGCACCAGCGCCACGGTCAGCTCGACGACGCCCAGCCCGGCGCCGATGTGCCCACCCGTGCTGGACACCACGTCGATGAGCCGCTGGCGCACCTCGTCGGCCAGCGGTCTCAGCTGTTCCCTGGGCAGTTTCCGGACGTCGTCCGGCCCGTTGACGGACTCCAGCAGACCCATGGTGGGATGACTCCTGGTCAGGAGCGGCGGGCCACGACGAACCGGGCCAGCGCCGCGAGCAGGGGGGAAGATACTCCGGCGGCGGCCAGGTGGGCCACCGAGCGCTCGGCCAGGTGCTCGGCCTCGCGTTGGGCGCCGTCGATGCCTACCAGCAGGGGGTAGGTGGGCTTGCCGAGCTTGGCATCCTTGCCGGGCGTCTTGCCCAGCTCGGTGGATGTCGCAGTCAGGTCGAGTACGTCGTCCGCGATCTGGAACGCCAGCCCCACCGCCTCCCCGTAGGCCCGGTAGGCGGCGCGGTGGGCGGGCGAGGCCCCCGCGGCCACGGCGCCGATCTCGACCGACGCGGCGATCAGGGCGCCGGTCTTGCGTTCCTCCAGCTCGCGCACGTCCTCGAGCCGGGTGTCGCGCCCGCCGGCGAGCAGGTCGAGCACCTGCCCCCCGATCATCCCGCCGCCACCCGCAGCCCGGAACAGGATGAGCTGCACGTCGCGCGCGGCCAGGGGGTCCAGGCCGAGCCGCGCCGCGCCGCGCTCGACCGCCGCCGCAGCGAACGGCACCATCGCGAAGCCGGCCACGGTGGCCAGGCGCGTGCCCATCTTGCGGTGCAGCGTGGGCTGGCCGCGGCGCAGGTCGTCGTTGTCCATGCACGGCAGATCGTCGTGTACCAGCGAGTACGCGTGGACGATCTCGACCGCGGCCGCGACGTCGGCGATCGCCTCGTCGACGCCCCCCGCCGTTTCGTACGCGCCCAGCACCATTGCGGGACGGAACCGCTTGCCGGAACCCATCACGGCGTACGCGACTGCCTCGCGCAGGCTCGGGCGCGCGTCGACGAGCAGCGCCCCGAGCGCCTCCTCCAGCGCCCGGTCGGTGCGGGACTTGGCCCGCGACAGGAACGCCTCGAGGGCGGTCTCGTCAGCGGTCGAGATCGACAACCTCGGCGCCCCCCCCCGCCGCGTCCCGCAACTGGCGCAACCGGAGCTCCGCCGCCGCGAGATGCTCCCGCGCGCCGCGCAACCGGGCGATGCCCTCTTCGAACAGCCCGAGCGCGCGATCGAGATCCAGCTCGTCGGCCTCCAGCGCGCGGACGATCTCCTCGAGACGATCCAGCTCGGCCTGCAGCGACGGCTTGGACGTCACGGCCCCTCCGCGCGGGCGCGAACCTCGCCGTCGCTCACGTGGAGCCGGAACCGCGCGCCCGGCGGAAAGTCGGCGGTGCGCCGCAGCACCCGCCCCGACTCCTCGCGCGCCACCGCGTACCCGCGCGCGAGCACGGCCAGCGGCGACAGCGCCTCCAACGCGGTCCCGAGCCGCTCCAGACGCCCGCGGTGCGTGGCCGCGCGCGCCTCGCACGAGGCCGTCATGCGCCCGGCGGCGGTGGCGACGAAGTGGCTGGCCACGACCACGCGATGCTCGACCGCGGCCCCCATCCGCAGCGCGGCACGCGACAGCCGGGCGCCGGCGGTCTCGACGCGACGCCCCGCGGAACGGCCGAGGTGCAGGCCGAGCGAGGCCAGCTGCCGCAGCACCTCGGCGCGATCCGGGACCGCCTTCTCGGCCGCCGCCGAGGGCGTCGCCGCCCGCACGTCCGCCACGAGATCGGTCAGCGTGACGTCCACCTCGTGCCCGACCGCCGAGATCACCGGCACCCGCGAGGCGGCCACGGCTCGTGCCACGCCTTCATCGTTGAAGGCCCGCAGGTCTTCCTTCGAGCCTCCGCCCCGCCCGACGATCAGCACGTCGAGGCCTTCGAAGCGCTGGGCCAGCGCGAGGGCGCGGCGGATCTCGCGCGGCGCCTCGTCCCCCTGCACCCGCGCGCCGACCAGCACCAGCTCGCAGCCGGGCCAGCGCCGGCGGACCACGGCCACCACATCGGACCACGCCGCGCCGTCGGGGCTCGTCACCACGCCGATGCAGCGAGGGAAGCACGGCAACGCCCGCTTCCGCTCCGGCGCCAGCAGGCCGTCTTTTTCCAGCGCCGCGCGGGCCTGCTCCAGCCGGATCGCATGGAACCCGCCCTGGCTCGTCGGAATGAGCCGGTCCACCACGAACTGCATCTGCCCGCGCTGCGCGTTCACGGAGAGATGGCCTTGCGCGTACACCTTGAGGCCGTCCTCGGGCTGGGAGCGCATCCGCTCCGCCTCGCGGCGGAACACCACGCACGAGAGCTGCGCCACGCGGTCCTTGAGAGTGAAAAACCAGACGCCCGACCGGTAGACCCGGAACCCCGAGATCTCCCCCTCGACCCACACCGTCGGCAGCTGCTCGAGGTACTGCCGGGCCCCCGCCACCACCTCCTGAACGGTAAACGGGCGCTGGGCCTTCGCCGGCTGCTCCAGCGGCAGCTCCAGGTTCACGCGGCCAGGGCCTGCCGGGCGGCCTGCACCGTGTTCTTCATGAGCATCGCGATCGTCATCGGGCCGACGCCGCCGGGGACCGGCGTGATCGCGGACGCGACGTCCTTCGCCTCCGCGAACGCCACGTCGCCCACCAGCCGGTAACCCTTCTCGCTCCCGGGGTCGTCGACCCGGTTCACGCCGACGTCGATGACCACGGCGCCGGGCTTGATCATCGCGCCGCTCACGACCTCGGGCCGGCCGGCGGCCACGACCAGGATGTCGGCCTCCCGCGTGTACCGGGTGAGGTCGGTCGTCTTGGTGTGGCAGATCGTGACCGTCGCGTTCCCCCCCGGTACGTCCTGCAGCAGCATGTTCGCCACCGGCCGGCCCACGATCATCGAGCGTCCGACCACCACGGCGTGCCGGCCGCGCGGGTCCACCCCGCTGCGTACCAGCAGCTCGATCACGCCCGCCGGGGTGCAAGGGCGGAACGCGGTACGGTCGCCGCGCACCACCAGGCCGACGTTCACCGGATGAAACCCGTCCACGTCCTTCGCGGGGCCGAGCCGGTTCACGACCCGATCGAAGTTGAGCGGCTTCGGCAGCGGTGATTGCACGAGAATGCCGTGCACCGTGGGGTCGGCGTTGAGCCGGTCCACCAGCGCCAGCAGCTCGGGCTCCGAGACGGTCGTGGGCAGGCGGATCGTGTCCGATTGCATCCCCAGCTCGTCGGCCGCCTTGCCCTTCATGCGGACGTACATCTGGCTCGCCGGGTCGTCGCCGACGATGACCACGGTGAGCCCCGGCGTCACGCCGCGCGCCTTGAGGTCGGCGACCTCCGCCTTGAGCTCGTCGCGGATCGCCTGGCCGATCGCGGTCCCGTTGATGATCGTCGCCGTCACTCCCGCCTCCACGCCTACTTGGCGTAATCCACGGCCCGCGTCTCCCGGATCACGACCACCTTGATCTGCCCGGGGTACTGCAGCTCCTGCTCGATCTTCCGCGCGATCTGCTCGCTCAGCTCGATCGCCCGGCCGTCGTCGATCTTGTCGGGCGTCACCATGACGCGGATCTCGCGGCCCGCCTGGATCGCGAAGGTCTTCTCCACGCCCGCGAAGCCGTTGGAGATCTCTTCCAGCCGGGTGAGCCGCTTGACGTAGCTCTCGAACGCCTCGCGCCGCGCGCCGGGACGGGCGCCGCTGATGGCGTCGGCCGCCTGGACGATGACGCTGACCGCCGACTCGTGCGGCACGTCGTCGTGGTGCGCGGCGATGCAGTTCACGACCAGCGGCTGCTCCCCGTACTTGGTCGCCATCTCCACGCCGAGCTGGACGTGCGTGCCCTCGTGCTCATGGGTCAGGACCTTGCCGATGTCGTGCAACAGCGCGCCGCGCCGGGCCATCGCGGCGTCCAGCTTGAGCTCGCTCGCCATGATGCCGGCGATCCAGCAGACCTCCTTCACGTGCTTGAGGAGGTTCTGGCCGTAGCTCGACCGGTACTTCATCCGGCCCACCAGCTTGATCAGCTCGGCGTGCAGGCCGTGCACGCCCACCTCGTAGGCCGCCTGCTCACCCGCCTCCTGGATGTCGCGCTCGACGTCGGCCAGCGCCTTCTTGACGATCTCCTCGATCCGGGCCGGGTGGATCCGGCCGTCGGTGATCAGCCGCTCCAGCGCGAGCCGCGCGGTCTCGCGTCGCACCGGGTCGAAGCAGGAAATCGTGACGGCGTCGGGTGTGTCGTCGATGATGACGTCCACGCCGGTGGCCTGCTCGAAGGCGCGGATGTTGCGCCCCTCGCGGCCGATGATGCGTCCCTTCATGTCGTCGTTGGGGAGGGTGACGGTCGAGATGGTGCTCTCGGACGTCTGATCGGCGGCGATGCGCTGGATCGCGAGCGCGACGATCTTCTTGGCTTCCCGGTCCGCGTCGCGGCGCGCCTGCTCCTTGAGGTTGCGGACCAGGTTCGCCGATTCGGCCCGCGCCTCGTCCTCGACGGTGCGGACGAGCTCGCGCTTGGCCTCGGCGGCCGAGAGGCCGGCGACCGCCTCCAGCCGGCGGCGCTGGTCCACGGCAAGCTGGCGCACCTCGGTTTCCTGCGCCGCCACGCGCTGCTCGAGCGCGGCGACGTCGGTGAGGCGCTTCTCGAGCTCGCGGCCCTGACGTTCGGCCAGCTCGACCTTGCGGTCCAGCTGGCGTTCGCGCTCCTCGACCCGCCGCTCGGCGCGGGTCGCTTCCTCGCCGCGGCGGCCGACCTCCGTGTCCAAGACCTCGCGGGCCTTGGCGAGCTCACCCTTGCCGGACGCGACGAGCGACTGGCGCAGGGCCTCGGCGTCGCGCCGGGCGTCGACGAGGAGCCGGTCGGCGACCTCGCGGGCCGACTCGCGCGCTCGCGCCGCCGCCCGCCGTTCCACCGCCCGACCTACTATGAAGAACGCCGCCCCGACCCCGACAGCGGCGCCGAGGGCGACGACCAGCAGCAACTCCGGTTGCATATGACCACTCCGGCGGCGGGGCCGCCCCGAGTGATTGTCCGAGTTCGGTCTTGGAACGGCTAAGCTATCCGCGCACAGCGAGATGTGCCAGTCTACGCCCCGACGCTTTGCCGCTTCTGCGGCGGCAGCAGCCGCGCCAGATCGCCCGACAGCTGCTTCAGCCGCCCCGCCATCTCCTGCTGGTGCTTGCGCGCCTCGAACAGCTCGTCGGTGATCGCCAGGGCGGCCAGGATGGCCGCCTTGTGCGACTCGACCATCGGTCCGGCCTGCAGCACCCGGCGAATGGCGGTGTCCACGTACCCGGCGACCTGCCGCGTGTAGTCGGGGTCGCGCTCCGACCGTACCGTGTACTCTTCCTCGCAGATCTGCACCCGCACGGCGTGCTTCATCGCTCGGTTCCTCCATTGCCACGTTGCTGCTCGAGGAAGTGCAGGCGGTCCAGGAGGTCGGCCATGCGCAGCTTGGCCGTCTCGAGGCGCCGTTCGAGCTCGCGGTTCTCGTCCTGGAGCTGCTTGGATCGGGTCAGGCTCTCGGCGCTGCCGCTGTGCGTCAGCTCGCCCAGTCGTCCTTCGGACGCCAGGGCGCGCCGGCGCCACGACGCCAGCTCGTCCTCGAGGGAGCGCAACACGCGCTCCAGCTCGCGCAACGCCTCGAGATCAGGCTTCTCGCCGCCGGACACCGTGCGCGCCCTCCGCCTGTTTCAGTGCTGCACTCCAGGCTCGTTCGACTTCCTCTGCTTTGAGCGTGCGGTCCGGAGCCCGGAATACGGCTCGCCACGAGACGCTCCGCTCGTCCTTCTCCTCTGGTCGCCTCCCGCGATACTCGTCGAACACCGACACCCGCTCAAGGACGGGGCCCGAGGCTGCTCGCAGTGTTGCCTCAACTTGCTCTACGGTCGTGCCGGGCGGCAGCAGGAAGGTCACGTCGCGCTCGATGGCCGGCCATACGGGCATCGGCACGAAACGCGGGATGCGATCGTCCAGCTCGGCCGGCAGCACCAGCTCGAAACCGAGGACGGCAGCCGCCCACGCTGGCCGGTCCGCGGCGAGCTCCGCCGCACGGCCAACCACGGTGTGCCCCTGCCGTACCAGCCAGTGCTCGCCGTCCGGCTCGATCCGCGCGCCCCCCCCCCCCCCCCCCCCCGGGGGGGGGGGCGGCGACCCCGCCCCCGACCACCCCCCCCCCGCCGACACGGCG
>Ga0247727_10009418_pt1 | contig 17715 bp, 12 predicted proteins | sample WisWelCaveWW1625_FD_202498 | JGI IMG/M metagenome (GOLD analysis project Ga0247727, IMG submission 202498) | Biofilm microbial communities from Wishing Well Cave, Virginia, United States - WW16-25 | ecosystem: Environmental > Aquatic > Deep subsurface > Groundwater > Cave microbial mat | place...
AGCACGATTTTTCTGCCATTATTCTTCAGCCATGACTATCACTCAGGCTGTCCTTAACAGCAGTCGATTTTCCGTTTGTCCAGAAAATCTGCAGTTTTCGATTCGATTCTAACGAGGTCTGATGTTCGGAATCTTAAACTCCACTCTCCTTTGGGCGCTCGCCGCGGTGGCGGTGCCGATCGTGATTCACTTTCTCACGCGGCGCAAGCTGCGCGTCGTGGCCATCAGCACCATCGCCTTCCTCAAACGCCTCGAGCGCGAGAACATTCGACGGCTCAAGCTGCGGCAATTGCTGTTGCTCTTGTTGCGTATGTTGATCGTCGCATTGCTCGTGCTCGCTTTTGCACGGCCGACGTTGCGGCAACAAACTTCAGCGCTTGCGCAACGCGCTCGCGCCACCGCGGTCATCATTGTTGACAACTCGATGAGCATGGCCGCTACGCCCGACGGTGCTCCGCTGTTGTCATTAGCGCGCAAGCACGTGCAAAGCATCGCAAGCATGTTTGCGAGCGGCGATGAATTGTATCTCATCACGGCCGCGCATCCCGCGAAAATAGTTGCGGGCAGCCCTTTTCTGGAATCGGAAAAATTGATCGAGGCCGTCAACGCCTCGCCGCAGACTTGGGCCGGTACCGATCTCGCGGGTGCATTCGCTTTGGCGCGAGACATTCTCTCGCGTTCGCACAATGTCAACCGCGAGCTCTATCTGCTTTCCGACGGCCGCGCCGAGCTTTCTGCGCAAGCGCCCGAGTTGCCCGGCGTGCGCGCGTACGCGTTGCGCTATGATGACGCGGGCACCAACAACCTGACGTTGAGCAATGCGGCGCTCGCCAATCAAATCTTCGAGCGCGGTAAAAGCTTCGAAGTCGTTGCCACCGTGGCGAATGCGAGCGGGAGCGACGTGCAGAATCAGCTCGTGCATCTCTATTTGAACGGCAAACGTGTCGCGCAACAAAGCGTGGATGTGCCTGCAAACAGCCTGCGTTCCGTGACGCTGCGCGCGGTGCCGGATAGCAGCGGCTTCATGAGCGGCAAAATCATGCTCGACGACGATGCGCTCGTGCTCGATAACACGCGGTATTTCACTTTTCATATTCCGCGCCAGCGCCGCATTCTAGCCGTGAGCGAGCGCACCGAAGATTTGGCCTATCTCCGCGCGGTTTTGCGAGATGACGGTGCAGCGCAAGCTTGGAAAGAGATTGAAACGAAAAATTTTTACGCCGAGCGTTTGGAAAATTATGAAGTCGTCGCGCTGGCGAATGTTGCGCGTATTCCCGAGGGCATGGCGACGCGCTTGCTTCAGTTCATGAACGGCGGCGGCGGTGTGATCATCTTTCCCGGCAGCGAAGTTGATTTGCGCCATTATAACGAAACGCTCTTCGCGCAAACCAATCTCGGCGCGTTTGGTGAAACGCTGGGCAGCTTGGAGGAGCGTGAGAATTTTTTCAAGCTCGGTCAGGTTGATTTCTCCCATCCGCTCTTTGCGAATGTGTTCGAGAAGAATGCCAAAGGCCCGCAAATCGAATCACCGCAGTTTCGTTTTGCCGTGCAATTGCGCATGAGCGCAGGCACGAAGTCCGTTATGGATTATGCGAACGCGCATCCCTTTTTGGCCGAACGCCAAATCGGCCGCGGTAAAATGCTCGTCTTCACCTCCGCGCCGGACGCGCGTTGGTCCGACCTCGCTTTCAGAGGTGTGTTTGCGCCTTTGTTGCACCGCAGCGTGGCCTACGTGACGCAGAGCAATGAAGCGCAACAAGAGCGCGCTCGCGTCGGTGATGAGCTGACCACGATTTTGCGCGTGCCCGCCGAGGAAGTTTCCGTTGAGCTGCCGAATGCCGAGCGTTTGCAAGCTCCGGTCAATGTTGTCGGGCAGAATTATCAAGTGCGCGTGCAAGAAACCGCTTTGCCCGGCTTTTATACGCTGTTGAACAAAGCGCAAGCGCTCCACAAGTGGGCCGTGAACTTCAGCGCCGAAGAAATGAGCGCGCCGGCATTGACGCAAGAGCAACTCGCTGCGGCTTTGGGCGTGAAAGAATTTATAGAATTGCCGAAGGACGGAGACCTGCGCGCGAGCATCGAAAACGCGCGTTACGGTTCGGAACTATGGCGTTGGTTCCTGCTCGCCGCGATCATTGCGATGATTGTCGAGATGCTGCTCTATCGCGGTCGCGCAACGGAAACAAGCTCGCTCGACGGCAAGACTTCAGGAACTGCAACTCGCGCGCGTTCGACTGCGTCTCTAGTTTGAAACGTTTGCCATTCATGGTTTAATCGGATGCTTGATTCTGGATTCTCGATACTTGATCCAGGATTGAGGATCCAGGATCAAGCCTCCAGCACAAAGGAGTTTCTTTATCAAACAAAAAGTCATGCATGAAACCGGAACGCGAGCGCGCGAGCGCGCCGTGCTCGTGGGTGTGACCGTGCCCGGCCACACGCGTTATGCAAGTGAATCTTCTTTGGAAGAATTGGCGCAATTAGCCGACACCGCCGGCGCCGACGTTATCGAAACCATTCTCCACGCGCGGTCAAAGATCGATCCCGCCTATTTCATCGGCCAAGGCAAAGCCGAGTTGATCGCCGCGCTCGTAGCTGAACAAGACCTCGACGTCGTCATCTTCGACGATGATCTCTCCCCGGGTCAATCCTCCAATCTGGAAAAATTATTCGAGACGAAAGTGCTCGACCGCAGCGGCTTGATTTTGGATATTTTCGCGCGCCGCGCGCGCACCAAAGAAGCGCGCACGCAAGTCGAGCTTGCGCAGTTGGAGTATCTACTACCCCGCCTCGCCGGACAATGGACGCACTTCACTCGCCACGCCGGTGGTATCGGTTTGAGAGGGCCGGGCGAAACCCAGCTCGAAACCGACCGCCGCATCGTGCGCCAGCGCATTGCGCATCTCACCAAAGAATTGGACAAAATCGAGCGCCAACGTATCGTGCGACGCCAGCATCGCGAAGGCGTGTTCAAAGTCGCGTTGGTCGGATATACCAATGCGGGCAAATCGACTTTGTTGAATGCCTTGACTGAAGCGCAAGTGCTCGTGGAGAATCGTTTGTTCGCTACGCTCGACGCAACGGTTCGTGCGTTGCGTGATGAGAGCAACGGCTTTCACAAAGACGTTGGTGAGGTTTTGTTGATCGACACCGTCGGCTTCATTCGCAAATTGCCGCATGACCTCGTTGCCTCGTTCAAGAGCACGCTCGAAGAAGCGGACGAAGCGGATCTGCTATTGCACGTGATCGACGTCACGCATCCGGATTTCGAGCAGCACATCAAAACCGTGCGCGAGGTGCTCACCGAGCTGGAGCTGGGCGAATATCCGGTGTTGCACGTCTTCAACAAAGTGGATGCTCTGCTGGAACCCGGTCTGCTCACGCGCTTGCGCAACGAGTATGCGCCCGCGGTGATGATTTCCGCCGAGCGTAAAATGTTCTTGGACGAGTTGCAGCGCCGTATCGTGGAATTTGCGACGGCGAACGTCGTTGAATTCGAAGCCGAGTTGCCGCTCGCCGAACCGGCCATGCTCGCGCGCATCCATCGCATGGCAAACGTGCTCGAGCGCCGCTTCGAAGAAGATCGTGTCATCGTCAAGCTGCGCGCGCGCCAACCTGCTGCCGATCAGATTCGACACTTCTTGAATTTTCAGCCGACATATGCTAGCTGATCTAAAAGCAAAAGATTTCACGCAAAAGCGCAGAGACGCAAAGTTCTTCTTTGCGGCCCTTTGCGTCTTCGCGGCTTTGCGTGCGCTTTCGTTTTTGACTTTGTAGTATCCGCCTCTGATGAAATTTGACGATCAAAACCGGTAACCATATGCGCCTCACATACTATGTCATTCAGAAGGAACCTTTTTAAGTACTGGAGTTGATGCCCAGCGCCGAAAAAGTTTCCTTCTGAATGACATGTCGTGGGGAGCGATTACCGAATTTGAAAGTCAAAACTCATTAGGCGTAAAATAAACTCCCTCTCATGCCCCTCCAAATTCTAGTCGTCGATGACGAGCCGCAAATACGCGCGATGCTGGGCGGCTTGTTGAAAGACGTTGGCCATCACGTGCTCACCTCCGGCTCCGGCGAAGACGCGCTCGCGCTCTTGCAGCAGCAATCCGTCGATCTCATTCTGCTTGATATGCGTTTGCCCGGCATGAGCGGCCTCGAAGTGTTGCAGCGCATGCAGGAGCAGCATCTCGCCATTCCAACAGTGATGATCTCCGCGCACGCGGATATCGAGCTCGCGGTGCAAGCCACGCAACGCGGCGCGTATAATTTGCTGGAAAAACCCATTCAGCCTGAGCGCGTATTGTTGGAGGTGCAGCACGTCGCGCATCACCTGGAGTTGGAGCGCGAGCGCGATGCTTTGCGCGAGCGCGTGGGTGAAACCGGCGAGATGATCGGCGAAGCGCCGGCGATGCAGCAATTGCGGCATGCGATCCAGAAAGCCGCGCCTTCGGAAGCGCGCGTGCTCATCACCGGCGAGAACGGCACGGGCAAAGAATTGGTGGCGGAAGCGATTCATCGCCAAAGTTTGCGCCGCAACGGACCGTTCGTGCGCGTCAACTGCGCCGCTATTCCGCGCGAGTTGATTGAAAGCGAGCTGTTCGGCCACGAGCGCGGCGCCTTCACCGGCGCAACGAAGAGAAAGATCGGCTTGATCGAGCAAGCGCACGGCGGCACGTTGTTTCTCGATGAAATCGGCGACATGGCGCTCGAAACGCAGGCCAAGCTGTTGCGCGTGTTGCAGCAGAACGAGCTTTTGCGCGTGGGCGGCACGCAAGCCATTCGCTTCGACGTGCGCGTGCTTTCCGCGACGAACAAAAATCTCGAAGCCGAAATTCGCGCGGGTAGATTTCGCGACGATTTGTTTTTTCGTCTCGCCGTGCTTCCCATCGAAGCGCCGCCGTTGCGCGAACGACGCGAAGACATTGCTCTACTCGCACAATATTTTCTGCGGCAGATCGCGAATGCTTATGGGCGGCGGCCAAAAAGTTTGAGTGCCGAGGCGCAGCAATTACTCATGTCGCACTCCTGGCCCGGCAACGTGCGCGAATTGCGCAACAGCATAGAGCGTTTGATGATCATGACCGAAGAAGAAATTTTGACCGTGGAACACGTCAAGCAAGCATTGCCTTCGTTGGCGCATGCGCCGTGGGTGGCGGTTGATCCCAAGCAACCGTCCGCGACTTCAACTACGCCCGCATTCGATGACGACCTTTCCATGCGCGAGCAACTGGAAAATTTCGAGCAGCGCTTGCTCCGGTATTATTTCGATCTCGCTAAAGGCAACGTCAGCGAAATGGCGCGCCGCCTGCGCACCGACCGCGCGAATTTGCACCGCAAGCTGCAGAGGTATAGCATCAAGTGATAGCGGTAATCAAACAAGACTAACCGCGAATGAACGCGAACGCAAGATATGGGCGTTGACTTTGACCGTGATTATGATAATTTATCGCGTCACAAAAACCAGGAGCGCGCTTCAATAAATCGCTACATAGTTCGCGCAAAAGTCACTCAAACAATTTTTAGGGAGGAAAGCTTTGAAGCGCACAAATATGAAACTAACAATTACGGCAGCGAGCGTCGCGATCACCTTGCTGGCCTTCTCTTTCAATCGCGCCTCGCGTAACGACCGCTATCGCCCCGGCGATTGGGTGAGCTACGGCGTCTCGAAATTTATCAGCTCCGTCGCCGTTGGGCCGGAGTATGCGTATTTCGGCTCGACTACCGGCGTGTTGCGTTATGACGCCATTCGCAGACGTTGGAGCGCGCCTTACACGACGAGTGACGGCTTGGATGGCAACCTCATCACCGCAGTGGGTTTTGATCCGCACACGAGTTTTCTGTGGTGCGCGACTGAAAACGGTTTGAGCTGGCAGCATCCTTCTTCGCTGCGTTGGACGAATTATTCGAAGACCGAAATCGGAATTTTTCCAAACGAAGACGTGCTTTCAATCGGATTCAATGCCGACGCGAATTGGTTCGAAACGCGCACGCAGCTTTTTAAACAAGGCAAATTCGGCAACATATTTTTGCCCGCTGGAAATGAGATCCCCAACGACATCGTGTGGTTCGGCCAGCGCCGCGAGCCGAGCCCCTATCCTTTGCCGCAATTCTTCATGCCCGGCGGATTTTTATATGAACCGGCTCGCAACGTTGCGAGCAATCACTTGCGTGCATTCGGCGCGGTGCAGGATAATCGTTTGCGGCGCGCGCATATCACCAGCGCGCTCGAAGATCGCTGGGGCAACATGTGGCTGGGCACGTGGGGCCTCAATGCAATGCACGCGGAATTGACGCTTGAGCAAGCTGAGTTGCTGCGTTTCGGCCTTGCCAATCAACGCGTCGATGCGTTGCTGTTCGACGATGAGGGGCTTTGGATTGGCGGACTCAATCCGGAGTTGAGCCGGCCCAACGATGAATCCGCGCGCGGCATCACGCATTGGCGCGATCCGCAAACGGGCTACTCGCGCAGTGACGAATGGAAATATTTTGAGACCTATTACAACTTGGAGATCAGCAGCGACGAGGTTCGCAATTTCGCCGCTCTTGATAATAAGCTGTATTGCGCGACCGAGAACGGCGTTGCGGTTTACGATCAAAAGAAAGACCGCTGGCGGCGCTTGCTCTCCACCGACGGGCTTGCGGATAAGCGCGTGAACGACGTCGCGGTTTATAACGGCTATCTTTACGCCGCGACCGATCTCGGTTTGAATCGCGTCGAGATTAAAACCATCGGCACGGATACGCTCAAAATCATCGAGCTTGAAATCGACCGGTTGCGGCACTTTCGCATCATCGATCTCGAGCGCCAAAAAAATTTGCTGTGGATTGCCACGGAACGCGGGCCGTATGTTTATGACATGGCGAAGGGCGCCGGCGGTTATTTGAATGACCCCGAAGGCCCGCGCGACGAATATACCGAGCACATCTCTTTTGCCGACTCGGTCGTGTGGATCGGCACGGATTACGGCCTCGAAGCCTTTGATACAATCAATAAAAAATGGCTGCCCGCGCCGGCGCGCCGGCGTTTCACCGACGCGCGCATCAATTGCGTTATGGCCGGGCCGGACGTGGTTTGGGTGGGAACCAATCGAGGCGTTTTGAAATACAACCGCGCACGCAAAGATTGGACGCAATACACGACGGAAGACGGCCTGCTCGACGATCATGTGAATGCCATTGTGATGAACGAAGATCTGGTTTGGTTCGGAACCGATTTGGGCATAACGGTTTTCCGCTGGCGCGCGTTTCATGATTTTGATTGAAGATCAGAAAGCCCCTGCGGGGGCTTTTTTGTTCGGGGGATTTTTCTGCGCAAGACGATTTTCGAGTGAGTGCGCTGCCTTTTACGAACGCCCTCGGTGATGTCATTCTGAAAGAAACTTCCCTAGCGCTTGAGACAAAGTCTGTTTGGAGAGGTTTACCGAGCGCGAGGGAAGGTTCTTCCAGAATGACAATTAAAGGAGTGTCGTCGACTTTACGTTGCAATGGAGCCTTTATGGACCTCTTCGAAAACGAAGCGCGGGAAAGCGTTAAGCAAAATACGCCGCTGGCCGAGCGCATGCGCCCGCAGCGCGTCGAAGATTTCGTCGGGCAGGAACATTTGCTCGCCCCGGACAAGCCGTTGTTAGCCACGCTGCAAAGCGGCGCGCTGGCCTCGATGATTCTTTGGGGCCCGCCGGGCAGCGGCAAAACCACGCTGGCAAAATTGCTGGCGAATTCTGCGAAAGCCGACATTTACATTTTGAGCGCGGTCACCAGCGGCATCGCAGACGTGCGCGAGGTATTGCAGAAAGCGGGCAACAATCGCAAAGTGGGCAAGAGCACGGTTTTGTTCATCGACGAGATTCATCGCTTCAACAAAGCGCAGCAAGATGCGCTGCTGCCGCGCGTGGAAGACGGCACCGTGATTCTCATTGGCGCAACCACGGAGAATCCTTCTTTTGAAGTGATTGCGCCATTGCTCTCGCGCTGCCAGGTTTATACGCTGAAATCTTTGGGCGATGAAGCGCTCGCGCAGCTTGTCAAACGCGCGCTGCAACATGATGGGGTTTTGCAAAAGTTTCACGTATTGATGGAGGAAGAAGCGCAACGCGCGTTGGTGCAATTATCCGGCGGCGATGGCCGAGCGGCGTTGAATGCACTGGAACTGGCGGTCAAACTCACTTCTCCAAATAAAGAGGGCAAGCGGGAACTGACGGTCGCCCGTCTCAGCGAAGCCGTGCAGAAGAAAGCAATCCTGTATGATCGCGCGGGCGAGCAGCACTATGATACGATCTCCGCGTTCATCAAAAGCGTGCGCGGCGGCGACCCGAATGCCGCGCTGCATTATCTCGCGCGCATGCTGGAAGCGGGTGAAGATCCGAAATTCATCGCGCGAAGATTGATCATTCTCGCGAGCGAAGACATCGGCAACGCGGACCCGGCGGCGCTGACGCTTGCGACTTCGGCATTTACTGCCGTGACGTACATCGGTTTGCCGGAGGGCGCGCTGGTGTTGGCGCAAGCCACGACTTATCTTGCCTCTGCGTCCAAGAGCAATGCTTCGTTGCTCGCGATTAGCGCCGCGCGCAAGGACGTGCGCGAGAAACCGCTCGGCTCGATTCCCATGCACATTCGCAATGCGCCCACGAAGTTTATGGCCGCGGAAGGTTACGGCGTGGGGTATGATTATCCGCACGATCATCCCGGCAATTTTGTCGAGCAAAATTATTTGCCGGAAAATTTGCAAGAAGCGTTATATTATCGCCCCACGCCCAACGGCGCCGAAGCCGCAATCGGCGAACGCTTGCGCCAATGGTGGGAGAAGTATCGCGGCGGCGAAGAAGCAAAAAAGAAATAGCAATGATCGCTCGTAACGCAGACTTCCAATCTGCAAAAGACCTGATAGGCGATGATTCTCTATGGCTAAATTCAAAAGCGGTTCAATTCAAAAACGGGAGGCAAAGATGCAACCGGCAAGAGCGTTTGCGATCACACCGACGATTAAAAGAGAACTCGTCAAGATCATTGATGATCGCATCAAAGAAGTGCACGTTACCAAAGAAGATTTCTCCGAGCTGAAAGCCATCGTCAAGGATATAGGAGTCAAAGTCGGAGAATTGGCCGAGACGCAGAAGCGGACGGATCTAAGAATGGAGGAATTAACCGTTGCGCAAAAAGAGTTAACGGAAGCGCAAAAGCGCACGGAAACCAAAGTCGAGGAGTTGGCGGAAGCGCAAAAGCGCACGGAAACCAAAGTCGAGGAATTGGCGGAAGCGCAAAAGCGCACGGAAACCAGAGTCGAGGAATTGGCGGAAGCGCAAAAGCGCACGGAAACCAGAGTCGAGGAGTTGGCGGAAGCGCAAAAGCGCACGGAAACCAGAGTCGAGGAATTGGCTATCGCGCAGAAACAGACGGAAGTCAGACTTGGAGAGTTGACCCTCGCGCTAAAAGAGCTCGCTGAAGCTCAAAAACAAACTTCTCTCGAAATTAAATCACTTCACGTTGGTTTGAAAGACAACCGGGATCAGATCGGGGGATTGTCGCAAAGCATGGGCTATGCTTTCGAGAACGAAGCTTATCGGTTTCTGCCCAGGCTTTTGGAAGAAAAGCACGGCTTGAAAATAAATGAAAAAATGATCCGCACGGAGATCGGCGGCGAAGAGATCAACCTCTTTTGCCGCGCGCAAAAGAACGGCAAAGAAGTTCTCATCGTCGGTGAATCCAAGCTGCGCCTTGATGATAAACGGGCGAAACAAGATGCCCTGGCGCAATTGGATAAAAAAATCGCTGCGGTGAAGTCTGAGCACGGCGAAATCGAAATCGTGCCCGTGCTCGTTACGCATTTTGCGAAGAAAGGCTTCCTCGAGCTGGCGAAAGAAGAGGGCATCGTCGTCGTGCAAAGCCACGAATGGTGATCGTGGATCGAATGGGCGTTTTGATGACGTATTGCTTTGAATATGACTAAACGCGATGGAAACTTTTTGCTCACGCCTATATCGAAGATTCTCTTAAAAGCGCCTCCGAAAATTCCCTCCTTGAGGGGGGCAGGGGGGTGTTACGGCTCCTCGAATCATTATGATGGGAGATGCTATGATCATGCAACTGCGAGGCTTCAAAAGGTTGCTCAAGTAAAAAAACACTTTCATCAAGGGAGGAATTTCTTAAAGCACGCTTTGAGCCTCGCTGTGTTATTGATAACAGCATCAATATCCTTCCCACAAGAAAATGTCGCGCCGGATTCGTTGCGTGTGGCTGCTGACACCTCGCGCGCGCAATCGCCCCAAAGCAAATCTGAAGTCGACGCGCCGATTGATTATGAGGCTAACGAAGTTGACAATCTCATCGAGCAGCGTCTCACCATTCTCACCGGCAATGCGTGGGTGACATATAAAAAAGCGAAGCTAGAAGCCGGCCGCATCACCGTGGATTGGAATAACAATCTGCTCATCGCCGAGCCGTTGCCCGACTCTTTGCGTTCGACTTCTGCGCAAAGCAACGGCGTTCCCGATAGCGCAGCCAAAGCCGAAATTGGTCTGCCGGCGTTTTCCGACGGCGGCGACCGCCTGGTCGGTGAAAAGATGGAATACAATTTCGCGACGGAGCGCGGGCGCGTGCTGCGCGGACGCACGGAGTTCGAGGACGGAAAATATTACGGCGAGCAGATCAAGCGCGTGGGAGAAAAAGTTCTCAACGTCTCGAACGGCATCTATACGACGTGCGAAAATGATGAGCACCCGCACTTTCATTTCCGCAGCCGGCGCATGAAGATCATCGTGAACGACAAGATCATCGCCAAGCCCATCGTTTTTTATTTCGGAAAAATTCCGCTCGCGGTTTTGCCGTTCGCATGGTTTCCGCTTCAAACCGGCCGTCATTCCGGCTTGATCGTTCCGCGTTACGGCCAGAGCGCTTTGGAAGGCCGCTACATTCGCGAGCTGGGTTATTATTGGGCCATGAATGATTACATGGATGCGCGATCGACCGTGGATTTTTATGATCGTTCCGGCTGGGTGTTGAACGGCGACTTGAAGTATCGCCATAATCTGCGCTCGTTCAGCGGCGGCATTCGCGGCACGTTCACGCGCAAAAATTTCGTGCTCAACAATAACGAGCAACGGTATTGGAACCTCGCCGTCAATCACGCGCAGCGCATTGGGCAACGCTCGAACTTGAATGTCTCCGGCAGCTTTTCCAGCTCGAACAACTTCAACAGTTTCTTCGGCAACAACCGCGAAGAGCAGTTGACGCGCCGCATCAATTCCAACGCGACGTATTCCACCAATTTCGGCAGCGGCAGCTTCAGTATGAATCTGTCCGAATCAAAAGATTTGCAAAACGGTTCCTATCAAAGAACGTTGCCGCGCGTGAGCTTGAATTTCGGGCAACGCCAAATTTTTAGCTCGAAGAAAAAATCCAATCGCAAAGGCTCTTCGAGCACGACGGAAGAGCGCCCGTGGTATGAAAACTTATATTATAGTTATTCCAGCTCCGGCGAATACAACATCAGCCGCGCCTCGGATACGACGCGCACGGAAACCCTCGGGCGCGCAAGCCATTCTTTAAGCTTTTCGCTCAGCAATCGCTATTTCGACTGGCTCACGCTCGGGCAATCGTTGCCGATCACTTCTGATTGGTTCGATCGCACGCGCGCTTATTATGTCATCGGGCAAAGCGGATTGACTGCGCCATTGGATCCGATCGATGAAAATGATCCGACGCCCGGCTCATATGATTTGGATGAGCGCTCGCAAGTCGATGGCCCGGTGCGCTTCACACCGGCATACGAGACCGACTATCGCGAAGTGCGCGGCTTTTTTATGCGCCATCTCTTCAGTTACTCCGCGTCAGCGAGCACGACGGTTTATGGCACTTTTCAACGTCGCATCGGTCCGGTGCAAGCGTTGCGTCATGTCGTGCGGCCGAGTTTTTCGTTGTCGTTTCGGCCCGATTTTTCCGACCTCGAATGGGGCTATTATAAAGAGATCACTCTGCCTGACGGCACGAAGCAGAAGTTTGACCGCTTCGGCGGCAGCACCAGTCGCGGCAAACAACTGAGCATGGGGTTCTCGCTCGGCAATCTTTTTCAAATGAAAGCCGGCCCGGAAGACAAGCCCAAGAAGATCGACCTCTTCAATCTGAATTTTTCGAGCAGCTATAATTTTGCTGCGGGCGATTACAAGCTCTCGCCGCTCAATACTTCATTGCAAGCCAATCCCACGCGCAATTTGAACGTGAGCGTTTCCACCGCGCACAGTTTTTATGATTATGATAGAACAACCGGGGCAATCGTCCCGCGTTTGCTATGGGATAAAAAAGGCTGGGATTTTGCTCGCTTGACGAATGTGAATTTCTACACGACGCTGCGTTTGGAAGGAAAAGGTGCATCTGCCGGGGGAGCTAGTCCAGCTTCTCAAAATATTCCTGCATTGGAAGAAGACGAGCTTGGCATTCCGAATCTAAATTCTCCTTATGATAATTCTTACTTCGCAGATACGGACATTCCGTGGAGCGTGAATCTCGCGCTCAATTTGAATTACGAACTCAGCAATCCTCTGCGCAAGAGCAAGCGCGCGCAGCTCAGTCTGCAACAAGGCCGAGCCGCCCTCACTAAGAATTGGGATTTGTCGGTTTCGGGGCAATTCGATCTCGTGGAGAAAATCATCGTGGATCAGCAATATACTTTGCACCGCAACTTGCACTGTTGGGAGATGCAGTTGAACTGGACCCCGAGCGGCTTTCGCAAAGGCTTTTATCTGCGCATCAACATCCGCGCGCCGAATTTGCAGGATATCAAAATTGAAAAACGCGGTGGGAGGGATAGCGCGTTTGGAGGGTTTAATCAGTTCTGAGCCAAAATTCGCCTTGCATTTGTGGCCATGAAGGAATATTTTTTCCGCGTTTGAAAAACGAGGAGATGAGTCACGAAATGGGCAAAACCATTTCCATATCGAACCAAAAAGGCGGCGTCGGCAAAACCACGACTGCGGTCAATGTTGCGGCGTGTATTGCCGTTGCGGAGAACCCCGTGTTGCTCGTGGACATGGATCCACAGGCCAACTCGTCGAGCGGCTTGGGCCTCGACCCCAAAAAAGTTCGCAACAGCATCTACGAAGTCCTCATCAACGACATCGACATCAACGACGCGGTCGTGAAGACAGACTTGACGTGGCTCGACGTGGTGCCTTCGCACGTGCGGCTCGTCGGCGCGGAACTGGAAATGGCGAGCGCGATCTCCCGCGAGAAGGTGTTGCAACGCGCGCTGTCAAAACTTCGCAAGCAATACAAATACATTTTCATCGACTGCCCGCCCTCGCTCGGCCTGCTCACGCTCAATGCGCTTACGGCTGCGGACTCCGTGCTCATTCCGATTCAATGCGAATATTACGCGCTCGAGGGCTTGAGCCAGTTGTTGAACACGGTGCGTTTGGTGCAGAAACATCTCAATACGCGCCTTGAAATCGAAGGCGTGGTGTTGACGATGTATGACGGGCGCTTGAATTTGAGCCGCCAAGTGGCGGAGGACGTGCGCAAATATTTTGGCGAAAAAGTTTACAAGACTGCGATCTTGCGCAACGTGCGCTTGAGCGAAGCCCCGAGTTACGGCAAGCCCATCATTCTCTATGATGCGGTGTGCAGCGGCGCGGAAAACTACATGAGTTTAGCCTCCGAGATCTTGAAGAATGGCCATGAAGCGGTTGGGAAGAGGGCTGCAAGCGCTCATTCCTGACGTACAATCAGAAGACGATTCCAAAGCCGAAGCGATTCGCGCAATTGAAGTCTCGCGCATTTCCGCCAATCCCTATCAGCCTCGGGTCAATTTCGACCCCGAGAGCCTTGCCGATCTCAAACAGTCCATTTCTGCGAACGGTCTCATCACGCCCATAACCGTGCGCCCGCACGGCGCCGGGTTTCAATTGATCGCCGGCGAGCGGCGTTTACGCGCGGTGCAGGAATTGGGGTACAGTTCCATACCGGCTTACGTTCTGGAGATTGCGGACGACGCCAAAATGTTGGAGCTCGCGCTCATCGAGAACGTGCAGCGCGAAGACTTGAATCCCATTGAAGAAGCGCAAGGCTATCTCGGCTTGATCGAGGAGTGCGATCTCACGCAGGAGGAGGTCGCGCGCCGTGTCGGCAAAGACCGGGTGACGATTGCGAACTCGCTGCGTTTGCTCAAGCTGGCAGACCCCATCAAAGAGAGCTTACGCAAAGGCGACCTCGCCGCTGGACATGCGCGCGCGTTGTTAGGCATTCCGGGCGAAGCGGCGCAGCTCGAAGCGTGGAAAAAAATTCTCAAAGAGCAATTGACCGTCCGGCAAGTCGAAAAGATGGCGCAGGAGGCCGGAGGCGAGAGGAAAAATAAAAAGAAGAAGCCCAAGCCCTCTTTGGAAACGCCAAGCGACGTGCGCGAAGTGGAAGACAACTTGCGCCGCGTTTTCGGAACGCAGGTGCGCATTCAGAAAAAAGGCGAAGGCGGCGTCATCGAGGTGGAGTTTTATTCAGCGACGGATTTGGAGAGATTGTTAGAGCTGATGCAGCGCGTTTAAGGCCGAGAAAGCTGTTGACTTTTTGGCGCTGAATCTCTATAATTCGGCCTTCTTTGCGGGGACTGGGAGCAAAAATTTGAGAGTCGAGCTCTTCGAGTTTATTGACGAACAGTGAATCTAACCTGGCGAGGGTGGTTGCATGTTTGACTTAAAGAAATGGAAGCCGCTCGGTCGCAAGGTTAGCAGGTTGAGGTTTATGTCAAAGAAACGTCAACGTCGAATCTCCGTTTTGCTCATTCCTGATGATAATGCGGAGCCGTACAGTTTTCGGCTGAATTGGTCGATAGCGCGCGTTTTGCTCATTGTGGGAGGGGTGATCGTTTTGCACCTCATCGGAGGCGCAATCGGTTACGTGAAGTTGTACAATACGTATCGAGAAAACGTTGAGTTGGAGCGTTCGAACACACGTTTATTGGAAGACAACAAGCGCGTGTATCGCCTCGCGGCCCAACTCGAAGACATGGATAAAGATCAAAGCAAGATCATGAACCTTCTGGGGGTCGAGAGCCGCAACGGCCATCGCAACAGCGTGAACCTTGCGGCCGCAAACGAGGGGTCTGCCGACGAAGAGGTGCAGCAGGATGAAATTGCAACTCCGAAAGCTGTTTTAGCGGCGAATGAAGCGGCCACTCCGCCGGTGGTGAAAGGTAACTTTCTCCGTGCGCGCAAAAGCGAAGAATCCAAAGTCTCCCCGGCTTGGCCTTCGTTGCTGCCGGTGGAAGGTTATCTCTCGCGAGAATTTTCGCGCGACCCGTTGGTGGCCTCCAATTCGCATGAAGGTATCGACATCGCCGCCAAACAAGGCGCGCCCATTCTATCCGCCGGTGAAGGCCATGTCGTATATGCAGGCTGGCATCAAGAGTTGGGCAATCTGGTGATCCTGCACCATGGCAATGATCTTTTTTCCACGTATGGACACAATGAGCGGCTGTTGGTGCGGGAACGTGAGCAAGTCAAACGCGGCGAGACGATCGCGCTCGTCGGTACTTCGGGCCGCAGCTCGGGGCCGCACTTGCACTTTGAAATTTGGCAGGACGGCAAAGCAATCAATCCGCTGCAATTCTTGCTGGCCTTGCGAGGCAGCGCACCGGAAATTTCGCGCACGAATACTAATGACAACACGGTTTCGAGGTAAAGATGCTCGGCAAAAAAGAGATGGAAGATTTTGAGAGAAGCGGTGATCTCAATACGATCATCGGCAAAGGCTCGGTGATCGAAGGCAACATCAAAGTCCAAAGCAGCATGCGCGTCGACGGCCGCGTCAAGGGTCAAGTCATGGCGAGCGATTCGATCGTCATCGGCAAAGAAGGCGAGATCGAAGGCGAGTTGCGCGTCAAAAACATCATCATTGGCGGCCGCGTTAAAGGAAAAATTTTTGCCAGCGGCAAAGTCGTGCTCGAAGCCCGCTCGGTTTTTCAGGGTGAATTGAAGACTTCGAAGCTGGTGATTGATGACGGCGCGGTGTTCGACGGCACTTGCTCGATGAGCGACGGCGGCAAGATTCTGTCTTTGCCCGAGGCTGCCGACGGCCGCCAATCGTCGGGCGAGCGCGCTGTGCAAAAAGAAGCCGTTGCTAGCCGCTGAAGCTCATAATGAGCAAAAATCAAACAGAAGATGTTGCGTCGACATTGCGCAATGCCGCGCCATATCTGGATTTGGGTTTGCGCTTCGCGTTGGCTGCGGTCTTGGGTGGAGCCGCAGGGTATTGGCTCGACGGCAAATTGCACTCGTCTCCGCTGCTTCTGATTTTCGGCGTTATGCTCGGCGGTACAGCCGGATTCATCAATCTCTACCGCACCGTGATGCGACTTACAAAGTCCGAGTCGCGGCGCAAAGAGAAGAGAGCCTCTGATCAAAGTTGATATAGCACGCCACTTCAAAACGCCGTTTGCAACGGCGGCGAGGTGCTCACTGGTTGTATGAGTGGAGTCGAGAGCGTTGGCACTGTCAGGAATTTTATACGGTGTTTTGGTGAGCGCAGTTTTGGCTGTGACGGCTTTTCTCTCTTTATCATGGGCCGCAAATAAATCCAACAAAACTTTTCAAAGTGTTCTTTTCGGCGGCATGCTTTTGCGCTTGATCATTGCCGGAGTCGCGGTGCTTTTGGTTTGGAAATTCACGGCGCTCGACGGGGCCTCCTTCGTCGCCGGTCTTTTGGGTTCTTACTTCATCTTGCAAGTGATTGAAACGGTATTTCTGCAACGCCTCTTGAAACGCGCGCGCACAGCGAGAAGGGTTTGATAGTTTGTTGTTCAACGTATCGTCCGCACTTTTAAAATTCTTCGACGAACCCCAGCACGAAGCCGGACAGGGCGCAGAGCATGCGTCCGAAGGCGGCAATGAAAGCATCGGCGACGTTATCATTCATCATATCAGCGATAGCAGGAAACTGGAAGTCCCCTTCGTCGGCGAGGTTCATCTCCCCCACCTCGAATTCTTCGGCATTGATTTTTCCATTACCAAGCACATACTCATGATGATGATCGCAGCCCTGCTGCTCATCATCGTTCTGCGCGCCGCCGCGCGCCGCAAGCCCGGCGAAGTTCCCACCGGCTGGAGCGCCGCCGTAGAGGCCACAGTGGAATTCATTCGCGACCAAATCGCCATTCCCAACCTTGGCGAAAAGATGGCGGGCGCTTTCATGCCTTATCTATGCACCGCCTTCTTCTTTATCCTCACTTGTAATTTGCTCGGTCTTATTCCTTTTGCGGCGACGGCCACCGGCAACATCAGCGTCACGGCCGCGCTCGCCGTCATGACTTTTATTTTGATTCAAGCCGCAGGTATTAAGGCAAATGGCATCGGCGGCTATTTGAAGCACCTTACCGGCGGCGTACACCCGGCGATGTGGATCATCATGGTGCCCGTCGAGTTTCTCGGCTTATTCACCAAGCCCTTCGCATTGTGCGTTCGTCTTTATGCGAACATGACCGCGGGTCACGTTGTTATCACTTCGCTCATATGTTTGATCTTTGTTTTCGGCAAAGGCGGCGCAAACCCGGTTGCCGGATTCAGCATTGCGCCGGTCTCGGTGGCGTTCAGCCTCTTTGTTTATCTTTTGGAAATTTTAGTCGCCTTTCTGCAAGCCTACATCTTCACCCTGCTCTCTGCGGTTTTTATCGGCATCTCTTCGCACTCGGAACATGAGCACGAGGAGGCGCACGCTTCCTCTCACTAAATG
>Ga0247727_10009419_pt1 | contig 17715 bp, 20 predicted proteins | sample WisWelCaveWW1625_FD_202498 | JGI IMG/M metagenome (GOLD analysis project Ga0247727, IMG submission 202498) | Biofilm microbial communities from Wishing Well Cave, Virginia, United States - WW16-25 | ecosystem: Environmental > Aquatic > Deep subsurface > Groundwater > Cave microbial mat | place...
CTACCTGCAGAACCTTGGCAGACAATTGAAACGGAAGTTCACCGGCATCCTAAAGACGAGCAAAAGATTGCATACTGTGAATAAGATGACAAGCAAACTTTTGTATCGTGTCACGGTTTTATTCAAAGTACTGCCGTTCAAACGCGGGGACATTGTCAGCCTGTACGGTGAAAAGGTAGAAATTCTGCACATCGGCAACAGGGCACGAGTCAGAGATGTCAGAAGCGGCGCTAAAAGAGACGTTGATTTAGAGTTCTTACGAAGGTAAACGTTCTTTCTTGTATTCTTCAACAATTTTGGCAAGCACGCCACGCTCTGCGCGCACTTTATCCAGCCAGGCACGCTTGACCAGCGCTATTTTGTTCAACAATTCGCATTCTTCAGCAGGAATGCAGGCAAAAGGCAGAAGAGCACGCGCACGATGGCCTGGCAATTTTCCACAAATCAAAATCTGGACACCAATTTGATGCAGCCATTCAACAGCCTTATCACTTATCTGATTAGCATCATCAATGAATAAAACAGCCCCTTCTGCAATAAATTCCTTGTTCTTCATCACGTCATCCCAGCCAAGCCTTGAAAGACGAAGAACAGGAACTTTATCCTGCTGCAACAACGTTCTTTCAAGTTTTTCAACAAGAGTCATTAATTTGGATTGGGTTTGCAAAGAATTCTTCAAACGCTGCGCTAAAGATTGAATTTGATAGTCTTTTATTCTTGCAATCTCCTCAGGCGTTTTTGGCTTCACAAGAACAGAAGTGCGCCTTTCCAAAGCTCTTAATTGCTGCTCTGATAAAGCCAACTTTTTCTCCAGTTCTCTATTCTTCTTCAAAAGCACACTGTTGTCTTTTCTTGAACGGGAAAACATGCCAAACAAGCGAACGATATCCTCATCACGCTTCTGCTCCTCCAAAGGAAGATCTTTTCTTTCTTCCACCGGCGTCAAGACTGCAACGGCTGAACGAATGCTTATTTCTTCTTTTATGACAAGCTCTGCAACGTCCTCAAAAAGGCCAAGCTTTTTTTCGCGCTCCAAAAACATTCCAATCTTATTCAATAATGGATTGACTTTCTTGAATGCAATAAGAGCGCTTGCCAACGCGTCCATCTCATGAGTATTGCTAAAGGAATGTTCAGCAGTCATCCTGCGCTTTTCATCAACACGGATGTCCTGCAATGGGCCGATTACCCTTGCGCCAAGTTTTGTGGCAGCTTCCTGAACAAAAGAAGGAATTTTTGCCTTGTCGCTGCCAACAATTATTATTTTTCCAATGCTGGTCAGCTTTGCAATCAAAGAATCAAGATCAAGTTCTTTCCTAGAACCTGCAGCCACAAGACGGCCGGTCAAGTCAAACACGGCCCAGCCAACAGTAGTTCCTGGATCAATGCCTGCTATCAGTTTCATGCCTTAAGGATAAGATTGCCTCTTCCTTTCTTGACTTTCTTAATCAAGCCTTTGGCTTCCAAGTCATCTATCATCAGCGAAATTTTTGCTTCAGAATACGGGAAATTCTTCCTGATATCCTTCTGCGTTGTCCTGCCGCCTTCTTTCTCAATGAATTCCATCACTTTTTGCAATTCCTCAGGAACAGCTACTTCCCTCACTTCCTTGATAGTTTCCCTATGCACTACTTTTTCCACAACTTTCAACGGCCTGCGAGAGACCTTGTAGACGATGTATGCCAGCAGTGCAAAAACCACTATCCACAAAAGCCACTGCGTAACAGGACGATCCTGAATAACGTCTTCAACCATCGGCACTTCAGGCTCTTCTTCCAGCAAGGCTTCATCCTTTTCCAGCGCCGGCAAAAGGATAAGATCAAGAACATAATCGCCTTCGACTGTGGCAGAAATATTTTCTTCAATCCAAGAATCTGACTTGTCGTGGCGGGCTGTTAAAGTGTATCTTCCAGGCGGAACATTAAATGCATATGTTCCGTTCTTAGCCACCATTTTCTGCAATGGTGTTGTATTGATTTCGATCACGGTATTGGACAGAGTGTTTAGGCCAAAATCATATACTGTTCCGTGTATAGAGGCAGCTAAGACTGACGGCACCATCAACAACAATACCACCCACAATATTCGCATACGTTATTCGGGTGCTTTCTAATATATAAATATTGTGAGATGTTTAGTCGGAAAACTAACCTTTTCTTGTTAAAAGAAGCACGAATCTGCCTTCTTTAAGGCAAAGGAGCAAGAATGAACTTTTGTAAAGGTTTAAGGGGATAACGAAGCTGACAGTTGATGTACGTCTAAAAGTATCTTTTTAAGCATCTTTGACTACTGTAGTAAGCATGAAAACAAATTATATGACCGGCAATGCTGAAACAAGCGTTGCATGGAACGAAATGATAACCACTTTGGAGGCAGCGCCAAATGAGTTTGGCTGGTCTCCAAGTGGAAACCACTTGGAGGTGGACTAAAATGAAATGGATAGCAATACTCGCTATCTTATTGGTGGCAATGATGCCAGTTGCGTTAGCAGAAGAGACTGCTGATGATACATCAGATGACGATGCCAGTGAAGCGAGTCCGAGAGAAAAAATGAAGGAACGCATGGAAAATGTGCGTGAACAAGTAAAAGACGCAAAAGATGTTCGAAAGGACATAAAACCGATGAGAGCAGAACTACGCGGTAAAATGAGAGAACACCGCGCAGAGCTTGAAGGCATCCGCGCAGAGCTTGAAGGCTGCAAAGGAAAGAAAGATGCAGACTGCGACCAGAAGAGAAAGGATGCAAAACTCAAGTCGAAGGAAGTCCTATTACAGGCAGCAGAAGATGTGACTGCAACCCTTGAAGCTGCAAAAGCAAGAATAGCAGAAAGCGAACTTGCAGAGAAAGATGCAGCTATTGCAGAAATTGATGCTCAGATAGCAGCAATTGCTGCAGCAAAGGCAAAAGTAGATGCCCTGACGGAAACCAGCACAAAGGAAGAAATCAAGGCAGCTGCAAAAGAACTCCGTAAAGCAGTAAACGGTGCAAAGCGAGCAATGAGAAAAGGCGCACACCGGTTGATGGGCCACAGAATGAATGATGTGTTCAAAATTGCAGACTTAACGGAAGATCGCATCGAGAAAGCACTTGAACACCTCAAGAAGCAGGGTGTTGACACAAGCAAGGTCGATCTGAGCGCTTTCGAAGCAAAGCTTGATGAAGCAGAGTCATTGAAAAAGGAATCAGTTGACTTGTTCATGCAGGCCCGAGATGCAGAAGAAGGTGCAAAAGACGAGCTCATGAAGCAGGCAACAGACAAGCTTCGAGAAAGCCACGCTGCACTGAAGGAAGCACACAAGCTGCTTAGAGAAGTGCTAAGTTCCCTCAAAGCATTGAGAGGAGGAAGCGAGGCACTCGTAAGCACTGAAGGCACTACATCATCTGATGATAAGGACGACGAGAAAGATGATGAAGAAGAGAAAGAAGATGATGAAGACAGCCCTTCAGCAACTGTAAGCACCACTGCTAACGTCTCAACAGACGGCATGACACTTGGCGTTGAAGCAAGCGCAAACGCTTCAGCGACACCATAAACCTTAAATAAGACGGGGAAATGGTGATTGTCATGAACGCAAAAATCGTGTTTGCAGTGTTGAGCGTACTGTTACTTTTGGTTGCATGTGCGCCTAAAGCAATGCCAAAAGCAGCTCCAGCGCCAAAAGCGCCGGCAGCAATGCCACCGGCAATGGAGCCAGCAACGTCAGACGCAGCAGTAAGCAACATCGAGACCACAAACTCACAGGTAGACCAGTTGGACAAGGAATTTGATACCAGCGGATTTGATTCGCTTGACAAAGACCTTGCATCAATCGACAACTTGGACTTTGGGTAAATATTTTTTTAATTTTTTTTAACTTAAATTTTTATACTGACTTCTTTTTTTAACTAAGAATGATAATTCTAGACGGCAGTGCAGGAGAAGGCGGAGGACAAATAGTAAGAACAGCTCTTGCGCTAAGCAGTCTTACAGGGCAGCCATTCAGAGTAACGAATATACGCTCTGCCAGGAAAGATTCTGGGCTAAAAGCACAGCACGTTCAATGCGTCAAAGCACTGCAGCAGCTGTGCAGTGCAAAAGCAGATGGAGCCGAGATAGGAAGCAGAGAACTTCTTTATGTTCCAGGCAAGATTTCTACAAAAAATATGACTATTGATATCGGCACTGCAGGAAGCATAACGCTTCTCCTGCAAGCAGTACTTCTGCCATGCATGTTTGCGCAAAAAACACTCAAATTGACGCTTATTGGAGGAACAGACACCGAATGGAGCATACCAATTGACTATTTTGCAAATGTTCTTGTCCCGCAGTACAGAAGAATCTGCGGCTTAGAAGTCAAACTGCTCAAACGTGGATATTATCCAAAAGGAGGAGGCCATGTTGAGCTTACGATAAAACCGGAAATAAAGCGCAATGAATTTGAAACATTTGAAGCATTCCAAGCAATACTAAAACACAAGGCATTCTCACTTCTTGAGCAAGGAACGCTTGTCAGCATCAAAGGCATCTCTCATGCAAGCAAGGATTTGGCAAGCGCACAAGTGGCAGAAAGGCAGGCAAGCTCTGCAAGGCAAACATTATCCGGATTAAACGTGCCTATAGAAATTGCCGTGCAATATGCAGATACTTTGTCGACAGGAACGGGAATAACATTATGGGCGATTTTTTCATCAAATGACGATGTTGATGCTGCAAATCCGATACGATTGGGCGCAGATGCTCTGGGAGCGCCCGGCAAGCCAGCAGAAAAAGTAGGACAGGAAGCAGCGCAGAAATTATTGCAGGAAATAGAAAGCAAGGCGCCAGTTGACAGCCATCTAGCTGACAACCTGATACCGCTTATTTCACTCTGCAGACCAAGCAGCATAAAAACATCACATATTACCTCTCACACTAAAACAAACATGCAAATTGTAGAAGCGTTCTTGGGAAAGATATTCAAAGAGAAAGATAATATTATTTCTACGTGAGTGTCGCAAGCTTAATGCTTGCTTTCAAATCACGAATATCATATTGAAGCAAACGCTTCTGATTCGGATTCTGAATTTTATCAATCAAATATTCTGCCTGGGCGACCAAGCGGACAGCCTCATCAAGGCTGCCCTGCATTACTTTTTCACGCGCGTCATCAAGCATTGCATGAATTTCAGGATTTACAACCTCGCGTCCAGGCTTTCCCACCTGCACACGCTCGACTTCCTCACGCAAATATTCTGAGAATGCCCGCTCTTTTCTGGATTCAAGATTCTCAGCTTCGTGCTCACGCTCCATCAATTTCCTCGTCTCCATCTCGATGCCCTTTTCCTTCAATGCAAGCTCGCTCTCGCGCTCTCTCAACAGCCTGCTTGCTGAAGGACGGGTGCCAATGTCCATCGCACGAGTTTCCATCCCGCGTATGGAATGCTGCAATTCCTCGTATCTCTTTTCCATCTTTGGAAGCATTTTCTTCAATTCCCGCGAGCGGTAAACCGCATCTTTTTCCTGTTCAACCCTGCGCTTCTCAGTTTCAATGAATTTCATACCCTTCTGGACAATACGCTCGCCACCGGAAATGCGCTTTTCTTTGCCTTCCAATGCACGCTTCGCGCGTTCGAAAACATCTTTTGCATACTCCAATTCTCTGACGCGTTTAATCAACGACGTTTCCTCTTCCTGGAGCTTCTTCTTGTCACGCTCAAGCATGGCAATAGTTTGCACAAGCTCTTCTTCCTTATCCTTCAATATAAGAACATCAGATTCAACCAATCTGCGAACATCAGTCTTTTCGCTTCTCAATTCCTTCTTTTCCTGCTCCAAATCCGCAACCTTCTTGTCCCACTCCTGCTGTATGAGCAGGAATTCAGCTTTTCTTGCATTCACTTCATCATGGAATTCATTTTTCTGCTTTTCAAGCATCCTTGCAGCTTCCTTCAACCCCTTTTCATGCTCAACAAAATTGGTTTCACGCGTTATAAACTCTTTTTCCTTTGTTTCAAGCAATTTGAGCTTCTTATCCTGTTCGCGCTGGGCCGCCAACAAATCATGCTCTGCTTTTCTCGCATTTCTTTCGCGAGCATGCAATTCCTGTATGGTTTTGCCGTTTTGAGAAATGGATGAATGCAATTCCTCGAGAATTTTCTTCTTTTCCTCAACCAACGCAATCAATTCCTGCCTGCCTCTCTGAGCAGAAACTGCTTCTTCCTTCAAACTTTCGAATTCGGATGTCTTCTTATCAAGCTCGGAATTCTTTTGGTCAATCCTTCTTTCCTGCTCTATAAGCTGCCTTTCACGCTGGCTCAGAATCGCGCTCTTCTTTGCAAGCTCATCCTTTGTCTGTATAACATTCTTGACAGCGTCCTCCATATCAGCAAGCTCGCGCTCAGCCTGCAACATCTTCTTCTGCCTTGCACCAAACTCAGCATCAATTTGCTTCTTAACAGTTGAAGCCTGGTCGACTGTTCTTTTCAACTCTTTCAAATGCTGCTTGTAATGCTCCATGTCTTCCTGTTGTTTTGCTATAATTTTCGCGCCATCAGCAACACGCCGTTCAATCTTTGATACTTGTTTATGCAATTCGCTTTCTTTGGATTGAAGCTGGTCAACGCCGGTTTCAAAGCGCCTGAACTCATTGCGCTTCTGAACTAATCCGGCAAGCTCTTTTGTAAGAGTGAGGACGGCTTTTTCTCTTTCATTCAGCGCAGATTTTTTTTCATCAAAAGCGTGCTCTAATGCAGAAATTTCCAAACGCAACTTGTTTTCTTCATCCTTAAGCCTCTGCAGTTTTGCAGCTTCACCGCTCAAAACACGCTCTCGGTCTGAGATTGATTTTTCAAGCTCGCGCAGCTGCTGCTCTCTTTTTTCCGCATTTCTGCCTCTTTTGCTTATCTCAGTGCGCAGGCTTTTCAAAGCGGATTCTTCTTTTTTTGCAGACTCAATCCTTCTTTCAGCTTCTGCAACAAAGCGCTCAGACTCGCGCTTTATCCTATCCCGCTCCCTTCGCTTCTCAGAAACAGCCGCTTCCAGCTCACGCAAGCGCTCTTCCTGTATATCTATCTTAGAAGGCTCCCTTTTCCCAAACAACAGAAACGGCTTGTCTGCCATGAGTCATCAGCCCCAAACTCGATTTATATACTTTTGTTATCTCTACAGAATAGTGGTTTGAGAGTGGGTGTTCAAGTGAAGTCTCGACGCAACAATCATAACATTTTTAAACCCCCAGCTTCCAGCTCGAACACATGATAGAACAATGTATGACGTGTAAAAGGCCGCTGACAGGCCTAGAAGGAGTTGCGCGCTTCAAATGTCCTAAATGCATGAAATATGAAATGCTCAGGTGCGCGCACTGCAGAGAGATAGCAGCAAAATACAACTGTCCGGAATGCAAATTTGAGGGACCTAACTAAATGGCAAGTGTCATTGTCACTCTCAAAATCATGCCGAAGGCCCCTGAAGTGGATTTGGACAAAGTATATGTTGAAGCTTCCAAGCACATTCGCGATTTTGTAGATCAAAAGCATAAAGCTGGTGAAATAAGAAAGGAAGTGGAGCCAATAGGATTTGGTTTGAAAGCGCTAAAGGTCTTATTCGTCATGGACGAGGCAATCGGCACAACAGACAAGCTGGAAGAAAAAATAAAAACTCTTCCAGAAGTTGAAAGTGTAGAATGCACAGACGTGAGGCGCGCAGTCGGATGAAAAAACTAGCATTTTTGCTTCTTATATTATTGGCAGCGTGCGCTCCAGCAGAGAAAATAATTGCTCCCGAAGAAAAAAATGTTACAAAGGAAGGAGCCACTTTCGGAGATTTAGTATCTATTAACTTTATTCTCTCTCTTGAAAACGGAACAATAGTGGATACAAATAATCCCGAAATTGCAAAAGAATATGGAATAAGGAATTATGTTGAAGGACCGTTTAAATTCATACTTGGAGAAAGCGGCAAGGTCAAAGGCTTTGATACGGCAATTCTTGGAATGAACGAAGGAGAGCATAAAGAAATGACAATTGAGCCGAGCGAGGAAGAAGTTGTTTTCACAATTAATAAAATAAAAGCGGTTAACAGATTCTTGTCTATAAATAAAAAGCAGGCATTCCCAAGAAGTGCATTTGAAAGGCATTTCAAGAAACCAGTCATTGGAAAAATTGTGTACAATGACACTTTTGCATTCAAGTATAAAGTGTTGAACTTTACAAATGAATCAGTCATTACAGAAATGGTATTAAAAGAAGGAGAAAAATACGTCCTGCCCAACACTTTCTGGAACAGCAGCGTTGTCAAAGTTGCAGAAGAAGATGTAATGTTCTACCAGCAGCCGGAAGAAAACCAGACAATAGACGCACCATTTGGAAAGGCAGTCATCAACATGTCAAAAAGCATGATGTTCCTCAACTACCAGCCGGAACTAAACAAAATATTCAACAAAACAATTGAAATTGCAGGAGGCTTTGGCATACCTCGGCAGTTCCAGGTTACAGAAATAAGCGATGAAGACTTCATCATAAAACAATACGGCTCACTTGCTGACAAAATACTTAAGCTAAAAGTTGATATGCTAAACAGAACAAAAAACGTGAAGAAAGTCAAACAGAAAACCCCGCTTGTAACAGAAGTCCAAGGCGGAACCGAGAATTAATTATTTTTTCTTAACCGCGCCAGCACTTGCGCACTTATCACTGCAGAAAAATAATGTTTCTTCTCCCTTAACCTTGCGCTCTATTACACCTTCTTCCCTGTCGCCCAAAGGCTTGTGGCAGTGAGCGCAATGGCCGCCTTCGGTGCCCTCAGCACCTTCAGCAAATCCTTCTTCCCAAGGGGCAATCTCGCCTTCATCTTCCTGCAGTTCTTCCCTGCCTTCTTCGGTGTAAATGTCAGTTTCCTTGTCGCCAACCTGCAGTTTCGTGGTAAAATCTTCAGCAGTGCCTGGGTGCTCCTTATCTTCCAAGAATTCGTCAGGCTCATCAATGAACTCTTCCTTCTCGCCCTTCGGCTGGTCAAAAATGCTACCCTTCTTTTTTGGCATATGCTGAAGGCAAGAATGGAGATATATAAAGTTTGTTATGGACAAACCATCTTAGAAGGCAGAGGAATTCTTAGGATTTATTTAGAACGTCACTTAGCTCTTGCATTTCTGATCTGTATCTGATAAGACCATCCCTTTCTTCTAAGCCCATAGATTTTAATTTTTCATTGGCAATCTGATCCAATTTATTAATACCAAAATATGCGAACAATTCTACAGCAATATAAACGATACCTACACCAATATAACCCGCCCTCTCAAGATTTGTGTTTGAAACGGACATCCCCATATACAAAACCGGGGAATAGACAAGAGGTACTGCTGCGACGAACGCTTGTACATCTCTGAGAATCCCCGATCTCATATTCTTTTAGAAAGTATACGTTTATTAAAAACCTTCGCCTTGTAAAATGGTGTACAAGTATAACTAATCAAGATAATCTGCCAAAAAACTGCGCTATTTTTTCATCGTAATCAACTGTAATATCCAGCTTCCACTCTGGAGGAAAGCAAGTCTTGTATCTCGGCCACGCATATCTTTCATCAACGAATGCAAGAACGCCCCTGTCTTTTTCAGAACGGATGCATCTGCCGGCATTCTGAATGCACCTTGTCATTGCGGGCAGAATGTAGCCGTATTCCCAGCCCTTGCCGAACTTTTTATCATAATAAGAGATGAGTTCTGTTGTTTCCAAGTCGGGCCTGTCCAATGGCAAACCAACAACAATAACACCTTTGACGATGCCTGGCAAATCAATGCCTTCGCCAAAAGAACCTGCAGCAACCGCCATCAATGCGCCTTTAGAATGAGAAAACCTGTCAAGCAGTTTCTGCTTTTCCTCCTTATCCATGCCAGGAGTTTCGTACAAAATCGGCTTTTCGTATTCTTCAGCGAAAAAAGGAGCAACTTCATCACGAACCTTATAGCTGGGAAAGAAGAGCATAACGCAACCAGGAATTTTATTGGCCAAATCAGCGCATACAGAAGCAATTTCCCTGTATTGGCGCTCGCTTCTGAGAGTGAATTTAGTTGTTGTTCTTGGAACGATTAAGGACAGCCGGTTGTGCTCAGGAAAAGGACTTGGGAAAGACCTGTTAACAGCAGTCTGCAGGCCAAGAACATCAGCATACATTGCTGTAGGACTCAATGTGCCAGACATTACAACAGCACTATAGCAGGCATCAAAAACATCTTTTGTCAGAATGGCAGGATCAAGACAGCGAATGCTCAATGTCACAAAGAAATCTTTTTTTGTAATTATCCTTGCAAAACCTGCTCCCTCATTCTTCCATTCCTCAAGGAATTTCGCAATACCGCCTATATGAGAGATTTTCTGCTCTTCCCTGACCATTTCAGCAGCAAGCTCAAGCTCGGCAACAATTTCGTCATAAGGCTTGAATTTTTTAAGCGGCTCAGTAAATTGCTCTTTCTTTACCAATTTTTCTTCTTTCAGATTCTCGCTGAGCTTATTCAAAACTTCCTGAATTTCAACTAAATCTGATAATGCCTCCTCAATATTGTATTTTTTGGCCTCCTGAATTGCCTGCTTCATGGTTTTGTTGGACAAGCGGAAGGTAAGAAGGTCGCGGACTCTTGAAGGGAGATTATGACCTTCATCAACGATTATAATTGCCTGTTCAAGCTTTTTCTTAATCTTGCCGAATAACGCTTCACGAATATGTGGATGGAAAAGATAATAATAATCAGCGACAATAACTTTGGAATCTTCCGCAAGCATCAAAGACATCTCATAAGGACAGACTTTCTCCTGGATGCACTTCAGCATTACGGTCTCTGTAGGCAATGGAGCATCTGCTTTCAGGTCTGCCAGAACTTTCTGAGCGACAAAATTGTTCTTACCTCTTGCATTTGTGTAAAATTCACACTGGCCGCCTTCAACCAAAGACTTGCAGTACTCAGAAAAATCTCCAGACGGCATAGTCTGCACGTTTTCCTGCGCGCACATCCATTTCTTGCCAATCAGACTCGCCACACCAAAATGCATTTTGTTCTTCTCCATTACCTTTCTCGCTGTTTCCAGAACAATCTTGTGCTGGGTATGCCTTGAAGTCAAAAAGAAAACAGTCAGATCTCTCTGGAGAGCCAATTCCAATGCAGGGCAGAGCACCGCAGCTGTTTTTCCAAGGCCCGTTGGAGCATGCGCGAGCACGTGTTTCTTGTCTTTCAATGCTTTAGAAACTGTTTCGACCAGCTCTTTTTGGCTCGGACGTATGACGTCATGAGAAAATAACATTTTATACCCCTCTTTTCACACAATGAAAGGCGTTTATATGCTTATCGCAAAAACTTTTAAATAGGTGCACGAATATGCACGATAAACCAGCAGTTTATCGACGATAAAACCGCATCTGCGAAACATTTAAATATATATTCGATTACAATCATTACAACACCGGGGTGGGTCGTTTGAATAAGAACAAAGAAATCTTCAAAACATTTTTCCGAGAAAAGCCGGCAATGATGCTGGTTGAGCTAAGAAACGCAAAAAGTGAAGTCTATGCGAGTTCTCTGGCAAAAACAATTGACTGCACGTACTCACACGTTGTAAAAATACTGCAGGAAATGGAAACAGAAGGACTTGTGAACTTTGACAAGCAAGGAAGATTGAAACTTCTTACTTTAACAAAGAAAGGCACTGATGTCGCATCAAGAATAGATGACATTAGAGGACTTCTTTAATTTTTTTTTATGAAGGACGGCATAATCTATGTAAATCCCTGCCATGGGAATGAACCTTATATTCTTGGTACGCTGATTGCTTATAATGCCAGAGAGAAATCAGGAAAAAAGCCGCTCATAGTTATTCCTCATATGTACGGCGAGAGGCAGAGAAAGATTATTTCTGAGGAACTCAAGATTAGTCCTGAAGAATTTGCAGCGCACAATATCTGCCTTGATGAAAAATTGGGGCAAATGCATAAGCAGCTCCTGTTCAGCAGTAATGATTTCAAGGGGCATCTGGAAACAGCAATCAAAAACCAGGAAGCTGCGCAAAAAGCCGTTACGGAACACTTGAAAAATAACTATGGCCACGTTTATTTTGAAGTCAATATTGCTTCACGAGTCACCAGCGGCGCAACACGCACATACTTTGCATTCCCTGTCATTATCTCGGAATTATTGGAAAGGACAGTGCAAGAAAAAGAGCTTTCTAAGACATTTTCTGCGGAACTTCTTGAGCCAATGATAGGCATAATGAAAAAAGTAGAGCGAAGCATAAGCATGTTCTTCATACCACAATACCACACTTTTTCCTTTGATGAAAACAGGAAACCGCATGAGCACGAAATTGCAACACCGCCACTTAAGCCCGTCCCAAAGAAAAGCACTGAAGAACTTCACAAAAACTCGATGTTTTGCATGCTAAGCGGAACAGACAGCGAAATCCAGAATGTACTTAAAAATGCAGCAAAGTTCAAGGAAATCGGCTATCACATTATTGTCCCACCATCGGCAAAAGATGCGGATGCGCCAAAAGAGTATGAGCGAAGGATACTGCAGGACATAATTTCGAATAAAAACCTGGTCAAAGTAATGGGAAGACCAGGCTGGGGAACTTTATGGCTCTGCCAAGTTGGCGGCAAGGACTTCCTGCCAACATCCTATACGGAAGGCGATGACCCTGAGATTTATTTCAACCATAAAACTCTTGCAAAACTGCCTATTGCCCTTGCAACTGCACGGCAAGAAAAAGACTTCGGGACACTTGATGGCATTGCCTTTGTAGTCGATAAGATAGCGAAAGATTTATAAATCACCGACGAGGGAGGCAGATTGTTCAAGAGACAAGCCGGTGAAAGCTTGCTTGTACTGGAGACGGATAGTTCTTGAACGGAGACTAACATGGCAAAGATGCATTCACGTGCAAGAGGAAATGCTGGCAGCAAAAAACCGCTGAAAGCAAGCACACCAACCTGGATGCGCTATAAACCAAAAGAAATCGAACTGCTGGTGGGAAAACTCGCAAAAGAAGGAAAATCATCAAGCGAAATTGGAATCATTCTAAGAGACAGCTACGGCGTACCAAGCGTAAAACTTCTTACGGGCAAAAGACTGCAGGAAGTACTTGCAGAAAAAAAGCTCGTGCCAAAACTTCCGGAAGATTTGCTGTCATTGATGAAAAGTTCTGTTAAAATACGCAAACACATGGAAGCGAACAAGCACGACATGACTGCATTGCGCGGACTGCAGCTGGCAGAGAGCAAAATCAAACGGCTTTCAAAATATTACAAAGAAGTTGGCAAACTCACGCCAGAATGGAAATACGACCCAAGCGCAGTCAAGATTTACACGGAGTAAGTCGAAAACTATATAAATGACGACTCCGCGGTAGTATCACTATGGGGGAACGTTATCTTTTCATTTTAATTCTTATATTCCTTGTAGCCTGCGGGCCGGCAGCACTAAAAGCAGTGCCAACGTCCCAATATCAGCCTCCGGTTGAAGCAGAGCAAAAAGAAACGTTATCTGATACTTGCGAAACAATAACGTGCCCAAGCGGGCAGACATGCAGCGAAGGCAAATGCACCTGTCCAACAGGCCAGAAATCGTGCGAAAAAGAGTGCGTTAATGAGGAATCCTGCTGCACGGACAAAGACTGCGAAGCAGGATTCTGTGATGAAGGCACATGCAAAGTACCTGAGAAATGCGGATATGGAGAAAGTTTCAAAAACGGAGAATGCGAATGTGCAAAAGACAGGGTTTACTGCAAAGAGCAGGACAAGTGCCTTGAAAGAGGAGATTGCTGCATACACGGCCAATGCAAAGCCTTTGAAAGATGCGTAGAAACAGACTGGAAGACAAGCCTATGCGCACAAGTAGACCGCAAAAAAGTATGCAAGATAATCGCGGACAGGGGAAAAGCAGAACTCTTTGAAATATTTGGCAATGAATTCAGAGCATACGCGCTCAAGTTCCTTGAAGATGGTTCGGTCGAGTTTAACATAAGCAATCAAAGCACAATCATATCCGAAAATCAGACAATAAAGTACAGCAATGTAACACTATTCCAAGAAGGAATAGAAACAACCGGCGGATTCTGCAAGGAAGACGAAGACTAATACCTGTGCAGGCGCCTTCTTAGCTTAGAAATTTCCTTTTTCTCTTTTAGGACAAAGAAGAACAGGAATGAAAATTACAGAAATTCTGATGAAGAAAAAATTATAGCCCTGGGCGGATTCGAACCGCCGTCACAGGAGTCAGAGTCCCGTATACTTGACCGCTATACGACAGGGCTGTGATGTCAGAAAACGCCAAACACTGCTATTTAAACTTTGCCAGCAAATTTAAATATATAGCTTCCATGATACATAACATGGGGGTGGAAAAGGTTGGCATAGTATTGAAATTTCTTTTTCTCATACTTATAGCAGCTTATCCAGCAGCTGGCGCAGTCTCGTACTCTTTTCAAGTTGCAGAAAATGGAGAAACAAGCGTGGAAATAAAACTCACTGAGCCAGCACACATCAAATTACCAAAAGATGTAACCCAACCAGAAATCGAAGGCGGCAGTACGAAAGTTTTGGATAACGGCTTAACATACATAGACACAACCGATACGGCCGCCATTACCTATATGTCCTCATATTATACAAAAAAAGAGCAAGGCGTCTGGCATTTCGAAGCCACAATACCAAAAGCAAATGACATAACGCTCACCCTGCCACAAGCAGTGCATGTTGTCCAGTCACAACCACGCGCAACATTCACCAAAATCGACAGATGGCACCTCTCCTGGCAAAATATCACAGACAGCATCACAGTTTCGTACGTAAGCGTCAACCAAGCCAGCACTTTGCCTGCCATAGCCCTGCCAAAAACTTCAAATATGGCGCTCGTTTACATACTTTTAGCGCTCATAATTCTGGCAGTGGCACGTTACGTATACAAGCGGCGCTCAGAACATGCGTATGACGAGCCAAACATCACTAACGGCCAGCTAAACATACTCCGCGCAGCCAACCCAAACGAAGCGCTTGTGCTCAAGATCATGCTCAAATACACTGGGCGCATCAAACGAAACCAGTTAGAAAAAGAATCCAAGCTATCAAAATCAAGCCTGGCAAGCGTGCTCAATATTCTGGAGCGCAAAAATATCATTAACATCGACAGAACCTTCCATGTCCATTATATAACACTCACGCCCTGGTTTACGGATTTGAAGTAACTTTGTTCACACTTGTTCATGCTTGTTCTGTTCCTCATTTAAATATCAAAGAGACTTAGAAAGAATACAACACGGAGGTGTTACGCATGAAAAACAAAATTTTAGTGTTCCTAGTGCTAGCAAGTTTGCTCTGTATGCCAATGGCACTTGCACAAGACACAGGAACAGAAACACCAGCACCTGATACGGGTTCTGGAACAACCACGACAGATAGTGGAACAGGTACGTCCAGCGAAACTGGCACGACTGCAGAAACTACAACTGAAACAGTTCCAACAGAGACTGCGCCGGTAGAAACCACAGAAGCAGCTCCAGGAGAAACAGCACCTGCAGAAACTACTGAAACAGCTCCAACAGAAGGTGAAACTACTCCGGTAGAAACTGCTGAGACAAACGGCAATGTAGAAGAAGCACTGCAAGAAGAAGTCAGCGCACAAGAGACAGAAGCAGTACAGCAAGAGCTTATACAAGAAGCGCAAATAGTCAGTCCAAACTTGCCGGGCGGATTCAGCCGATTCCTCGCAGGCATTGGAGACGCATTCACATTTGGTGAAGGCGCCAAAGCAGAACGTGCACTTGCGCGAGTCAAAGAAAACAAGTTGAGAATTCTGCTCAAGATGAACGAAAAGCAGACAGGACTTGCACGTTCAAAGAAATGGGCAGCTGAAATGCAAAAACTGCAAGCATACATAGATCAGGATATGCAGAAAGCTGAAAGTGCAATCGAAAGCGTCGAAGGCAGCAATGAAGGAGATCTTCAGGAATTAGGAGAACTCAATGAAGAGCTCAACGAACAAGCAGCCTTGGATGAACTTGTCAGCGAAGAAGCACAGGAAACCATTCAGGCAAGCCCAGACCTCAGCTCTGAAGAGATCCAGCAATTGAATGAAGTTGGAGAAAATCTGGAAGAAACGACTTCAGAAGTAAAAGGCAAAGCCAAGAAAGAAGAGCTTGAGACAGCCGGAAAGCTCGTTGCAAAAGGAAAATCCGTCAAGGAGCTTAAGGATATAAAGGACAAAACTGTCAAAAAGAAAGAGCTCAGAACAAAGGCCAAGGAAGAAGTAAAGCAAAAGGCCCAGGAAAAAGCCAAAGACAAGCCAGAAACAAAGGCGTCAATGGAAACCAGCAACAAGGGCAGCTCTAAAGGCGGTTCCAGCAAAGGCTCAGGAAAAGGCAAGAACAAGTAAGCTTTTTCGCTTTTTATTTTTTTTATTTAAATTTTGACTGCATCTTTGTGTACTTTAAAATATTCTCAGAACGAAGCAATAAAGAAACGGCAAGATAAGGCTCAACTTTACTCAAATGTTCCTGAAAACGGCGCTCCCCCCGTTCGGTGAGTCTCAATGATTTGTTGTCATAAGAAATCAGCTTCTTTGATTCAAGGTCTTCAAGATTCTTGTACATCGCGCGCTCGCCCTTGCTCACCATACCGGCAGCGCGGGCAAGTTCGATGAAAGACTTCTTGGACATCTGCACAACCAGCGGTTTGCCAGCAAAACGCCTATCACACTCTTCATAACACCGACCCAGCGCAAACAGGACAAACGCCTGCGGCTTTGACAACCCCATACGAGAAATTGTGCTTTTTCAGCTTATAAATGTTGCTGCCAGCCATATGCTTAGCCCACCGACAATTGCACCGAAAATCAAGCCAGCAAGAGCGTCACTAATGTCATGCCGCTTCATCAGAACTCTTGACGTTGCCACTGCAACAGCAGCCAAGGCAAACAGCGGTGTGAGCCAGACGCTCTCAAAGAATGCGCTAAGAATTGTAGCAAGCACAGCAGCACGCATTGCGTGCAAGCTTGGGAAACTTGAAGCGTCAATTTTTTCAATCCAATTGTGATATGACTGTTTATCAGGGCGCCGTTTGAAATAAGCAATCCTTAGCAACACGGTTACTACGTAAGCCAAGATCAAGCCGATGACCAATTGCACTGCCAACATATTCTGCTGCAGCAGAACAGAGATAACAATAATTATGACAAAGAACGGCACGCCGCTCAATCCCTTGATGTCTTGCAATAATTCTTCTTTGTACATGGATAGCCCCGACCGGATTCGAACCGGTGTCAACGGGTCCAAAGCCCGCTATACTTGACCGCTGTACGACGGGGCTGTATAGATTACAGAAAGCCCCGAACGGGACTTATAAAGATTTCTGCTGCTTCAAAGCCTCTTCTTCAAGAAAATGCAGTGCACCAGGCACAATCAATGCGTGAGGCGCAGGGCCGAAATCAGCGTCAGAAATCTCTGTAACAGTGCCTGCAAGAATCTTCTGGTTTTTTGAACCAAGCCTGGCAACACCAATGCACCAATCTTTGGGCAGAAATACCTTTTCATTGCGTTTGCGCTCAATCTTTCTCAGAAGTTCAATGGCTTCATTGACAGACATGAAGCGGTTGTTCTCTGGGTCAAGATCAAGCAGAATAAGCGTATGGGCGCCGATTGACTTATTCTCCTTAATTACATTGTAGAAAGTCTCAGGCTCATAATTCTCTCTTGGAAAAGGAATGCTTGTAGTTTTGCC
>Ga0247727_10009420_pt1 | contig 17715 bp, 14 predicted proteins | sample WisWelCaveWW1625_FD_202498 | JGI IMG/M metagenome (GOLD analysis project Ga0247727, IMG submission 202498) | Biofilm microbial communities from Wishing Well Cave, Virginia, United States - WW16-25 | ecosystem: Environmental > Aquatic > Deep subsurface > Groundwater > Cave microbial mat | place...
GAACGGTGACGTTTTCGAGCAGGTCGCGCCAATGCACCGTGCCGCCGACTTCGGTCAGGATGGCGAAGGTGTACGGGTCCCACTCGGCGATCTTCTGACCTTCTTCGACCCGGCCGCCGTCCTGAATCAGCAGGGTGGCGCCGTAAGCGATCGGGTAACGCTCGACTTCGCGCCCGCGGTCGTCAACGATCAGCACCGAGCCATTGCGGTTCATCGCGATGATCTTGCCGTCGCGGCTGATGACCGTGTTCAAACTGTCGTATCTGATGCGGCCGCCGGTGCGGGCTTCGTGCGACGACTGCTCGGAAATCTTGGAAGCCGTGCCGCCGATGTGGAACGTGCGCATCGTAAGCTGGGTGCCGGGTTCGCCGATTGATTGAGCGCCGATGACGCCGACCGCTTCGCCGATGTCAACCAGAGTGCCGACCGCCAGGTTGCGGCCATAGCATTTGATGCAGACGCCGCGCCGCGATTCGCAGGTGAGCACCGAGCGGATGCGGACGCGCTCGATCCCGGCGTTCTGAATCTCCGTGGCCAGGTCTTCGGTGATCTCCTCGTTGACTCGGGCCAGAATTTCGCCGGTGATCGGATCCATCACATCTTCGAGCGCCACGCGCCCGATGATGCGTTCGCGCAATCCTTCGATGATGTCGCCGGCTTCGGTGATCGGCTCGGCCCAGATGCCTTTGACCGTGCCGCAATCCGGCTCGGAGATGATCACGTCTTGCGCCACGTCAACCAGCCGGCGCGTCAGGTAACCCGAATCGGCGGTCTTGAGCGCCGTGTCGGCCAAACCTTTGCGCGCGCCGTGGGTCGAGATGAAGTATTGCAGCACGTTCAAGCCTTCGCGGAAGTTGGCGCGGATGGGGGTCTCGATGATTTCGCCTGACGGTTTGGCCATCAGTCCGCGCATGCCCGCGAGCTGGCGAATCTGTTGCTGGTTACCGCGCGCGCCCGAATCGGCCATGATCAGGATCGGATTCAGCTCGTGCGATTCCTTCTCGCGCTTCTGCATCTCCTTGAACATCTCGTCGGCGACTTTTTCGGTCACTTCCGACCAGATGGCGACGACCTTGTTGTAACGCTCGCCGTTGGTGATCACGCCGTCCTTGTATTGTTGCTCGACCTTGATCACTTCGGAATCGGCGTCGGCCACGAGTTTCGGTTTGCTCGGCGGCGTGACCATATCGTCAATCCCGATTGAAATACCGGCTTTGGTCGCGTAAAGGAAGCCGAGGTCTTTCAGCTTGTCGAGCATCTCGACCGTCGTCTGGTGACCCAGGCGCAGGAAGCAGTAATTGACCAGGCTCTGCAACCCTTTCTTCTTGAACGCGCCGTTGAGGTAGGGCATCTCGGCGGGCAGAAAGTCGTTGAGGATCACGCGGCCAACCGTCGTGTCAATCGTCCGATTGACCTCGTGGACGGCGGCTTTGATGATGTCCTGGCTGTCGCGTTCGGTGTCGAGATCAATCAGCCTGCCGCGATAGCGCAACCGAATCTTGGTTTGCGTGGTGACCTCTTTGGCGTCGAGCGCGATCAGCACTTCTTCGGGTGTGGCAAACGCGCGGCCTTCGCCCTTCGCGCCCTCCATCGCGCGGGTCATGTAGTAACAACCGAGCACGATGTCCTGCGTCGGCACCGCGATCGGCTGACCCGAAGCGGGCGAGAGGATGTTGTTCGACGAGAGCATCAGGACCTGGGCTTCGATCTGCGCTTCGGGCGAGAGCGGGATGTGGACGGCCATCTGGTCGCCGTCGAAGTCGGCGTTGAACGCCGTGCAGACCAGCGGGTGAATCTTGATCGCCTTGCCTTCGACCAGCACCGGCTCGAAGGCCTGGATGCCCAGCCGGTGCAGCGTCGGAGCGCGGTTGAGCAGAACCGGGTGATCCTGGATCACTTTTTCGAGGATGTCCCAAACGACCTCGTCGCCGCGCTCGACCATCTCCTTGGCCTGTTTGATCGTCGCCGCGTGACCTTCGGCTTCGAGCCGGTTGTAGATGAACGGCTTAAACAATTCGAGCGCCATCTTCTTCGGCAGTCCGCACTGATGCAGTTGGAGGTCGGGGCCGACGACGATCACCGAACGGCCCGAATAGTCCACCCGCTTGCCGAGCAGGTTCTGGCGGAAGCGCCCCTGCTTGCCTTTGAGCGTGTCCGAGAGCGATTTGAGCGGGCGGTTGTTCACCCCGCGCAGCACGCGGCCGCGACGGCCATTGTCGAAGAGCGCGTCAACCGCCTCCTGCAGCATTCGCTTTTCGTTGCGGACGATGACTTCGGGCGCTTTCAGCTCGATCAGCTTCGACAGACGATTGTTGCGGTTGATGACGCGGCGATAGAGGTCGTTCAAATCCGAAGTGGCGAAGCGTCCGCCGTCGAGCGGGACCAGCGGACGAAGCTCGGGCGGGATGACCGGGAGCACGTCGAGGATCATCCACTCCGGTTTGTTGCCCGATTTGCGGAACGAATCAACGACTTTCAGCCGCTTCGAGAATTTGAGCTTCTTCTGCTGGCTGTTTTCGGTCTTCATCTTGTAGCGCAGCTCTTCGGCCAGTTCTCCGATGTCAACCTTCTGGAGCAAAGTCTTGATCGCCTCCGCGCCCATCCGGCAGACCTCGTCGTTGAACTTGCCGGGGAACTCCGTTTTGAGGTGACGATAACGCTCGTCTGTCACCATCTCGCGCTCTTTGAGCGGAAGACCCAGGGATTCGATCTCGTCCTTGTCGGCGATGACGATGTAGTTCTCGAAGTAGAGGACTTTCTCCAGCTCGCGCAACGGGATGTCGAGCAGATGGCCGATGCGCGAGGGCAATCCCTTGAAGAACCAGACGTGCGAGCACGGGCTGGCCAGCTCGATGTGGCCGAGCCGTTCGCGCCGCACTTTGGCCTGCGTCACCTCGACCTGGCACTTGTCGCAGATCACGCCGCGATGCTTCATGCGTTTGTACTTGCCGCAGAGGCACTCCCAGTCGGTGACCGGGCCGAAGATGCGCGCGCAGAACAGTCCGTCCTTTTCGGGCTTGAAGGTGCGGTAATTGATCGTTTCGGGCTTCGTGACGTGCCCGTGCGACCACGAACGAATCTTTTCGGGCGACGCCAGGCTGATGCGAATCGCCTCGAAATCCGGCGTCAGTATTTTCTCGCCTGAATATTTCATCACTTTCCTCCCTGATTGCGACTTGCGGTCGCAGGCGAACAATTACAATTGTAGATTCAACCCTATAAAAATTTCGACATCATGCTCCCAAGGGTCTGTCTCCGGTTTCGGATGCAGTTGCTAGCATCGGAATGGTATGCGCCGCAGGCTCGAACGCTTGAGCCGTCTGTCCCAAGACGGCTTGGCGAACCCAGGGATGCGCGTCCTCCGAGCTAAACAGGTCTCTCAAATCCGGTGGCAAAGGCGCATTCAATTTTTCCAGATTGTCAATAAGTGTTCTGATAATGATCGGATCATCGTATTTCCCACAGCGAAGTAGTTCGACTATGTGATCAGCAGCTTCCACAACTCCGGCGCGCGTAAGCTGGTTGGCGGCGAAAACCGGATCGCCGCCTTTTTGATCAACGGCGTCAAGCAGGTGCTGAATGCCTGATCTCGATCCGAATTTGAGCAGAACCGCAGCGGCATTCACTCTCTCTTCCGGTTCAGTTGAAGTCGCCAGAAACTTCTCGATTTCGGAGGTAACGGCCCAGATCAAATTCGAGAGGCGTTCAGCCACAAATAGCCCAACATCGGGATGTTGGATTCGAGGCACGGCCGCCCGTGCGATGAGACTGGCCAGTGAGACGCATTCATCAAGGGCCGAGATGAGGGTCTCCGGATCATTCGATTTCAGATCGGAGAGGAGATTGTCGAGATTGATCTTGGTTTCCATCTGCGGCCTCAAAATCTCTTGACGACTTGAATCTCGCCAGTTATCACCGAATTAGCAGGAATAACGAAGATGCTGCGTTCCTCGCGCCCCGCATAGATCATTACACCACTGTTGAAAGCGTCTTCAGCGTCAAACCGAATGGCGAACTGTTGTTTGTCGTCCGACACACCGATCATTACCAACTGACCTGAAGAAGCGTCCGGCCCCAGTTCCGTAATGAAGATGTCGCCATCATTTCTGGCGAATTGTGTATGTTGACCAACGCCGAACGTTATAACCCTGATGATTACTCCCTCTCCAACAATCAGACTTTCCGGGTCCAGACCAGTAATTCCATTCAAGCCTTCAGCGTTGGTGAAATGAGTGAGGATTCGGCGTTCGCTCATTGTTTTGCCCTATTCCAATGATTGACCTTCACACTGCCTCACTCATCACTTCCACGCCTGCTTACTCTTGCGCCTCACGTCGCCTCAGTTCAACGTCCAGACACAATGATTGCAGCTCGCGCACCAGCACGTTGAACGATTCGGGCAGCCCCGGCTCGAAGTCGGTTTCGCCTTTGACGATGGCTTCGTAAATCTTCGAGCGTCCGGCCACGTCGTCCGATTTCGCCGTCAGCAGCTCCTGCAGGATGTGGGCCGCGCCGTAAGCTTCGAGCGCCCAGACCTCCATCTCGCCGAAGCGCTGGCCGCCGAATTGCGCCTTGCCGCCGAGCGGCTGCTGGGTGATCAGGCTGTAAGGGCCGATCGAGCGCGCGTGAATCTTGTCGTCCACCAGGTGTGAGAGCTTGAGCATGTAGATGTAACCGACCGTCACCTTCTGCTCGAACGCATCGCCGGTCACGCCGTCGTAAAGGACGGTCTTGCCCGATTCGTTGATCGTCTGCGGCGAGCCGTCGGCTCTCAGCTTGTCGTCAGCCTGGCGCAGGAATTTCTTGATCTCGGTTTCGGGCGCTCCGTCGAAGACCGGCGTCGCGAAACGCAGGCCGAGCACGTGAGCGGCCCAGCCCAGGTGCGTCTCCAGAATCTGGCCGACGTTCATCCGCGAGGGCACGCCCAGTGGGTTGAGCACGATCTCGACCGAAGTTCCGTCGGGCAGATACGGCATATCTTCTTCGGGCAAGATGCGCGCGATCACGCCTTTGTTTCCGTGGCGCCCGGCCATCTTGTCGCCGACCGAGAGCTTGCGCTTCATGGCGACGAAGACTTTGACCATCTTGATTACGCCGGGCGAGAGCTCATCGCCTTTCTTGATCTTGTCTATCTTCTCCTGATAGAGGTGTTCGAGAATGGCGATCTGGCGCTCGGTGCGTTGTTCGAGGTCTTTGATCTCGGTGGCCACGTCGCGCGCGCCGGTGACCTCGACTTTTTTGAGCGCGCCGATGTCCATGCCTTCCAGCATCTCGCGCGTCAGCTTCGCGCCTTTGACGGCGACGGTCCGGGCGCGGAAGATCAGGTCGGCTTCGAGCCGGCGGCCTTCGAGCAGATCGTAGATGCGCTTGTTGCGTTCTTCTTCGAGGATGCGGATTTCGTCGCTCATGTTCTTCCGCATCTTCGCTTCCTCGGCTTCTTCGATGGCCAGGCTGCGCACGTCTTTGTCCTGACCCTTTCGGGTGAAGACCTTGACGTCCACGACAGTGCCTTCGATGCCCGGCGGACAGGTCAAACTGGCGTCGCGCACATCGCCGGCTTTTTCGCCGAAGATGGCGCGCAGCAGCTTCTCTTCGGCGGTCAGTTGCGTCTCGCCCTTCGGCGTAACTTTGCCGACCAGGATCGAGGCGGGTTTGACGTAAGCGCCGATGCGGATGATGCCGCTGTCGTCCAGGTCGCGCAGCGCCGCCTCGCCGACGTTCGGGATGTCGCGCGTGATCTCTTCGGGGCCGAGCTTGGTGTCGCGGGCTTCGATCTCCAGCTCCTCGATGTGGATCGAAGTGTAGTAATCGCCCTTGACCATCTTCTCCGAGATCAGGATCGCGTCCTCGAAGTTATAACCGCGCCAGGGCATGAACGCCACCAGCACGTTGCGGCCCAGCGCCAACTCGCCGCCGTCGGTGCACGGCCCGTCAGCGATGACGTCGCCTTTCTTGACGCGCTGACCGGTGTGGACGATCGGCTTCTGATTGATGCACGTGTTCTGGTTCGAGCGTTTGAATTTGATCAGCGGGTAGATGTCCGCCGTCACTTCGCGCGAGAGCGTGCCGTCCACATTGTGGTCAACGCGGATGATGACGCGCTCGGAATCAACCACGTCCACGATGCCATCGCGTTTGGCCACGACCACCGCGCCGGAATCCTGCGCCGTGACGGTCTCCATCCCCGTGCCGATCAGCGGAGCTTCGGCGCGCAGCAGCGGCACCGCCTGGCGTTGCATGTTCGATCCCATCAACGCGCGGTTTGCGTCGTCGTTTTCGAGGAAGGGAATCAAGCTGGCGGCGACTGAAACCAACTGCTTCGGCGAGACATCCATAAACTCGACTTCGTCGCGCATCGCCAGAATGAATTCGCCCGCCTTGCGCGCATTGACGCGTTCGCCGACCAGGTTCCCGTCCTTGTCCAGTTCGATATTTGCCTGACCGATGACGTATTTATCTTCCTCCCAGGCCGAAAGGTAGAACGGATACGGTTCGTAGCTCGCCGCTTTCTGGCCTTCGCGCAATCTCCGGTTGGTCTTTGCCGCAACTTCCTCGGGCAGGTGATCATTGGGTTTGAAGTCGGTGTCGCCGGGATTGGAAATCTTCACGTAATCAATCACGCGGCCGTTTTCGACTTTACGATACGGAGATTCGATGAAGCCGAATTCGTTGATCCGCGCGAAGCAGGAGAGCGACGAGATCAAGCCGATGTTCGGGCCTTCCGGCGTTTCAATCGGGCAGATGCGGCCGTAGTGCGTCGGATGCACGTCGCGGACTTCAAACCCCGCGCGCTCACGCGAGAGACCGCCGGGGCCAAGCGCCGACAGACGGCGTTTGTGCGTGATCTCCGAAAGCGGATTGGTCTGATCCATAAACTGCGAGAGCTGGCTGGAGCCGAAGAATTCGCGCACCGCCGCCGTCACCGGCTTCGCGTTGATCAGGTCGCGCGGCATGGCCGTCTGCATCTCCTGATGGATGGACATCTTCTCCTTGATCGCGCGCTCCATTCGCACCAGGCCCAGCCGGAATTGATTTTCGAGCAACTCGCCCACGGCGCGGACGCGGCGATTGCCGAGATGGTCAATGTCGTCGTCGCTGTAATAGATTGAGCGGCCGTCTTTGGTCACGACAGCTTCGCCCCGGCCGCTGAGCTTCTTCAGCTTCAGCACGAAATCAATCACATCGAAGAAGTCCTGCGGTGAGAGCAGCGGATCGTCCAGACGATCCCGTTCCGGCCGGCCCATCTTGATGTTGAACTTCAGGCGGCCGACGCGCGAGAAATCGAATTTGCGCGCGTCGAAGAACATCCCGTGGAAGAGCGATTGCGAGGTGTCGAGGGTCGGAGGATCGCCCGGACGCATCTTGCGGTAGATCTCGATCAACGCTTCCTGGGACGATTTGATCGCGTCCTTCTTCACCGTCATGCTCATCACGGGACCCGCGTCGTCTTTGTCGGGGAAGAAGACTTCGAACGACCGGATGCCGGCGTCAACGATCTTCCCAATGGTTTCGGGCGTCAGCTCGGTGTTGCTTTCGGCAATGACTTCGCCGTCGGCGATGTTGACCAGATCGGTGAGCGTGAACGCGCCCGCCAGGTCTTCGATCTTCACGGTGATCTCGGTGATGCGGGCGCTCGTAATCGCTTCATAAGACGACTGCCCGATCTTCTTGCCGCTTTTGACGATCACTTCGCCTTTCCGGTCAGTGATGTCGGACGAAGCGCGCGTGCCGACGATGCTCTGGCTGACCTGCCAGTGGAGCTGGCCTTCGGCGACCCGAATCCTGTCAACCGTGTAAAACGTTCGCAGGATTTCTTCGTCGCTCTTCAATCCGAGCGCGCGCAGAAAGATCGTCGCCAGGAATTTGCGCTTGCGATCAATCCGCACGTAAAGCAGGTTCTTCGCGTCGTACTCGAACTCGACCCACGAGCCGCGATAGGGAATCATCTTCGCCAGGAAGTAGGTGTTGTTCTGCGCTTTCTCGAAGAAGACGCCGGGGCTGCGGTGAAGCTGCGAGACGATCACGCGCTCGGTGCCGTTGATGATGAACGTGCCGTTCTCGGTCATCAGCGGCAGGTCGCCGAAATAGACCTCTTCCTCCTTGATGTCGCGGATTGATTTCTGAGCGGTCTCTTCGTCCTTGTCCCAGACGGTCAGGCGAATCTTGACGTGGAGCGGAACCGAGTAGGTCATCCCGCGCTCCTGGCATTCCTGCACGTCGTATTTGTGTTTCAATCCGACTGGCTCGCCGCAATTGTCGCAGGTGTTGACGACGTTTTTGTTGTAAGTGCCACACTGTTTGCAGACCACGTCGTCGGACGAAAGCGGATTGACTTTGATCACCTGGCCGCAGTTGCGGCAGTTCGAGCGCAGGTGATGCAGCCCCAGCAACTGGCCGCATTTGCACTGCCAGTTGCCCAGTCGAAACTCTACGAATTCGAGCGACGACGTGTCGCGGAAATCCGTGATCGGGAAGGTTGAACGGAAGACCGCCTGCAAGCCGGTCAGATCGCGTTCCGGCGGAAGCAGGTCCATCTGCAGGAAGCGGTCGTAACTCTCGCGCTGCACTTCGATCAGGTTCGGGATGCGAACCGAGGTGCGAATCTTCGAGAAATCATAACGGGGTTTATCATCACTCCCGTTGACTTTAACTGGTTTCATCTCGATGGCCATTGGAGATCACTTCCTTGTTTTGTTTCGAGCATGACAAAGCGGCGGCAGGGGACACGCCTCCCCTGCCGCGCGCTTCGCGTCTTGTTCTGGATAAAATGTACGAAGTTTGCCGATGTCTCGATACCCTGCAAGTATAGTTAAAGCTCCCAATCGTTACAAACTGCGAGGCAGATTGGGCCGGACCCTTGAAGTACAAGGTTGGGAGTCAGGGCCGAATTCCGGCTCAAGCGGAAGTAAGTTCGACACTCCGGAGACGGAGGCAAATTGCCCGCGCCCGCGCCCCAGATTCAACGACATTGAAAAAGAGCCTGACACAAACGCCGGCGGCAAACCGCAAAAGGCAAGCAGCCATCCGCAACCGCGGCGGATCACTGCTTGCCGTTGTGATCCGCTTGTGATCAGCCTACTTCAACTCGACCGTAGCGCCGGCGTCAGTGAGCTGCTTCTTCATCTTCTCGGCGTCTTCCTTCGACACGCCTTCCTTGACCGGCTTCGGAGCGCCGTCAACCAGGTCCTTCGCTTCCTTCAGACCCAAACCGGTCAACTCGCGAACGACCTTGATGACGTTGATTTTGTTGGTCCCGACTGAAACCAGGACCACATCGAACGTATCCTTCTCTTCAACCGCCGGAGCCGCGCCAGCGCCGCCGGCAACAACGACCGGAGCGGCAGCGGCAGCAGCCGAAACGCCGAATTCATTTTCGAGAGCCTTGACCAATTCAGAGGCCTCGAGCAGAGTGAGATTGCCAATTGTTTTGACAAGGGTTTGAACGTCAGCCATGACTTTTACAATTCCTCCTACGATGTCAGCCTGTCTTTAGAATATTCCAGGCAGATATAAATTCTATTGACTCTCACGCCGCCGGCAATGCGCCGCAGCGGCGTTTCCAAAGACCACCGCCGGGCATCACTCCGATGAAGGTCACTGGTGCGAGTGGCTGCGTACTGACATTAGCAACACAGCCGCAAAAAATCTCAAAATCTCAGATTTCAAATTTGAAATCTGAGATTTTGAATTTGAAATCTGAGATTTTGAATTTGAAATCTGAGATTTTGAATTTGAAATCTGAGATTTTGAATTTGAAATCTGAGATTTTGAATTTGAAATCTGAGATTTTGAATTTGAAATCTCGGATTTCAAATTTGAAACTACTTCAGCCCTGCTCGCCCTTTTTGTCTGCGATCTGTTTAATCACAACCGCCAGATTGCGAGCCACGCCATTGATTGCAACCGCCGTGCGCTGCGCCGGCGAGTTGAGCACGAACATCAGCTTGCTGATCAACTCCTCCCTCGACGGCAACGCGGCGAGCGCGTCAATGTCCTTGATGGTTATCACGCGGCCTTCGACCACGCCGGCCTTGAATGTGAGCTGCGCGTTGTCTTTGGCAAACTTGCTCAGGACTTTCGCCAGCCCGACCGGGTCTGTCTCGCTGTAGGCAATCGCCGTCATTCCGATGAAATGATCCTTCAACGGTTCGAGCGGCGTGCCTTCGACTGCGATTTTGCCCAGCGTGTTTTTGACGACGCGGTAGTTTAATCGCGCTTGCTCGAGCGCGCGGCGCAGTTCCCAGTCTTTTTCGACAGTCAATCCCTGGAAGCTGACGACCAGCGCGTTGCCGGTGTTGATGAATTCCTCTTTCAGCAGGGCAATATCCTGTTCTTTTTGCTCTCTCGTTTTCATAGCTAATCCTCAAGACCAATCTGACAAGTTAATCCCGGTTGAAGCTGCGGGGAGAAGGGGGCGCTCAGGCGCCGACCGATGCGGGATCAACCAGGATGCCCGGTCCCATCGTCGTTGCGACGTTCACCTTCTTGACGTACCTGCCCTTCGCCGTAGTCGGCTTGGCTTTGATCACCGCCTCGATCAGAGCCTTCGCGTTCTCGGTGATCTTGTCTTCAGAGAACGAGCGTTTGCCGACCGGGACATGGATCACGCCGGTCTTGTCCACGCGATATTCAATCTTACCCGCTTTGGTCTCCTTGACGGCGTTTGCGACATCCTGCGTCACGGTTCCCGTCTTCGGGTTGGGCATCAGGCCGCGCGGGCCCAGGATCTTGCCGAGCGTACCGACCGAGCGCATCACGTCCGGCGTCGCAATCAGCGCGTCGAACTCGAGATAACCGCCTTTGATCTTTTCGACCAGATCGTCGCCGCCGACTTCGTCAGCGCCTGCCTCCTGAGCTTCACGCTGTTTTTCAGGCGTGCCGGCGATGACCGCGACGCGTTTGGATTTGCCCAGTCCGTGCGGCAGCACGATGGTTCCGCGCACCAACTGATCGGCTTTCCGAGGATCAACGCCGAGCACCATCGTCACTTCGACCGTTTCGTCGAATTTGGCGAAAGCGACCTTCTTCGCCAGCGCGATGGCGTCGGCCAAAGGGTAGAGCTTGCTCGACTCAACTTGAGCGAACGCAGCCTTAAATTTTTTTCCTGCCATTGATTGCTTCCTTTCAGGTGCTGACGTGACAAGACCGGAATCGCCAACCGAAGAATTGGATGCCAACGGGTTTGCCACTCCCTCTTAAGAAATTGCGGATTGTGAATTGAAGATCGCGGTCGGGCGTGGGGAACCGCAGCCGCAATCACAAACCTGCAACTACTCGATTTCAAGCCCCAGGCTCTTGGCCGTGCCTTCGATGGTGCGAATAGCGGATTCGAGATTGGTCGTGTTCAGATCGGGCATCTTCGTCTTCGCGATCTCCTCAATCTGATCACGAGTGATCGTACCGACTTTTTCACTTTTCGGCTTGCCCGAACCCTTTTCGATCTTCGCCGCTTTCTTCAAAAGATCGGCCGCTGGCGGGGTCTTGGTGATGAACGTAAAAGAGCGATCAGCATAGACCGTGATGACAACCGGGATTTTGATATCGCCCAGGTTCGCGGTCTTCGCATTGAACTGTTTGCAGAACTCCATGATGTTCACGCCCTGTGGCCCGAGCGCCGTGCCGATTGGCGGCGCGGGATTGGCCTTGCCGGCGGGAACCTGGAGCTTGATTTGACTAACGACTTTCTTCGCCATAACTGTGATGCCAGATGTGATGAATAGATGTGATGAATAATGGCTGAGCGATTGTTGATCCGGCTCAGCAAGATTGATTCTCTACCCTTCCTCTGCGAATGAGACCTTCTCGACTTCCAGAAATCCCAATTCGACCGGGGTCGCGCGTCCAAAGATTGTGACGCTGACCTTCAACATATTCTTGTCGGTATTGACCTCTTCGACAATGCCCATAAAGCTGGTGAACGGGCCGTGATTGATCCGCACGGTTTCGCCGCGTTCGAAGGTGAATTTCGGCTTCGGTTTTTCAGCCGCAACCGCCACGTGATGGACGATCTGATCAACTTCCTCGGACGTCAGCGGCGTCGGTTTCTGTCCGCCGACGAAGCTGGTCACTTTCGGCGTGCTTTTGATCAAATGCCAGGCCTTGTCGGAAATATCGCCTTTCTCGTTGCATTCGATCTCGACCAGCACGTAGCCGGGGAAGAACATCCGCGTGCTTTCGACGCGCTTCGATCCGCGCATCTCGACCACGGTTTCCGTCGGTATCAGGACTCGTGTGATTTCGTCCTGCATAGCGAACGCCTCGATGCGCGTATTCAAACTGTCACGCACTTTGCGCTCGTAGCCCGAATAGGTGTGAATGATGAACCACTGCTTCGCCATATCGTCTCGAGTTCACGGTCGAATTCACGGTCGAATTCACGGTCGAATTGATGGCCGACAAAATTCTCAGCCGGTCTCGTCCAAACTAAACTGACAAAGGGGCTAACCGAAAATCTTCCTCACCACCCACTCGATGCCCTCTATGGCGTAGCTCAGCACAATATCTGCGCCGAACAGAAAGAGAGCGAAGAAGAAGACAACGATAATCGTGATGATCGTTGTGTTGATGACTTCAGTGCGCGTTGGCCAGGAGACCTTCTTCATTTCCTGCGCGACTTCGCGCCAGAACTGACGAATGTTTGCCAGCCAACCCATTGGCTTGGCAACCAGCGATTGACCATTGGATTCATTTGCCACCGCCGCGGCTCCTTCGCGCGTACTCGATGTTGCCATTGTGTGTACCTCAATAAGACCTGGCAGGGGTACCAGGATTCGAACCCGGACTTTCGGTTTTGGAGACCGACGTGCTGACCGTTGACACTATACCCCTGAATGCGACAGGGGGACGGGGCGACAGGGAGATAATGCGTCTTCTTCGCCCCGTCTCCCCATCTCCCCGTCTCCCCGTCACTACTTCGTCTCTTTATGTGCCGTATGCTTGCGGCAGAAACGGCAATACTTTTTGAATTCCAGCCGCTGCGTCGTTTTCTTCTTGTTTTTAGTTGTGACGTAGTTGCGATTTTTGCAATCGCCGCACTGCAGAACGATGTTATCTCGCATAACTTAAATCCATAACGAGTGGCCACTGGCCACTTTTCACTATTCAACGATCTCCGAGATGGTGCCCGCGCCGACCGTCCGCCCGCCCTCGCGGATGGCGAAGCGCAGCCCCTTCTCCATCGCAATCGGGGTGATCAGCGCGATCTCCATCGCAATATTGTCGCCCGGCATCACCATCTCCACTCCCTCCGGCAGACTCGCCACGCCCGTCACGTCCGTCGTCCGGAAGTAGAACTGCGGCCGGTAGCCGGTGAAGAACGGCGTATGCCGCCCGCCCTCCTCCTTCGTCAAGACGTAGGCCTCGGCCTTGAACTTGGTGTGCGGGGTGATCGAACCCGGCTTGGCGATCACCTGCCCGCGCTCGATCTCCTTGCGGTCCACCCCGCGCAAGAGCAAGCCCACGTTGTCGCCCGCCATGCCGCTGTCGAGCAGCTTCTTGAACATCTCCACCCCCGTCACCACCGTCGAGCGCGTCTCGCGGATGCCGACGATCTCCACCGTCTCGCCCACCTTGACGATCCCCCGCTCGATCCGGCCGGTCGCCACCGTCCCCCGCCCCGAGATCGAGAAGATGTCTTCGACCGGCATCAGGAACGGCTTGTCCACCTCCCGCGCCGGCGTCGGAATGTAGGAGTCCACCGCCGCCATCAACTCCTCGACCTGCTTCTCACCTTCCGCGTCGCCGTTGAGTCCATTCAAGGCGCTGCCCCGAACGACCGGAATCTCGTCGCCCGGAAACTCGTACTTCGAGAGCAACTCCCGCACTTCCAACTCGACCAGATCGAGCAGCTCCGGATCGTCCACCGCGTCCACTTTGTTCAGAAACACGACCATCGCCGGCACCCCCACCTGGCGGGCCAGCAGAATGTGCTCGCGGGTCTGCGGCATCGGCCCGTCGGTGGCCGCCACCACCAGGATCGCCCCGTCCATCTGCGCCGCCCCGGTGATCATGTTCTTGACGTAGTCGGCGTGCCCCGGACAATCCACGTGCGCGTAGTGCCGGTTCTTGGTCTCGTACTCGACGTGGGCGGTGGCGATGGTGATCCCGCGCGCCTTCTCTTCCGGAGCGTTGTCAATCGAATCGAAGCTGCGGAAAGCGATCTTCGGATTGTTCTTCCCGAGCACCCGCGTGATCGCCGCAGTCAAGGTCGTCTTGCCGTGATCAACGTGGCCGATCGTCCCCACGTTGACGTGCGGTTTACTGCGATCAAATTTCTCTTTTGCCATAAGAGAGCCTCAAGAAAAGATGTATCGGTTGAGAATCAAGAGTTCAGCCTGCGGTGAGAGGCTGAATGCAAAACTGAAGCCCACAACCGGATTTGAACCGGTGACCTCGTCCTTACCAAGGACGCGCTCTACCGACTGAGCTATGTGGGCTTATTGAAATCTCAGATTTGAAATCCGAGATTTGAAATCAAAATGGAGCGGGCGACGGGACTCGAACCCGCAACACCTAGCTTGGAAGGCTAGTGCGCTACCATTGCGCTACGCCCGCTCTATCTCAAATTTCAAATTTGAGATTTGAGATTTGAGATCTCAGATGGTGCAGGGGGTAGGATTCGAACCTACGTAGGACTGTCGTCCGCCGGGTTTACAGCCCGGTGCCATTAACCGCTCGACCACCCCTGCAATATCAAAAATCGAGAACCGGAGCGAGAGCCGGTGAAGGGACTTGAACCCCCGGCCTACTGATTACAAATCAGTTGCTCTACCAACTGAGCTACACCGGCTTGAACCTTGTCATACTGACGTTAGCCATTGAAAGAGCCTCGCCGTCAAAACGCGCATACTAGCAATGGCCACTAATTTTTGCAAGCATACATTTTTTCGGGCCACGGATTTTTAGGGCAGGCACACAAGCTGGGAATCGGGCTAAGCTCCGCACTCGGCCAATTCAGCCTCTTCGTCCCGCGCGCTCTGCAACTCGGCGTCAATGCCATAGATTTCCGCCAGCGTGAAATACTCTTCAAACAGCGGCTCCATCTCGGCGATTGATTGCGAGCGCAAGACCGCCGTGCGGATGTTTGCGCCGCCCGGCACGCCGCGCAGGAATTGCGCCGACAGCATCTTCATTCTGCCGACCACGCCTTTTTCGGGCATGTGCTCGCGCAGATTGTCGCGGAATTCGAGCAGCAATGAATGAAGCTCACGCGGAGTGGGTTGATACGGCGGCAAACCGTTCATTACTTCCCACGTCTGGCGGAAGATGTATGGGTTGGCGATTGCGCCGCGTCCGATGTGCACTGCATTGCAGCCGGTCTCGTCGAACCGGCGCATCGCGTCTTCGGGTTTGAGGATGTCGCCGCTGCCCGAAACGGGGATCGAAACGTTTCGCCTGATCTCGCGCACCAGATCCCAATCAGCCCAGCCTTTGTAACCCTGCACGCGCGTGCGTCCGTGCAGCGTGACCATCGAGCCGCCGCAATCTTCGATCAGCTTGGCGACCTCGACGCAGTTGATTGTCCGGTCGTCCCAGCCCGCGCGTATCTTCACCGTCATCGGAATCGTGATCGCTCGTTTGACCTCGGTCAGAATCTTTTTGAGCTGCGGCAGGTCGCGCAGCAGATTCGATCCGCCGCCGCCGTTCACCACTTTCTTCGCGGGACAGCCGCAGTTGATGTCAACGAAATCGGCTCCGGCCTCTTCGGCGATCTCGGCGGCCCAGCGCATTCGCTCTTCGTCGTAACCGAAAATCTGAATGGCAATCGGGCGCTGTTCGGGCGTGAAGCGCATCATCTCGTGCGAGCGCAGGTTGCCGCGCGTCAAACCTTCGACGCTGATGAATTCGGTGATGATCAATCCAAGGCCGCCGCATTTTTTCGCGATCCGGCGAAAAGGCGAATCGGTCACGCCCGCCATCGGCGAGAGCACCAGCGGTGGCGAAAGCTTTCGACCTTCGATTTCGAATGAGTTCGGGTAACGCATACTCATAGCTTTTTTCTGAAAGCGATTATCGAGCGGCCAAATATAGCACACGGTTGACGCATCGCGTCAAAACCGTTAGCGTGTAGCCTCGACAATGAAAATAGGCAGGATTCACAGGGCTTTCAGGATTTCGATTTGATTCTGTTTGTTTTCAAGGGAGGTAAGGTTGTCAGAAGCAGTCGGTTTGATAAGTTTTCTCGCCGAGATGATGCGGTTGAAATCGGTGCCGCGGATCGGGTGGTTGCTGCGCGGCGTGCGCGACGTCGAATCGGTCGCCGCGCACTCGTTCGGCGTTGCCGTCATTGCAATGCTGCTGGCTGATCGCGCCCGCGCTCGCGGCGTCGAAGTCAACGTTGAAAAATTGCTGCGAATGGCGTTGATGCACGATCTGACCGAAACGCGCACGGGCGATCTGCCGAGCACCATCAAGCGGTATTTCGACAAAGCGGTGATCAAGGCCGCCGACGAGCGCATCGCTGAAGAGATAGTCACGGAACTCGGGCCTCTGGGCGAGTCGTATCTGGAACTGTGGCGCGATTACGAACACCGCGCAAGCATCGAAGCGCGGCTGGTCAAGGCCGCCGACAAACTCGACCTGCTCGTGCAATCGCGCGAATACGAAAAAGGCGGAGCGCGCAACTTACAGGAGTTCTGGGACACTGCGGGTGACGATTTCGCGGAGCTGGGCCTCGACGATCTGATCTCCGATCTGATCGCAGAGTTGAAAGAGAGCAGGAGACGATGACCCTGATTCGCCGTTCGTCGCTTTCGTTCGCTCCGCTTCAGGCAGTTTGAGATATGGAGTTCGTGGATCAAATAATATCGTGGCTTCAGCACTTGCCGCCGGCCGGCGTGCTGGCGCTGATGTTTTTCATCGCCTACATCGAAAACATTTTTCCGCCTTCGCCCAGCGACGTGCTGCTGGTTTTTACGGGAACGCTGGTCGGCGCCGGCGCGGTCGGTTTCGCGCCTTCGCTGATCGTCGCGACCGCGGGCAGCACGCTCGGGTTTATGACGGCTTACGTCCTGGGGCGGTATTTTGAACAGCACGTTGTCTCAGGCCGGTTCAGCCGATATTTGCCGGCCAATGCGATTCATCAAGTCGAACGTTTGTTTCAGCGATTCGGTTACGGCGTGATCGTGGCGAACCGTTTCCTGGCGGGCACGCGCGCCATCGTCTCGTTCTTCGCCGGGATGTCGAAGATGAACCTGGCAGTGACGACTCTGTTGAGCGCAGTGAGCGCGGCGGTCTGGAACAGCATTCTGCTCTATCTGGGAGTGATCTTCGCCAACAACTGGCGCGTCGCAGCCGAATACCTGGCTTTGTACAGCAAAGTGGCGACGGTGGTGATTGGCGTCGCGCTGGTGATCTGCTTGTGGAGATTTTTTCGGAAACGCCGCGCCACTGCGAATGCGGCGGCGGCCAACGATTGAACTCTGACCATTGAAATCCATCACCCCTTCCTATGGACATCCTGAAAAAGCTGAGAGTTCGCGCGGCGACGTCGCTTCAGCACATCGTCCTGCCCGAGGGCGAAGATGACCGCACGATCATCGCCGCCTCGAAAATCGCCGAAGAGCGCATCGCCCGAATCACAGTCATCGGCGATGAAGAGAAGATTCGCAGCCGCGCCTCAACGATCGGTGTCTCATTGACCAACATTCCAATTCTCGATCATCACCGTTCACCCGATCTGGATCGTTACGCGCAGGAGCTTTACGAGCTCCGCCG
>Ga0247727_10009421_pt1 | contig 17713 bp, 16 predicted proteins | sample WisWelCaveWW1625_FD_202498 | JGI IMG/M metagenome (GOLD analysis project Ga0247727, IMG submission 202498) | Biofilm microbial communities from Wishing Well Cave, Virginia, United States - WW16-25 | ecosystem: Environmental > Aquatic > Deep subsurface > Groundwater > Cave microbial mat | place...
CGAACTTTTGAATGCGATGATTGTAAGCATCGGCGACGAGAACGCCTTCACCGTCCAGCGCGACATCGGTGGGATAATACAGCTTTCCAAACTCGTGCCCTTCGCGGCCGAACTCCTGAAGAAATTTTCCCTGCGCCTCAAAAATTTGGATACGGTGATTATAAAAGTCCGTCACCAGCACACGACCGTTGGCGTCAATATTCACAGCGCCGGGCGCATCGAACTCGCCGGCGTTCGAGCCGGTTTGCCCCCACGCAAATTGGAACTGACCGTCACGATCAAACACTTGCACGCGGTCGTTGCCGTATTCCGGCACATACACCAGGCCTGCCGAACTCACAGCGAGATGGATGGGGCGATCAAACTCGCCTTCGCCATTGCCCTGCTTTCCCCATGCGGTGAGAAATTTTCCGTCCTCGGCAAATTTTTGAATGCGATTGTTGCCGGCGTCGGCAACGTAAACATTGCCAGCAGCATCGAGAGCGACGCCGATAGGCTCGTGGAACTTTCCGGGTACGCTCCCTTCGTCGCCCCATTGCGCGATAAACTCAACACCGGCGGGATCGTGACGGCTGCATCCTGCAGCCAACATCACGAGAACAACCCAGAGAAATGCGAAGGTTGGATTTCGTCCGTTCATTTTATAATATGCTCCTGAATGGTTAAGGTGTGAGGATGCGCATGATGACCTTGCGGCGTTTCTTGCGCCAACCGGCCGGTAACGCGAACGAGCTTATCCATGCCGTTCAACTCGGCGCGCAGCTTTTCGTATTGCGCGTCATTCTTGATCACGAACGCCATTTCCGGCCCGCTCACCTGAAACATCGGAGCGCCTTGCAACTGGCCGATTTTGCCAACGGCGATGAGCTTGATTTCTCCGGGCGTAAAACCGGCGTCTTTGACCACCGGCTCCAGCCTGTCGATCATGATCGATCCTTCTTTGCGACTTTTGAGCGCCACCAGGCCTTTGTCGACGTAAACGGTGACTTTTTCCACGCCTTTGATTTCTTTCAATTTCTTTTCCAGCCCATAAGCGCAGAAGGGGCAGGCGAGGCCGTCAACGCGCATCTCGATTTGTTCAACTTGCGCCGAAGCGGTTTTTGCGCTCCACGAAAAAATCAGCAAAGCGAACAGCGCCAAGAGTCTCAGGGTTTTCATAAATCTTTCTCCTTATTTTGTTAAAATGAGTTTCAGATCCACGTTTTAATACAGCAGCAGCCGCAAGCCGAGACTCGCCGTCCACGCCGTTCCGAGCTGGAGGCCGTTCGGTTCGTCGAGGAGGGGATATTGAAACGACGCTTCGACGAGCCAGAGCCGGCCGCCGACATACTGCAAGCCGGGCGAGAGAAAAATCGACGTGCCGCCGGAATTGGCATCGGCCACGCCGTTGGCTTTGTTTCTTGCCGCGGTCGCGCCGTTGATTTCAAGAAAGCCGTTCAACTGCGGCGAAGGATATTTTTCATAAACCTTTGGCAACAGACGATAACCCAAAGCGAGGTTGTAGACCGCGCCATTGCCGTAGTTGACGCCACGATTTGAGGTGTTGAGGGCATAACCACCTTCTACATAAACACCGACGCGATGCTTAATCCAGCCGGCGACCGCAGAAAACGTGTAATCGGTCGAGCCGGTGCCCAAAGCCGGCGTCTTCTGTTCATTGCCGGTTGGGAGTTTGACATTCACGCGACCGGCCACGCGAAACGTTTCATTTTTGCGATCGCGCTTGTAGAAGGCGTACTTGGCAAAAAACTGAATATCCGCCAAACCGGAACTCGAGAAGTTTGGGCCGCGCGTATTCAGGCTGGCATTGACATAAGGAAGAATGGCGGCGACTTGAAAGTCATCCGTAAAATTATACGGCAAGGCCAACGGCTGCGCCCAAACGGTGACCGCACGCGACATCGGATCGGCAATTTCTTTTCCATCCTGCAGCAGCGTGTTCAGGCGAACCACTTTGCCGAACGTGCGCACGGCTTTTCCTGAAATACCCAGCAGGATGGGCGAGTCGGTGTTGATGGGCGGGCCTTGCGCGAGGCTATCCGAGGCTGCAAGACTTAATCCCATCGCGGCAAATAAAATGGCGATAAGTTGGTTTCTCATTTTCATGTTCCTTTTTTAAAAAACGTTGAGTCGATATCATTTTGCTGTCATTTGGAAGAAATCAATGGCGTCGAAATCAAAAAAATTTCGATAAACAAAAACGATTTCCACGCGCTGGCAGAGCAAAATGTCAAGAATTGATAATAAACGACGAAGACAGAAGATGGCAGTTGATGCCAACCGCAGGCAGGGTTAAATCAGAAAAACGGCTAACAGCTTGTAGCGTTTGTTCCTGGCGAGAGGGTGATTGAGGAGATAAAAATTTTCACTTGCACTCGCCTCAGGCGCCAGGCAGCGCGTGATCGCAACAAGTCGATCAGTCTTGGCAAAATCGAGATGGGTTGGCGCCGGCTTTTTCGGCAGCGCTTGCGCCGGAGCAGAATCGTCTTGCGCATGCACGGAATTGCCGCTGCAGCACACCAGGCGCGACGGGAAATCCGGCTGGCAGCATTGCATGCCGCCGCTGTTCTCTTCGCAGCAGGGCATTTCCATCGCGACATTCAGCACCGGAATGAAAAACTGTAGAATACTGAAAATGAGGCTCAAAGAAATTGTTTTGTAAAATTTACGCACAGCGTGTTCAGGTTTAAAAAATCAACAGATTGCAACCGACAGGTTGAGCACTTTATTTTTATTCTGCACAAATTGGTCGTTCAACTCGTGAAATACTTACATAAAAGACGGCGCTCTCGCCGTTTCTCATGAGGGCAAACACAATTCTCTGCGTGATTGCTGCAAGGCAAAATGCCACCCCAATTGCCGCGAAAGATATTCGAGCATGATGTGGCCGCGCACGCTTCCTCCCTTTATATTCACACGCGGGCTGCACACCGCGATGCCGGCGCAGCCGGTCGCGACGGCAACGATCAAACCGGAGACGCCGCTTTTTGCCGGCAAACCGGTGCGGACGAGATGCATACCGGATTCGTCATACAAACCGCTGGTCGCCATAACCGATACGATGATCGCGGCATTGCGCTCCGACAAAATCATCGAGCCATCCGTTGCTTTGCCGCTATTGGCGAGAATCATTCCCATGTGCGCTGCTTGCACAATAGTCGCTTCCAAAGAACACAAATAAAAATACGTTTCTAAAATGTCTTCCACTTCGCCGGCAATAACGCCGTTGCTTTTCATTAAATACGTCAGCGCGCGATTGCGATCTCCCGTCGCCAATTCAGATTGAAATACGCTTTGATTCGCTGTGACTTTGGAGCCGAGGAGCCGCTCGCTCCAACGCTCGAGCCAAGCCACTCGTTCTTGGCGATTTCCGGCAATGCGGCTGCACAACAAAATCGCGCCGGCGTTGATCAACGGATTCGCCGGCACCGGTCCGAAAATATCGAGCTGCGTTGCTGAAGAAAAAGGCAACCCGGAGGGCTCGGCGTTGATCCATGAAAAAACTTTCTCTTCGCCGGCTTTTTCGAGAAAACCGGCGAGCAAAATCACTTTCGCGACGCTTTGCATGGTGAAACGATGCTGCGCAAAATCACCGGCAACCAGACGTTCGCCATTGCACAACATGATGGCGGCGCTGGTGAGTTCCGGCGGCACGGCAGCAAGTTCGGGAATGTAGGAAGCCAATTCGCCGTCGGTGTTGGCGCGGGCGAGTTCGAGAGCTTCATCAAGAACGAATTGCAGGCGAGAACTGCAGGCAGCAGCAATCATACTTGTTTTTTATATTGGCGCTGTTACACAACTTTTCTATTTTTCATTCGCTTTCCACACGCGCAGAAAATTTTCGCCTAAAATTTTTCTAATGTCGTCATCGCTCCAGCCGCGCTCTTGCAGCGCTTTGGTGATCAACGGCAATTTCGTGACGTCATCCATATCTTGCGGCAAGGCTGAGACGCCGTCGAAGTCGGAGCCCAACCCCACATATTCCGGCCCCACGAGCTTGGCGATATACTCGATATGATCGATTAACCAGGACAGCGGCGGCCGCAACGATTTCAACTCTTCGCCGCCTTGCTCTTGCACAAGCTGCCCGAACTTCACCTGATTGAAAGTGCCGTCAGGATCAATCGCCTGTTGGCGCAGCTTGGCCAGCACCGGCCCATACTTAACCATCTTTCGATCAAACGTGCTGTCAATAAAACCCGCATAAAAATTGATCAAAATCACGCCGCCGTTTTTTGCCACGGCTTTGATTTGATCGTCGCGCAAATTGCGAAAATGCCGGCATAACGCATAAACACAGGAGTGACTCGCGATCACCGGCTTGCGCGTCGTCGCCAGCGCATCCCAAAAAGTTTGCATGCCGACATGAGAAATATCCACCATCACGCCAAGCTCGTTCATTTTCTTGACGACCTCGCGGCCAAACTTGGTCAAGCCGCGAAACTTGAGATCTTTTCTCTCGGCTTCGTCTTTGCCGGAGGTCGCCCAATCGAGCGAGTTATTCCAGGTCAGCGTCATGTACCGAATGCCGCGTTTGGCAAAACGCTCCAATTCTTCGAGGCTATTTTCAATCGCGTGCCCGCCCTCGATGCCCATCGCCATGGCGATTTTGTCGTTGGCGATGAGTAGTTCCGCCTCTTTCGAGTTTTTTGCAAAACCAACCTCATTGGGATTTGCCGTCACTAATTTCTCCACCGCATCGATCATCGCATGTACCCGCTCGGCGGATTGATCTTTGTCCTTACCCGTGCCGGAGGTCATATATTTCGGATCGACCCACGCGCCGAAGAACGGCAAATCCAGGCCGCCTTCTTTCAGGCGCGGCAGATCGATATTACCATCGGCGAGGCGTTTAGAAATATCAATTTTTTCGTCGAGCATGCGGCCAACGGTGTCGTTGTGGCCGTCGGCGATGATTGCGCTGCGGTGTAAAAGCAGGTAAGCGCTTTTTTCAGACCGGGTATTTTGGGCGAACAATTTCGGAGAAATCAAAAAGAAAAAAATAATCATCAAAAGCAAATTTAAAAAACGAAAAATAAATTGACAAGACATACTCTCTCCGTAGCGTTATAATTAAGATTGGCGCGATAAAATTGTATCCATGAGAGTTATTTGTCTTTCCATAATTTGATTCCCTAATTTAAACAATAATTTCTGATTTATCCAATTGCGTGCGCAGCGCTTGCAATTCGGAGTTGGTGTGTTTGAGGCGCTCGCCGATGCTGGAAGCGAGCTGGAAGAGAAATTTATTTCCCAGACGCGGCTTGCGTTCGAGCAGATCAAACAGATCCGGCCGGAACAAACCGATGATGTCGGAAGGTTCTTTGGCGATGGCGGAAGCCGAGCGCGGCGACTCATCCAACAGCGCCAGCTCACCGAAAAATTCGCCGTTGCGCAGCGTCGCCAACTCCTCGCGGCCCTCGCCCGGCGCATGTTTAAAAATCGCCACCGTCCCGCGTTGAATCACGTACATTCCCACGCCGGGCTCGCCCTCCCAGAAAATGGTTTCATTCGCTTTGAACGTGCGCCGATGAATGAGTTTTTCAAACTCCCGTAGTTCGCCGTCGCTCATATCGGCAAATAAGGGAACCAGGCGCAACGTTTTGAGAATGCTCTCCGCGTCGCCATTTTTCTTTTTGAAAATATTGCCCCACAGCGGGCTGCCGGACTTCGCCGGCTGATGATTATCAGTGTGCATGATTTGCATTTGTTGGACGGTTTGCCGGTTTGCCTGTTAGTTGGTTCATTGGTTAAAGCGCGGCTTTTTTAACCGGCCAACTGGCAAACCAGCCAACAAGTTTCTCATAAACTAATATATGAAATCGGCCGGCATGAATCAAGACGAATTTTTCATTGCTTTTGTCGCGCAATTCAGTTAATTTTTGTTATGTTACGACATTACGTCTTGGGCCTTATCTTGTTCATCCCGGCGTTGGTTTTTTCTCAAGAGCGGCAAAAGCAATTGGATGATATGCGGCAAAGGATCGCCCGCTTACAAGAGCAAATTGCCGCGCAGGATAAAAGCGAAACTTCGACGCTGGAAATTTTGCGTTCGCTCGAGGAGCAGATCGATTTAACCCATCGGCTCATGCGGCAGCTCCAAAAACAGGAGCGTGAGAAGCGCGCGAAAATTGCCGGCGCGGAACAGGTGCAACAGCGCGCGCAAAGCGAATTAGAGCGCTTAAAAAAACTTGCGGCGCAACGGGCCGTGGCGTTTTACAAATATGGCCGCCTGCAGGATGTGGAGATTCTCCTGACCTCGCGCTCGGTGAATCAAATGTTGGTGTGGGCCAAATATCACCAACAACTTTCCGATAATGATCGGCGCATTTTGACCGGCATCGCCAATAAACGCGAGCAGATTAACCAGCAGAAAACGGTTCTCGCCGCGGAGCTGCAAGCGCAGCAGCGCACCTTGAGCGAGAAACAGCAAGAAGAAGAGGCGTTAAAAAAACGCAGCGCGCAACGCCAGGCTTTGCTCAAAAAAGTTCGCAAAGACAAAAGTTTTTATCAAGCGCAGCTCGCGGAAACGCAAAAGGCGATTGCTCGCATCAAGCAGCTTATTTCTTCTGCAGAGGCCAAAGCGCCGCGCCGCGAGCCGAATCGCGGCGGTGCGGAGGGTGCGTTTCAAAATTTACGCAAGCGTTTGCCCTGGCCGGTGGATGGACGCATAATGATGCATTACGGTTCTTATCGGCATCCGGTGCTCAATACGGTCACCAATAATTTGGGCATCGATATTTCCCCGCCAGGTGGGGTTGGCGCGCCAGTTCGCAGCGTCGCCAGCGGGCGAGTGACCGCGCTCACCTGGCAGCGCGGCTATGGCAACCTGATGATTATTAGCCATGCCGAGGGTTATTACACCGTTTACACGCATCTTGCGGATATTAGCGTCGCGCTCAATGATGAAATTGCCGCGGAGCAAGTGATTGGCACGGTCGGAGACACGGGGGCGTTGCAAAGTGCGGCCTTGCATTTTCAATTATGGAATCGTGAAGAAGCATTGAATCCGGAAGAATGGCTGCGTCCGTAGGGCTGCGCTCGTAACGAGTAAACAGTAATCATTGTAATCCGCGCCATCCGTTGTTCAAACTTTGGAATCCCTGTTGATCTCGATCATCGCACAAGAAAACGCGCAGGAATTTCTGCGCCGGGCGCGGCAAAATGAGCGCGTCGCACATGCCTATTTATTTTTTGGGCCGGCTGGCACGGGCAAAGAAGCTCTGGGGCTTTTGGCCGCGCAGAGTTTTTTTTGCGAAGCAGGACAAGCAAAACCTCAGCCGCCAGCGGCAACGATTTCGTTGTTCGAGGAGCCCGCGCCAAAACCCTCGCCAAGCGCCGCGACAAATGATGTATTAGCTTGCAGCGTCTGTTCGGCCTGCCGGCGCGTCGCTGAAATGAATCATCCCGATGTACGCGTGATTTTTCCGCGCACCGCTGCGGCAAGTGAAGAGGAGCGCACGGAAGTTTTGCGCAGCTTGGGAACCAATCCGTATCGCCGTCTGCGGCCGTGGGAAAACCCGACGATGCTGATCGACGATATTCGCGGCCTCAAGCGCGATCTCGGCATGACGAGCTACGAGGGCCGCGGCATGGTCGCGTTGATTCTCGAGGCCGACCGTATGAAAGCCGAAGCGGCGAATGCGTTGCTCAAAATTTTAGAAGAACCGCCGCCGCAGACGCTGATTATTTTGACGGCGAATTCGCTCAATAGTATTTTACCGACCATGGTCTCGCGCTGCCAGCCGGTGCGTTTGCTGATTTTGACGCGCGAACAAATGGCGACGGCTTTGCAAGAAAAACACGGCGTGCCGGCGGATCGGGGCCAGTTCGTGGCGAAATTGGCGAACGGCAATTTCCGCCGCGCGCTGGATTTGCTCGATGAAGACGTGGACACGCGCCGCCAACAAGCGGTCGAATTTCTGCGCATGGCGTTTCGTTTCAATAAGCCGGTCGAGCAGATGGATTTTCTCAATGCGCTCGCGCGCGACCATGACCGCCGCGAGCTGCGCCAATTGTTGGAATTTTGCATGCTTTTAATTCGTGACGGCTATATTTTAAAATCGCTGAATTCCGCGCCGGCGCCGATCATCAACACGGATCAAGAGAAAATGCTGGCCGACCTCGTGAAAAATTTGCCGAATTTTGATTTTCCCGGGGTGATCACGGAGTTGGAATTTGCCATGGAATGTTTGGATCGCTACGTGCAGCCGTGGTTGGTTTTAATGGTATTGCTGCAGCGGATCTATCAATTGTCAGGAAGCCGAAAATAACGCGTCATTTTCCATTCGAAGCGTAAACTTCAGTCTACGACCGTAGGTTTGCACTCCGAGTTTTTCGATATAGAGGAGGTCATGTGCAAGATTTTATCGAAGTCAAATTTAAAGGCGAACGCAAAGGGTGGTATTTAAATGCGCAGCAATTTCCATTTCGCCGCGAGGATTGGATTATCGTCGAAGCCGAAAAAGGCGAGGATTTAGGCCGCGTCAACCAAGTCGAATTGCCGCCGCGCGTGGAGGCGCCGCAAAATGACGGCATGAAGAAAACGCTGCGCAAAGCGAATGAGAACGACGTGATTCGCTTGCAGGGCAACAAAGTTGCCGAGCAAAAAGCGCTGGAGACCTGCCGGCAAAAAGTGGTGGTGCATAACCTGCAAATGAAAGTCGCAGATTGTGAATATCAGCTCGACGGCAACAAGATTACGTTTTATTTCACCGCGGAAAAACGCATTGACTTTCGTGAACTCGTGAAAGATTTGGCCGGCGTCTATCACACGCGCATCGAGCTGCGGCAGATCGGCGTGCGCGACGAAGCGAAACGTCTGGACGGCTACGGCGTCTGCGGCCGCCGCCTTTGCTGCTCATCGTGGATTTCCGAATTCGGCCCGATTACCACGCAGGCCGCGAAGGAACAGGGCCTGCAGCTCAATCCCAACAAGCTCGCCGGCGTGTGCGGACGGTTGAAATGCTGCTTGATGTACGAGCGTGATTTTTATAACGAAGCCATCGCGCAGTTTCCCGATCTCGCCAAGCCGATCAAAACAGAGAAGGGTGAAGGCTTGATTTTAAAAATCGATATTTTCAAAGACACGTTCACGGTGAAATATCAAAGCGGCGAAGTCGAAGTGCTGCCCTTGGCGGTTTCAAAAGAGAAAGTTTATAAATGTCAAAATGACTGCGGGCACGAGCATGGGAATTTAGAGGAGTTGGGGGCTTCAGAAGTGCATTAACAAGTTAAGAGGTGCGTTCGTCATCTACAAAGGATTGAGTTTATGATTGTACAAAAAGAAGCGTTGTTAAGTATAAAAGAAGCCAGCGATTGGGCTACAGAATATTTGGGTAAGGCAGTTACTGCTTCAAATGTCAGCTACCTTATTCAATATGGCAGAGTTCGCAAAATAACAGATAACGGCACAACGAGAGTTTCTAAACACGAACTTATTAACTACTACAAGTCCTATAACGGCAAACGAGAGGTTTCATGGAAGGACCAGCTTGGCGAAGATTTAAATTGGGCTTTATCGTTTGATCAATACAAAGAAGCCGAAACGACCAAGCATGTTCACCGTTTGCATCCGTACAAAGGCAAATTCATTCCACAACTAGTTGAATACTTCCTAGACAACCATACTGACAAATTCAAAACTGAAACCCATTTCAAGAAAGGCGACATTGTTCTTGATCCGTTTTCGGGTAGCGGAACAACTATGGTTCAAGCCAGTGAACTTGGGATGCACGCCATTGGCATTGATGTATCGGCCTTTAACGTTCTTATCGGAAATTGCAAGGTTATAAAATACAATTTGATAGATATTCAAACAGAAATCATCCGAATAACAGAAGCGCTAAAGAGATTTTTATCTACCTCACATACTCTTGAGTTTGAAGATAAATTATTGAAAGCACTTTATGATTTTAACAATAAATACTTTCCCGTTCCAGAATACAAATACAACTTAAAAAAAGGAAAGATTGATGAAGCTAAATTTGGCGCAGGGAAAGAAAAAGAATTTTTGCCCATTTATTATAAGCTTGTAAATGAATACAACGTCAAGCTTGGCCAAGACAAAGCAGAGACATTTCTTGATAAATGGTATTCACAGCACATTAGAGATGAAATTCAATTTGTGTTTGATGAAATCAAAAAGATTAAAAATATAGACACAAAGAAAATTATCAGCGTGATTTTAAGCAGAACAATTCGTTCTTGTCGAGCAACGACGCACGCCGATCTCGCAACTTTATTAGAGCCAATTACAGCAACCTATTATTGCGCAAAGCACGGCAAAATGTGCAAACCTCTTTTCTCCATTCTCAAATGGTGGGAAACCTATACAAAGGACACAGTAAAACGCCTTGTGCAATTTGACAAATTAAGAACTCAAACATTTCAAATTTGTTTAACAGCCGATAGCCGAACAGTAAACGTTTTTGAAGAGCTCGAAAAAAAACATCCCACTTTTGCAGAACTCGCAAGAAAACGAAAAATCAAAGGTATATTTTCTTCGCCTCCGTATGTAGGTTTAATTGATTATCACGAACAACACGCATATGCTTATGACTTGTTTGGTTTTACAAGAAAAGACGATTTAGAAATTGGCCCTTTATGTAAAGGACAAGGCGGGATAGCAAGACGAAGTTATATTCAAGGTCTGACAGATGTTTTAAACAACTGCAAAAAATACTTAATTGATGACTATGATATTTTTTTGGTAGCAAATGATAAATACAATATGTATCCGACCATTGCTAATAATGTCGGAATGCAAATAGTGCGTCAATATAAACGACCAGTTCTAAATCGCACTGAAAAAGACAAAGGTGCATATTCGGAAAGCATTTTTCATTTAAGGAAAGAATAAAATGCCAATCCCTCAAGATAAAATTCAAAAGATTTCTTTTCAGGTAATAAAAATTTTATTTACACGATTTGAAAGCTTTCCCGAAGATGCTTCAAATAATAGGAATGCTCCGTTTCATTCTGCATTTCTAAATGCTTTTGCCGATAAATTCGACGGCAAGGTACATGACATTCCATTTTTCATTAGTTTAAGCAGCTGGTTTCAGGGACTTAACACAACCTTAGGTCAAACATTTTTTGAGAATGTAGCGCACACTTTAAGTGATGGCGAAAAACGGGAATACACATCAAAAAAGCTTGGGAATCTCCCTATTGCTCGAATACAAAAAGAAAATGCCAATACCATTATTACAAACTTAAGTACTACACAAAACACACCCAATCTAGACAACGAAAACAAAAATCTATTCATAAATGATACAATAGATATTGTGAGCGCTATAGATTTTTCTGCTGATGTTTTTATTGACGACGGAACACAAATAACCGCTATTGAACTAAAATCTGTTCGACCAAATTCAGGAGAAATGCGTGGTGAAAAGCAGAAAATACTAGAAGGGAAAGCAGCTTTATACAAAAAATTTCCCGATAGATCAATTAGATTTTTAATTGGATTTCCATTTGACCCAACAAATGCTACATCAGCAACTGGTTTCGACAAGCAAAGATTTTTGAATTCAATTATAAACATGACTAAATATTTTTCTAGTGATGAAGTATTGTTGGCTAGTGAATTATGGGACTACCTTGCTGGCGAAACTTCAACAATGGAACAACTTCTTAAAATAATTAATTCTATCGCTACAACAGAATTTTTAGCCAAATACGAGTTTATTAATGATCATCACAATAAATCAAAAAATCTTGACTTATACAAACAAAGGCTTAAAGAATGGAACTTACACTCGGAATTAGAACTTGTAAATAATGACACAACTATTAAAAAGATAATCGGAAGCGATAAAAATTTGGTAAAAACATTTAATCAGCTCGTATTTAAAGATGGCGAGTATAATTCAAACAGGTATAACGTACTAAGCAAGCTCTTAAATAATGCTCAATAACCAACAAACATTCCAAATAGAAACTGTACTGAAAAATAGTTTACGCCACAAATTCATAAACTATAGTCCAGAGCCAGCTTCAATGCCATTTCACACAAGGTTGCTCGGCAAAGACCGAATGGCCTTGTTTTCATTCATCCATTCACTTAATACAAATTTCGGAACAAGTATTTTTGAGCCAGTTGCAAAGGAGTTAGCTTCTGTTAGTTTTCAGAGCGCATTGTCACAACAAGCAGCGGGACCCCGAATCAGCTCAGAGGCGCACAATATTATTCAAAATATTATGGACAATCTTGCGACGGCAAAGTCTAATCCAGATAAACCACGGGAGATCGAAGCTATTCGCACAGTTTGCCAGCAAGGCGAAATGAGAAATGTAAAACTTACGAAAGTCGATATTAAGCTTGTTGCTCACGATGGAACGATATATCTCTTTGACTTAAAAACTGCTAAACCAAATGCAGGCGGCTTTAAAGAATTTAAGCGAACACTTTTAGAGTGGGCTGCCGCAACGCTTGCCACTAATCCTAATACAGATGTTCAGACGCTAATCGCAATTCCTTACAATCCCTATGAGCCGCAACCATATAATCGTTGGACAATGCGTGGAATGCTTGATTTAAAAAACGAGTTGAAAGTTGCGGAAGAATTTTGGGATTTCCTCGGTGGACATGGAACATTTCAGCAGCTACTTGACATTTTTGAAAAAGTTGGAATTGATTTGCGAATAGAAATCGATGAGTATTTTTTAAAGTACAACAAAAAGGGATAACTTTATAGTATAGTGGGTCAAATTTTAGGAAGAAGTATTTGTGAATACATCCGAAAAAATCCTCGTCACCAGCGCCCTGCCGTATGCGAACGGGCCGCTGCATCTTGGCCACATTGCGGGCGCGTATTTGCCGGCGGATATTTATGTGCGCTATCAGCGCCTGCGGGGCCGCGATATTCTTTATGTTTGCGGCACCGATGAGCACGGTGTCGCGATTACCATTGCGGCGGAAAAAGCGAAGATGTCGCCCAAAGAATTTGTGGATTTCTACTGGGCGCAGATGAATGAAACTTTTGCGAAAGCCGGCATCAGCTTCGATATTTTTTGCCGCACGACGACGCCGGAGCATTATCCGATTTCGCAAGAGTTTTTCCTGACGATGCACAAAAAAGGCTTGCTCGTCGAAAAGACGGTGAAGCAGCTTTATTGTCCAAATGACAAACGTTTTCTCGCGGACCGCTATGTCGAAGGCACGTGTCCGCATTGCGACACGCCAGGCGCCCGCGGCGATCAATGCGAATCCTGCGGCAAGTGGATCGATCAAATCGAGCTGCGCGAACCGAAGTGCATGGTGTGCGGCGCGCGGCCCGAAATTCGCGAGACTAGACATTTTTTTATTCCGCTCGGACGTTTTCAAGAGCAGGTGAAGAATTGGCTCGATACGAAAACGAATTGGCGCGATAACGTGCTCAACTTTTGTTACGGCTGGATTAAGGAAGGCCTCGCCGACCGTGCCATCACGCGTGACATCACGTGGGGCGTGCCGGTGCCGCTGCCGGGTTATGAAGGCAAGGTGCTTTATGTTTGGTTCGATGCGCCGATCGGTTATATTTCGGCGACACAGGTTTGGGCCAAACGTCTCGGGCAGCCGGAGAAATGGAAAGATTACTGGCTCAATCCTCAAACCAAACTGGTGCATTTCATCGGCAAGGACAACATCGTTTTTCACGCCATTGTCTGGCCGGCAATGTTGATGGCGCAGGATGGTTACATTTTGCCAGCGGATGTTCCGGCCAATGAGTTCCTCAACCTCGAAGGCCGCAAATTTTCCACCAGCCGCAATTTCGCCGTGTGGCTGCACGAGTATCTGCAAAAATTTCCGCCCGATCCTTTGCGTTATGCGCTCGCCGCGAATTTGCCCGAAGGCAAAGACGCGGATTTTTCGTGGAAGGAATTGCAAATGCGCAACAACAGCGAGCTGGCGGATATTCTCGGCAATTTTGTTAATCGCGCGCTGACGTTTGTCAAGAAAAATTATGGCAACCGCGTTCCCGCCGCCGGCGCATTGAACGAACGCGATCAGCGCATAGTCGATCTGATTACGTCGTGGCCGCAACGCCTCAGTGAGTTTTATGAGCGCTACGAGTTTCGCCGCGCGACGCAGGAACTGATGGATCTGGCGCGGCATGCCAACAAATATTTTAATGACGAAGAACCGTGGCGCACGCTGAAAACCGACCGGCAACGTTGCGATACGACGCTGCACATTTGTTTGCATCTGTGCAAAGCGCTGGCGGTGTTGATGGCACCGACTTTGCCGTTTTCTGCAACCCGTTTGTGGAAGATGCTCAATTTGACCGGCGCCGTCGAAAAACAAGACTGGCTGACAACGCCGGTCGTGCCGTTGCCGGCCACTCATCAATTAAACGAACCGGAAATTTTATTTACTAAAATTGAAGACGAGACGATTGCTCCGGAAATCGCCCGTCTGCAAGAGGCCTTACATAAAATGCAAGAACCGACTCCGCCCGCGGCGACGGCAGCGCCAGCCGAGGCCGCTCCCGCAACCGTTATCACGCCGTTAATTTCGATTGACGCGTTCAAACAAATTGATCTTCGTGTCGCCGAGGTGCTCGCTGTGGAAAAAGTGCCGAAGGCCGACAAGCTGCTCAAGCTAAAAATTCGCGTCGGCGCGGAAGAGCGCCAACTCGTCGCCGGCATCGCGCAACATTATCAGCCCGAGGAACTCGTCGGCAAGAAAGTGGTGATTGTCGCGAATCTGGAGCCGGCAAAAATTCGCGGCATCGAATCGCAAGGGATGATTCTCGCGGCGTCGACGGAGGACGGCAAACTCGTCGTCGTTTCGCCGGAGCGCGAGATCGCGAGCGGCGCGAAGGTGAAATGAAAGAATGGAGTGATGGATAAAGATGCTACGTGTCGCAACTTAACCTTGGGTCGTAGGTCGTCAGCAATCATACACATAAACTACATTCTGGTCAAAAATTTAGGTATGTTGGCGAAGGGAGAGCGCTAATGCCGAAAACCAAAAACACCTCAACGAGGTGGATAGTATCAGGTATCAGTTTTTCTTTTGGCATAATAATATCCGCAGTTATTGAAAATTATCTTGAGGGGTTCATCAAGATTGATGCAGTAGTGTTAAACATAGTAACGATCTCGACATTTATTATAATAAGCTTAATTTTGATATCTTTTGCCAGCGGGGCAGGCAAGCGATTAAATGAAGCGATAGATCGTCTGAAAGTCGAGTTCAGGGATAGAATGCCGCAAGGGGATTACTACTTTGTTGACGACTTTGAGAGTGAGAAAGTTGGAAATTACGAAGGTAAAGTCTATATAGAATTAAGTAAATTAGCAAGTACGGCTCAGAAAAGTATACACGCTGTTACTGCTGCTGTTATCGGGGATGAGCATCATAAAACTAAAGAACACCCATTAAGATCTAAATATTTTGCCACTATTGAAAAGAATATCGAAGAAAAAATACGCAATGGAAATAGCTTCACTTACATAAGAATATTACAGATACCAGAGGGGAAAAACAATCTTCCTTTAGAACAACTTCTTGGTAATACAGTTTTAAAGCACTGTAACAAGATTATTAAATTGCGGAAGGATTCCCCACCGCATGCTTTAAAGGTTGACATATTAACAGTTGCTACTGAGAGAATGACCGGATTTGTTATCATTGATGATAAAATACTCATAATAGTAATGGGGGGAATAGACAGAAACAAAAACCCATATCATGCAGCAATCTTTGTATTCCGGAACAATCCGAATTTAATAAAAGAATATAAACAGCATTTTACAGAATTAATAACCGCAGGCACTCGTATTACCCAGTATTTCGAGAATAAAAACTGCTAAAAAGCAAAGCCAAACATTTGGAAATGAGTGGGAAACGGTTAACGATTTGTATATCGAAGCAAAACGCAAATTAGATTCAACGGCGTTCTCAGTTCCGCATCTTTTGTAGCGGAGACATAGTATTCTGTCGCAGGCTAAAAATGAGTTCAGGAACAAAGAGCCGTTTAAATATGAAATTGACCATTATCGACACCCACGCCCACTTGCAGCTTTCACATTTCGAAAATGATCGCGCCGCAGTGATTCAACGCGCGTTCGAAGCGGGAGTGGAAAAAATTATTGTTGTTTCAACCGATGTCGCCTCAAGCCGGCAGAGCATGGTGTTGGCGGAGAAATTTTCCAATTTGTATGCCGCCGTTGGAATTCATCCCACCGATTGCGGCGCGGCAACCGACGATGATTTTATAATGATCGCCGAGCTGGCGCGGCATCCGAAAGTTGTTGCCATCGGCGAAATCGGCATGGATTTTTATTGGAAGCCTTTTTCGCTGGAAGCGCAGCAGTGCGCTTTTGTGCGCCAATTACATTTGGCTAGAGAATTAAACAAGCCGGCGATCATTCATAATCGCGACGCCGGCGCGGCCATTCTGCAAACGCTGCGCGATGCCGGTATAATTACCCTTTCGGGTGTGTTCCACTGCTTTTCGGAAAACGTCGATTATGCGCAGCAAGTGTTGGCGCTGGGTTGCCATATTTCTTTCACCGGAAATCTGACCTACAAAAAATCGATCTTGCCGGAAGTCGCCGCGCAAGTTCCGCTGGAAAAAATTATGCTCGAAACCGACGCGCCGTTCATGACGCCAGCACCCCATCGGGGCAAACGCAATGAACCGGCTTACACCGTGCATATCGCCGAGAAACTGGCGGAGATAAAAAAAATATCCGTGGAAGAAGTGGCGCGGCAAACGACGAAGAATGCCATGCGTTTATTTGGGCTGAGGGCGGAGGGCATAGAGCATGGCGCTGAAAGCAAAGCGTGAAGCATTTTACGTTTTGCCCTCAGCGCTCTGCTCTATGCACTTACCTCCTCAATTTTCACCCAAAAAATCGCTCGGGCAAAATTTTTTGATCGACGAAAACATTGCCCGCAAGATGGTGCAGCTTATCGCCCCGCAGCCGGAAGACACGATCGTCGAGATTGGCCCGGGCTTCGGGGTGTTGACGAAATATCTCATTCCGCTTGGCTGCCGCTATATTGGGATTGAAATCGACGAACGGCTGGCGCCGTTGCTGCAAAATGAATATGCCGCTTTTCCGCGCGCCGAAATTCTGCACCAGGACTTTCGGAAAGTCGATCTCGCGGTCTTGGCGCCGGGAAGTAAACTGCGGCTCGTCGGCAATATTCCGTATCACCTCACCAGTAGCATCGTGTTTGCGGCTTTTGCGCAACACGAGGTTCTGCGCGACATGACGCTGACGGTGCAGAAAGAAGTGGCGGATCGCATCGTGGCAGAGGCGAAAACCAGCGGCAAAGAATACGGTATTCTTTCCGTGATCAGCCAAACTTTTGCTAAAACGGAAATTTTGTTCACGATGTCGCCACACGTTTTCCGGCCCAAACCGGAAGTCGATTCCGCGGTGGTGCGCTGGACGTTTCAACCGCCGCCGGAAAATCTGCTGGAGGTGGATTTTTATGTGCGGATGGTGAAAACTATTTTCGGGCAGCGCCGTAAAACTTTGCGTCGCAGCCTGGCAGCGTTTTTAGGCAAAGAAATCTCGATGGCGGTGCCGGTCGATTTGCAACGCCGTCCGGAAACACTATCGGTTCGGGAGCTCATGCAATTGGCTAATGCTTTGATTTTAGGACAAGACAACGATGGAAGATCTGGATCGCCAGGAAATTCTCGAGGACGTGAGCTTTCTGATTGAGGAGAAGCAAGCGCCTAAGCTGCGCGCGATTATGCTC
>Ga0247727_10009422_pt1 | contig 17709 bp, 20 predicted proteins | sample WisWelCaveWW1625_FD_202498 | JGI IMG/M metagenome (GOLD analysis project Ga0247727, IMG submission 202498) | Biofilm microbial communities from Wishing Well Cave, Virginia, United States - WW16-25 | ecosystem: Environmental > Aquatic > Deep subsurface > Groundwater > Cave microbial mat | place...
ATCAGCCCGAAAATGGCGGAGCGGTTGAATCTCGCGAATGAAGATGTCGTCGAGTTGAAATACAATGGCCGCGCGGTGAATGCGCCGGTGTGGATTTCGCCGGGTCATCCCGATCATTCCGTCACGGTTCATTTCGGCCACGGTCGCACGCGCGCGGGAAAATTAGGAACGGGAACCGGTTTCAATGCGTACGCGCTGCGAACTTCCGAAGCGGCGTGGTTGGGCAGCGGCGTCGAGATCAGCAAAACCGAAAAAAAATATTCTCTCGCGGTGACGCAAACGCATCACAGCATGGAGAATCGCCATCTCGTGCGCGCGGGTACGATTGCGGAATATGAAAAGCATCCGGATTTCGTGCATGAAATGGAAGAGGAATTTCCGCGCGAGTTGACGCTTTATCCCGAGCACAAGTACGACAGCTATTTGTGGGGCATGGCCGTCGATCTCAACTCGTGCATCGGCTGCAATGCCTGCACGATTGCCTGTCAGTCCGAAAATAATATTGCCGTGGTCGGCAAAGAGCAAGTGCAGGTTGGGCGCGAGATGCACTGGATTCGCATCGATCATTATTATGAGGGCAATATCGACAATCCCGACAGTTATCATCAGCCGGTAATGTGCATGCACTGCGAGAGCGCGCCGTGCGAGCCGGTGTGTCCGGTCGGCGCGACGGTGCATGGCGACGAGGGCCTCAACGAAATGGTTTACAATCGCTGCGTCGGCACGCGTTATTGCTCCAACAACTGCCCGTACAAAGTGCGGCGCTTCAATTTCCTTTTATATTCGGATTTCGAAACGCCGAGCTTGAAGATGCAGCGCAATCCCGACGTGACCGTGCGTTCGCGCGGCGTGATGGAAAAATGCACGTACTGCGTGCAGCGCATCAACGAAGCGCGCATCACCGCGAAGAAGGAAGATCGCCCAATTCGCGACGGCGAGGTCGTGACCGCGTGCCAGCAAGTTTGTCCGGCGCAGGCGATTGCGTTCGGCGACATGAACGATCCCAACAGCGAAGTCTCGCGGTTGAAAGCGAGCAAGTTGAATTACGGCCTGCTCACGCATTTGAACACGCGCCCGCACACGACGTATCTGGCGAAATTGCGCAATCCCAATCCGGAACTGGAGAAAGTAGCGTAGCGCAGACTTCCAGTCTGCAAAAAAAAGCATCACGCAAAGACGCAAAGGTTTCGCAAAGAACAGCATAGGCAAAACTATTTGCTGGCAAAATAATTAAAATTTTTAAAATTGTTTTGCCCTCTCGCTTTTAGTGTTTTTGAAGATAATCTTTATTATAATATTAGCAATCAATCTGTAGGATGTTTTTATAAAAGGTGTGATGTCATCATGGAAACGCAACAAACTCTGTCATCGTCGGGCTTCGAGCAGACTCTGCTTCAAATTTTGAAAAATCTGCACCCGCGCCGGGCGGCGCAAGTTGTGGACTTTGCGCGTTGGCTTCAAACTCAACCCGCTGTTGATGAAAACGTTGAGGAAAAGATTTCGGCGGACGAACTGGAGCGGGAAGAGAAAGCCTGGGAACAGACTTATCTGGCAAACCGTGATCACTTTCGTGACATGGCGCGGCAGGCGCTTGAAGATTTGGAAGCCGGTGAAACCCTCGAGATGGTTATTGAAAACGGCAAGATTGCGGCGCGATGATTTCGCGAACAACCAAACAATTCTGGAATCTCTACAACGCCCTGCCTGCGGATGTGCAAAAGCGAGCCGACAGGGCTTATGAACTCTGGCAAAACGACCCGAGTCATCCGGGTTCGCAATTCAAACGCGTCGATCCCGATGAGCCGATTTATTCGGTGAGAATAGGCCGCGATTACCGGGCGTTGGGTGTTTTACGAGACGACATCGTAACGTGGTTTTGGATTGGTAAACACGAAGTGTATGACAGAATTTTGCGTTAGGTTCAATCATTCTGTTCTTATCAGTTGGCCGCTTTTATCCGTTGGGCAAAAAATAAAATTTTCTAATGCAAACCCAAACCCCGATCCATTTTAAAAACGTCATCGACGAAGTGCCGGTGTTGGAGCCGGGACATACTTACGGCACGGTGACCGACAAGATCAGCACGATGGTGCTCACGCGCAAAACGCCGCGCGGGTGGTTCATCGGTCTCGGCATTTCGATGGCCGTCGTTACCGTATTGTTGAGCGCCGTCGGGTATTTGTTGCTGCGCGGCGTCGGCATTTGGGGCATCAACATTCCAGTCGGCTGGGGTTTCGCGATCATCAATTTGGTTTGGTGGATCGGCATCGGCCACGCGGGCACGTTGATCTCGGCGATCTTGCTGCTCTTTCGCCAAAGTTGGCGCACCTCGATCAACCGTTTTGCCGAAGCGATGACGTTGTTTGCCGTCGCCTGCGCCGGTATTTTTCCGCTCATTCATGTAGGACGACCGTGGCTGGCGTATTGGCTCGTGCCGTATCCCAACACGATGTCGCTGTGGCCGCAAACGCGCAGCCCGCTGGATTGGGATGTGTTTGCGATTTCAACTTATGCTTCGGTGTCGGCATTATTTTGGTACGTTGGGTTAGTGCCGGATCTGGCGACCCTGCGCGATCGCACGCACAACCGCTGGCTGCAAAAAATTTACGGCTTGCTGGCGATGGGCTGGCGCGGTTCGGCGGTACACTGGTCGCGCTACGAAACGACTTACTTGCTGCTCGCCGGATTAGCCACGCCGCTCGTGCTCTCGGTTCACACGGTGATCAGCTTCGACTTCGCGATGTCGATCATTCCGGGCTGGCATGCAACGATTTTCCCGCCGTACTTCGTCGCCGGCGCGATTTACGCGGGTTTCGCAATGGTGCTGATCCTTGCGATACCTTTGCGCAAAATTTACGGACTCGAAGATTTTATCACCATGCGCCATTTGCGCAACATGGCGAAAATCATGCTCGCGACCGGCTTGATCGTGGTTTACGGTTACGCGATGGAAGCGTTCGGCGCGTGGTACAGCGCCAACAAATATGAGCAGTACATGATTTTAAACCGCATGACCGGCCCGTATGCGCCGGCGTACTGGGCGCTGATTTTCTGCAATCTCGTTGTGCCGCAGCTTTTGTGGTTCGACCGTTTTCAAAACAGCGTGCCGTGGCTCTTGTTCATTTCGATCATCGTCAGCATCGGCATGTGGCTCGAACGTTTCGTCATCGTCGTGACGAGCTTGCACCGCGATTTCTTGCCCTCATCGTGGGACATGTACTATCCGACGGTGTGGGATTGGGCGACGTTCATCGGCACGCTCGGCCTTTTCTTCGCGTTGATCTTCATCTTCGTGCGCGTCCTGCCGGCGATTTCGATTTTTGAAATGCGCACGCTCGTGCCGGCGGAAGAGGGAAAGAGCAATGGCACAAGTAGTGCAAATGGTGGTTTATGACGGTAAGTTATCTGCTGAACGGCATCCAGTTTGAATGGGATAGCCGAAAAGCATCGGCAAATCTACGCAATCATGGAATCAATTTCGAGACAGCATGTGAAGTATTTTTTGATTCATTGGTGCGAGTGGTTGACGTAGAGAATTATGCCGGTGAGCTTCGCGAATCTGTTATTGGAATGACGGCGAACTGGCGTTTACTCTATGTAGTTTACACCCAACGTGGTAGAGTGTTGAGAATAATTTCGGCTCGACCTGTAACTAATCCTGAGCGAAAAAAATATGAGAATCAATGATCTGAAAAAACGTTTACGAAAAGACCGCCCAACGACGACCATTAGTTTAAAGCTTCCAGATGATGTGCTCGATGATTTACAGCGCATTGCTCCATTGCGAGGCTGTTCCGATTACCATGCCTTAATCCGAGCTTATATCAGTCAAAGCTTGCGTGCTGATTTGGAGCGCTTCGAAGGAAATCCGGAAGTGTCCGTATTAATCCAGAGCCTACGACGACATGGAGTTGACAAAACAATAATAGCGACGGCGATGGCTGAAGTCCGGGGATAATAAAAAAGTGATACCCAAGCCTACAATGACATACAATTTGACGATTTGGGATTGGGCGACGTTCCTCGGCCTCTTCTTCGCGCTGATCTTCATTTTCGTGCGCTTCCTACTGGCGATCTCGATTTTTGAAATGTGGACGCTGGTGCCGGCGCAGGAAAAAAAGAAGTGAGTATTCCTATGATAGACACAGATACTTTTTTAAAAAGGATCGACGAGCTTTTGACGGTTAATGATCTGTCAGAGTTATATATTGGGACTTTAAGTTTAGCTTCATCACTTTTTGGTCAACAGAGTTCGGAATTGGAAGCTATTAAAAGTATGAAGCCGTTGCGGCCAGAAGAGGCCCAAGGCCCAAGATTGCTTCATGATAGTTTTAATCATAGTCGTAAGAATTTACAGGGCACACTCAGATCATTTAGAAAGCAAATAGAGTCGGGATTGATAAGATCCATTCAAGCTCAGGCAAAAGTTGAAGTTTTAACAGATTTTGTTGTTTTAGCAAAAGAAGCAATGGAAGATAAAGGAAAAGATGTCGCTGCGGTACTTGCTTGTGCAGCTTTGGAGGATTCTTTGAAAAGATTTGCCGAGATGAACAATATAGACGTAAAAGAAAAAACTATGTTTGATGTGATTTCAGCACTCAAAACCTCTGGCTTTGTAAATGCAACTCAAGGTACCTTGTTACAATCGTTCACTAAAATTCGCAATAAAGCTTTTCATGCTAATTGGGATAAAATTGAATCTGCTGAAGTTCAGAGTATTATTGGGTTTGTTGAACAATTTATATTAACAAAGTTCTGAATGCTTTAGCTTTAAATTCAAATACTGTTAGACATTTTGTACCCAAAGGGTTTTAACAAACTTTTTGTTTTGGAAGAAATGAGAACATGAATAGAAGGATAAATGCTTAAAAAAGATAAAAAAGAATTCCCCATCTACGGCCTCATGGCCGAATTCGAAAACCCGAACGATCTGCTCGCCGCCGCCAAACGCGCGCATGCCGCAGGCTTCCGCAAAGTGGACGCCTACACGCCGTTTCCGGTCGAAGGTTTGGCCGAGGCGATTCACGTGCATCGCAATCGCCTGCCGCGCTTCGTGTTGATCGGCGGCATCATCGGTTGTCTGGCGGGATTTGGCTTTCAATATTACGCCTCGGTGATCGACTACCCGCTGAACATCGGCGGGCGTCCGTTCAACAGTTGGCCGTCGTTCATTCCGATTACGTTCGAGCTCACAATTCTGTTTGCCGCTTTCACGGCGGTGCTGGCGATGTTCGCGCTGAATGGCTTGCCGCAGCCGTATCATCCGGTTTTCAACGTCCCGCGTTTTGCATTGGCGACGCGTGATCGTTTCTTCCTTTGTATTGAATCGCGCGATCCGAAGTTTGATCTGGTGACGACGAAAAAATTTTTGGAAAGCTTACAGCCGCACGGGGTGTATGAAGTGGAGCCGTGATTCTTCGTGTAACGTGATACGTGTAACGGATTAGAACTGAGAATGAGTTATGCAAAACAAAAAGAAGCTCATTGACCCAATCCCCGAAGAGTTTGCCAGTTATGATGAGGCCGCCGCGTTTTGGGATACGCACGACACGACCGATTATCCGGAAGCCTTTAAAACGGTTGAAGTAAAAACTGAATTGCGCCGCCGGCATTACGAAGTTGAAGTCGAAGCGACGTTGATGAAAGTTTTGCGAAAGCGCGCGCAAGCAAAAGGTATTCCGACGAAGCGTCTGGTTAACGATATGCTGCGTCGACAAATTTCACTTGCTGCATAAAAGGTAATCTTTGTGCAATATTCGAAACTCAATTTGCGATTCTGCGCAATCCTTTGTGTGCTTTTCTTGACCGCCTGTCGCCAAGACATGCACGATCAGCCGCGTTATGAGCCGCTGGAGCGCAACGCGTTTTTTGAAGACGGACGCGCGTCGCGGCCATTTGTCGAAGGCACGGTGGCGCGCGGGCAACTCAGACTTGACGATCATTTTTATACCGGAAAAGTTAACGGCGAGTTGGTGACGACACTGCCGTTTGCGGCGACGCAAGAAGTTTTGGCGCGCGGGCAACAACGTTACAATATTTTTTGCTCGCCGTGCCATGATCAAGTCGGCGCGGGCCGCGGCATGATCGTGCAACGCGGCTTTCGCCAGCCTCCGTCATTTCATATCGAGCGTTTGCGGCAAGCGCCGGCCGGACATTTCTTCGATGTGATGACCAACGGCTTCGGCACGATGTACAGCTACGCCGACCGCATTCAACCGAAAGACCGCTGGGCGATTGTCGCTTATATTCGCGCGCTGCAATTGAGCCAGAACGCCGCGCTGGAAGACGTTCCCGCCGCCGAACGCAGCAAGTTGCTTGAGAAATAATAATGAATCAATCCGAACAACTACAAACGCAACTGAATCGCTTTCAAAAACTCGCGCTCATTGTTGGCGTCGTGGCCCTCGCGTTGTGTGGCGCCGGTGTGGCGCTCAACAAAGCGCAGTTTTTTCAGTCCTATTTATTCGGCTATCTGTTTTGGTTCGGCATCGCCGTCGGCTGTTTTTCCGTCGTCGCTTTGCATCATCTTGTCGGCGGCGGCTGGGGCTTCGTCATTCAGCGCATTCTCGAAGCCGGCAGCCGCACCTTGCCGTTGATGCTGATTTTATTTCTCCCACTGTTCTTCGGCATGCGCGAGCTTTACTCGTGGGCGCGTCCCGAAGCCGTGCATGATGAAATTTTGCATCAAAAAGCGCCGTATTTGAATGTGCCCTTTTTCTGGATTCGCGCGGTGTTTTATTTTGCCGTGTGGGGCGTTTCAATTTATTTGCTCAACAAATGGTCGCACGAGCAGGATCGCACCGGCTATCCGCTCATCACGCAGAAAATAGAGAAACTCGCCGGCCCCGCTTTGGCGGGCTACGTGTTAACGATGTCCTTCGCCGCTTTCGATTGGGTGATGTCGCTGGAGCCGCATTGGTTCTCCACCATCTTCGGCGTCATCTTCGTCGTCGGACAGGGCTTGACGACGCTGGCCTTCGCCATCATCGGCACAAAGCTGCTCGAAGATCGCGAGCCGATTTCCGGCGTGATTCAAACGAAACATTTTCACGATCTCGGCAATCTCATGTTCGCGTTCGTGCTGCTCTGGGCGTATGTTTCGTTCTCGCAGTTTTTCATCATCTGGTCGGGCAACTTGCCGGAAGAAATCACGTGGTACATGCACCGCTTGCACGGCGGCTGGGGCGTGATGGCGATGGTGATCGTGATCTTTCATTTTTTCGTTCCATTCGCGCTTTTGCTGTTACGCAAAACCAAGCAACGCTCGAAGGTGTTGGTCAAAATCGCCGTCGCGATGTTTTTTATGCGCATGATCGATTTGTATTGGACGGTGGCGCCAAATTTCAACGAAGGAAAATTCGGCATTCATTGGATGGATATTTTAGCGCCCATCGGCATCGGCGGCTTGTGGATGGCGATGTTTCTTTCGCAGCTCAAAAGCCGTGCGTTGATGCCGGTCAATGACCCGCGCCTGGCGGAGGCGTTTGCGGCTTCGCATCATGGGTAAAACGTAAAAGTAAAACGTAATTGTTCGTAGTAACGCCTTCAGGCGTTCACAGTTGTTATTTATAAAAATTTTCTCAACGGATGAAAAGCGGCCAACGGATAGAAAATTTATTTTTTGCACTGGCAATAAGTTTTTCTAGATAAATCCGTTGGCAGCCGTTTATCCGTTGGTGACATAAAAGTTTGAGTTTTCTAAAGACATTGTCCAATTATTGTCACCATGACTGAAACCCCTCACACCAACAACAATCGCGGCTTTGAAGAGAGCGATGCCAACGTCGCTGCGCTGGGCAAATATGGCCTCGGCCTCGCGATTATTACCGCCGTCGTTCTTGCACTGATGATGTGGCTGCAAAGTTTTTTTGCCGCGCAGACCAAGCGCGCCATGCCGGTAAGTTCGCCTTTAGCCACCCAACGCCAAGCGCCCGCCGCACCGCGCCTGCAAATCAAACCTGAAAAAGATTTGCACGACATTCGCATCGCCGATGATTCCGTATTGCACAGCTACGGCTGGATTGTTCGCGATTCCGGCGTCGTGCGCCTCCCCATCGAACGCGCGATGGAATTGACCGCGCAACGCGGCTTGCCGTTTCGTGAGTCGAAGATGGAGGAGCGAGGATTGAGAATCGAAGATGGAGGAGAGAAACCATGAAATCAATAATTCGATCTTCGATCTATTATTTTCGGTCATCGATTTTCTTTCTTCTATTCTCAATAAGCCTCGCGCCCGCCCAAATGCTCGATTCCAACGCGCCGCCGCCGATGCTGCGGGACGTCGGCATCGATCAAAAGTTGAGCGCGCCCTTGCCGTTAGATTTGTCCTTTCAAGATGAAACCGGACAAACGATTCAGCTCCGGCAATACTTTGGCAAAAAGCCGGTGATTCTCGCTTTCGTTTATTACGAATGCCCGATGCTCTGCACGCAGGTGTTGAATGGGTTGGCGGAAAGTTTGAAGACGTTATCGTTCGATGTCGGCAAGCAATTTGATGTGATCACGGTGAGCTTTGATCCCGGCGAAACACCTAAGCTCGCGGCGGAAAAGAAAGCGAATTATCTCAAACAATACGAACGTTCCAGCGCAGCGGCGGGTTGGCATTTTCTCACGGGCGATTCCGCGGCGATTCGACAATTGACCAGCGCCGCCGGCTTTCGCTATAAATATGACGCCGTCACCGATCAATTCGCGCACGCCAGCGGCATCATGGTGATCACGCCGCAAGGGAAAATCGCGCGTTACTTTTACGGCATCGAATATCCGGCGCGCGACTTGCGTTTGGCGCTCGTCGAAGCTTCGGAAAATAAAATCGGCTCACCGGTCGATCAATTGTTGTTGTATTGTTTCCATTACGATCCGTTGACCGGAAAATATGGTTTGGTGATCATGAACGTGTTGCGTGTCGCCGGTGTCGCGACGGTGATGGCGCTGGGAACGTTTATGATTGTGATGTTTCGCAGAGATCGAAAAGTTGTGAAGCAGGTTTGATTTAGATTTTACCCACGATGAAAAGCGGCTAACGGATTTGTCTATTCTATTTAAACGCTTTTATCCGTGGGCCGCTTTTCATCCGTGGGAATTTTCTTGTTAAAGATTCTCTATAAGACTTATGGATAAAGACTTCCACATCTTCCCCGAGCAAGCTTCCACCCTCGCCGGCCAAGTGGATATGTTGTATTATGTCTTGACCGGCCTGTGCATCTTTTTTGGAATGTTGATTTTTTTCCTGATTTACGTTTTCGCGGTGCGCTATCGCCGCCGTTCCGAAGACGACGTGCCGCGGCAGATTCCCGGCTTGTTGAAGCTGGAAATTGCGTGGTCGATTATTCCGCTCGGCATGTCAATGGTTGTTTTTTTCTGGGGCGCGAAACTGTATTTTGAAATGTACACGCCGCCGGACGATGCATTGGAAATTTACGTCGTCGGCAAGCAATGGATGTGGCACATTCAACAGCCGTCCGGCCGGCGTGAAATCAACGAGCTGCACGTTCCCACCGGACGGCCGGTCAAGCTCCTCATGGCCACGGAAGATGTGATTCACAGTTTTTATGTTCCCGCGTTTCGCGTGAAAAAAGACGTCGTGCCTGGCCGCTACAGCACCATGTGGTTTGAAGCGACCAAGCCCGGCACGTATCATTTGTTCTGCGCCGAATATTGCGGCACCAAACATTCGCAAATGATCGGCAGCGTCGTGGTCATGGAGCCGGTGCAATATCAACGCTGGCTCAGCGGCAACACCGGCGATGAAACCCCCGTTGCCGCAGGCGAGAAAAAATTCCAGCAGCTTGGCTGTATCACCTGCCACGGCGACAAGCCCGGCAGCCGCGGGCCGACGCTGAAAGGTTTATTCGGCGCGCCGGTGCAATTGCAAAACGGCGACATCGTCAACGTCAACGAAGATTATATTCGCGAATCGATTTTGAATCCCGGCCGCAAAGTCACCGCCGGTTATTCGCCGATTATGCCGACCTATCAAGGCCAAGTCAACGAAGCGACTTTGCTGCAGATTACGGCATACATAAAGTCGATAGGAACGACGCAAAAGTAAAAGAAAATGTCATTCTGTAAGAATCCTTTTTGTTTCCAGCAATCATCTTGAATGAAAAGGGATTCCTCCGGAATGACATCCTAATGGAAATGTCAGGAGCAATCATTAATGGCTACCGCCGTATTCACCCCGCAGCCGCACCAACTCGCCGACGAAGAAGAGCCGCGGCCGCGGAAAAATTATCTCAACACCGCGTTCACGTTCAGATCGTGGCTGTTGACCGTCGATCATAAACGCATCGCCATTCTTTATCTCATCGCGGTCACGGTGTTCTTTTTAATCGGCGGTCTGTTCGCCGTGCTGATTCGCCTTGAATTGCTCACGCCCGCGGGCGACATGATGCAATCCGAGACCTACAACAAGATGTTCACGATGCATGGCGTGATGATGGTGTTCTTTTTTCTCATCCCCGCGATTCCGGCGATTCTCGGCAACTTTCTCGTGCCGATCATGATCGGCGCACGCGACCTTGCGTTTCCGCGCCTCAATCTGCTGAGCTGGTACGTTTACATGGTCGGCGGCCTCTTTACGTTTGCCGCGATTTTATTGGGCGGCGTCGATACCGGCTGGACGTTTTACACGCCGTACAGCAGCACCTACTCGAACACCAATGTCATTCTCACCGCGGTCGGCGTATTCATCACCGGCTTCTCGTCGATCTTGACCGGCTTAAATTTCATCGTCACCATTCACAAAATGCGCGCGCCCGGCTTGACGTGGTTTCGTCTGCCGCTCTTCATTTGGGCGCATTACGCCACGAGCCTCATTCAAATTCTCGGCACGCCCGTCGTCACCGCCGCGATTTTTCTCGTCGCGCTCGAACGCCTGTTTCACATCGGCATTTTCGATCCGAAGCTCGGCGGCGATCCGATTTTGTTTCAGCACCTGTTTTGGTTCTATTCGCATCCCGCCGTGTATATCATGATTCTGCCGGCGATGGGCGTGATCAGCGAGCTCATCACCTGCTTTTCCAAAAAGAAAATTTTTGGTTATGAGTTCATCGCGTTTTCGAGCGTTGCCATCGCGGTGTTAGGATTTCTCGTCTGGGGCCACCACATGTTTACCAGCGGCCAATCCGTTTACGCGGGCATGGTCTTTTCGGTATTGAGTTTTCTCGTCGCGATTCCTTCGGCGATCAAAGTGTTCAATTGGACGGCGACGCTGTACAAAGGCTCGGTGTCGTATCAAGCGCCGATGTTGTACGCCATCGGCTTCATGGGCCTCTTCACCATCGGCGGCCTCACCGGACTTTTTCTCGCGACGCTGGCGGTTGACGTGCATTTGCATGACACGTATTTCATCGTCGCGCATTTTCATTATATCATGGTCGGCGGCACGATCATGGCGTATCTCGGCGGCATCCATTTCTGGTGGCCGAAAATGACGGGGCGATTGTATCCCGAAGGCTGGGCGCGTTTCGCGTCGTTGGTGATTTTCGTCGGCTTTAATTTGACGTTCTTCCCGCAATTCGTCGTCGGTTACCTCGGCATGCCGCGGCGTTATCATTTTTATCCGGAAGAGTTCCAAATCCTGAACGTCATGTCCACCGCGGGCGCGTCGATTCTCGGCGTCGGCTATTTGATTCCGCTGATTTACTTGCTATGGTCGTTGCGTTACGGCCAACTCGCGAGCGCCAATCCGTGGAATGCCACCGGCCTGGAATGGAAAACCCCGTCGCCGCCGCCGACGGAAAATTTTGCGAAGACGCCGATTGTCACCGAAGAAGCTTACGAATACACGCCGCTCCCGTAGCGCAACATTCATGTTGCGCGGGCGGCTTGTGGCTCGACATAAATGTCGAGCTACGGATTTTTCTAAAAGTATAGGAGAACGAAGTTGTCTGAGCATCATTCCAATCCGGCCTTATTGCATCATTTCGAAGACGCGGATCAACAGTTCGAGGCCTCCACGCTCGGCATGTGGGCGTTTTTGATTACCGAGATCATGTTTTTTGGCGGGCTGTTTCTCGGATACATCGTTTACCGCTCGCTTTACCCTGAAGCGTTTGCCGAGGCCAGCCGCTTGCTGAATTATCGGCTTGGCGCCATCAATACCGCGGTGCTGATCTGCAGCAGCTTGACGATGGTGCTGGCCGTCCGCGCCGCGCAATTGGGCCAGCGCCGGCCGCTCGTCATCTTCTTGGTGTTGACAATTCTTCTGGGTTCAGCGTTTTTGGTTAACAAGGGTTTCGAATACGCTCACAAGTTTCACGAGCATTTGGTGCCGGGACCCAACTTCGGTCCGGAGCCGGCGTTGGCGCATTCTCAGCAGGCGCAGCTTTTCTTCGGCTTTTATTTCGGCATAACTGGCTTGCACGCGCTGCACATGATTATCGGCATCGTGATTTTGGCGATCTACGTCGTGCAAGCGCAACGCGGCCGATTCTCCCAGGACTATTTCGCGCCCATCGACATCATCGGCCTCTACTGGCATTTTGTCGATATCGTTTGGATTTTTCTGTTTCCGCTGCTTTATCTGATCAGTCGCACGTAGCGCAGACTTCAAGTCTGCAGACGACGGCAAGCTGGAAGCTTGCGCTACAAAATTTCCGCGTTGATAATAGTTTTCGGAGCAACATAAAAATGTCAAAACACGTTATTATCCCCCAAAAAATCTACATTCTCGTCTTCGTCACTTTGCTGATGTTGACGTTGATCACCGTTGACGTGGCCTTTTACGACGCGGGCTGGCTGAATCTCTACATCGCCATGACCATTGCGACGTGCAAGGCGCTGTTGGTGCTGCTCTATTTCATGCACGTCCGCTACAGCCCCCGCCTCACCTGGGTCTTCGTCGGCGCGGGATTTTTCTGGTTTTTGATCCTGATCGTCTTCACGCTGGGCGATTACCTCACCCGCGAAGTTTTGACGAAGCCGGGATTTTGAGCGCCAATCTTCTATTGTTCTGGCGTTTGCATCAAAAGGTGCCCGTTTGTTGTGCGCCCATTTTTTTCTTGAATTTCCGTCTTTTTTCCAGTAACTTACATTGCTTGACAACGAGTTTGATCAGTCATCATCATTTGGAGATTGCAAGATGGATGCGATTACTCAGGAGATCGTTCAGCATATCAGCCCACTTCCTTTTAACAAAAAAAAGGCGATTCTGGAGTTGTTAAAGATCGATTTTGGAGCAAGCCCTAAACGGGTTGAGTCGTTTCAAGAAAAATGGCGAAAAGAACTTTTAACGACTTCGGTTTGGCCGGATGAAACCATCCAAGCGATGCACGAAGCCAGAGAGTTTATCAATCAATGGACGCCGCAACCATTCTCCTCGACACTTCCATCTTGATTAACTTTTTGCAATCTTTGATCGAACTCGTTGATTTGTTGATCTGAGCAACCGCGGTTAGCAATGTGCTGTCATTGGTCACGTTGAACCGAAGGCATTTTGAGCGTATCCAGAATCTAACGCCGGTGAGCTTGCCCAAGAACGAATAAGCGCTTCCGCTTAAAAGCGCCCATTTTATTTTAAAACCCTTATAAGATGAGCTTCGATCTTAAGGACTTTATGGCGAGGGGCTACCTGCCTAAGGAATTACCCCCGTTGTTCTCTTCTGCTATGCTTGCGGAATTCGTTGCGAAAGCGCATCCCATCTCACTTTTGGGGCGCGATGGTCGGAACAATGGACCGCTGTTGGCCGTTCCCGCTTCCCATAACCTTGTTCGCCCCGGACGGCTTCGAAGGAGGCTTCACCTCCTAAATCCTTTCAGCTTCTACAAGCTGGCTTCGTGTGTGTCAGACCACTGGACCGCACTCGAAGCCCAGATTTCACGATCGCGTTTATCTGTCAGCAAACCGGTTCCCGATCCCAAGCGCTCGCGTTGTCTCATTCCTAGGATTAGCGGCATGGATCTCATTCAAGAAAAGGTGCGCATACGAGCGGCTGCGAGATTCGTCCTTCAGACTGACATCGCTCGATTTTACCCATCCATCTACACACATTCGATTCCATGGGCGATAGAAGGAAAGGAAAATGCCAAAGCCAAGCGTAAAGGTGGGTTGGGCAACGACCTTGACCTTCTAATTCGGAACGGTCAATATGGTCAGACAATGGGAATTCCGATAGGTCCGGACACATCGCTTGTGATAGCTGAGGCAATTGCAGCAAGCGTCGACGAGCGGTTTATGAACGACAACCTCATTGGTCTTCGCTTTATGGATGACTACGAAATCGCTAGTGAGACACGCTACGAAGCTGAACAAAGTCTTGAACGCATCGAGCGAGCACTATCTGATTTTGAACTGGCTATTAATCCGAGGAAGACTCGAATCGAAGAACTGCCCTGCGAACTTGATTCTCGTTGGCGAAGGGACATTTCTGATTTTAAGTTTGGCCGCGGTGAGCGGGCGTCGAGAAGAGATGTTATAAGATTCTTCGATACCGCCTTTAGGCTGCATCGCGAGATGCCTAACGAGCCGATAATCGCGTACGCTATCTCGCGGTTGCGATCGGTGACATTTTCCGAGTCGATTTGGGAGCTTTGCAGGCCATTGATTTGCCAGTGCCTTCTCGTTGATCCCGCATCCATACGCGCTGTGTATCGCGTTCTCCAGAAGCACAAGACATATAATTTCAGGGATGATGTTCCGCGCGTTCTCAATAGCATAATTAAAATTCACAGCGGACTTGATCATGGCTCGGAGGTCGCATGGGCAATCTGGACATGTATTCAATTGTCCATAAGCATTCACGACGATGCTGTTCGTGCCCTAGCCGCAACCCGTGATCCGGTGGTCCGAACGCTTGCGCTCTTCGCGCGAGAAAGAGGAGTCATACTAGAGGGAACCGCAACGTTCGACCAGTGGGAATCGACACTTTCACAGGATAGTCTCTATGACGAAAACTGGCTCTATGTTTATGAAGCTAACCTTCGTGGCTGGCTGAAAGTCAAAGATGATCATGTTAGTCAGGATCCGAATTTCTCGCTTCTTAAGGCCGAAAGCGTAAGCTTAATCGCGACAGAAAAGGCAGATATTGAGTCTGAAGAATCAAATGATGACTTCGATCCGTACGGCGGTGACGGGGATGACGGCGATGACGATGAACCCGAAGAAGATGAGCAAAACGATATTGACCTTGAGGACGATGACTCTGATGATACACATAGCTTGAGTGGTCCGTAGCCCGATGTTGCCTTTTAAAAGATGCTGTGCTGGAAGGTTATGTTATGACCAGGTGTCCGAAAAAATCGGACACCTGAAAATGCAGCGTACGAAAATATCGTACCGTTGAAAAAGATTTACGGAAGTGTCCGAAAAAATCGGACAGTTGAAAATGTTCGCGCTGAAGGACGATGAGACAATTAAACCAAGTAGAGATCGAGTATGAGTGAGGGTTTCATCCCAAAGCATGGCGGCTACCAGAAGCTGTTTTCCTACAAGAAGGCGCTGATCGTGTATGACGCGACTGTGTTCTTTTGCGACCATTTCATTGACAAACGCAGCCGCACGCATGACCAAATGGTGCAGGCCGCGCGGTCGGGCAAGCAGAACATCGTCGAGGGCAGTATGGCGTCTGCCACTTCCAAGGAAACCGAGATCAAATTGACGAACGTGGCTCGAGCGAGCCAAGAGGAGCTGCTGGAAGACTACCGCGACTTCCTGCGCACGCGCGGCTTTGCGCTCTGGGATAAGAACAGCCGCGAAGCGCTGTTTGTTCGTAAGCTGGGCGCCGATAAAAATGCGTCCTATGAGACCTATAAGACATATCTTGAATCTCGGCCACCAGAAGTGGTGGCCAATATCATCATCTGCCTGATCCACCAAACCAACTACTTGCTGGATCAGCAGATTCGGCAATTGGAGCAAGCTTTTTTAAAAGAGGGCGGCCTGCGTGAACGTATGACCCGAGCCCGACTCGATGAGCGGCGGAAGGGAAAGTAATAATTATGAGCAACTTCTTTAATAATCCTGAAACTCGCGTGGCGGTTTTCCAAAAGCGCGAAATCCGTCGCACGATGCACAACGACGAATGGTGGTTTGTCATCACGGACATCATCGCCGCCCTGACGGATTCCGCCGATCCTTCCGATTACTGGAAGAAGATGCGCAAACGGGATCCGGATTTGGGTAAAGCGCTCCAAGGGGGGGGTCAATTTGTCCCCCCCCTGGCCTTGGAATTTGCGACGGCCGGGGGGCTTCAGAAAATCCAGTGCTGGAACACCGAGGGCATCTTCCGCCTGATCCAGTCCATACCCAGCCCCAAAGCCGAGCCGCTTAAACGCTGGCTGGCTCGGGTCGGCAAAGAGCGGATCGACGAAATCGAAAATCCTGAGTTGGCCATGACCCGTATGCAGGACTTGTATGAAAAGAAAGGCTATCCCAAAGAGTGGATCGACAAGCGTCTGCGCGGCATCGCCGTCCGGCAGGATTTGACCGATGAATGGAAGAATCGGGGCGCGCGGAGCAGCTTGGAATTCGCCATCCTGACCAACGAGATCATGCAGGGAGCCTTTGAGCTAAAGGTGGATGAGTACAAGCAGGCGAAAGACCTGCAACGCGAAAATTTGCGCGATCACATGACTGATATCGAATTGATCCTGACCATGCTGGCCGAGGCAACCACCACGAAGTTGCATCGTGATCGGGATTCACGGGGATTTGCGCCGCTGAAGAAAGATGCTCAAGACGGCGGCGCGGTGGCGGGCAGGACGCGCAAAGATATTGAAGCGCAGACCGGCAAGCCGGTGATCTCGAAAGAGAACTTCAAGCAACTCGGCGCCAAGAACCGAAAAAGGTTGAAAAGGTGAGCCATGCCGCGTTAAAAATAACCAGAACTGACCTCCTCAAATTGCGCTTGCATTTCAAACTCCCCGCCGCTATATTTTAGCAAAATTTGAATTCAGCGGCATAAACATTGGCTGTTATTAATCTCTCCGGTGGCAAGATTTATTTTATGCGAAAAGCAGCGCTCGGCTTCGTCATTATTCTTTTCTTGGGAATTCTGTCGTTACTGCCCATTTCTTTTAATCAAACTCTCGAAGATTCTCTCCTCGATCTGCAATTCAAGCTGCGCGGCAATCGCCAATTATCGGAGGAATTCGTTTTTGTTTTCATTGGCGCGGAAGACGTGCAGGCGCTCGGCGGCTGGCCGCTGACGCGCGATTATTACGGCTACATGACGCATGTGTTGAGTCGCCTCGGCGCGAAGGTGATCGGTTTCGATATTTTATTCGAGGCGCCGAATCGCAATTATCCTGAATTTGATCGCGCGCTCGCGGATTTTTTTCAAACCGCGGGCAACGTTTGTTTGCCGATGACGTTTGCGGAATTAACGCCACGCACTAACCACACCTTTGCCGGAAGTGATCTGAGCTTTCCATTTGAACAACTCCGCAAGCATGCCGCCGGAATCGGGTTTGGCAATTTCAACACGGAGCCGATTGTTCGCAAGGTTCCGTTGGTGGCGAGTTATGGAGATAGCCTCATCTGCTCATTCGGCGTGGAGCTTGCCCGCTTGTATTTGAATGATTCGGAAGTTGGAACTCAGCTCGTTTCTCTCATTCAACAACACGGCCAACTGCGCCTGAATCATTTTGGCGATCTCAATCATGTTGCCTCGATCAGCTTTGTCGAGCTGCTAAAAATTTTCGCGCGCGCGCCCGACTCGCTGAATTTCAAAGACAAGATCGTGCTCGTCGCCGCGACTTTCCCCGGCG
>Ga0247727_10009423_pt1 | contig 17709 bp, 11 predicted proteins | sample WisWelCaveWW1625_FD_202498 | JGI IMG/M metagenome (GOLD analysis project Ga0247727, IMG submission 202498) | Biofilm microbial communities from Wishing Well Cave, Virginia, United States - WW16-25 | ecosystem: Environmental > Aquatic > Deep subsurface > Groundwater > Cave microbial mat | place...
GACGGCGACGTCGGCCCCGGCCCCCTCGCCGAGATGTCCCAGCTCGGGGCGCTGGATCTGCGCGGCGGGATTCGCCGTGGACATTCGGATCACCTCGGCCAGCGGAACCCCCAGGTTCAGGATCTTAGACATGGTGGTGACCATGTCCTTCATCCCTGCGTTCATACTGGTGATATGCAAGTCGGTGGAGATGGAGTCCGGGATCCAGCCCTGCGGCGCCGCGGGCGCGGCCTGGCGCCACAGGAAGCTCCCGCCGCCGTGGCCGACGTCGAACTTGACGCCGCGCCGGCGAGCCTGGGCCAAATAGGGCAGCACTTTGCCTTTGTCGTCGAGCATCGGGACGCGGCCCAGGTACATGTGGGTGTACATGTCGCCGGGACGCAGCTTCTCCAGCACAAGCTGCTGGAAGGGGCGCTCGGCGCGAAACTCGCCGAAGTCCACCATCACCGGGACTCCGGCCAGCCGCCCGGCCGCGACCGCCCTCTCCACCGCGATCCACTCCGGGCCCGCGTAGTGCGCCGTCTTGATCCCCACCACCCGTTGCGGAAACTGCCGGGCGGTCTTGGCGGCGGCCTCGGCGTCCATGTCCTCGGTGTTCTGCTCGATGGCGCCGCCGCCCATGCCGCGTCCCACGATGTTGAGCATGGCCAGGACGCGAGTCCGCGAGCGCTCGATGACGCGTTCCAGAAAGTCGGGGAAATTCCGCCACCCCGAGCTGCCCGCGTCGACCACCGTGGTGACCCCGCTGCGGAAGGCGTGCCCGTCCGGGTAGACGCTGTTGTCTCCGGAGTAGGCGCCGCGCATGCCGGTTCCGGCGTAGACGTGGACGTGAATGTCAACCAGGCCGGGCACGACGTAGAGCCCGTCGACGGGGACCACCTGGCGCGCCTGCTCGGGCGCGATGCCGGGGGCGACCCGCGCGATCTTGCCGCCGGCGATGGCCACGTCCATCGCGGCGTTCCGGTTGTTCTTCGGGTCGATGACCTGGCCGCCCTTGAGCAACAGGTCGTAGGGCGCCTGGGCCGCGGCGGGCGCCTGGGCCGCGGCCAGGCCGGCCAACAGGAGGGGCATGCAGAGGAAATGCTTTGCGCTGGTCACGAGTCGTCTCCCAGGAACTTGCTATTGTAGCGCCAGTCCGGCGCCGGATCGAAAATCTTCCCGCCGCCCAAGGTTGGGAAACATTGCGCTGGACAAAGGCCCCGCTTTCCGCTACAGTAGAGTGGATGGGTGAGGCGCCAACCCCGGCCACGTCGTTCACCTTCTGCGGTCGCACCTTCTCGGCCGAGGAAGTGGAGTTGATGCGGGAGACCGCCTCCCAGTTTGCCGCCTTGGGGGTGACCGAGATTTCCCGCACCATTTGCGAACTGTTGGACTGGAAGCGGCCCACTGGGCGGTTGAAGAATCATGAGTGCCGGCAGATGCTGGAGCGGCTGCGGGATCAGGGTTGGTTGCGTTTGCCGGAGGTGCGAGCGCTGGGGCCGCGAGGACCGCGGGTGGTGGCGCTGACGGCCAGCAGCGACCCGCAACCGCAGCTAGAGGGCAGCGCGGGGCAGTACGAGCCGCTGCGTCTGAGCGTGGTGGAGGCCGGTCGGGGAAGCGACAGCGCCCTGTGGACCGAGTTGGTCGAGCGTTATCACTACCTGGGCTATCGGGTGCCGGTGGGCGCGCAATTGCGCTACCTGGTGCGTTCTGCCTGTTGCGGGGAGGGGATTTTGGCTTGCCTGCTGTGGTCCAGTGCGGCTTGGAAGATGGCCGCCCGGGACCGCTGGATCGGATGGAGCGCCCAGCAACGATCTCGGAATCTGCCGCTGGTGGTCAACAACAGCCGCTTCCTGATCCTGCCCTGGGTGCGGGTGAAAGGATTGGCCAGCAAGATCCTGGCTCACTGCGCCCGCCAACTGCCGCAGGACTGGGAGCGACTCTACGGCTGTCGACCGCTGCTTTTGGAGACACTGGTCGACGCCCGGCGCTTTGTGGGGACCTGTTACCGGGCCGCTAACTGGATCGAGCTGGGAGAAACGCAAGGCCGTGGTCGAATGGATCGCTTCCATCAGGCGCAAGGTCTGGCGCCCAAACGCATCTACGTCTACCCGCTGTCCCGCCACGTGCAACAACGACTCTGTGACGCCAGGCCGCCGGCCGCCTCCACCCTGTAAAAACAAAACCCAGCTAGGCGGTGTCCAGTACTTGACGGGGCTATTTCTTCCTAGGCCGAAGGGGCATTCGCTGGAGGAGTGTATGTCGGCTTGAGTTCTACCAGTAGTATTTTCAATGAGATACAGATAACCTCCTCTTCCGGTCGGGGTATGTGGTCTAGGGAAGATTCTTGTTGCATTATAGGAAAAATCTGGTATAGTACCGAACTGGGATGGTACGCATAGCCCGCTTATGCCATCGGTGGGAGGTATAAGTCGACGGCGTACATGCCTTATGGACAAAATGATAACCATCGCCGCATGTGAATCCCAGCCGATCGTGGTGGAAGGTCTGCGCCGCAGTATGGAAGGAAGTAAGGACTTGCAGTTTGTCGGCGCCGCGACCACGGCCAAGACGTGCCTGGAACTGATCGAGCAGCACAAGCCTGTGGTCTGCCTGCTGGACAAAGCGTTCGGGACCAAGGCCGTTTTCCAGCTCATCACCGACGTGAAGGGGCACTCTCCGCAAACCGAACCGATCTTGTGGGCCGCCGAGATCAGCGAGATTGAGTCGTTTCGAGCCCTGCAGGTTGGGGCGCGGGGCATTTTGAAGAAGACCCTGCCGGTGACCACGATCCTGGACTGCCTGCGAACGGTGGCCCGGGGCAATATCTGGATCGAGAACTCCATTTCGGACCAGTTTGTGGGCTTCATCAATCGCCGGAACACGCCTCATCTGACTCCCCGGGAGGAGGAGATCGTCGCCCTGGTGGCCCGGGGGATGAAGAACAAGCAGATCGCGGACACGCTGTGCATCACGACCGGGACGGTGAAGGTCCATCTGATGCACATCTTCGAGAAGACCGGGGTCAAGGACCGCTTCGAGCTGGCCATGTACGGCCGGCGGATGGACGCGGGGGCGCTCGAGCTGGAGGAGAATCCGGCGCTGGTCCGTAGTTTCTCCGAGTAGGGTCCCCAGCGTGGTATCGATAGTAGCGTGACTGGCCGCGGAGGGTCCCCCTGGAAGCTCCACTGGTTTGGGCTGGCCGGGCTGCTGGCGCTGTTCCTGCTGTATCTGGCTTGGCTGGGTCCGACCGCGTATTTCGGCTGGTATCACGACGATACGATCTACTTCAGCTCGGCCCGGGCCCTGGCCGAGGGCGGCGGCTATGTGCTGCCGAGCGTTCCCGGCGCGCCGCCACAGACGAAGTACCCGCCGCTCCATCCCTGGCTGCTCTCCTTGGTCTGGCGCTGGCAGCCGGGGTTCCCCGACAACCTGGCGGTTGCGGTCGGCCTGACGGCGGTGTTCGCGTGCTGGTTCCTGGCGGCGGCCTTCCAGCTTCTGCGGGGGCTGGCGGGGGTCGGTCGCTGGGCGGCTCTAGTGGCGGTCGCGCTGAGCGCCTTTCATCCCGATTTTGTGTTCCTGAGCGGGGTCCTGTTGAGCGACGTCCCGTTTCTGGCGCTGGCGCTGACCGGGGCGCTGGCTGCCGACGCCGGGCTGCGGGCGCAGTGCCGGCCCCGGATGGCGCTGGTGGCGGGAGTGGCGGCCGGTCTCTCCGCCCTGACCAGGACGCTGGGGCTGCCGGTGATGGCGGGGATCGTTGCCTGCGGGCTTTACCGCCGGGCCTATCGGCAATGCCTGGTGTTCAGCCTCGCCGCATTCCCGCTGGCGGGCGCCGCCCTGCTGTCGCCGGGGATTCCGGAGAACGTGGCGAGCTGGGCCGCGCAGGGGGGGCCCGGCTTTCGCCAGACCTGGCTGTTCTGCACCAGCTACTGGGAGTTCTGGAAGCTAGGGGTCCCCAACCTGGACGCCCTTTGGGCGATGCTGTCGCGCAACATCAACCTGTTTGCGCAGGGACCGGCGCGGCAGTGCCTGTTTCCTCCGCCCGGCGGCGAGGATTCCTATGCCGGCACTCTGGTGATGGTGACCTTGACCGCGGGGATCCTTTCCGGAATCGCGCGCCAGGCGCGGGGCCAGGAGTGGAAGCCGATCCACTTCCTGCTGGTTTTCTATCCGGCGGCGGCGGTGCTGTGGAACTATGCGCTCGTCGACCGCTTCCTGATGCTGTTCGTGCCGCTGTTTTATGCCGGCCTCTGGGTGGAAGGGAGGTATGTTGTTTCGCTGGTGGCCGACCAGTTCCGTCCGGGGCGTCCGCTGGCGGGGCGGATCCTGGCGGGGATGCTCTCGGCGGGGTTGCTGGCCGTGGCCGTGGCCTCGGCGCGTCACTACGCGACGGGCGTTCGCCCGCAGTTGCAAGGACTGGCCGAAAGGCGCGCGGCGCTGGCTGGGGAGAAGGCCGAGCTGCACGACTGGATCCGGCGGGAGACGGGTCCGGAGGTCCGCTTCATCGCTTACGAGGACGCGAGCCTGTATCTCTATACCGGCCGGCAGTCCATGCGGCCGATTGCTTTTTCGACCGAGGCGTTCTACAAACGGGACGAGAAGGTGCTGGAACGCGACCTGGACCGCATCACCGACGTCGCCCGGCACATCGGCGCGCGTTACTGGGTCGCCGCCGCGGACGATTTTCACTTGGAAACAGGGCGTCCGCTGATCGATCGCCGGATCGCGGAGCTGAAGTCACGGATGCCGGTGGTGTTCGAAAGCAGCGGGGGCCGGGTGAAGCTGTACGACCTGGAACGGCTGATTCCACCGGCGCCATGACCTGTCCCGATCACTTTCGAGCGGTCACCGAAATCTCGATCCTGGCCTTACCGACCAGCCCGGCCACCTGCACGGTGGCCCGCGCCGGGCGGTTCGTCTTGAAGTACGTGGTGTAGACCTCGTTCATCTGCTGGAACAGCGAGATGTCGGTCAGGTAGACGATTACGTTGACCGCGTCGGAGTAGTCCATACCGGCGGCTTTGAGGATGATCCCGATGCGGTCCAAGGTGACCCGGACCTCGTCGGGAAAGGCCTGCGGCAGTTGATTGGTTTTCGGGTCGATGCCGACCTGGCCGGCTACGTAGAGGGTTCCGTCGACCCAGACACCGGCGCTGAAGGGGGCGTTGGGCCGGGACACCTCCGGCGGGTTGAAGAACTTCTTTTCGGCCAGGGCGGGGGCGGCCAGGGCGAGAACCATCAGCAGGGTCCATTGGTTCATTCACGGATCTCCTTTCCAAGGTGTGGAATTGCCTACACTACCATTTTTCGGCCCGGACACACCGTGCCGCAACCCCATCCGCTCCCCCGTGGTCATCAGCCGCCCATGATCGCCGGATACACCTTCCGGATCGCTGCGACGATGTCAGCCGTGTCCTGCCGGGTGAACTTCGGGTCCATCGGAACGCCAGCGAACCGGCCCAAAATGTCTATCGTTCTCGGACAGCATTCCCTGCCGTAGCGAATCGCCCTCCCTCGCTCGGAGTTGAAAGATGGCCACGCCGGGTGCGCCGTCACTTTCTTCTCGATGTGCGGCAATGTCGGCAGGATCACCGACCCGCTGGGCGGCTGTGCTGGAACGTTTTCCGCCTTCATCGCCGCCAGAAACCGGTCCCGCTTCCGCTGGCTGTCGAAACCGAGGAAGACGGCCGCGCCCAGCTCACCGTCCGGATCCGGCCGGTGCCGCAGGCGTAGCCCAGGCAGACTGGCAATACCGTCATAGACACGCCGGGCGTTCGCCCGCACGTCCACTACGATCCGCTCCAGCTTCCGCAGTTGCGCCAGCACCACGCCGCCGCTGAACTCGTTCATCCGGAAGTTGCTGCCGACAAACCAGTCCCCCGGAGGTCGTCCGATCGTCTGTTGATGCGGCCGGCGCAGCCCTCCCAGATCGTGGAACCGCGAGGCGCGCTCGAACAGCAGCGGATCGTTTGTGATGACCGCCCCTCCCTCCCCTGCCGTAATGGTCTTATTGAGCTGTAGGCTGTAGATTCCGATGTCGCCCAAGGACCCCAGGGGCCGTCCCCTGTAACTCGCCCCCACGCTCTGCGCGCAGTCCTCCAGTACCCGGACCCGGTGGTTCCGCGCGATGACCAGGATACGTTCCATGTCGCACGAGTTTCCCTGCAGATGCACCGCCATGATCACCTTGGTCTGAGCATTGATCTTCTTCTCGATGTCCGCGGGGTCGATGTTGAACGACTCGTCGATGTCGGCGAACACCGGCAGGGCTCCTGCGAGGACCACAGTGTTGAAGCAGGAGTGCCACGTCCACGCGGGCAGGATGACCTCATCACCAGGACCCACGCCCAGCGCCGCCAGCGCGCAGCTTAGAGCCGCCGTGCCCGACGTCACTGCCAGGGCATAAGGAGTCTGCATCCGGGCCGCAAACTCCTTCTCGAAGGTCAGGACCTTCTTCGGTGGCTCCAACCCCGGCCCGTACCAGCGAAACGGGCGCCGGGTTTCCAGCACTTCCTTCAGTTCTTCCCGCTCCTTTCCGTCGTAGTATTGCGTTCCCCAATAATCCGCCTTGAGCGGTTTCTCACGAACGGGCTTTCCTCCGTCCGCCGCCAAGGTCGTCGAAGACACTACCACACCCGCCGCCAGCAACGTCCTCCGGCTCACCATACCTACCCTCCCATTCTCTGTTCGCTAATCCCTGTGCCCTGGTCCCGCCCCTCAAGCAGGCCGCCAGATCCGCCGTAGCCCCTCCCTCTGTCCCCCTACCCGCCGCCGCCGGCAAGCGGCATCCGGAAGTCGTCGCCGGTGTCCGCAATCCAGCGAGCGAGCAGAGCGCGGTGTTCGGCCAGGACGGCGGTTTCCTCGGGGCGCCGCACCAGGTTGTAGACCTCTCCCGGATCCAGCTTGAGGTCGAACAACTGCTCGGGCCTTTTGCCACCGTTGAAGGCGATGTACTTGTAGCACTGAGTGCGGAGCATCCGTCCCTGCCGGTCCTTGCCTCCGAATTCAGAAAGCTCCGAAACGACGAACGGCCGGCGATCGCCCGCGCCCTCGATGGCGGAGCGCAGGCTCTGGCCGCGAACTCCCTCTGGCGGCGCCACCCCAGTGAAATCGCACAGCGTCGGCAGGATATCCAGGCAGGAAACGAGGCTGTGCTGATCTACCACGCCGCGCCGCCTGACACCCGCTCCCGCAATGACAAGCGGCGCCTTCGCCGCCTCCTCCCAGAACGCCGCTTTCTGCGCCCAGCGGTGCGCGCCCATGCCTTCGCCGTGATCGGCAGTGAGCGCAATGAGGGTGTTGCGATCGAGGCCCGCTGCGCGCAACGCCGCGAGCACCCGGCCGATCTGCCGGTCGACGTCCTCGACCAGGCGATAGTAGCCGTGCAGATACTGGCGCACGTCCTCTACGTTCCACTCGCCAGCAATGGTCACCGCCTCCGACATCCGGTCATACGGCGTGGTGCGGTGATACTGTACGTACTCCGGCTCATCCGGATCCACTGCCATGTTCGCGGGCGCGGGTGGATACGCAGCCAGGTTGGGATGCCGGCGAGAGCCGCGGTGCCCGCGGATCCAATCGCAGATATCGTGCGGGTTCATGAACGAGGCCACCAGCAGGAACGGCTCCCGTGGCTTCTCTGAAAGGAAGTCGACGCAGGCCGAAGCAAGAGGTTCGTCCATCCGCGCGCCGAGGGCGCTCCCGCCGATCAGTTCCTCGAACCCGACAACTCCGCCAAATACTCTCGGCAGGTGCCACTTGCCGCCGTACACAGTGCGATAGCCGACGGCCCGAAACACCTCGCCCATGGCCGGCACTCCCTCCCGGACGGGCTGGCCATTCACGCGGACCCCGGTTTCGTGTGGCAGGCGCCCAGTGAAGATGCTGCTGCGCGCGGGCGAGCACACCGGATAGGTGCAATAGGCGTTGCAGAAGCTCACGCCGTCAGCAACCAGGGAATCCATCGCCGGGGTATGGAGGTAGCGATTGCCGTTGGCCGACAACGCGAAGTTTGACTGCTGGTCGGTGATCAGCAGGAGGATGTTCGGACGCCGGCTCTGCTGGCCCACCAAGGAAGACTTCAGCCCGACGGCGGCCATCGGCAGTTGCAGCAGGCTTCTCCTCGTCATGCGCGGCATCGTCAGAAGTGGAGCCGGAGCGCCAGTTGTATCTGGCGCGGGGCGTTCTGCTGGCCGGAGATCGTGCCAAAGACGGCGCTACCGAAGACCTGGTTCGGGAGCCCGAAGACAGCCGTGTTGGTGGTGTTGAACCACTCGGCGCGGAACTGCAAGCGGAAGCGCTCGCTGAGGGCGAAGGTCTTGAATATGGACATGTCGAGATTGCTCAGGCGCGGACCGCGGACGTCGGCCAAGGTGCGGCCGACGTTGCCATAAGTGAACGGGTCGGGCGCCGAGAGCGCCGCAGGGTTGAGATACTCGTTGAGGCGCGACTGCACGGAGCCATCTTTGCGGGCGGTGAAGCCGTTCGAGTTGGGCCGCTGTACGCCGCCCATGGCGCGCGTGGTGTTCGGGTTGTTGGTGAGCGCCAGCGGCGGACCGGTCTGCCGCGTAATGATGGCGTTCACTTGCCAACCGCCCAGGAAGGCATCGACAGCGCGGTTCCAGTTTGTGCCAATCGGTTTCGAGCGGCCGACCGGCAACTCCCAGACGGCCGAGGCCACGAAGCGGTGCGGCAGGTCTTCCTCAACCACTGATCGGTCGGCGCGACGATTGTAGGCGTCCTGGTGTCCGGCGGCTGGGCCGATGGTGGCCGGCGAGTCGCTGATGTTCTTCGAGAAAGTGTAGGAGGCGAGGAAGCCGATCCCGGAGGCGAAGCGGCGCTCGACCTTGGCCGAGAAACCGTGATACGTGGAGCCCGAGGCGGCGGGGTTGAACACGGTCAGGTTGCCGAAGTGCGGGTAGGGGCGCAAAAGCTGAGCCCGGCTGACTTGCGGCTGCGAAAGGATGCCGGGCGTAGTAATGACGCCGAGGAACGGATTGGGCACCAGTTGCTGCAGCGCGTTGCCCAAGGCGAGCGCCTCGGGGCGGAGTTGGTTGAGCGCGAAGCCGGCGCCGTCGCCGAGGTGAATGCCGCGGCTGCCGCTGTAAGCCGTCTGCACGAGCATCTGGCCGAACTGGCGCTGAACGCTGAAGTTCCACTGCTGGTGGTAAGGCAGCGGCGCCTGTCGATCGTAGATGCGGTCGATGTTCTGACCTACCAGCGAAAGGAGCCCCTGGCTGCTGCCGATCGTCTTCGCAAAACCGCTGGGGAAGGGGTCGCTGAGCGTGGCGATGGGGCGGAGGCCGTCAAGAGTCCCGACGAAGGGAGTAGAGGGCGCGAAGCCCTGCGAGGCGATGTTCCACCCAGCGGCGCCGACGCTCCCCGAGCCGAAGAAGATGCCGTAGCCGCCGCGGATGACCGTGAAGCGGTCGACCTGGTAGGCAAACCCGAAGCGCGGCGCGAAGTTGTTCCAATCGGTATGGAAGTGGCGGCGAGGGTTGCCACTGACACCGCCAAACTGCAAGGCGCCGCGCAATTCGCCGAGTCCGCGCACTTGCTGGCTGAGCGGGTTGACGACGTTGTAATCGAACCAGTCGAGCCGGTCCCCGCGCTCGGTAAGGGGAATTTCGAGCTCGTAGCGGAGGCCGAGGTTGAGCGTGAGGCGCTGCGTGATGCGCCAGTCGTCCTGTACGTACAGGCCGTAGTACGGGTTGAGCGAGTGCGTGCGGATGAACGCGCCGAACGCGCCGGAAGCCGGAGTGCCGAGAAGCATCGACGCATAGCCGTCACCGGCGTTTGCTCCGCCACGGTTGGCGTTGGGACCTTGCGTGAAATTGCGGTCGAAGGAGTAGTGGCCGCTCATCTGGATCCCCCGGTCCTGGGTGACCCGGTGGATACGATAATCGGCGCCGAACTTCCAGGTGTGGCGCGTAAGGATCTTCGTCATGCTCGCCTGGACGGAGTGGGTGGAGTAGGCAAAGCTGTTAGGCCCCTCCTCGGCGCCGAGGGCTGCGTAGCCGGCGGGAGAGAACGACGGAAAGACCCGCTCCGGATTCACGTTGTTGACGTAAGCGGGGAAGCCAAGCGTCGTGAGGTCGATGCCGAGCGAGGGAATCGTGCCCACGAAAGGCGTCCGCGTGTAGCCGTAGCGAACGTTGAACAGCGTCACCGGGTCGAAGTTGGCCGAGTACTCGCCCCAGATGGAGTAAACGTCCTGGGTTTGGCCCTGGAGGTTGCGTACGGCGGTGCCGAAATACGGAGGGTTGAGCGGGTTGTCGCGGCCATAGTTCACGCGCGCGTTGACGCGCTGGGCGGAGCTGATGTTGTGGTCGAGGCGAACGGCGACGTCATCGACCGTACGGCGGATGGCGTCACTCAGGGTGAGGTTGTTGATCGAACCCGGGCGGTTGGGCGGCGTCCAATAGGTGGAAACTTTCGAGCTGACGGGGTTGATCCTGCTTGCCGGAATTCTGTTCCCCGCAAACACCTGGCGGGTGGGCTCGCCACCGGCGGCGGTGGTCAGCGGGTCGTAGATGACAATGGGGGCGCCGCGGGCGTCGGCGAGCGCGGAGAAATCGCCGGCGCGCATCGTTTCGGTGGGCACGGTGAAAACGCGGCTATCGGCCGTGCGGGCGCGCGTGGCTTGGTACGTGGTGAAGAAGAACGTGCGGTTGACTCCGTTGTACAGCCCCGGGATGCCCACGGGACCGCCCAGCGAGCCGCCGAACTGGTTGCGCTTGAAGCTGCGGCGCGGCACGCCGGCGCGGTTATTGAAGAAGTTATTGGCGTCGAGTTCGCTGTTGCGCAGGTACTCGAAGAGGCTGCCGTGCAGTTGGTTTGTCCCCGTGCGGCTGACCATGTTGACGAGGCCGCCGCCGCTTCGGCCAAACTCGGCGGCGAAGACGCTGGTTTGGACCTTGAACTCCTGAACGGCCTCGATGGGCACAGCGACGCCCATGATGCCGCGGCCGGGCCAAACGCCAGGCAGGGTGTTGGGCGCGCCGTCGAGCAGGATTTCGTTCTGCCCGGGACGCGAGCCGTTGGCGCTGAAGAGATTGGCGCCGTTGTAGAGCCCCGGATCGAAGCCTCGGCCGATGACGATGTTGTCGCTGAGCAACAGCAAGCCCAGGCCGGTGCGGTTGTTGAGCGGCAAGTCGCTCAACTGCTGCTCTCGATGACCTGGCCAAGCGACGAGGTCGTGGATTGCAGGAGGGGGCTTTCGGCGGTGACTTCGACCGTTTGCGTCACGTTGCCAACCTCGAGCGTGAGATTCAGCGAGACGGCCTGCTGCACCTCGACAACAACCCTTTCAATGACGGCCTTTTTGAAGGAGGGATGCTCGGCCGTGATCTGGTAAGAGCCAGAGAGAAGGTTCGTGAAGATGAAGCGCCCGGCGGCGTTGGTTGAGAACGAGCGCGACTGGCCGGTGCCGGTGTTTGTCGCGGTGACTTTGGTTTCGGGGATGACGGCGCCGGTGGGATCCTGGATGACGCCCTCGATCGTGCCGGTAAAGGATTGTCCCCAGAGCAGCGGGACGAAAATGAGAAACAGGGTACAAACCAAGCGTAGCATTCCGTGCCCTCCTAACAGTGAAACCAGAATTTTCGTTTTGGCGTCCTGGATGCAGGTAGTATACACCCACGCGCCTCCGTTGCGACCACATTTTTCGTAATCCATGGCGTCCGTACGCCATGGGAGACCATGCCGTGGCTCTTCCGGGCAGAGCCAACCAGGAACTGCCCCGTTTCGGCGATTTTTCTCCTGTTTCACGAACTGAGTTTCTGGGGACGTCGGCGTATGGCCGCGCGCGTGCGCGCGAGGGCACGTGAAGTGCCATTCCCCTCGCACACGCGAAAGCCGCGATCATCCGGCCGCGGTTTCAGGTCCGGTTCAGGTCCAGGGTCGCGCTGAGGCGCGGTTCAGGTCCAATTTAGGTCCACCGCGGACCCGGCCGCAGGCTGTTGTTGCACAGCACTTCGGTCTTGACCCGGACCCGGAACGGATAGCGATGCTCGCAAGCCCCGGGCAAGGCTTCCCTCGCTCTTGGTTCCCCAGCCCGTGGGCACACGGCGGTCGGACCGCAACGCGCCGGGGCGCCTCTCGAAACTGCCGCCGTCCGGATTTCGGCAAGGCGCGGTCGACGCTCAGCACGCCACGCCAGATGCAGTTTGCGCTGCGGTTGGACTTTTGGCGCGCTCAGCGTTCAGCGGCTTCGGCCGCGCGTTGCTCGAAGACCTTGCGCGCTTCGGCGAACTGACCCAGGACGTGCCGGCGTTCTCGCTGGGACCGCCAGCCGGGATGCTGGTCCGCCTGCCGGGTGATGTCGTCGATCCAGCGGATGAAGTACTCGGCGTCGGCGCGCGAGCGGATGGGCCGGTCGCCGCAGATCACATAAATGGCCCCGGTCTCGGCATAAGGGAACAGATCGTCGGTCGGCTTTTCCGCTTTCGAGCCCAGGGCACGCAGGGTGTACCATCCGCTGCGGTCCGCTGTCAGGGTCTTGCGGAACCGGCCGGCGGCGGGGTCCGCGGTGACCACTACCTGGCCGTTGTGGAGCACCTCGACCTGGTCGACCGGCGCGAGCGACTGCCAGGCTCCCTCGATCTCCAAGGAGCCGCCCGCCGCCGGCAGCCGGATCTCTTCGCCGGGCATTTGTCCGTTGACTCGAAACTCGAGCAGCGGGCCGTTGGTGACGAACGTGCGCCCGGCGCGAAGCGCCTCCACCCAGGCTGCATAGTCCAGCTTCGGTCCTAGAAAGGCATAGGTACGGTCGGCGCCGATGATGGGGGTGTTGTGCAGGCTCAGGATGGAGTCCTCGCCGCCGGTGGCCGAGACGCGGAAGCCGCAGTTCAGGGCCCGGCGCCACACCCCGCTGGTGGCCTTCTGATAATGGGCGCTGGTGAGGACCTCCAGATACTCGGTGACCCCCAGGGCCAGGTCCACCGGGAAGGCCCGCGCCGCCGCGTAGCCGGCCTTCTCCGGCTCCGCCGTCCAGGGATGCACGTAGCCGCCGATGGCCCCCTGGGCCCGGGCCAGCCGGAACATATCGGTATTGCTGGGATAGAGGCTCTCGATGGCCGTCCCTTCGTAACCAGTGGTGAAGGGCGAGATCAAGTGACGGGTGAGGTTGACGAAGGAGATGTGCCCGTAGAAGGGCGGCCGGTACTCCTGGTTGAAGTAGAGCAAGCGGTCGGGCGTGGACCGGCGGTCGAGCGAGCCGGTGAAGAACTGGTGGTCGAAGATGCGATTGTCCTTGTTGCAGATCTTCTCTCCGATCACGTCCATGTCCTCGGCCGCGGCCATGAACAGCAGGTTTTCGGGGGTATTGAGCAGATTCCCGCCATAGTTCATGTGGACGTGGTTGCTGCCGCTGTACCAGCCGCGGGCCTGGAGATTGGCGATCCTCTCGATCGCCAGCTCGACCGGCGCGTTTTCGCCGGGCTGCACCTGGACGGTTCGCCTGGCGGGGCGGCGCTCGAAGCCCTTCATGACTTCCACCACCAGCGGACCGGGGGGAACCTCCATCCGGCTGCGGCCGAGGGTGTGGAAGAAGGGATCGCCGCGGCGGCGCGCCACGCGCTGGTAGGCGTCGGCCGGGGCGTAGGTCTTGCCGTCCGACGCCCGGGCGTAGACCCGGGCGGGAGTCGCCCGGCCCGTGGCCGCCTCCTTCACCACCAGCTCGACCGTCCCCATGGGACGCCGGTACACGCGCCGCTGAATCTCGACCGGCCGGTCCGGGCCCCCAAAGGCGCGCAGCAGGCGCAGCTCCGACAATCCGCGCTGATTCGACACGTAGACGATGGACTCGCCGTCCGGCGACCAGCGCGGCTCGAAGTGGTCCCACTCGCCGAAGGTCATCTGGTAGGGCTCGCCGCCGGAGGCGGCGAGCACGTAGAGGTTGGTGAATTGCGCGCCGCGGTGCGAGCTGTAGACGATCCGCTTGCCGTCCGGCGACCAATGGGGGCGGGTGCGATACAGGGTCTCCTCGCGCAGAATCCGCCGCGCCTTGCGCATCGCGTCCGGCTCGACCGGGAGGCGCCACACCGCGCCCGAGCCGAGCGGGATGTCGCGGTTCGAGACGCAGATGATCTCGCGGCCGTCGGGCGACCAAGTGGGCTGGATGTGCAGATCCTGCTCGCCGAAGTAGAGGCGGGGGCGGCCGAAGGTGTGGTCGGCGGTGATCCGCTGGGGCGCTCCCGGCCGGCCTTCTTCGATGGGCATTAAGTAGATGTGGTACCAGCCATCGGGAGCGGTGGAGACGTAGGCCAGGCGCTTCCCGTCCGGAGACCAGGCCGGGTCGAGGTTCAGGTGGCTCCCGCTGGTCAGAGCCGTGCTCCGGCCGCTGCCGACCTCGAGCAGCATGAGCTGGATGGCGCGGCCACCCTCGTCGGCCGTGTAGGCGATCCAGCGGCCGTCCGGCGACCAGGCGGGGGAAGAATCGTAGGTCGGGTTGGCGGTCAGCTCGTGGGCCGTCGCCTCGCCGGCGGCGATCCGCCAGATCGAGCCGGACATAGCGAAGGCGATCTGCTTTCCGTCCGGGGACCAGTCGGGCCGCCAGGGGGTGCTGGAGGCCGCTGGCAGGTAGTAGTTCTGCATGTAGTTGCCGCCGGTCCGGGCCGCCCGGTAGAGCGGCCAGTCGTCGACCTGCTGGCCCCAGGCGGCGAGCCCGGCGGTGAAAACGATGGCGCGGATCAGGACGTTGGCCATAGCTGGACAGTATATCGCCTCGCCCCCCATCAAGGCTGCCGCCACTGCCACCCGTCGCGTTCCAGCAGCTCGTCCGCTTCGGCCGGCCCCCAGCTCCCGGCGGCATAGTTGGGGAAGGCGAACCCGGTGTTGGCCCAGACCTCCAGCACCGGCCCGACCGCCTCCCAGCAGGCTTCGACCATGTCCTGGCGCGTGTACAAGGCGGGATCGCCCTCCATGGCGTCCAGAAGCAGCGTTTCGTAGGCGGGCGGGGAGCGCACTCCAAAGCCTGAGCCGTACTGAAAGTCCATCGAGACCAAGCGCAGCCGCATCTCCGTGCCGGGAAGCTTGGAGTGAAACTTCAGCGAGATGCCCTCTTCCGGCTGGATCCCCAGTACCAGCAGGTTCGGCTCGGCCGCGGCTGGATCGGAGAACAGCAGGTGCGGGGCCGAGGCGAACTGGATGGCGATCTCGGTGGCCCGCTGGGGAAGCCGCTTTCCGGCGCGCAAGTAGAAGGGCACGCCCGCCCACCGCCAGTTGTCGATGAAGAACGTCGCCGCCGCATAGGTCTCGATCTGGGACTCCGGGTGGACGCCGGCCTCTTGGCGATACCCCAGCAAGTCGCTCCCGCCCACCCCTCCCGGGCCATACTGTCCGGCCACGGCGCGGCGGGCCACCTCCTCCCGCCGCAGCGGCCGGATCGAGCGCAAGACTTTGGCCCGCTCGTCCCGGGTGAAGACGGCGTCCAGGCGCGCCGGCGCCTCCATGGCCACCGTGGCCATCACCTGCAGCAGATGATTCTGGATCATGTCGCGCAGCGCTCCTACGTCCTCGTAGAACGCGCCGCGTCCGGCGACGCCGATCGACTCGGCGGCCATAATCTGTACTTGTCGGATGTAGCGACAGTTCCACAGCGGCTCGAAGATCCCGTTGGCGAAGCGGAAGGCCAGGATGTTCTGAACCGTCTCCTTGCCCAGGTAATGGTCGATGCGATAGATCTCGCTTTCCGGAAAGACCCGCTGGACCTCGACGCTCAGCCGGCGCGCGCCCGCCAGGTCGCGACCAAAGGGCTTCTCGACAACCAGCTGCCGCCAGCCAGCGGAGGTCTGGCCAGCCAGGCCGGCCGCGCCAAGCTGCCCGGCCACCGGCCCGTAGTGGCTCGGCTGCGTCGAAAGATAGAACAGGACGTTGCCGCCGGTCTGGCGCGCCGCGGCGATCTGGCCCAGGCGCGCCTTCAGACGGGAATAGAAGGCCGCGTCCTCGAGGTGGCCCGGCTCGTAGAACAGGCCCTGGGAGAATTCCTCCCAGACGGCGGTCTCCACCGGGCCCGATTCGGAGAACTCCTCGACCGCCGGTCTCATCCGGGCACGAAACTCGTCGTCGCTGAGGGCCGTGCGCGAGGTTCCCAGGACCGCGAAACCCGCGGCCAGGCGTGCTTGCCGCCACAGATTGTAAAGCGCGGGAACCAGCTTGCGCCGCGTCAGGTCCCCGTTGGCCCCGAAAATCACCAGGGCGCACTCGGGGGCGCGGCGGTCGAAGACCAGGGGCTCCGGGGACGGGTTGGCGCTCACCGCATCAAGACCGGCTCGGCGATATCACGGTTGAGGTGAACGTGCAGCCCGCCGGGGACCGGGTGGAGCCAGATTCCGCATCCGGACGCCGGCGCCGGGAGGTGGTCCGGCGTGGCCACCGTGAGCCCGTCCGGGTCGCACATGCCGTCGTTGAGCTTGCCGATGTGGATGTGCATATGGCATTGAGTGCGGACCGTGTCGGCGTTGACCGCCAGTCCCCAGGCGTCGGGCCACAACTGCTGGGCCTTGGCCATGGCCGCCTTCCAGAACAGGGCCCGCTCGGCGGGGGTCAACTGGCGCATATCCTGCTGCCCCTGGCCGTGCCGGACGGGCAGCGCGAGCGTCCGGTTCGGCTTCCGCGGGCTGGCGTCCTTGAGGAAGAAAACCGGGAAGTCGCCGTCGGCGCCGCGGGACTGCTTCTCGGCCTCCAGGCAGAGGCTGCACTCGCGCTCTTCCAGGCTGGCCGGCGCCGCGTGGTTGCAGGCGCAGCCGTCGCCCTGCAGAGGAGCGGCGAAAGCGAGCGCGACCGCCAGCGCCGCCCGGGCTAGTGTGCTGTGCCTGACCCCTCGCCAGCGGCCCGGTCGCAGCACGCTAGGCCTCTTCCATCTCCACCGGCCGGGAAATGATCACGCCGTAGGATATCATCCCCACCACCAGGATCGCTCCGGCGATGCTCAAGGCCAGGGCAAACGACTGGGTGACTTGGGCGATGTAGCCGGTCAGGGCCGGCGCGATGATGCCGCCGACGTTGCCGCCGAAGTTCTGGATCCCGGACACGGTCCCCACGATGTTCTTGGAGCAGACCGCCTGGGTCAGGGTCCAGGTGTTGGGCGAACAGATGCCCAGCCCGCACAGGGAGATGGTCAGCAGCCAGACCGAGGTCATCTTGTCCTCGACCAGTCCGGCGGGAACGATCAGGCAGCCCACCATGAGTCCGATCAGGATCAGTGTCTTGCGGACCCGGATCTCCGGGAATCCGCGCCGGATCAGCCAGTCGCTGAGCAGGCCCGAGAGCAGAATGACCACCGACATGGCCACGTAGGGGATAGAACTATAGATACCCATCTCCCGGGTGCTGAACTGGCGCTCGATGCGGAGATAGCCCGGCAGCCAGTTGACGTAAAGAAACCAGACATAGTCGAAGGCGAAGAAGCCCAGGAAGATGCCGAACACGGTCCGGCGGCGGAGCAGGGCCACGCCCTGGAGGAATGAGGCGCCCTTGCGCCGGACACCAGGGGACGGCGCGGCTGGGGGGGGCTCCCAGCGGGCCAGGAACCCCATCCAGGGCAGCAGCCAGATCAGGGGGAGCAGCCCGCTGAGCAGGAAGAACATTTTCCGACCGTAGGCGTCGAGGACGAAGGCGCCCACCGCGCTGATCAGGGCCTGCCCGAGGCGCACGCCGGTGAGATAGGTGGCCGTCACAGTCCCGCGCTCCCGGTCGTGAAACCAGTTGGCCACCGAGCGCGCGCTGGCT
>Ga0247727_10009424_pt1 | contig 17708 bp, 14 predicted proteins | sample WisWelCaveWW1625_FD_202498 | JGI IMG/M metagenome (GOLD analysis project Ga0247727, IMG submission 202498) | Biofilm microbial communities from Wishing Well Cave, Virginia, United States - WW16-25 | ecosystem: Environmental > Aquatic > Deep subsurface > Groundwater > Cave microbial mat | place...
TGGCTGCGCTCGGGATGACAATGGCTGCGCTCGGGATGACAATGGCTGCGCTCGGGATGACAATGGCTGCGCTCGGGATGACAATGGCTGCGCTCGGGATGACAATGGCTGCGCTCGGGATGACAATCGCGGGGCCGGCGGTTGCCGCCACTTTGATGTCGCGCACCCACGCCCGGTGGTAAGGTATGGAGGGTGTCGACCCTCATAACCCAAGCTCTGGTCGCCGGGCAACGGCTAAAGCGGGACGAGTTCCTGCGGCGCTGGGAGGCCATGCCCTACCTCAAGCGCGCCGAACTCATCGGAGGGGTGATCTATATGCCGTCACCCGTCAGCCGGGATCACCGGTCCCACGGGAGTCTCGTGACTGGGCTCAGCTACTACGCGGCCCGAACGCCGGGATGCGATGCCGGCGAGAGCGGAACCTGGTTGATGCTCGAGGACGCCCCGCAGCCGGACGCCGATCTGCGAGTCCTGCCCGAGTACGGAGGCCAATCGCGCGAGGAGGGCCCCTACTGTGCAGGCGCCCCGGAACTAGCCGCTGAAGTTTCGCTGTGGAGCTCTTCCTATGATCTGGGGCCTAAGATGGAGCTGTATCGCGCCGCCGGAGTAAAGGAGTACGTGCCGGCTCTGTTGGGAGAGGCCAGGGTCGTCTGGTACCGGCTGGTAAGTGGCCAGTATGTTCCTCTTGAAGCTGGTTCCAGACGGGTTGTTACGTTCTGCGGTTTTTCCGGGGCTGTGGCTGGACCCCGGAGCGCTGCTGCCTCTCAACGGGGCGCGGGTCTTCGACGTCCTCGACATGGGGTTGCGGTCTCCCGAGCACCAGGACTTTGTGCGCCACCTCGCCTCACAGCCAGGCAAACTCCCCCAAAACGGTTAAGCCCGACCCCAGGGCCCGCCCGCCGTTTTGCGCTACAATGTCCCATCACGCTAAGAGGAGGCTTCCGCGATGGATCACCCCCACCTGGGGTCGCGTTTTGTTCTGACGGTGCCGGAGACCGAGAGCACCGAGCAGGGCTTCAGTCCCTGGAAGCAGATGATGTACGCTTCGGTGCCGGCGCGCTTCGCCCCGCGAGCCCTTTACAAGAAATACCTCGCCACGGAGCACAACCCGGACGGCACCGCCCGGGTGGTGCCGCTGGGACTGCGCATCGTGGAGGATATCCTGAAGGAACGCTACCCGGCGGGCGAGGTGGCGGTCTGCCATCCCGAGAACCTGGACCTGTTCGTGGGACCGCGCACCGCGGCAGTGGGCATCGCGGCCCACAACCCCATCGGAGTGGCCTTTTCAACCGGGGTCTACAGCAGCATCTTCGGTTCCACCGCCACCCCCATCAACGCCTACGAGAGCGCACGGGTGTATCGTCACCGGGCCATTGCCCGGCGCCGGCCCAAGGTGATCGTGGGGGGAGCCGGCGCCTGGCAGATCGAGAAGACCAACTCCTTTGAGCGGCTGGGCGTGGACTGTGTGGTGATCGGCCGCGCCGAGAGTGTCATCGCGGAGCTGTTCCGGATGGCGGACGAGGGCAAGGAATTGCCGCGCGTGGTGCGGGCCCCCGAACCGCGCCTGGACCAGCTGCGGGTGCCGGCCCGGCGCGCCACCTACGGCGTGGTCGAGATGACGCGGGGCTGCGGCCGCCAGTGCGCCTTCTGCTCCCCGACCCTGGAAACTCGGGTCTCGCTTGACCAGGAAGCGCTACTGGAGGCCGTCCGGGCCAACGTCCGGGAGGGCGGCAAGTGCATCTTCCCGGTCTCGGAGGATATCTTCATTTACGGCGCCCCCCAGCCCTTCTACATCCCCAAGGCCGATACCCTGGTGAACTTTTACGAGTCGGTGGCTCGCATCCCCGGCGTGGAGTACTTGCCCCTGTCGCACGCCACCATCGCCCCGGCCCTGGTGAACCCGGAGCTGATCAAGGAGCTCTCCGGGATCCTGGTCCGTAAGAGCGTCTTGCGCAACCCGGCCTCCACCGATCCGGAGGGGCGTTTCGTTTCGCCCCTGATCGGAATCGAGACCGGCTCGGCGCGCCTGGCGGCCCTCACCATGTCGGGCAAAGCCCTGCCCTTCGACATCCGGGACTGGCAGGACATCGTGGTGGAGGGGATCCAGATCCTGAACCGCAACAACTGGTTCCCGGTGTGCACTTTTATCGTGGGACTACCCGGGGAGACCGACGACGATATCCGCCAGTCGCTCGACCTGCTGCACCGCCTGCGACGCAACAAGATCGTGTATGTGCCCTCCATCTTCACGCCCCTGGAGGATACCCGCATGGCCGACGGGCACGGCCTCCAGCCCCGCGAGCTGACCAAGCTGCAATGGGAGTTCATCCTCACGGCCTGGCGCCAGAGCCTGGACTTCTCGGTGGTACGGAAACGGTCCAACCTGGCCTGGAAGCTCGGCATGCGGGCGTTCTACTACACGCGCGGCCGCTGGCTCCACGGGCCGCAGTTCAAGTACCCGGCCTTTCGTTTCGCAGGTTTCGACGAGAAGAAAATCTCGCCGCACCTGTATCTGAAGTGGGACGGTTCGCAGGCGCCCGCCCCGCCCCCCAACGGCCCCCCGCGGCTGATCGCCAAGCACGCCGGCGCCACGCTGGCGGCCCTCAACACCGCCCAGAACAACGGGTCGCCGTTTCGGGTGCTGTCGAATGTTTGACGATGCGGCGGCTCACGAGAAGGGATTCTCAATCGTGTCCAGGAAGAACCTACCGCGCATTTCTCTCCTGGCGAGTGAAGCGGCGGCCGGCCCGCACTTGCCGCAGCCGGGCCACGAGCGAGTCGTACTGGCGCGCGGTTCCCTGCTGGGCGGCAAACTGAACCAGCCACTCCCGGAACGCAGCGTTCAGGGTCTTGTGGTGGGAACGCGCCACCAGCCGGGCCTGCTCGATCAGGTGCTCCTCGGCGCTCAGGGTTACGTTCTTCATACGATTCCAGGGTACACGGTTTTCGTGTTCTTGTAGCCAACAGAGCGCCAGAAGTCCTTGCGCTGGTCCCTCGATTACGCGAGCATTCAATTCTGACTTCTGTCTCCTGACTTCTGTCTCCTTGTTTAGATATGGAACTCCAGCACGTCGCGGTCCTCGACCAGGTGGTGCCGCTCTACCAGCAAACCGTCGGGCCCGCCCGAGAGGTGGAACAGGCGGGCGTACTTGAGCCGGTGCGCGAAATCCTGGTGCACCAGCCGCGCCGCGTCCTCCACCGTCTGGCCCCGGCGCAGCACGTAGGGCGCTGTCCGGTCGAACTTCTTGCCCGGCGCCTTGGTGTAGACCCGCACCAGCCCCAGCACATCGAAGACGGCGCCCACCAGGACCTCCAGGTTGCGGCCCGTCGCTGCTGAGAGTCCCAGGCACCGGTAGCGATCCCCGTAGAGATCTTGCAGGACCGCCAGGCCCAGCTCGGCGCCCGGCAAGTCCAGCTTGTTGCCCACTAGCAGCGGCGGCCGCCCCAGGCGGTTCCGCTCCAGCATACCGGCGATGAATTCGACCTGCTCGAGCAGCTCGGACTCCGCCAGGTCCACCACCAGCACCCCGGTGTGGGCGTTGCGGATCACCTGCGGAATCCAGGGCTCCATGAACTGGCTGGAAATCGGCGGAAGATCCACCAGCTGGATCTGTACGTCTTCGTAATTCATCATCCCCGGCGTCGGCAGGCGCGTGGTGAACGGGTAGTCGGCCACCTCGGGGCGGGCATGCGTAAGGGCGCACACCAACTGCGATTTGCCGGAGTTGGGCGGGCCGATCAGTACCACCTGCCCGGCCCCTTCCCGCTCCACCAGGTAGAATGGACTGGAGTGAGCGGGGCCCTTCTTTTGGGACTCCTTGCGGGCCTGCGAGAGGCGGCGTCTCAGGTCGGCCTGGAGCTTCTCGGTGCCCTTGTGCTTGGGCAGGGTGGCGAGCATCCGCTCCAGGGCGGCGATGCGCTCGGCCGGCGCGCGGGCCTCTCTGTACTCCCGCTCCGCCGCCAGGTAGTCCGGGGTGAGGTTGGCCGGCATGGCCGCCTCCGGCAGCAAGCATAGCACCGCGATGACCGAAGCCCAACTGATCGAACGCGCCAAAACCGGCGACCCCGACGCCTTCGCCCAACTCTACACCCCAATGGAGCGGCCCCTGGCGGCTTTCCTCTACCGTCTGATCGCGGCCCGATCGGACGCCGAGGACCTGGCCCAGGAGATCGCCATCCGGGCCCTGGAAGGCATCGGCGCCTTCCCCGGCGCTTCCTTGTTTCGGGCCTGGCTGTTCCGGCTGGCCTTCGAAGCGGCCGTCGAATATCTGCGGGACCGCCCCTGCTGGCATCCCGACGCCCAGATCCGGGCCGGCCGCGCCCTGGGATCCAACCGGGCGGCCTCGCGCCGGCTTCAAGTGCTCCACGACTCGCGTCTTAACACTATCTATGACCTGCGCGAGCACATCGACTTCTGCTTCACCTGCATGGGCCGCACCGTGCCGGCCCACGAGCAGGCGGCGCTGCTGCTGGTCGAGGTGCACGGCTTGTCGCCGGAGGAGGCCGGCCAGGCCCTCGGCATCGCAGCCGAGGCGGTGCGGTTCCGGGTCGCCCAGGCCCGCCAAGTCCTGGCCGGACACTTCGAGAGCCGCTGCTCGCTGATCCACCGGGGCGGCGACTGCTCGGAATGCGCCTCGCTCCACGCCCTGCTCCACCGCGATCGCCGCAAAACCGAGCAGGCGCTGTTTGAAATCGAGCTCGCCCCGCAGGCCACCCCGGAGGCCCGGGCCGCCACCCTGGACATTCGCCTGGCCATCATTCGTTCCATCGACCCGCTCCATGCCCAGGGACACAAGCTGCACGAGTCTTGGATGCCGTCGGTCACCGGGGCCGGGGTCGCAGCGCCCTCACCTCCACCGTCAGGCCCGTGAGATTCTCCCGCCCGTACTCCCGCCGGATCCGCCGAGCTCGCGCCTCCAGCCGAGCCGCCTCGCGGCCGGGTGCTTAATTAACCGTTTTGGGGATTTCGCCGGGCTGTGAGGCGACGTGGCGCACGCTTCAGCGTGCCGGCGTGGGCTTCAGCCCACGCTGCGTGGTTTCACCCGCACCCTTCGGCGAGCTGAAGCTCGCCGCTGCACGCTGAAGCGTGCGCCACGACCGCCGGCATTGAGCGATTCTTTCACAGCTCCTTCAGCGTGCCGGCGTGGGCTTCAGCCCACGCTGCGTGGTTTCACCCGCACCCTTCGGCGAGCTGAAGCTCGCCGCTGCACGCTGAAGCGCGCGCCACGACCGCTTCCCCAAAACGGTTAAGCACCCCTCGCGGCCCCGCCGCATCTGTCGCAGCGCCCAGGCGTAGTCGAGCAGAGCCTCCCCCACCACCGGGTGAGACTGCCCCAGCGCCTGCTCTCGGATGGCCAGCGCCCGGCGGAAGATCGGCACGGCCTCTACCAGGCGCTGCTGCTCGGCATACACATTGGCCAGGTTGTGCAGCACCGCCGCCCCCATCGGGCTTTCGCTCAGGCGGGCCGCGGCCAGCTTCCCCAAAGCCTGCTGGTGCAGCAGTTCGGCCTCCGAATAGCGGCCCTGCCGCCGGTATACATCTCCCAAGTTGGTAAGGCTGACGGCGAACTCGCCCCGCCAGGCCTCTGGATGCCGGCGCCAGATCTCGATGGCCCGCAGGTGCAACCTCTCGGCGGCCACCCATCGGCCCAGCTGCGCCTCCAGCCTCGCCAGGTTGTTGAGCCCCACGGCCACTTGCGGATCGCCGCCGCCCAGCACCCGCTCTTTGATCGCCAGCGAGGAACCGAGCAGCCGCCCCGCTTCCGAGTAACGGCCATACAGCCGGCGGATCTCCGCCAGGTTATTCATCACCAGCGCCAGGTCGGCGTCTTCCGGTTCCGGCCGCGTCGCCAGGATTCGCAGCGCTTGCTCGAACCCCCGGCCAGCGTCGAGATACCGGCCCTGGAGGCGATAAACTTCCGCCAGGTTGTTGAGGCTGATGGCCACCTCGGCGTGCGAGGCCCCCAGAGCCTTCTCGCGCAGTTCGGCCGCGCGGCGGTAGAGGGCCTCCGCCTCGGGGTAGCGCGCCAGCCGCTTGTAGAGCGCCGCCAGGTTGCTGGTAATGGTTGCGGCCGTCAGGTCGGGCCCGGCTGCCGCCAGGGCGGCCTGGTACAGCTGCTCGGCTTCGGAGAACTCCCCGCGGGCATAGTGCCCGGCGCCGCGGTTATTCAGCTCTACTGCGGACTGGCCCAAGACCCCTGCCGCTGTCCACAGAGCCGCCGTCAAGATCCGACCGATCGGTCTGTTTTTGGACATAAAAAAAATTCACCTCCGTACGTTGGCCTCGATGTACGCGGTCAGGAAATCCGCTACCCGTCGCAGGTGCCCCGGGTCTCCATAGAGTTTGCTCAGCATCACTCCGCCCTCGAAGGTGGTGGTGATAAGGGTTGCCAACTGCTCGCCGTCCACCTCCGCCCGTATCTCGCCCCGCTCGATCCCCTTCCGGACGATGCTCCGAACCCACTGGCTCCACTGATCCATGGCCTGCTGCGCGCGCTTGCGGAGCGCCGGATGGGCGTCGTCGCTCTCGACCGCCGTGTTCAGGATCGGGCAGCCGCCCGGAACCGGCGGGTCCACCGTATAGGTGCGGAACACGTTCACCATCGCCAGCAGCCGGTCAATGGCGTTGGACTTGCCCGCCACCGCCCGCTGGAACCGCTCGGCTGCCAGCTTCATGGCGTAGTCAAAGGCCTCCAGCGCCAGCTTCTCCTTGCTCTCGAAGTGATTGTAGACCCCGCCTTTTTCAAGGCCCGTGGCGCGCATGATGTCGGAGAGCGAGGCGCCGAAGTAGCCCTTCTCGTTGAACAGGCGCGCCGCCCGCACCAGGATCCGCTCCCGGGTTTCTTCGCCTTTGCGCATAGTGCCAGTGGCGCACGCTTCAGCGTGCCGGCGTGGGCTTCAGCCCGCGCCATCCACAGGTATTCTTGCCTGTCCTACTGCACAGACCGATCGGTCTGTTCTAGAATACCACAATCCGCGGCTGGAGTATACTGTTTTCATGCGCTGTGCCGCGTTGGGATTTTGGCTGGCCGGCCTGGCTTGGACTCAGGTCCCCCCGAACCACCCCCCGGTGGGCGACGCCGGCCGGCGCCAGGCGGCCTCGCGCCTGACCGAATCGGTGACCCCTGATGGCGCCGGCGCCCGGCCCGCCGGCCCGATCCCGCGCCGCAACTTCATCGACGAATTCATCTTTGGCAAGATGGAGCGCGACGGCATCCCCCACGCCCCGCTGGCCTCCGACGCCGACTTCTGCCGGCGGGCCCACCTGGACCTCACCGGCCGGATTCCCGAACCGTCCGCCCTGGAGGCCTTCGTCGCCTCCACCGACCCCGGCAAGCGCGACAAGCTCATCGACCAGCTGGTGGCCTCCAGCGCCTATGTGGCCAAGTGGACCTACTGGTTCGGGGACTTGGCCGGAACCAACAGCAACCGCATCGGAACCGACGGGCGTAACCTCTTCTACCGCTACATCTACGACTCGCTCCACATGGACCGGCCCTATGACGAGCTGGCCGGGGAGTTGCTGACCGCCAGCGCCGGGAGCAACTGGTACGCCGGGCCGGCCAGCTACCTGGCGCGCTGGGTGGTGATTGGCAATACTTGTGCCGACACCGTGCACGAGGACACCTCCGACGAGATCGCCGTCCATGCCTATCGGCACTTCCTGGGCATCAACCTGCAGTGCGTCTCCTGCCACGACGGGGCCCGGCACCTGGAAAAGATCAACCTCTGGCTGGCCGATCGGAAGCGGGCCCAGCTTTGGCAGCAGGCGGCCTTCTTCGGCCGGACGCGGGTGCTGCGCCGCGTCGAGATCGCCACCGACCGCGACGAGTACTCCATCGACGACAAGGGCCCGGGCTACCAGGCCAACGCCCGCAGCGTGGTGCGCCTCCCGCGCGGGGGCCAGGGGATGGTCGAGCCGGTGTTTCTGCTCACCGGCGAGCGGCCCCAGCCGGGCAAACCGCTGCGGCAGGAGTTGGCCCGCATGATCACCAGCCACCCCCAGTTCGCCCGCGCCACCGTCAACATTTTCTGGGCCGAGCTGATGGGCGTGGGCATCGTGGATCCGCCCTGGGAGTTCGACCTGGGCCGCATGGACCCCGCCAAACCCCCGCCGGCGCCCTGGACCGTTCAAGCCACCCACCCGGAACTGCTCGAGGCTCTCGCCCAGGACTTCCGCCAGAACGGCTACAGCCTGCGGCGCCTGTTCCAGCGCATCGCCAGGTCGGGCGCCTACCAGCTCTCCAGCCGCTTCCCGGGCCAGTGGAAGGACTCCTACGCCCCCTATTACGCCCGCAAGTTCGCGCGGCGGCTCACGGCGGAGGAGCTGCATGACGCCATGGTGCTGGCCAGCGGCCTGACGACGCCGATCCCGATTCGCGGCACCGACCTGAGGGTGCGCTTCGCCACCGAGACTCGCTCGCCCGAGGACTTCCGGCCTTTCAAGGACGCCAGTTTTTTCCTCGAGATCTTCGGCCAGCCCAACCGCGATTTCTCGGAGCGCAGCAACGAGGGTTCCATCAGCCAGGCGATCCTGCTGATGAACAGCCCCTTCGTCCGGGAGAAGATCCGGGCCGGGCCGGGGAGCCACCTGGCGAAGCTCCTGGACCAGCAGCCGGCCCTGGGAGACGACCAGATCACCGCCGAGCTGTATTTGCGATACCTTGCGCGCCCGCCGACGCCCGAGGAGCTGGCCATGGCCCGCGACGCCATCCGGCCCCACCGCCGGCGCGGCTTCGAGGACCTTCAGTGGGTGCTGGCGAACAAGCTGGAGTTTCTGTTCAATTACTAGGGAGATGTATAAGCCGCGAATGAACGCGAATCAACGCCAATACGATCCGGGCATTCGCGTTCATTCGGGGCCATTGTTTTTCACGGCTTTTGGCCATAATTCGAAGGGAGGCCCTCCATGGCGCGCTTCTGGGACAGCATCCTGACCCGCCGGGAAACTCTCCGGCTGGGGAGCCTGTCGCTGGCGGGCTACTACTTTCTGCCGCTGGCGGCTCCGCGACAGGTGCGCGCCGCCGCGCGCATCCAGCCGCGGGGCACGGCCCGCTTTTGCATCTTTGTCATGCTCGACGGCGGTCCCAGCCACGTCGACGCCTTCGATCTGAAGGAAGGCAAGTGGACCCCGCCGGACTTCGACATCCGCGAGGTGGCGCCGGGCGTCAAGTGGCCCTGCTCGCTTTACCCGCGTCTGGCCGCCTCGCTCGACAAGGTGGCGCTGCTGCGCTCGGTGGCGGCCTGGGACGCCGTGCACGGCCGCGCCCAGTACTACGTCCAGGCGGCTCACCCGCTGAACCTGGCGCTCGCCCGGGAGATCCCGCCCCTGGGGGCCGTGGCGGCCATGGAGTGCGCCGCCGGCCGCAAGGCTACCGACACCTTGCCGCCCTATGTGGCCATGAACGTCACCCAGAGTCAGGCCGGCCTGCTCAACTCCGGTTTCCTGCCGGCCGCCTATTCGCCTTTCCACATCAACACCGCCACCAACCTGGAGGCCTTCTCGCCGGCGGCCGAGGAGATGACGGACTTCGAGCGGCGCTGGGAGCTGCTGAAGCGTTTTGACGATCGGCTGCGCAGCGACTCCTCGCTCGCCGCCAAAGCCTATCGCGACTACCATGCCCATTACGAGGGCGCCTTCCGGCTGATGTCCGATCCCCGGGCCAAGCAGATCTTCCGCATCCCGCCGGAGGACCACAAGCGCTACGGGGCCTCCCTTACCGGCGACGCCTGCGTCCTGGCGCGAAACCTGGTGGTCGCCGACGCCGGCACGCGGTTCCTATTCCTCCAGCAGAACGGCTGGGATCACCACCGCGACATCTACGAGCAGAGGAACCACTACCGGCTGTCGCGGGAGCTGGACGCCGCGCTGGCCTCCCTGATCGAGGACCTCCACGCCGCCCAGCGACCGGACGGCCGCCGTCTGCTGGACGAAACCATGATCGTGTGCATGGGCGAATTCGGCCGCACCCCGGGCGAGGTCACCGCTCTAAAGGGCCGCGACCACTACCAGCACGCCTTCACGGTCTTGATGGCCGGCGGCGGCGTTCAGGGGGGCCGCATCCTCGGCAAGACCGACGATCTCGGCGCCAAGATCATCGACCCCGGATGGAGCGCCCGCCGTTCCATCTACATGGAAGACATCGCCACCACCGTCTACTCGGCTCTGGGCATCGACTGGACCAAGAAGATCGAAACCACGCCCTCCGGCCGGGAGTTCAACTACATCGAGCCCTTCGCCGCCCAGGGCATCCTGGCCAACCGCGAGATCACCGAGCTGTGGTAACACAGGCATTCCTGCCTGTCTCCGCGCCGGCCGGGCCAATCCGATTCCTCCCTCCCATCGTATACTCTGGTGAGCGCCTCTGATGCTAGTGGCCGACTGCTCTGGTGTGTTCGAAGGACTGCGCCGCCGCGACCCGCAGGCCATGGCCCAACTCTATGAAACCTTCGGCCGCCTCGTATACTCCTTGATCTACCGCATCGTGGAGGACCCCGGGGTCGCCGAGGACCTGGTGCAGGAAACCTTCCTGCGGCTCTGGAACCAGGCCCACCGCTTCAAGCCGGAGCGGGGGTCGCCGTCGGCCTGGGTCCTGACGGTGGCGCGGAACCGGGCCATCGACTGGAAGCGGTCCGCAGCCGGCAAATCCTGGGAGAGCTACGAGCTGGAGGATCCGGCGCACTTCACCGACCTGGAGGCCGAGCTGATCCAGTCCGACCAGGCGAGCCGCGTGCGGCGGGCCATGGAGAAGCTCAACGACAAGCAGCGCGGCGTCATCGAGATGGCGTATTTCGAGGGCCTGACGCAGTCGGAGATGGCCGAGCGCACCGGCCAGCCTCTGGGCACCATCAAGACCTGGGCGCGGGCGGCGCTCCAAACGCTGCGCCAGGAGCTGGCGGGGGCGTCATGAGCTGCCAGGAGCTGCGGGAACTCTACGAACTCTACGCCCTGGGGGCGCTGGAGGCGCCCGAGCACCGCGAGATCGACGAGCACCTGGCGAGGAATTGCCCCCAGTGCGCGGCCGGCGTCAAGCGGGCCGGGCTGCTGGCGGCGTCGCTGGCGTTTTCGGCGCCGGCGGTAGAACCACCGGGACGGCTGAAGAAGCGCGTGGTGGCGTCGGTGACCCCGGCGGCGCCGAAAGCGGCCTGGCTGATCTTCGCCTGGGCCACCGCGGCCGCCGTCCTGCTGGCGGCAGCGCTGTGGTATGGCGCGGCTGCCCGCCGCCTGGAAACTCAGCTGACCCAGGTTCGCACGCTGCATGGAGAGCTGGAGGCGCGGAATCGGCTCTTCGTCGATGCCCTGGCACTGGTGAACCTGCCGGACGCCCGCCAGTTGGTCTTCGGCGGCGCTGATCCCTTACCGCCGCGGGGGCGTATCTGGGTTCATCCCCAACGCGGCGTGCTGCTGCTGGCGGCGCGCCTGCCCGCCGCCCCGGCCGGCAAGATCTACGAGATGTGGATCGTCCCGAAGGCGGCGGGCGCCAAACCCAGGCCCGCCGGCTTGTTCCAGTCGAGCCAGGCAGGCGAAGCCACCCATGTCTGGGCCGAGCCGCTGGACCTGGCCGGGACTGCCGCCATCGCCGTTACCCTGGAACCGGAGGGCGGGGCTCCGGAGCCGACCTCCACCCCAATCATCGTGGCGGCTGCCGGGTTGTAGGTGGGCCCACAACCCACTCCCCACCACCCACAACCGCTATAATGGCCGTGTGATTTCGCAGTGGCAACAGGTCCGTGTGCCGGCCTCCAGCGCCAACCTGGGGCCGGGATTCGACGCCCTGGCGGTGGCGCTCGGCATCTACCTGGAGTGCCGGTTTCGCCCCTCGGACCGGCTGCGAATTGAGGTCAGGGGCCGCGATGCGGCGTTGATCCCGGCCGATGAGTCCAACCTCATCTGGCGCGCGGCCGCGGAGGCCGGCGCCGGAATGCCGCCGCTCGATCTCCAGATCGACAACCAGATCCCGATCGGCAAAGGTCTGGGTTCGAGCGCCGCCGCGCGCGTGGCCGCCCTCGTGATCGCCGATCGGGTTCTGGAACTAGGATGGCAGCGCGAGGAGATCCTGGACCGCGCGTCACGCCTGGAGGGGCATCCCGACAACGTGGCGGCCTGCGTGTTGGGGTCGATCGTGGCCACGGCGGTGGGCGCCGGCGGATCCACCCGCGCCGTTCGCCTGGAGATGCCGGCCGGGTTCCATGTCGCCGCCGTGGTGCCTAACTATGAGCTGCCCACCAGCCAGATGCGGGCGGTGCTGCCCGAAAGCTACCCCGCCAGCGATGCCATCTTCAATCTCCAGCGGGCCTCGCTGCTGGTGGCGGCGCTGGCCACCGGCGACGCGCGGGCCTTCCCGATGGCGCTCGAAGACCGCATCCACCAGCCCTACCGGGCTCGGGTGGTTCCCGGCCTCGAAGAAATCCTAGCCCTCCGGGCGCCCGGGCTGCTGGGGTGCGCCCTGAGTGGAGCCGGGCCGGCGGTGTTGGTCTTCCTCGAGAACGGGGCCGAGCGGCAGGCCGAGCGGGTCCGCGAGATTTTCGGCCGGCGCGGCCTGTCGGCCGAGATCATCCCGGCGCCGATCGACCGCGCCGGCTACCAGGTGTGGGAGGCATGAAAGACAGCCGCGCCAGCCTGGAGCGCCAGGGCTTGCCGGCCGGGGATCTGGCGGAGGCGCCGTCTTCGGCCAAACGCTTCTCCGACGGCGCCCGCTACCGCATCGAGATCCCCTCGACCGAGGGGCCCCAGGCGCTGGCGGCGGTCATCGACGAGGCCGCCCGTCGCGGTGTTGTCGTCCACCGCGTCAGCCAGGGCAGCGGCATCATGCTTCTGACCGACGACGAGATCCGCGAGATGGCCGAACTGGGCCGCCGGCACGCCATCGAGGTCAACCTCTTCATCGGACCCCGCGCCACCTTCGACATCGGGGCCCAGGCCTACACCGCCGCTGGCAAGACCCTGGGGCTGTCGCTACGGGGCGCCGACCAGCTGGTCTACGCTCTGGAGGAGGTCCGCCGTGCCCTCCGCTTGGGGATTACCAGTATCCTCGTTTCGGATACCGGACTGCTTGCCGTCATGGGGCGGATGAAGCGGGCCGGCGAACTCCCGCCGGACCTGATCCTGAAGACCTCGGTCATGATGGCGCCGGCCAACCCGGCCTCGGCGCGGCTGCTCGAGGACCTGGGCGCCACCACCATCAATGTCCCTTCCGACCTGACCCTCCCTCAGATCGCCGCCATCCGCGCCGCCATCGACGCCCCCATCGACTTCTACGTCGAGGCCCCCGACAACCTGGGCGGCTTTATCCGCTACTACGAGCTGCCGGAGCTGGTGCGGGTAGCCGCCCCCCTCTACGTGAAACTCGGGCTGCGCAACTCGCCCGACATCTACCCCAGCGGCGGCCACCTGGAGGCCACTGCGATGCACATGAGCCGCGAGCGGGTGCGGCGAGCGCAAATCGCCTGCGAGCTGCTGGGCCGCTACGGTGGGTCAGGCATCCCTGCCTGACGGGGAGCCGGCGGGAATGCCGGTTTCACTTCAAACTTGAGCTGCTTGCCGTCGGCGTCGGCCAACACCGTGTCGCCCGGGGAGAAATCGCCGGCCAGCAGCCGCAGGGCCAGGGGATCCTGGAGAAGCCGCTGGATGGCTCGCCGCATGGGACGCGCTCCGTAGTGCGGGTCGTACCCCTCCGTCATCACCGCCTCGCGGGCCTCCTCGGTCAGCTCCAGGGTGATCTGCTGCTCCCCCAGTTGGTGGCGCAGGGCGCCGAGCTGCATCTCCAGGATCTGTCCGATCTGGGCCCGCTCCAGCGCGCTGAACACGATAATATCGTCGATGCGGTTCAGGAACTCCGGCCGGAAGGTCTTCTGCATGGCGTCCAGCAGCTGCTTGCGGGCGTCCTGGTTCTTCTTCTGGGTGTCGTGGGTGAGCGAGAAACCGATGGGACCCATCTCGTGGAGGGCCGCGGAGCCGACGTTGGAAGTCATGACGATCACGGTGTTCTTGAAGTCGACGGTGCGGCCCTTGCCGTCGGTGAGGCGGCCGTCCTCCAGGATCTGGAGCAGGGCGTTGAATACGTCGGGGTGAGCCTTCTCAATCTCGTCGAACAGCACCACCGAGTAGGGGCGTCGGCGAACGTGCTCGGTGAGCTGGCCGCCCTCCTCGTAGCCGACGTAGCCCGGCGGGGCGCCGATCATGCGCGAGACCGAGTGCTTCTCCATGTACTCGCTCATGTCGGCCCGCACCATGTTGCGCTCGTCGTCGAAGAGGAACTCGGCCAGCGCCCGGGCCAGCTCCGTCTTTCCTACGCCGGTCGGCCCCAGGAAGATGAAGCTGCCGATGGGGCGCTTGGGGTCGGCCAGGCCGGCGCGGGCGCGGCGGATGGCGTTGGACAGGCGAACCAGGGCCTCTTCCTGGCCGACTACCCGCTGCCGCAGGCGGTCCTCCATGTGAACCAGCTTGGCCTTTTCGCCCTCCAGCATCCGCGCCACCGGGATGCCGGTCCACTTGGCGACGATGCGGGCGATGTCCTCTTCGTCGATCTCGCCGCCCAGCAGCGGCTGGCCCTTCTGCTCGGTCTCCAGCGCGCCGGTGGCCTGCTGGAGCTGCCTTTCCAGCTCCACGAGCTTGCCGTAGTGGATCTCGGCCGCCAGCCCCAGGTTGCCTTCGCGGGTGGCCTTTTCTTCCTCCTGCCGCAACGTCTCCTGCTCCTGCTTGAGCTGCTGCACGCGCTGGATCAGCTCCTTCTCGCGGGTCCAGCGCTGCTTGAGGGCGGCGGTCTCCCCCCGCAGCTTCTCCAGCTCGTTCTCGATGGAGCGAACCCGCTCGCGGGAGCCGGGGTCGGCCTCCTTCTGCAAGGCCTGGCGCTCGATCTCGAGCTGCACGATCTTGCGATCCAGCTGATCGATCTCGACCGGCATGGAGTCGATCTGGAGCCGCAGGGCCGAGCCGGCCTCGTCGATCAAGTCGATGGCCTTGTCGGGCAAGAAGCGGTCGCTGATGTAGCGGTGCGAAAGGGTGACGGCCGCCACCAGGGCGGCGTCCTTGATCCGGACGCTGTGGTGGATCTCGTACAGCTCCTTGAGGCCGCGCAGAATGGCGATGGCATCCTTGACCGAGGGCTCCCCCACCAGCACGGGCTGAAAGCGGCGCTCCAGCGCGGCGTCCTTTTCGACGTGCTTGCGGTACTCGCCGAGCGTGGTGGCGCCGACGCAGTGCAGCTCCCCGCGCGCCAGGGCCGGCTTCAGCATATTGGCGGCGTCGATGGCGCCCTCGGCGGCCCCGGCCCCCACCAGGGTGTGCATCTCGTCGACGAAGCAAATGATCTCGCCGTCAGACTCGCGGATCTCTTTCAGCACCGCCCGCAGGCGATCCTCGAACTCGCCCCGGAACTTGGTGCCGGCGACCATGGATCCCAGATCGAGCGACACCAGGCGCTTGCTCTTGAGCGACTCCGGCACGTCGCCGGCAACGATTCGCTGGGCCAGGCCTTCGACGATGGCCGTCTTGCCTACTCCCGGCTCCCCGATCAGGCAGGGGTTGTTCTTGGTGCGCCGCGACAGCACCTGAACCACGCGCCGGATCTCCTCGTCCCGGCCAATGACCGGGTCGAGCTTGCCGGCCCGGGCGGCCTCGGTCAGGTCCCGGGCATAGCGCTCCAGCGCCTGGTATTTGGCCTCCGGGTTGGGGTCCGTTACCCGCTGGGTGCCCCGGATGCTGACCAGAGCCTTGAGGATGGCATCGTGCGTGGCCCCGGCCCGATTCAGCAGATTGCCGGCCGGGTCGTTCTTGAGCAGGCTCACGGCCAGCAGCAGGTGCTCGGTCGAGACGTATTCGTCCTTGAACCGTCCGGCCTCTTGAAAAGCCGTCTCGAACAGCTCGTTGAGCGACGGCGCCAGGTACAGGCCAGCCTGGGCGCCCGAGACCTGGGGGATGGAGCCCAGCATGCGCCGGGCCTCGTGGGAGATCGCCGCCGGCTGCACCTCGCACTTCGAGAGAACGCTCTCGACGATCCCCCCCGGCTGCTCAACCAAGCCGATCAACAGATGCAGCGGGTACATCTGCTGGTGACCCTGCTCGGAGGCCACCCCCTGCATCTGCTGGATGGCCTCCTGGGCCTTCTCGGTCAGCTTGTCGAAGCGGATCACGTTGGGCTTACCGGTCCCTTGCAATTGTCATCCCGAGCGGCGAGGGATCTGCTGTTGCGCTGGGGTGAAAGCAGATCCCTCGCTGCGCTCGGGATGACACCGGCGGCAGCACGGCGTCTTCCTTAGTTCATATACATCATATAACATTAGTGCAGCAATGTCAACTATATCGACGCCAAGAATCTGCTTGACACCGCCGCTCCGGTACCGTAACATCCGTCTATGTCACAGAATACAAAGATGTTAATGGAAGCAGTCGCCTCCGGAGATGGCATTGTCCGGCTGGCTCCCTGCTGGGTTCCTCGCTCCTTCCTGATGCCTGGTGGACGGCTGAAGCTGGCCCAGCGAGACCTGTACGCCCTTGGCGCCCATCGGGGCGGAATCGACGAAAGGTGGTTTGCCTCGACGACAAACGCCGATAACGGCCCCGGCACGCCGGCCGACGAGGGTTTGAGCTACATCGTCGCCGATTCGCGGAAGATCCTGCTGAAAGAGGCGATAGAAACGCTGGGCGACGTATTCCTCGGCTCCGACGTGATGGCCCGCCACGGGGGCTGGAACGTGTTGACGAAGTTCTTTGATAACCTGGGCCCCATCCCGCACCACATGCACCAAATGGAGGAGCACGCCGCCCGGGTGGGTCGCAAGGGCAAGCCGGAGGCCTATTATTTCCCGCCGCAGTACAACTTCAAATCCAACAACTTCCACTACACCTTCATGGGCCTGGAGCCGGGCACTACCACCGACGACGTGCGGCGCTGCCTGGAGCGCTGGAACCAGGGAGACAACGGAATCCTGGATCTATCCAAGGCCTATCGGCTCCAGCCCGGCACGGGCTGGCACATCCCGGCCGGGATCCTGCATGCTCCGGGGTCGCTGGTCACCTACGAGCCGCAGGTGAACTCCGACGTCTTTGGGATGTTCCAGTCGATGGTAGAGGGCCGCGCGGTGCCCTGGGACCTGCTGGTGAAGGATGTGCCGCCGGAGCATCACCACGACCTGGATTACATCCTCGGGATGCTCGACTGGGAGGCCAACGTCGACCCCAGCTTCAAGTCGCATCACTATTTCGAGCCAAGACCGGTGCGGGAGGCGGCCGCCATGACCGATGCCGGCTATCAGGAGAACTGGGTCTGCTACAGCACCGGCTATTTTTCAGCTAAGGAGCTGACGGTGAGGCCCGGCCGATCGGTGGTGATCCGCGACGCCCCCGCCTATGGCCTGATCCTGACGCAAGGCCGGGGTCGGATCGGCAAGCACGCCGTCGAAACTCCGACCCTGATCCGCTACGGCCAGCTCACCGAGGACGAGCTGTTCGTCACCGCCGGGGCCGCCCAGCAAGGGGTCACGGTGGTGAACCTCAGCGTTCGCGAGGACCTGGTGATGCTGAAGCACTACGGGCCGGGCAACCCGGACGCTGAAGCGCTGATCGGCTAGCTTAGCTAGCTAGCTAGCTAGCTACTTTCCGGCGCAAAAATGCCAGCCTAACCCCTGTGTTTTCATAGGGCGTCCCGTCTGTTCCGTGCGAGGACGAACCTGGTCGCATCCCCCCAAGCAGTCCTAAACATTTTCTTTTG
>Ga0247727_10009425_pt1 | contig 17708 bp, 19 predicted proteins | sample WisWelCaveWW1625_FD_202498 | JGI IMG/M metagenome (GOLD analysis project Ga0247727, IMG submission 202498) | Biofilm microbial communities from Wishing Well Cave, Virginia, United States - WW16-25 | ecosystem: Environmental > Aquatic > Deep subsurface > Groundwater > Cave microbial mat | place...
GGACCTGCGCTGGCTTCGTCCTGTGCGCGTCGTAAGGCGTTCACCTGTGGTGCGCTCAATTTGAATTTTCGTTCTGCCATTCCCCTATCATACGAGTTTTATTTGAGTTGTCTATAAGGTGTTTTCTGCGATGTAGGTCATCGCCAAACCCTTAGGGTCTTGAAACATTTTGAATTATAATTGCGGCATGGCAGAGCGCATCCTCATTATCGAAGACGAAATCAAAATCGCCGATTTTTTGCGGCGCGGATTGGCATACGAAGGGTACAAGGTGGAGGTCACACACGACGGCGAGACCGGACTGAAATCGGCGCGGGATAATGCGCCTGACCTTGTGATTCTTGATGTGATGCTGCCCGGGCTCAATGGGCTCGAAGTCGCGCAGCGTTTACGCGAAGGCGGTGAAACCCCCATTTTGATGCTGACCGCGAAAGATACCGTGTCGGATAAAGTCAAGGGGTTTGAAAGTGGCGCGGATGATTATTTGGTCAAACCCTTTGCGTTTGAAGAACTGCTCGCGCGCGTCAAAGCGTTGCTGCGTCGTAACAAAGCGGCTGACCAAACGACGTTTCGCTTTTCCGATTTGTCGCTCGACACCGGCACGCGCGAGGTTTCGCGCGCGGGACGCAAAATTGACCTGACGACCAAAGAATTTGATCTGCTGCATTTTTTTATTATGCATCCGCGCCAAGTGCTCTCACGCGAATTGATCTATGATCGCATTTGGGGCTATGACTTTGGCGGCGAGTCGAATATTTTGGAAGTGTACATTCGCTACCTCCGTTCCAAGCTGGAAGCCCAAAATGAAGTGAGGTTGATTCAGACCGTGCGCGGGGTTGGTTATGCGCTAAGAGAAGAGTAAGGTGAACGTTACGGCGTAGGGTGAACGTTACGGCGTAGGGTGAACGTTACGGCGTAGGGTGAACGTTACGGCGAACGTTCAATACACTTCATCCCTCATCATTTATTTCCCATGTCTATTCGTACTCGTTTAACCTTGTGGTATGTGGGACTATTGGCGTTACTGCTGATCGTCTTTGGTGTGGCGCTGTACGCGACGGTCTATATCACTTCGTACCAAGAAGTGGATCGCGCGCTGCAACAACGCGCGGAGGACATTCGAGCGAGTCTTGCAACCGTTCTGAACCTGCAAAATGATTTCGCTGACATCCTACGCCGCGGCGGTCTTGTGCTGCCGAACGCGGACGTTTTTTCCACGGGGGACATTTATGTGCAATTGCGCGCGTTGGATGGGCGCATCATTAGTCGTTCCGAAAATTTGGGCAGTCAATATGTTGTCATTTCGCCCGATCTCCATGCGCGCGCCAAGCGCGGCGAAATCGTCCCTTCTGATTTGACGGTGAACAAAACGCGTCTGCGCGCCTACGTCGCGCCAATCGTGACGAAAACAGGTGAGGTCATTGGTTTTGTCGAAGTCGCGCGCTCGCTGTGGCAGGTGGATAACACCCTGCGCGAGTTGGCAACGTTGATCAGTGTAAGCATTGCCGCGGGGTTGGTCGTTGCCGCGTTCGGGGGCTGGTTCATTGCGGGCAAGATTCTCGGACCGATTGATCGCGTAACGCTCGCCGCGCAAAAAATTACGCGCGCGCGCGATCTGGGACGACGCATCGAGGTGCCCGAAACGGTTGATGAGGTAGGACGCCTCGCAATGACATTCAACGAAATGCTCGCGCGCATTGAAGATTTATTTCGCGCGCAGCAGCGTTTTGTTGCCGATGTTTCCCATGAATTGCGTTCGCCCTTGACGGCGGTGCGCGGCAATCTCGATTTGTTGAAACGCGGGGCAGCCCAGGAACCCGAAGAACGCGCCCAAGTCGTCGAAGCGATTGATTCGGAAACCGCGCGCATGAGTCGTTTGGTGAGTGATTTGTTGTTGCTCGCGCGTCAAGATTCGGGCGTGCCCATCGCCAAGCAGCCGATTGAATTGGATACGTTGCTCCTTGAAGTGTATCGCCAGGCGCAACTCATTGCGAAAGGCGTGACGCTCACCCTCGGCGCCGAAGATCAAGCGAGCATTGTTGGCGATCGAGATCGTTTGAAACAAGTGTTGTTGAATCTGGTGGACAATGCGTGCAAGTACACGGCGCAAGGCGGCAAAGTTACTTTGTCGCTGATCAAAGATGACGCGTGGGTAAAAATTATCGTGCAAGATACGGGCATTGGGATCGCGGCGGAAAACATTCCAAATTTGTTTGATCGTTTTTATCGCGTGGACAAGGCGCGCTCGCGCGACGCGGGCGGCACGGGGTTGGGTTTGGCGATCACGAAATCTGTGATTGACGCGCACAATGGAAAAATTACAGTCGAGTCCGAATTGGGCAAAGGAAGCACATTTACCGTGTGGCTGCCCTTAGCAGAAATAAAAACGGTTCCGATAACAACACTTGCACAACAATCGCCGCGTCTTGTTTTGAATGAGACATAGGTGAAAAAAATCAAACCCCCCAGAAAATCAAAACCCGTTTTCGTTTAACGAAAACGGGTTTTGATTTTCTGGGGGAGCTTTTCGAGTTCACAAACTTTTTACACCTCTCTCATTTATCGCTAATCTAAAAACGTTATCCTACGTTCGACAGGTTGGGGGATGCCAAAAAGGGTGAAGCGGAGCGAGGCTGTAAATTTCCGGGCCTAAGTGTCTTACAAGAGCGCACCCCTGTTCGGAGGGTCCAAGCTCTATTCCCCGCCTGATCCTTTTGCAAATTTACCTTGCGTCAGGTGGGACGCAAGACCGATACAGTTTGTTCTCCTTTGTTGGGTGGTCGCGCGCTGAATGGGTGTCAGCGCGCAAAAATAGAAACGTCGCATGTGAGATTCACGTGCGACGTTTTTATTTTTGTTATAATGGACGGTGGCTACCAGAGATTGAGCTGCCACGCACTTGCGCAAGTGCGTGGCAGCTCTATCGCCTCAAATGATCCTACTTGCCGTACAATTGCAACAACCAATCAATGCCCAAGGAAGCAGCATAGGCGATTGCAACATTTTTGATAATTTTGCCCGCGCCTGCCGAAAGCAAATACAACCACCACGGCATTCGCAACGCGCCCGCGACGACGCCTGCCAAGTCAAAGATCGGATTGGGAATTAACGCGAGAACGAAAATGGTCAACGCGCCGTAACGCCGCATCCAATCCACCATGCGCCCATAACGCGGCACGTTATCCACCAATTCTTGACCGCTGTATCCCGCTAAATACCCCGTCATTTCGCCGAGCGCTTGACCACTCCCTGCGACGATGCCAACCGCGAGCGGGTTTGCCACTGTTGCGGCGAGGATGGTCAACGCTAAACCCGGCACGGGCAAAATCAGTGTCGCGTTGCTCAACAGCGCGAGAAAAAAGAGAACGACCAAACCGATGGGTGAGGCGAGGAGCGCCTCCACTTGTGCGCGGCGTTGCTCATCAAACAAAATGAAAAAAGTTGCCGCGAACGCGACGATGAGGATAACGACGGTAAAAATTTGAATCGCGCGCAAGCGCTGTGAGGGTGGGACAGTGGAGGTCGGAGTCATAATTATTTCGCGGCGATTGTCGCATGGGAAAGAATCTGCGTCAACATGATGAATCGAACGAGAATTTTGTTTACCGCTTTATCCCTCGTGACCTTACTTGCGTTTGTTCGCTGCGCGCAAGAAATTCAACTCACCGCGCCCACTGTAACGCCTGTGATCAAGTATGTGGTGTTGGAACCCAGCTCGACTCCTTCGCGCGCGGCAACCGCGGCGCGGGCGCTTACCCCAACACCTGTCGCAACCTCAACGCCTCCCGTGACGCCAACGCCTTTTATTACACCCCCCCCTGCTGGCGAATCTGTAACCATTCCGATTTTGATGTATCATCATTTGAAATATCGCGCGGCGAACGCGAGTCAAGCATTGAAAACGTGGACCGTCGCGCCCGATCAGTTTGCCGCGCAACTCGATTATTTTCAATCGTGCGGGTTCCACACGATCACGTTCAAACAGCTTGTCGAATTTTTTGACGCGGGCGCGCCCTTGCCGACAAATCCAATTTTGCTCACATTCGATGATGGCTGGCTTGACAGTTACACCGTCGCATTTCCCGAATTGAAAAAACGTGGCATGGTCGGCAATTTTTTTATTCCGACACAATACGCGGATGTCGGCGGTGAGTTGTTGGTAAATTGGGATCAGGTGTTGGAGATGGATCGCGCGGGCATGGAATTTGGCGGACACACAATCAGCCACGAAGATTTGAGCCGGATCACGTTGGAAGAAATGCGTCGTCAACTGCGCGTGGGCAAAGCCAAGATGGAAGAAAAATTGGGGCATCCCACGTATGCGCTTTCGTATCCCTTTGGCGCGTTCAATCCACGCGTCGTTGCGGAAACGAAAGCCGCGGGGTATCGCGCCGCGTTGATTTTGTGCTGCGGCTACGAGCAGAGTTCAGACATTTTGCTCACCTTGCCGCGTATTCGCATTTCGTATGGTGATACGCTTCAAGAGATTGGCGACAAGCTGCCGTGAGACGTTTTACCAAAACGTCTCTACAAAGAGCGTGGCACGTATTTCGCAAGCTGCGTTGACTCTTAAATCGCTTTAAGCAAACGTTAAGCTCACCATAAGACAATCGCCGTGTTTCACGTAGAGGAGGCAATCGAAATGTCACGTTCATCGAACGGTTGGATGGTAATGCTGGTTCTTTTAGGAATCCTGTTTGGCGTTGTCGGCGGGGGCATCATGGGCGGTTTGGTGGGAATGTATGTCGCGCGTAACAATACGCCGCAAATCGCCGCACCCGTGCCGCAGGAAATTAAAGCAGTGACGCCGGGGCAGCCCCCTGTCGTGCAAAATCTCACGGTCAGTGCCACATCCGAAGTGGTCGAAACGGTACGCAAAGTAGAAGCGGCTGTGGTTACGGTGGTCACGAATGGCGGCGGAAATGCGTTTGGTGGCGACGCGCAAGCATCGGGCTCGGGCGTCGTTATTTCGCAAGAAGGGCATGTCATTACAAACAATCATGTGGTCGAAGGTTCCAACAATGTCGCGGTGATTTATAGCGATGGCACGCGCGTAAGCGCAAATATGGTTGGCGCGGATCCACTCACCGACATTGCAGTTCTAAAAGTCGAGGGCAAGGTGCCGACGTTTGTGCCCTTTGGCGATTCGAGCGCGCTGCAATTGGGCGAATGGGTGATCGCAATCGGCAGTCCCTTGGGCAATTATCGCGGGTCTGTCACGGTTGGTGTCGTGAGTGGATTGAATCGCAGAGTGGCGTCGCAAGAGGGATTGATTCAAACGGACGCGGCGATCAATCACGGTAATTCCGGCGGTCCATTGATCAATCTAGCTGGACAGATCGTCGGCATCAATACGCTTGTGGTGCGCGATAGCGTTGGCGGCGCGCCTGCGGAAGGTTTGGGCTTTTCCGTTCCGGCGAATACCGTGCGTTCGGTGGCGGAGCAATTGATTGCGCGCGGACGCATCGACTATCCATTTATCGGTATTTCGTACACCGAAGTCACGCCCCAAGTTGCCGCGGAACAGAATCTCACGACCAAGAACGGTGTCATCATCACGCAAGTTACACCCAACAGTCCGGCTGCGCGCGCGGGTTTGCAAAACCGCGATGTGGTGACGGCGATTGACAACAACCCCATTGATCAAGAAAATTCATTGCGTTCGATTTTGTTTCGGTATCGCGTCGGCGATACGGTAGCGCTCACTGTCGAACGCGGCGGGAAAGCGATGCAGATACAAATCACTTTGGTAGCGCGACCGGCATAAAAACAAACCCGTTATCGTTTAACGATAACGGGTTTGTTTTTTGTGGCTATGGCTGCAAACGTTTCACGCACACTGCGGTAAGTGTCGTGTTCACCACCGTCATTGTCGCAGCGGGGTTTGCATCTTCGGAAAGTTTTTTCGCGAACCAATAAAAGGTATGCGGTTCGTTCGTCGCATGATAGAGAATCGCGGCGGTCACTTCCATGTTATTGTGATCGGTCACCGTGCGCCCATCATCAAAATCAATCGTGCGCGTCGTAGCGGTGTTGGCATTGGGATTCGGATCGTCGAGCGTCAAGATAAATTGATATTTGTTGTCCACTGAGTTGCCCGGCGCGTTCGACGCGTTGGAACTTGCAATCACCGCACATTCGTGATTGTGATCGCCCGTGAGATTGACCGACAGTTTTTGCACAAGCGTCCATTTGTCGCGCGCCTTAATTTCTACGGGCGTTGTGCTCGCCCCGCCTTTGCCGCTCGCGCCGTGATCCAATGGCGTCTGAAACATTCGCACAGGCGGATCGTTAGCTGCTTGCGCGGCAGACGCGTATAAACCAATCAAGAGCAGCACGAGGGTCGAAAGAATTACGTTCCAGATCAAAAGCGCTTTGATCATACGAGAGTTCATCGCAAACCTCCTCCAGGAATCTAACGTGTCCGAACGATGCAATACTCTAGCGCAAACGATTTGAAGCGTCAAGACCCCAAGAAAGTTATTCATCATGGGGTCAAAACAACACCCCGCGTCGAATTCGACGTGGGGTGTCTTGTTCAAGGCGCTTGGGCAATCCCAACTCACAACACTTTTTTCATGCACACGACAGTGATCGAGGAAGCGCTCACAAGGATATCGCCGTCCCCGGCATTACGTTTTCTGGCGGAAAAGTAAAAGGTGTGTTCACCTGAGACGCCTGTGAAGGCATAGGTCGTACTCACCTCTTCGTACGAGTCGTCGTTGATTCCTGCATTGTCAAACAACTCAATAATGCGGTCAGAAGCAGCAACTGTCGAGAGTATTTCGTCCTGACTCAAACCGAACGTATAGGTGCCGTCACCAAGATGGACTGCACCGGCGCTCGCTGTGACGATGCAAATGTGGGGGTGATTCACACTGAGGTTTGTTGTTGTCACCCCGACGAGAACATCCGGGGTGGTGGTGCTGATGATGTCGTCAGTCGTTACCGATGTGCCGTCACCGCCGACATCTTCGAGATTCGCGGTGTAGGCGCGGATGGGGGGATCATTCGCCGCTTGAACCCATGCAGCGTTCCCCGCAAGCGAAGCAAGCAATAGGATCGTCAGCGACACGTTCCAGATGACGATCCATTTTACGATGCGCGTATTCATGACAGACATCTCCTTATATACAATACCGCATACGATGGGGGATTAGAGATGGTATGCATGGTTGAAAAAGAAACACATTCGCTCCGTGGCAAGCGGTTCCATGCCAATCCTCCTTCTGGCTATCGTGCCTGCTTAGCTTAATCCAATCTGATTCCGCGTCAATACTGTGCCATGAACAACTCCCTTATCTGCCGTTTAACTGAAACATTGCTATCACCGCACAATGATCGGATTGCCCATCCCACGGCGCGGTAAAAGCGTTCACCGCGCGCAAATCGTTCGTCGAAAAAATATAGTCAATTCGCAGCAGCGGCGTCGGCGGAAGTGGCACGCTAGCGAGTGCGGACTCAACGTTATTCTCACGCGTTTGCAACAGTTTGGCAAACGGCGCGGCAATGAAAGAACGCACGAGCTCGGGACTCGAAGGAAAGGTGAATCCCAATCCCCAACCCGCCGCGCGATGCGCGTCGCTCAATTCACGCGCCAACATGCTGTATGCGTGTGAAGTGTCCGTCAAATTAAAATCGCCACCAATGAGAGTTGGCTTTTTTTCTTGCGCCACCAACGCGAGCAGTTCCTGCACTTGCATTTCCCGTTCGCGAAACGAAGCCGCCACATTTTCGCCGGGCATCGTGCTGGCGAGATGGACGTTGATAATTTGAAGTGAATGTCCTTGCCATTCGATCTGCGCGCGCTGCGCCGCTTGCGGGTCTTTGCCAAATTTCAGCCAGCCGCGCGCTTGAAGGGGATAGCGCGACAAGATGCCGATGCCGCGTCGCCCGGGAATCGGTTCGAGCTGCTGGTACGGAAAGTGCGTTGAAAAGCGCGTGTTGAGGTCGGCGGCGTGACGCGGGCTTAGCTCTTGGATCAACACGAGATCGGGCGCGTAGGCAACAATTTGCTCCGTCGCAAGTTCGTGGGGCTCACGATTCCCATTCACATTGAAGGTCATTACGCGCAATGTGGGTTGTGTGGGGTCTGCGCGAACTGTCGGCGGAAGACATTGCGCGCCGAACAGCAGGATAACGAGCGCGAGGGGCGCGCCCAACGCGGGCAAGAGAGGATATTGTCGCGCGGCAAGAATCAAGAGTCCCAAAAGAACGAGCGGCGCGAAAAGATAAAATGCAAATGTGTTTGCGAGAGCCAGCCATTCGCTTCCATCCCCGTAAATCTCGCGCAGAACGTACCACACGCACGTTCCCACAGCATAGCTCGATACGAAGAGGGCGAGCACAATTTTGCCCGCGCGTTGCAATTTAAGATGACGAGGATGGAGTGGAGGGGACAAGGGTTTTCGATGCGCCGCGCGGGCGCGCGAACCATGCAAACGCAATGCCGAGCACATACAAGCCAATCATCGGCAGCGCCACGAGCGCCATATTTAACGGATCAACCGTTGGCGTAATCACCGCCGCAATGATCGCAATGGCAACCACCGCATAGCGCCATTGCTGCGCGAATTGGCGCGCGGTAATGAAATTGAAACGCGCGAGGAAAAACATGACCAGCGGCAACTCAAACGCGAGCCCCACCCAAAAAATCAAACTCAGAGCAAAATCAATATAATCCTCCAATGTGGGCAGCGCCTGCACTTGAGCTCCGCCAAGCCCAAACAAAAAATCCAACGCGCTCGGCAGAATTAAATAATAGGTGAACGAGACACCGCCGACGAATAATAGAAACGCGAGGGGCAGCAAAAAATACATCGGGCGAACTTCATGCGCGGTCAAACCTTCGTACACATCCTGCCGCTGCTGTTCCGCCTCCGCGAGTTCTTCGGGCGCGAGCGTCGCGCGCGCGGCGTTCCATTCTTTTTTGCTCATCGCCGCGTACGCGAATTTGGGTCCGCGCAAAAATAACAAGAGTTGCCAAAAGATCACGGGGAGCGCGACCCCGAATCCTGCAATCAGCGCGATCTTGATGTACGTTGAAAAAACTTCAGTCGGTTTTGTAACGATGGGAGTCGTGGTGGTCAGACCCAAAGACAAGACGGTGCCACGTGGGATCGTAATCGTGCCACTCATCGCGCCCGCAGCGGTTACGATCGTTGTCTGAACTTGAATATCCTGCGCCAACACATAAGTCGAGACAGGCACATTCTGCGACTCGGTCGGTTGTGAAAAACGAACAGGGCGAATGACGAACCCGAGCAGCGGCTGCGCGAACGCAAAGGTGATGCCAAAGCCGATGCCAAACGCGATCAGAACATACAAAATACGCCGCCGCAATTCTTCCAGATGCGCGGTGACTTGGTACAGAATCTGGATGCCCGCATAGATACTGCTCTTTTGGCTAATCCAAAAACGGCGCGCGTTATGCAGCGAGCCGAGCGGCGGTTGTCCGCTTTGGCTGCGTCGAAAATCGGTGAGCGCGAGCCATAACGCTTCGATACTTTCGGGCAAACGACGCGGTCCCAGCACGAGGAGGGCGACGAGCGCCAAAAGGACAATCGAAATAATTTCGGGCATGACCGTTCAATCTTGCGCGGGCGTTGCGGGGGGAGGTGAATCGTCGCGTAGAATTTTGTTTTCGGGGACCGCCACTTCGGTGGGGGACGTATCCGCAGGAGGAATCATGCGCGCTTTATCTGCTTCCATTGACGTTTCGAGCGCGTTGTTCATTTGGCTGCTCACCGCATTGAGGTTTTCGCGAATTTCGCGCGACGCGCCGCCAATTTTTTTTGCGAGTTCGGGTAATTTGTCAGGACCAAACAAAATGAGGATCACGATCAGAACGACAATAATTTCTGTAGGTCCAACGCCAAAAAGATTCATTCACGCGCCTCGCTTTGCCAACGCGGGATGTCCCGCGAGATAGGCGCCCAGCACACCATTGATAAAACGCGGCGCGCTGTCACTGCCGTACAGTTTTGCCAATTCCACTGCTTCATTGATCGCCACTTTGACGGGGACATCCCCCATATTTCTTAATTCATAAAACGCGAGCCGCAAAACATTGCGATCCACAATCGCGAGTTGATCTACCGGATATTCAGGCGCAAATTTTGCTATGAGTTGATCCAATTCGTCGCGCCCCTCCGACACCCCGCGCACCAGCATTTTTACAAACGATTCGCCTTCAGGCGGCAGCGGTTCGCGCTCTTGCTCAACATCTTCTTCATGCGCGTCCTCGATGCGGCGCGGCAAAGCAACATCTACGGGATGTTCCACCGAATCCACCTCAAACAGAACTTGCAGCGCCAGCGCGCGCGCTTTGCGTCGGACTTTCATAAGAAAGGATGAAGGATGAGGGATGAAAGAAGGCGGATTGATTCATCCCTCATCCCTCATCCTTCACTTTACACCATCCCCCCATCCACCGCCAACGTCTGCCCCGTAATGTACGAGGCGCGATCCGACGCGAGAAAGGCGACCACATCCGCGACTTCCTCCGTCGTGCCGAAACGCTGCATCGGAATAAATTTTACGATATTCTCTTTGATGTCTTGCGGCAGCGCGTTGGTTAAATCGGTGGGAATGTATCCCGCTGCAACGGCATTCACTGCAATCCCTTTGGGCGCGTACTCTTTCGCCATCGCCTTGGTGAAACCGATCACGCCCGCTTTCGCCGCCGAATAATTGGTTTGCCCCGGATTGCCCATCACACCCGAAACCGAAGTAATGTTCACCACGCGCCCGTACCGTTGTTTCATCATTTGACGCAGCGCGGCTTTGGAACAATTGAAAACGCTTTTCAGATCATTCTCGATGATGAAATCAAAATCCTGTTCCTTCATCAACGCCAGCAAATTGTCGCGCGTCGTGCCTGCATTATTGACCAAAATATCGAGACGCCCAAATGCGTCTATCGTTGCTTTGATCACGTTTTGCGCTTGATCGAATTTGCTCACATCGCCTTGAATCGCAATCGCTTCGCCGCCATTCTTTTTGATTTCCTCCACCACCTCATTCGCCGCGTCCGCGCTCTTGAAATAATTCACCGCGACCTTTGCCCCAAGCCCACCGAGGCGAATTGCAATCGCGCGCCCGATGCCGCGCGACGCGCCCGTGACGAGCGCGACTTTACCATTGAGATCGATCATGTTGCTGCTCCCGCGATATATTTTTCAATCTGCTCCACAGTGCCAATCGGTTTTGTTGTCGCCATTTTCGCGATCCGTTTGTTCAAACCGGTGAGAACATCTTTTGCGCCGAGTTCCAAAAATTCTGTGACCCCTTGCGCTTCCATCCATTCAACGCTTTTCACCCATTGCACGGACGATGTAAGTTGCGCGAGCATTTCTTGGCGCAACTCATTTGGCTCGTTCATCAGTTGCGCGGTGACATTCGAGATGACAGGGACGCGCGGCGCGCGTAACGGGGTCATCATCACCGCTGCGCGAAAATCCTCAATCGCGGGGCGCATCAATTCCGAATGGGCGGCGATGCTCACGGCGAGAACAATCGCGCGTTTTGCGCCCGCTTTTTTCGCGCCCTCCACCGCGCGTTCAATCGCTTCTTTTTCGCCAGAAATCACAATTTGTCCCGGCGCGTTAAAGTTGGCGACTTGGACCGCGCCCGCGTCATTGCAAATTTGTTGAATGGTCGCGTCGTCCACGCCAAGAATCGCCGCCATCGCGCCCGGTCTCACAGCGCCCGCGCGTTTCATCGCTTCGCCGCGCGCGCGTACCAATTTTATTCCATCCGCGAAATCCAACGCGCCCGCGGCGACGAACGCGGAATATTCGCCCATGCTGTGTCCCGCGCACAACGCGGGTTCGGGCAGCGCATTATTTGTCGCTTGTTGTAATGCAGCTAGGGCAGCGATGCTGTGTGCGAGGAGGGCGGGTTGCGCGTTGATCGTATCGGTGAGTTCCGTTTCGGGTCCATCAAACATCAATTTCGATAACGCGAACCCAAGCACCGAATCCGCCGCATCCAACACCAAGCGCGCGCTGGAAAATTTTTCAGATAAATCGCGCGCCATGCCAACATACTGCGAACCTTGTCCGGGGAAAACCCATGCGGTTGTCATGTATCCTATTCTATACCAAAACTTTCTGTACAAAACAAAAGGTCTGGCGCGCAATTCACCAGACCCTTGTACGGCGGTCACCCAAATTATTTTTTTGCTTTGGCTTCTTTGACCGCGACAACTTCTTCACCTTTGTAATAACCGCAGTTCGGGCAAACGCGATGCGGGATATACAAATTGTGGCAGTTGGGACATTCCGTCAGATTTTGATGCGTGAGCGCCAGATGGCTGCGGCGGCGATCACGCCGTCCTTTGGAAAGTTTCCGTTTTGGGAGAGGGGGCATGGGACTCCTTGTGTAGTCAGTGTTCGGTAATCAGTATTCAGTGATCAGTCGTCAGTTGTTTTGAATGTTCGACTTGTCTAACAATTGTTTCAACACAGCAAAGCGCGGGTCTATTTCGTCTTCCTCGCACTCGCAATCGCCTTCGTTCCAATTTTTTCCGCAGTTGGGGCAAAGTCCTTGGCAATTGTTTCGGCACAGCGGCACGAGGGGCAGCGCCAGCGTTAAATCTTGACGCACGATTTCAGACAAATCCAAAATGTGATTGCTGTCAATCTGCGTCGCTTCATCCGCATCATCTGTCTGCGGCAAACGCGCACCCGTCATAACATCAATCGTCGGCAGAAACTCTTCGTCTATCTGAAAATGCACGGGCGTCGCAAATGGGATGAGACAGCGGCTGCACGTTAATTCAACACTCGTCCGCAAATCGGCGCGCACCAAAATTCCATCGTTCGTGCGAATCAAATCCACCTTCCCGACGAGATCACTCAACGGTTTCAGCGTCTCGTCCAGATCAGAAATATCCTCTTGCAGTTGGTAATGCCGCGTCGCCCCAACGTGGTCTCTAAGTAATTGTGAAACATTGTAAAGCATCTTTCACCGTCCATTTCGCTTATACAAGGGAAAGCCAGCGCAACCCGCGCTGGCTTGTGGCACGACGCTTATAGAACGGCGAACATTATAGTCGAATAAATTTTCTCGTCAAAAATTTTGGGTGATGAGATGCCACGCACTTGTACAGGTGCGTGACATCTCATCACCAGTCAAAAATTTGTGTCCGTTGGATTTTTTTTCTGAACAAAAAACAAGGGCAACGCATTTTTCGCGTTGCCCTTGTTTTTTAACTTGATACTTGACCGGTCGGTGGCGGTGGCGGTGGCGCGCTGCCGCCCACACTGCCCCGTTTGTCATTCAACATTCGCAACCCATTATGCACCGTGCCTTGCAATGTCGCTACGCGCGCCGTGAGTTCATCCAAACGTTGCTGCATTTCGGTCAACACCTGTTGCGCGTAATCGTCCGCGCCCGCGCGCGTGCTTTTGGCATCCACCTCCGCTTGCGCCATGATCGCTTGTGCGCGCGCTTGTGCGGATTTCGCAATTTCGCTCATGTCCGCCATCCGCGTTGATTCCTCGCGCGCGATTTGCGTAATGCGATCCGCTTCCTCTTTGGCTTGCGCGAGAATCCGATCTTTTTCTTGCGTCACACGCCGCGATTGTTTGATCTCTTCGGGAACCGCAATCCGCAATTGATCAATGATGTCGAGACATTCGTCCTCATCAATCATGCGTTTATTGCTGAATGGCACCGCTGTGCCTTTGTTGATCGCCGCTTCGAGACGATCCACCAAATAAAGAATGTCCATAAGGGTTCAACCCCTTTCGTCCCACCAAACGCACGGGGGGTTGGGAAGGATTTTTGCGATTTGTCGCCATCAACGAATCTCGTCGCCAACGACGAATCGCCGTGATACTACTACAAAATACGCGCAATTACAATCAAGACCTGACACAGTACATCACAGATCTGGTCGACTCGCTCGCGAGGGATTTGTAATCCCGACGGAAATCGCGCGGATCTTCACTCTTGCAGTGAAACCAATTTCACCTTTTCGCCGCGATCTTCACCCAACTGCGCCAGACGCGTTTTCAATGGCGTCGCCACATAGGGCGGCACCATTTCCGTAATGTTGCCGTCCGCCAGCGCGACTTCTTTCAAAATGCTCGAACTCAAAAACGCGTACTGCGCGCCCGTCATCAAACACACCGTATCAATCTCCGCTGCTTGCTGTGCGTTCGTCAATGCCATTTGATATTCAATTTCAAAATCATGCGTCGCGCGCAGCCCGCGCACAATCGCTTTCGCGCCCACTTGGCGCGCAAACAAAACCGTCAGCCCGTGATACGAACGCACCTGCACATTCGGCAAATCGCGCGCCGCCTCGCGCATAAAATCGAGACGTTCTTGTTCATTGAACAAAATACTTTTGAGCGGGCGATCGTACGCCGCCCAGATCACTTGCTCAAAGAGTAGGGAAGCGCGGCGCACCACTTCGATATGTCCATTGTGAATAGGATCGAACGAACCGGGGTAGATGGCGATGGTCATGGGGATTTTGGATTTATGATTTCAGATTGATGATTTCAGATTTATGAGAGAGTCACTCAACTGCTTCCAAAGCTGGACTATGTTCCCATTTCGCTGCGCGTGCGGCTAATTCTGTGCCGTCGCCTTGACTCCAATTGTAGAGTGTCGCAGGATCAAAGTCCGCGCCGTTAGACCACACGAGAGTATGAACTTCGGGGTCAATTTGGACACTCTCAAATAGTCGCAAGTCGCGCAACGGCGCGTAATAAAATCCGTACAGCACCGGTTCAAAGTTGATGATTTCGCTTTTCCCATCGTCAAATGAAACGCGCAAGGTATAGGGCGCGACGATGTTGAACGATATCACTCTTACCAAGAGATGCTTCATAATGACCTCCTATTTCTTGAGAGGCGGAATTGGAAAGACTGGTTCGCCGCGCAGGGCGCGCTGCCAATCCTCTTGCAACTCCTCTCTATACAATTCAATCCACGCCTCTACAAATTTTCGCTGCCGATTTGAAAGTGATCCTGCCAACACTCCACCCGTGTCAATGCGGAACGCTGCAACCTCATCTTGATAATAAGCGTGAAAGTGTGGAACATGATGCTGCGCTCCAGTTTCCGTATAGATTCGAATTATGATTCCAAAGAAACGCGAAATTTCTGCCATTGGAGTTTCCTTGACAAGGTTGCCCTGATGATAGACGCGATAGATTTTGAAAAAATTTGGTTGTGCAGTTCCATGTTTCCCCGAATGATTCCCGTGACGCATCTCTTCCAGTGTCGAAATGCGTTTTGCATACGGGCGCGTTTGCCAATACGCAAAGTCGTTCCCTTGTTCACTCATCTTGACCTTGGTGACCACACGCGCAATTCCGTCTCGGAGAACGTTCTTTTTAGTATTGATTTGTTTCTTGGCAGTCATTTTATTTTTCCGATTCATCAGACGTTTCACCGAAACGTCTCTACCCGATCCCCCGCCGCGCTACGCATAAACCTCGTCATTGTGCATTGGGCATTTGGCATTGTGCCTTCTGCTTTTTCATCCTTCATCCCTCATCCTTCTTCCCTCACGACAAATCCCCCTCCCCCTTCCAAAATTCATTCACCCCCTTTTTCAACAATTGATTCTCTGGCTGTGCAAATTCAGGATCGCGTTCAAAAATATCGTGTGCCACTTTGCGCGCCTGCTCCAATAATTTTACATCCGTGAGTTGCGCCACTTTTAGATCGGGCAAGCCCGATTGTTTCGTCCCAAAAAATTCCCCGGGTCCGCGCAGCAACAAATCCGCTTCCGCGAGTTTGAAACCGTCTTGTGTACTCTCGATCACCTTTAGGCGATCATCACTCGTCGAACCTGATTTGTCGGCAAGCAGCATCGCGTACGATTGATGCGCGCCGCGCCCGACGCGCCCGCGAAATTGATGCAGCTGCGCGAGCCCGAAACGATCCGCGCCTTCGATCAACATTACGGTTGCGTTGGGAACATCAATGCCTACTTCAACGACAGATGTAGCGACGAGAATGTCAATCGCATGCTCGCGAAATTCATTCATCACGGCGTCCTTTTCGGCGGGACGTAATTTACCATGAATCAAGCCGACACGCAGATCGGGATACACTTGCGTTCGCAAACGTTCGTATTCTTCCACCGCTGCTTTGGCATCAATCGCTTCCGATTCTTGAATCAACGGACAAATCACAAACGCTTGCCGTCCCTCCCCGACCTGTTTGCGAATGAACGCGTACGCGCGTTCGCGTTCTTTGGGTTCGAGCCATTTGGTCATGATCGGCGTGCGCCCCGGGGGCATCTCGTCGAGAATTGAAAGATCGAGGTCGCCGTACACCGTCAACGCCAGCGTGCGCGGAATCGGCGTGGCGGACATGACGAGGATATGAGGATTGTATCCCTTTTGCCGAATTGCCGATCGCTGTCCCACGCCAAAGCGATGTTGCTCATCCACGACAGCGAGGGACAAATTTTGAAAACGCACTGCTTCTTGAATCAACGCGTGCGTGCCAATTGCAATATCCACATTGCCCGCCGAAATTTCTTGCTGTGCCGCGAGTTTTTCTTTCTGCTTTAATCCGCCAATCAAAAGTTTCACGCGCGGCGCGACGCCCAATTTTTCCGCGAGGGCAGGCAATAGAGTGATGATCGTTTTGTAATGCTGCTCCGCCAAAATTTCCGTCGGTGCCATCAACACCGCTTGTGTGCTATTCAGCACCGCGACGAGGAGTGCCGCGAGTGCGATCACCGTTTTCCCCGCGCCCACGTCCCCTTGCAACAATCGCGTCATTGGCGCGCTTTCGCGAAGGTCGCCAAAAATTTCACCAATCGCGCGTCGCTGCGCGCCGGTCAAGGGAAATGGCAAGCCCGATTCATAACGGGCAAGAAAATCATTTGGAACGGGCAGGGGGCGACTCGGTTCCGCGCGCCATTTTTTTCTTTGCCGAAAGACGCCGAGTTGAATGTACAACAATTCTTCAAATGCAAAACGATGGCGCGCCTCTTCCATCCGCTCCATCGAAGTTGGGAAATGAATTTCGCGTAACGCGTGCGGCAACGGCATCAAACGCGCCGAATGACGCAATGAGGATGGCAGCGGATCAACCACTTTGTCCGCCCAAAAGCGCACCACTTCGCGTTCCGTTTTTCTCAGCCAATTCGCTTTTACGCCTTCTGTAAGCGGATAGACGGGATACACATGCGCGGTGTCGAGGAGACGCTGCAATTCTTTGGTGAGGGGTTCGTATTCGGGCGACTTGAAGGAAAGTTTATTCAGGTCGCGATCCACTTTACCGCTGACGACGACGAATTGGCGCGGGCGCAAACTTTTTGCCACCCACGGCTGCTTGAAAAATTTTGCCGTGATGCCGCCCGTCGGATCCATCAACACAATGTCCGTGATTTGAAAACCGTTGCGCGTGCGGTAATCGTTGATATGCGAGACTTGCGCGATGATCGTCGCATCGTCGCCGTACATCAACTCGCTGATTTTTTTTACAGGACGATACGCGCGCGGAAAGTGATACAGCAAATCGCGGATCGTTGCGACATTCAAACGCGACAATTGCGCCGCTTTCGCTTTGCCAACACCTTGCAAACGTTCCACAGACGCGTCGAGTCCAAAATCCACGCGAAGCGGCTGCGAGGGAATGGGTTCGTCGTCATCCGCGTCGAATTCGGGAATCGGCTCAGCTGTAGGCAGCGGCGAATTTTCTTCGCGTAATTCAATGGGCAATGG
>Ga0247727_10009426_pt1 | contig 17708 bp, 16 predicted proteins | sample WisWelCaveWW1625_FD_202498 | JGI IMG/M metagenome (GOLD analysis project Ga0247727, IMG submission 202498) | Biofilm microbial communities from Wishing Well Cave, Virginia, United States - WW16-25 | ecosystem: Environmental > Aquatic > Deep subsurface > Groundwater > Cave microbial mat | place...
CCTCGCCAACGCGCGCCGCCCGACGCAAATACGTCCGAGGTCCGAATCCGAAAGCAAGAACGCGCGACCCCAAGCCCGGGCCGCGCGTTCTTGCGCTTCGATGTTGGATCGAAGTTCAGCGTGCCGCGGTCGGCGGATTCTCGACGTTGCCTTTACCCGGCAGTGGTCGCACCACGACGACTTCGACCCGGCGGTTGCGCTCCCGGCCTTCCTTCGAGTCGTTCTCCGCCACCGGCTGGATCTCACCCAAGCCGACAAAGGCGACCCGCACGATCTCGATACCAAGGTCCGTCGCCAGTTGCCGCTGCACAGCCGCCGCGCGGCGCTGCGCCAAGCCGGCGTTGTACTCATCGTCGCCGGTGCTGTCGGTGTAGCCCACCAGGACGGCCATGTAGTTGGCGTGGGCCCGCAGGTCGGCCGCGATGCCGCCCAGTTCCGACTGCCCTTCGGGACTCAGCGTCGCCGAATCGAACTCGAAGTAGACGGTGCTGCGCCGAATCTCTTCGTGCCGGACGTTCCCGAGCGCGATGTCCTGTGCGACCTGCGCCTGCAACGCGGCGTTCGAGGCCCGTTGCTCGCTGGTCTCTGCCCGGCGCATCGCCTGCTGGGTCGCGCCATCCACACTGGTGACGCGCTGGTCCAGCGCGCCGACTTGCTCGCGCACGAATCCTTTGGTGGCACACCCCGAGCCGCTGGCCACGATGACGGCCAAACTGCCCGCAGCGATCCACGAACGGCGAATTGACATGATCAAAACCCTCCTTCGGGTTTCCACGAACGGGACGAGGGGGGATTCTCGGATGCGACCGCGTCGCCCCTTAGGTCCCGCGGGTGCAATCCACAGGCATGCGAGGACGGTGCCAGGTGTCTGGCAACGCGGTACGTAACCTGAGCCCGCACGAGACCACGAGGTGCGATCGGGTGTGGTTCTCGAGACACGCTGGTGCCGCAGAGACACGAGGGACGTGAAGCGCGTTCGACACGCATGGCGGCCCGAAAAACACGACGGCCCCCCACGCGGGAGGCCGTCGGAGTCGAGGCGTTGATGCCGATCAAAGAGCCGGCTGCTCGAGGACGATCTCTTGCACGACCCGCGCTTTGATGATTTGGAAGCTGGCGCGGCCGCCGACCGCGAAATAGTCGAGCTCGTAGGGTCCACCGTCGATGGATTCGGGCTCGCGTACGAACAGGGAGATCTCGTCTTCGCCGATCGGGATCCGGAACGGCCCGATCATCTCGACGTCGCTCTGCAGTTGCACCAACTCGGCCGTGGTCTTGACCGAGAGCTGCGCTTCCTGGTCGTTCATCTCGACCACCAGGAGTTTATCTTCCAGACGCTCGTGGTTTCCGAGGATCTCGCGGACGCTCTGCGCAGCCCGCGGTGTGAATTCGACAAGAGCCACCGGTTGCACCCCCCGCCATGAATGCGATCGGTTGACTTCGACATCGAGCCTAGCAGGCGACACGGGCTCGGCGCAACCGTGTCGCCTGCAGGCACGATGTTCGTGGGTCACTTTGATGCAGCGACCCGCGTGTTACGGCATCAGGAGCAGCCGCTCGTGATGCCGCAGTTCAAGCATTTGTAGCAAGCGCCGTTGCGCACCATGATCGCACCGCACTCACTGCACGGCGGCGCATCGGCCTGCTGGCGAAACACCTGCTGTTCGTAGCGCGCCAGATCCTGCTTGCCGTTCGAACCGGACGCGGCGACCGCGCGCCGGGTCGCAAGACGCGGCGCGGCCTGCGCCCCAGCCGCGAGCGGCGGTTCGACCTCGATGCCGGCTGCGACCACTGGATCGATCTTGTGCGCCGAGTTCACCTCGTCCGCCAGCGACGGCGAGAATTTGAGCGCCAACCAGCGGAAGATGTAGTCCACCGTCGACTTGGCGAGCGGGATGTACGGGTTGTTGGTGCGGCCCGCCGGCTCGAAGCGCGTGTGCACGAACTTGCGCGCCAGAACCTCGAGCGGAACGCCGTACTGCAGCGCGATCGAGATCGCGGTCGCGAAGGAATCCATCAATCCAGAGATGATGGAGCCTTCCTTCGCCATGACGATGAAGATCTCGCCCGGGCTGCCGTCTTCGTACATGCCGACGGTGATGTAGCCGTCGTGGCCATCGATCGAGAACTTGTGCGTCACCGCCTGGCGCTCGTCGGGAAGTCGGCGCCGCACCGCTCCCGCCGGGCGCAGAGCCACGCCTGCCTCATCGGTGTCATCGTCCATCGAGGTATTGAGGGGTTGCGAGCGCTTGCAACCGTCGCGGTACACCGCGATGGACTTGAGCCCCAACTTCCAGCCCTCGACGTAGATGTCTTCGATCTCCTCGATCGTCGCTTCGGTCGGCATGTTGACCGTCTTCGAGATGGCACCCGACAAGAACGGCTGCACCGCCGCCATCATGCGCAGGTGGCCGCGATAGTGGATCGAGCGCTCGCCGCGTGAAGGCTTGAAGGCGCAATCGAACACCGCCAGATGCTCCGAATCGATGCCCGGCGCACCCTCGATGGTGTCGTTGGCGCCGATGTAGGCGATGATCGCCTCCACCTCGTCGGCGGCGTATCCGAGCTGCTTCAACGCCAGCGGTACGGTGTTGTTGACGATCTTGAAGACGCCGCCGCCCACCAGCTTCTTGTACTTCACCAGCGCGATGTCCGGTTCGACGCCGGTGGTGTCGCAATCCATCATGAAGGCGATGGTGCCGGTCGGTGCGAGCACGGTGGCTTGCGCGTTGCGGAAACCATCGGTCTCACCCATCTCGACGGTTTCGCGCCAGGCGGTGCGCGCCGCGGTGAGCAATTCCGCATCCACCAACTCGCGGTCGATGTGCTCGACTTGATCGCGGTGGTTGCGCATGACCCGCAGGAAGCAGTCGCGGTTCTCCGAGTAACGCGCGAATGGACCGACGGCAGCGGCGATTTCGGCGCTGCGCCGGTAGGCACGCCCGCACATGAGCGCGGTGACGGCGCCGGCGACGGCACTGGCGCGGTCGCTGTCGTACGCGATGCCGTTCGACATCAGGTACGCACCCAGGTTCGCGTAGCCCAGTCCCAGCGGGCGGAAGTCATGGCTGTTCTTGGTGATCGCCGCCGTCGGGTAGCTGGAGTTGCCGACGATGATCTCCATCGCCGTCGACATGACGTCGACGACGTGTTCGAACGCCGGCACGTCGAAGCTGCCGTCCTCGCGCCGGAACCGCATCAAGTTGATCGACGACAGGTTGCAGGCCGAATCGTCCAGGAACATGTACTCGGAGCACGGGTTCGAAGCGTTGATGCGCGCCGTGTGGATGCACGGGTTCCAATCGTTCACCGTGGTGTCGAACTGGATTCCCGGATCGCCGCACAGCCAAGCGGCCTCGGCGGCGGTGCGCAGCAGTTCACGAGCGCGGAATTTCTGTGCCGGGTGTCCGCTGGTGACCTCGCGTGTCCACCAGTCGCCGTCCTGCTCGTGGGCCAGCATGAATTCGTCGGTGACCCGAATACTGTTGTTCGAGTTCTGGAAAAAGATGGAACCGTAGGCCTCACCGTTGAACGAGCCGTCGTAGCCGGCATCGATCAACACCCACGCTTTGCGTTCTTCGTCGGACTTGCAGCGGATGAAATCCTCGATGTCCGGATGCGTCACGTCGAGGATGACCATCTTGGCGGCGCGGCGGGTGCGCCCGCCAGAACGGATGACGCCGGCGAAGGCATCGAAGCCACGCATGAAGCTGACCGGACCGGACGGCTGGCCACCGGTGGACAGTTTCTCGCGCGACGAACGCAGCGGTGACAAGTTGGTGCCGGTGCCGCTGCCGAACTTGAACAGCATGCCCTCGGTTTTGGCGAGTCCCAGGATGGACTCCATGGTGTCCTGCACCGAGTTGATGAAGCAGGCCGAGCATTGCGGGTGCGACTCGACCCCGACGTTGAACCACACGGGCGAGTTGAAGCACGCCATCTGGTGCACCAGGATGTGCGTCAGCTCGCTCTCGAATGTTTCGGCGTCGGCATCGTTGTCGAAGTAACGATCCTTGCGCGCCCAACCACCCATGGTGAGGACGACGCGGTCGATGAGCTGCCGCACGCTCGATTCGCGCCGCGGGCTCGTCATGTGGCCGTGGAAGTACTTCGACGCCACGACGTTGGTCGCCATCTGCGACCAGGCCGCCGGCACCTCGATGCCGTGTTGTTCGAAGACGACCTCGCCCTTTTCGTTTTGGATGCTGGCCGAACGCTTCTCCCAGGCGACGTCGTCGTAAGGGGGTGCGCCCGGGCGGGTGAAGAAGCGCTGCATCCGCAGCTTCGTCGCGGGCGTTGCCTGGCCCCGCGACCCGGCCGCGGTCCGGGGCGATCCTGTGCCCCCGCGCAACGCCGGATTAGCCTTCGTCACTGCCATGTCCGATCTCCTTCGTGCAAACGGTTTCGGGCCCCAGCGCTCCGCCACTTCTAAGCACACAGCCCCGCGAAAGCCGGGTCACCCGAGCGAATCCAGTCGCGCACGGTTCGGGCGTTGCGGTCGTTTGAACCGCAGCGCCCTCGCGGTGCAACCCCTCTGCGCCCACCACCTGTGCGGCGTCGAGGGGACAAATCGGCCTGGGGTTGCCGGCGACCCCAAGAGTCCAAGAGACGGTCCGACCCAGCGGTGCACGGTCGTAGAGCCGGGCACCGGTGGCTCGTAACGTCAGAATCTTTCGAGTAAAGGTGCGGGCCGTTCCGAGGTCGATCGGCAGCGGGCTTCCCGAGTCACCGGCGGGCCGTTGAAGCTGCCCGCCGTTTCTCAGTCACTCGGACCCGTCGGACCTCGAAGTTCGATTTCGCGCACCCCAGCCGGCAAGCTTGCAAGGCGGGACACTAGGTCGCGTGCTCGAGTGGGTCAAGTCAATTTCTCAATCTGTAGTATTTTGTCACGTGGAGCTGCACTACATCTTGTGCTTAAACCGTATGGACGATTCTTGCGATGTGGATAACTCCGCCGGCTCGACACCTCGAGAGGGCTCCGAGCCGCCCTCCGAAGGGCTTATTGAGGGAGGTACTCGGCCTCGATCGCGTGAATTATCCGGCTGTTGCGATGGATGCACGCGATTTCGAATACGGCCGTCACGAGGTTGATCGCGACCGTCGAAATTCCCAAGAAAGTGTGGATCCACCTCGGGAGAGCGCCGACGAGGACCCCGCCCCCGAGGATGAAAGCGAGGATGGTCACGCCCAACGATGCCATGACCCACGGAAAGACCCGAGTTTTGAAGCCGCGGAGTTCGGCCAAATGGCCGCGATTGATCGCACGCCCCGAGGTCTCCATGAGGACGCGCAACTGCTTCCCGGTCGCCAGGAAGTAGAACAGGATCAGCGTGTGGACGGAGAGCACCAGCAGAACCGCCCACAGCGCCGTTTGCCAGTGACGCGCGACGCGATGATCGGAATGAATCCAGCCGGCCGCCACTGCGACCGTGCCGAGGAGCGCAGCCAGGGAGGCGGCGAGCATGACGTACATCGCGTTGCGCATCGAGCCGCCTCCGACGTCAGTGGGACATCCATTCGCGGTGACGTCGCACTCCGAGATCGCACCAGACTCCGCGTTGTCACCCTGCAACGGCCCGAGTATACTCGCGACCACTCGACGAGCGCCCGCGGGAGACGCTGATGCACTTCGACTTCGCGAATATTCTGGTGTTCGTCGCCCTGTCGGTCGGCTTCGTCGCCGTCACGTTGTTGCTGGGGAAGCTGATCCGGCCGAGCATCCCAGAGATCGCCAAAGACGATGCCTACGAATGCGGTGAGAAGCCGGTCGGCAACGCCTGGATCCAGTTCAACTTCCGCTTCTACCTGGTGGCCCTCGTCTTCATTATCTTCGATGTGGAAGTGGCGTTCATGTTCCCAGTGGCCGCGGTCTTCCGGCGCTGGGTCGCGGACGGGCAAGGCGTTCTGGCGTTGGTCGAAGTCGCCGTCTTCACCTTGATCCTGTTCGTGGGGTTGCTCTACGTGTGGTCGAAGGGCGACCTGCGCTGGTTCAAGACCGTGACCAAGGAGAGTTGACTCGATGACCGTGTACAACCAGCTCCCTCCCACCTTCGTGACGACGAACGTGGACAAGCTCATCAACTGGGGGCGGGCGTCGTCGCTGTGGTATTTGCTGTTCGGTCTCGCCTGCTGTGGCATCGAGTTGATGCAGACCGGCGGGCCGCGCGCCGATGTCGACCGCTTCGGCTCGGTGCCGCGCGCAACGCCGCGACAGAGCGACTTGATGATCGTGGCCGGCACCGTGACGCTGAAAATGGGCTCGCGCGTCAAGTTGCTCTACGATCAAATGCCGCACCCGAAGTACGTCATCTCGATGGGGAGTTGCGCCAACTGCGGCGGACTCTTCGACATGGGGTATTCGGTCTTGCGCGGCATCGACAAGCTGATCCCGGTGGACATCTACGTGCCCGGTTGCCCGCCGCGTCCGGAAGCGCTGACCGAAGCGCTGCTGCAGATCCAAGACAAGATCCACCGCGAGCGCTATCTGGCGCGGAACTAGTTGGGCGGAGAATGGACGCGACGCAGATCCACGCGACGCTCCGGCAACGCTTCGGCGACGCCGTGCACGACCTCGTCACCGAGAGATGCGATCCGTGGATCGGCGTCCAGCCGATGCGGATCGCCGAGGTCGCGGCCTTCTGCAAGAACGATCCGAGCCTCGACTTCAAAGCGATGATGAATCTGTCGGGGGTCGATGCACACGCCAACGTCGAGGTCGTCTACCACCTGCACTCGTTGACGAAGCTGCACAAGATCGTGCTCAAGGTGGCGATGCACAAGGCGAGCCCGGTGACGCAGACGGTGACCGGCGTGTGGCGCGGCGCCAATTGGTTCGAGCGCGAGTGCTACGACTTGATGGGCGTGCGCTTCGAGGGCCACCCGGATCTGCGGCGCCTGCTGCTGCCCGACGACTGGGAAGGTCATCCGTTGCGCAAGGAATACGTCTTCCCGACCGAGTACGGCGGCATCGACAACACCCGCGACTATTCGTTCTAGCCGGCGTTTCACCCCGTAGTCCGAAAGCGAGGCGACCCATGGCGACGCTGCAGACGCAAGAAATGGAACTCAACATGGGGCCGCATCACCCGTCGACGCACGGCGTGATTCGCTTCATTCTCAAGACCGACGGCGAAATTATTTCAGAGTGCAAGCCGGACGTCGGCTATCTGCATCGCTCGATCGAGAAGATCGGCGAGCTGACCACCTACAACGGCTTCATGCCCTACACCGACCGCATCGACTATGTGGCGGCGATGAGCGCCAACTTCGTCTGGGCGCTCGCGGTCGAGAAGCTGGGCGGCTACGAGGTGACGCGACGCGCCGAGTTGCTGCGCGTCATCACCACCGAGTTGGGTCGCATCTCGAGTCACTTGGTCGCGGTCGGCACCATGGCCATGGACGTCGGCGCGGTGACGCCGTTTCCGTACGCGCTGCGCGAGCGCGAACGCGTCAATGATCTCTTGGAAGAAATCTGCGGCGCGCGCCTGACCTTCAACTACCACCGCATCGGCGGCGTCGGTTGGGACATGCCGGCCGGCTGGGACAAGAAGGTGCTCACCTTCTGCGACAGCTTCGAGAAGATCTTGGAAGAGTTCGATCGGCTGATCACCGGTAACCACATCTTCATCGAGCGGCTGGCGAAGGTCTGCGTCATCTCGCCGGAGGATGCGGTGGACTGGTGCTTCACCGGTCCCAACCTGCGTGCCAGCGGCGTCGATTGGGATCTGCGGCGTGACGAGCCGTACTCCATCTACAAGGACGTCAAGTTCGCGGTGCCGCTGGGAACCAGCGACGTCGGCGTCCTGGGCGATTCCTACAATCGCTTCGTGGTGCGCGTGATCGAGATGGGCGAAGCGGCGAAAATCGCGCGCCAGTGCGTCCTGATGTTGCCCGAGACCGACGGCCAAAACCCGGTGCCGAAGCCAAAGACATTGAAGCCCGCCAAGGGCGAGTGTTATGTGCGCACCGAAGCACCACGCGGCGAGATGGGGATCTTCGTCGTGAGTGACGGCAGCGACAAGGCCTGGCGGGTGAAGGCGCGCACCGGCTCCTTCTGTGCGATGGGCGCGGTGGAAGCGCTGTCGCCGGGTCTCATGCTGGCCGACTTGGTTGCCCTCATCGCCAGCTTCGACGTGGTCGCGCCGGAGATCGATCGCTGAAACGCATGCCGGCGGTGGATCGCCACCGCCCGTGACCGACGGGGGATTCGTGCGGCAGTTCCTCGATGGGTTGTTGAAGCAGTGGGGCGTCACCAACGATTTGGTGACGGTGCTGGTCTATGGCGCCGGCATGCTGCTGTTCGCGACCATCGTGCTGCTCTTGTGGGTGGCGCCGCTCGCCGGTTTCACCAGCTATTTCGAACGCCGCATCGCCGCGCGTATGCAGTCGCGCGTCGGTCCCAATCGTGTCGGCCCACATGGCATCTTGCAGTGGATCGCTGACGGGCTGAAGTGCTTGCTCAAGGAAGACCTCATCCCGCGCGAGGCCGATGCCAAGCTGTTCAAGGTCGCGCCCTATCTCGTCTTCTTCGGGATGTTGGGAACCTTCATCGTGCTGCCGTTCTCGGAATGGCTGGTCATCGCCGATCTCGATATCGGCGTGTTCTTCCTCATGGCGGTCACAGCCTTCGTCGCGGTGGGGATCATCATCGCCGGCTGGTCGTCGAACAACAAATGGGCGCTCTTGGGCGGCATGCGCTCGGCGGCGCAGATCGTGAGTTACGAAATCCCGAGCGGCCTGGCGTTGTTGGCGGTGGTGCTGACGGCGGGAACGCTTTCGACCCAAGGCATCATCCGCGACCAGGGTTGGGCGCCGTGGCAGTGGAACATGTTCCGTACGCCGTTCTTGTTCACCGCCTTCTTCGTGTATTTCATCTCGGCGCTGGCGGAGATCAACCGCGCGCCGTTCGATCTGCCGGAAGCCGAGTCGGAGTTGGTCGCCGGCTACAACACCGAGTACAGCGGCATGCGCTTCGCCTTGTTTTTCTTGGCCGAGTGGGCCGATTGCTACGTCATCTCGGCGGTCGCGACCATGGCGTTCTTGGGCGGCTGGCAGATTCCTCCGATCGTGCCCGAGGCGGCGCGGCCGCTTGTGCAGGTTCTGGCTTTCGTCGCCAAGTCGTTCTTCCTCATCTTCGTCGTCATCTGGGTCCGCTGGACGTTGCCGCGCATCCGCGTCGACCAGATGATGGAACTGTGCTGGAAATACCTGGTGCCGATCGGGTTCGTGAACCTGCTGGGGACGGCGGCGTGGGTCGCGTTCGTGCCGCCGAACCTTGGCCTCGCGACCGCCACCAGCATCACGTTGTGTGTTCTGGCCGCAGCCGTGGTGCTGTACTTCGTGGCGCGCGTGCGTTACAACCTGCGGGCCACGAACGCGGAAGTGTCGCTGAACCCGTTCGTGTGACGAATGCGGCCAGCGCCGCGCGAGCAAGCTGCGTTGGCGCGGTCAGGAGGAGGTGGGTCCGGTGCAAGCAGTCGCCGAGTACGTCGGCAACATCAGGCGCAGCGCCGGCACCATCCTCAACGGGATGGCGGTGACGTTCTCGTACATGTTCCGCCCGCCGATCACGACGCAGTATCCCGACCGCACCCCGAAACCGATCACCGACATGATTCCGGAACGCTATCGCGGTTTCTTGTGGGTGGACCTCGACATCTGCATCTCGTGTCTTTTGTGCGAGCGCGCCTGTCCGATCGACTGCATCAAGATCGAGGACGCGAAGATCGACAAGATCCTGGTGACGTCGGCCATCGACGGCAAGGCGACGCCGAAGATCAAGGATCCGACCCGCTTCGACATCAATCTGTACAAGTGCATGTACTGCGCCTTGTGTGTCGAGCCGTGTCCGACCGGCGCGATTCATTTCACCAAGGAATTCGAGGGCGCGACGCCGAACTTGAGCGATCTGCACTTGCGCTTGGTGAGCCCGGAGCGCAAGGCCAAGGTGATGGAAGCAGCCGACGAGGCGGCGAAGAAGGAAGCCGCGAAGAAGGCGGCGAAGGAAGCCGCGGCTGCGGCCGCCGCTGCGACGGCTGCACCGGCGGCGCCCGCAACCGCACCGCCGCCCGCGCCTGCGAGCGACGGCGCGCCACCCGCGGGCGAGTGAGGACGGGATGCAGGCGGCGGATTTCTTTTTCTACCTGTTCGCGGCGCTGACGATCGTTCCGGCGATCGTCGTCGTGTTCTCGCGCAATCTCCTCTACGCGGCGTTTTCGCTGCTCTTCACGTTGTCGGGGGTTGCGGCCCTGTACGCGCTCATGGGGGCCGACTTCCTCGCGATCACCCAGGTGCTGGTGTACATCGGCGGCATTCTCATCCTGATCCTGTTCGGCGTCATGTTCACCCAGCGGGTGTACGACGTGCGCGCCGAGGCGGCGTCGTTCAACCGGCGACGCGCCATGCTCATCGGCATCGTCGTGTTCGCGACGTTGTGGGGCACGGCACGCAGCGTGCCGTGGCCGGTAGGACCGCCGCGCGCGTTGGCGCCGACCACGGCCGGGATCGGCGATCTGCTCTTGTCGCGCTTCTTGCTGCCCTTCGAGGTCGTCTCGGTGCTGCTCCTCGTCGTGCTCATCGGCGTCGTACTGGTGGGTAAGAAGGAGGTCGAGGAGTAAATGGTGGGCGTGCAGCACTATCTGTTCGTGAGCGCGGTGCTCGCCAGCCTCGGCGTCATCGCGATGGTGAGCCGGCGCAACGCCGTCAGCATCCTCATGGGCATCGAATTGATTCTGAACGCTGCGGCGCTCAACTTCGTCGCCTTCGGGCGCTACGGGCGCGAGACGGCGGCGACGCCGTGGTTGTCGGGACAAATCTTCGGCATCTTCACCATCGTGCTGGCGGCGGCGGAGGCGGCGATCGCGCTCGCGATCATCATCGCCATCTACCACGCGCGCGCCAACATCAACGCCGACGAACTGCAGGAGTTGCGCCAGTGACGCCGGGCGCACACGCAGCAGACTGGCTCTGGCTCATTCCGGCGTTGCCGTTGCTGGGCGCGCTCGTGAACGGCTTCTTCGGCAAGTCGATGCAGGCGCGCTGGGGCACGCGGCCGATCAGCATGATCGGTTGCGGCGTCCTGATCGCGGCGTTCGCGCTGTCGGTGTACAGCTTCATGCGCTTGTTGGGTAGCAGCGAGCCGCGCATCCTCGAGCAATCGCTGTGGAGTTGGATCGCGGTCGGCGATCTGCAAGCGGACTTCGGCTTTCGGGTGGATCCGCTGTCGGCGGTCATGATCCTGGTCGTGAGCGGCGTCGGTGCCCTCATCCACATCTATTCGACCGGGTACATGCACGAGGACGCAGGTTATTACCGCTACTTCGCCTACTTGAACTTGTTCGTGTGGGCGATGCTGACGTTGGTGCTCGGCAGCAACCTCTTGATGATGTTCATCGGCTGGGAAGGCGTCGGGCTGTGTTCGTACCTGCTCATCGGCTTCTGGTTCACCGACGTGCAGAAGGCGATCGCCGGGATGAAGGCGTTCTTGGTCAACCGCGTGGGTGACTTGGCGTTCGTCGTCGGCGCGTTCGCGCTGTTCTGGGGATTGCAGCGGCACGAAGCCGCGACGCTCGATTTCGAAGCGCTGCGTTCCGCGGTGCCGCTGCTCATGCACGACACCATCTTCGGGTTCCACCTGCCGACCTTCGTCGGCATCTGCTTCTTCATCGGCGCGACGGGCAAGTCGGCGCAGATTCCGTTGTACGTGTGGTTGCCGGACGCCATGGCGGGTCCGACGCCGGTGTCGGCGCTCATCCACGCGGCGACGATGGTGACCGCCGGCGTCTACATGATCGGGCGGACGAGCGCGCTGTACGAGTTGGCGCCCGGGGCGCTGCACGTGGTGGCGGCCGTCGGTGGGGCGACGGCGTTGTTCGCCGCCACCATCGGTCTCGTGCAAACCGACATCAAGAAGGTGCTGGCGTATTCCACCGTCAGCCAGCTCGGCTACATGTTCTTAGGGATGGGTGTCGCGGCCTACGCCGGCGGCATCTTCCATTTGATGACGCATGCTTTCTTCAAGGCGTGCTTGTTTCTGGGTTCGGGCAGCGTCATCCACGCGATGCACCACGAGCAGGACATCCGCAAGATGGGTGGGCTGCGCAAGTACTTGCCGGTGACCTACAGGACTTTCTTGGTGTCGACGCTCGCAATTGCTGGATTGCCGCCGCTCGCCGGCTTCTTCAGCAAAGACGAAATCTTGTGGAAGGCGTGGTCGAGTCCGCTCGGGAATCCGGTCTTGTGGGCGCTGGGTGCAGTCGGCGCGGGTCTGACTGCCTTCTACATGGCGCGCCTCGTGTTCTTGACGTTCTGGGGTGAATGCCGCGCCGACGAGCACACCAAGCATCATCTGCACGAATCGCCGCGCAGCATGACGATGCCGCTCGTGGTGTTGGCGGTGTTGGCGGTGGTCGGCGGATGGGTCGGAATTCCGGCGGCGCTCGGCGGCCGCAATCACATCGAGCACTTCTTGGCGCCGGTATTCGGCGTCGTACAGAGCGCGGCGGATTCGCACGCAGGCGGGGCGGCTCGAGAGGGGCACGTGACCGAGTTCGCGACTCCCGGTCACACGAGCGAGACGCACGCAGGCGAGGGCCAACTGCCCGAGCCCCGACGCGGCGGCGTAGGTCATCCCGCGCCGCAGGGCACTACTGGAACGCACGCGGCCGGACACGGGCACGATCCGCTCGAGTACGTGTTCATGGCGATCTCGGTCGCGATCGCGTTGTTCGGGATCGGGCTCGCACATCATATGTACGTGCGGCGGCCGGAACTTCCCGAGCAACTGGCGACGCGGTTCCGCGGCGTCTATCGGACTTTGCTCAACAAGTACTGGGTGGATGAGTTCTACGCGGCGACGATTCTGCGCGGGACCCACTGGTTGTCGCGCTTCCTTGCGGCCTTCGACGCGATCGTCGTCGATGGCATCGTGAACGGCGCTGCCACCGTCACCCGCTGGGTATCGACCTTCGGCGGTGGCGTCGATCATTACATCGTGGATGGTGCCGTCAACGGCGTTGCCTGGGTGTTCCGCACGCTGGGTGGACAAGCGCGCCGCCTGCAAACGGGCGTCGTGCAGAGCTATGTCTTGGTGGTCTTCGTCGGTGTGGCGGCGATCATCGTTTTGTCGCGCTTCCTGTAGACGGGGCGCACGGATCGCAACGGAGGAAACGATGCGCATGCGGAGGGCCCGATGCTGAGCTGGATCACGTTCGCGCCACTGTTGGTGATCCCGCCGATTCTGTTGGCGCCGCGCTCGAGGCCGAACCTCATCCGCTGGCTGGCGGTGCTCGGCACGGCCGTGCCGCTGGTGCTGGCCGGCTACATCTTCATGACCTATGACCGCGCCGGCGTCGGCATCAACGAGCCGGAGAGTTTCCAGTACGTCATCAAGATGCCTTGGCTCGAGAGTTTCAACATCCAGTACTACATGGGCATCGACGGGTTGTCGGTGAGCATGCTGTTGCTGACCGCGCTGCTTTCCTTCCTGTGCATCTTCGCGTCGTGGGGGATCGAGAAGGGGCTGAAGGGTTACTTCTCGATGTTCCTGCTGCTCGAGGTCGGCATGATGGGAGTCTTCTGCGCCCTCGACTTCTTCCTGTTCTTCATCTTCTGGGAAGTCATGTTGCTGCCGATGTACTTCCTGATCGGTATCTGGGGCGGCCCGCGCAAGATCTACGCCGCGATCAAGTTTTTCCTGTACACGCTGTTCGGCTCGGTCCTGATGCTCTTGTGCATGCTGGCGCTGTATTTCAAGGGCGGCCAGACGTTCGACATGCTGCAGTTGATGCAGGGCAACTACGATTCGTCGACGCTGACGCTCTTCGGCTGGACGATGAACTTCGCCCGGGTGATGTTCATCGGCCTCTTCATCGGCTTCGCGATCAAGGTGCCGATCGTGCCGTTCCACACCTGGTTGCCGGACGCGCACGTCGAAGCGCCGACCGCGATCTCGGTGATTCTGGCCGGCGTATTGCTGAAGATGGGCACCTACGGGTTGATGCGCATCAGCTTCCCGATCTTGCCGGAGGCCACCCTGTGGTTCGCGCCGGCGCTGGCGGTGCTGGCGGTCATCAACATCGTGTACGGCGCCTTGTGCGCCATGGCGCAGAAGGACTTCAAGAAGCTGATCGCATACTCGTCGGTGAGTCACATGGGATTCGTGCTGTTGGGCATGGCGTCGGGAACGTCACAAGGCATGAACGGCGCCATTCTGCAAATGTTCAACCACGGTACGGTGACGGCGATGCTGTTCTTGCTCGTCGGCGTCATCTACGACCGGGCCCATCATCGTGAGATCAACGGCTTCGGCGGCTTGATGAGTCGCATGCCGGTGTACGGCAGCTTCACGTCGCTCGCCTTCTTCGCGGCGATCGGGTTGCCGGGCCTGTCGAGCTTCATCAGCGAGTTGCTGGTGCTCTTGGGCGGCTGGAAGAACTTCCCCGGCATCACCGTCCTGTGCTCTACCGGCATCGTGCTGGGCGCGGCCTACATGCTGTGGACGTTGCAGCGCGTTTTCCTTGGACCCTTGAACGAGAAGTACAAGGATCTGCCCGAGATCAACAAGCGCGAGATCTTCACGCTGGTGCCGCTCGCGATCATGACGATCGTGTTCGGGTTCTACCCGCAACCGATCCTGAACTTGTTGCGGGCGTCCTCCAACCACCTGGTCGAGTTGGTTTGGCAAGCGGATCGACTGGGGATTCGATGAGCCTTTCGAACCTCGACAGCTTGCGCTACTTCCTGCCGGAAGGCATCGTCGCGCTGACGATCCTGCTGGTGTTGGGGGCGGATGGCATCTCGCGCGGCCGGCGCGGCGGCCTGAACGCTGCCGTCGCGATTGCCGGGATGGTGGCGGCGCTCGCGGCCGCGGTAACGCAGATCGGCATGCCGTCCACCTTCTTGTTCATGGGCATGCTGGCGTTCGATCCGTTCGGCGTGTTCTTCCGCGTCTTCTTTCTCGCGGTCGGTGTGGTCGTGGTGCTGGTCGCGCATCCGTATCGCGAGCTGTCGCGCGAGTTCACCGGCGAGTCCTACGCCATGTTGCTCGGCGTCGTCATGGGGATGATGCTGCTCGCGACTTCGACCAATCTGCTGATGATCTACCTCGCACTCGAGATGGTCAGCTTGCCGTCGTATTTATTGACCGGGATCTTGCGCCGCGATTCGAAGTCGAGCGAAGCGGGACTCAAGTACGTGCTGTTCGGTGCCGCGGCCTCGGGTTGCATGGTGTACGGCATGTCGCTCTTCTATGGCATGACCGGCACGCTCGATCTGGTCGAACTGCGCAATGCGTTGGCGGTCACCGACGTGCCGGGCAGCGCCCTCATGGTGGCGACGGCCTTCGTGCTGGCCGGTTTCGGCTTCAAGATTTCGATGGTGCCGTTCCACATGTGGTCGCCGGACGTGTACGAAGGCGCATCGACGCCGGTGACGGCCTTCTTGTCGGTGGCGCCGAAGGCGGCCGGCATCGCGGTGTTGCTGCGCTTCTGCCTCTCGGGTCTCGCGACCGCGCAGGATGGCGCCTACCGCGCCTTCTATGGATTGGACTGGCCGTTTTTGCTCGCCGTGCTGTCGGCGGTGACGATGACGTTGGGCAACTTGGCCGCGATCCGGCAAGAGAACGTCAAGCGTATGCTGGCGTACTCGAGCATCGCGCACGCGGGCTACCTGCTCATGGGTGCAGTGTTGTTGTCGACCGAGGGCATCAAGGCGATCACGTTCTACTTGGTCGTCTACGGATTGATGAACCTGGGCGCATTCCTGGTCGTGATCGCGATGTCGGCCGACGGCCGGCGCGAGACCTTCGCCGACTACCGCGGCCTGGGGTGGCGGATGCCGCTGTTAGCCGTGCCGATGGCGATCTTCATGTTCTCGCTCGTCGGCCTGCCCCCCTTCGCCGGTTTCGTCGGCAAAGTGTATCTTTTCAAGGCCGTGGTCGCGCGTGACATGTGGTGGTTGGCGTTGATCGGAGTGTTGAACTCGGTCGTGTCGCTGGTCTACTACGCGCGCATCGTGAAGACGATGTTCCTGGACGAGCCGGGCGAATCGCCGCTGCCGCTGCCGCGCGTGCCGTGGATGCACGTGGCGTTGATCGTGGCGCTGGCGATTCCGACGTTCGTGTTCGGCTTCCGCTTCGGCTGGCTGGACCGCGTTTCCAGCTACTCGCTGCAGATTCTCTCCGGATCGTGAGCGGCGCCGGCTTCCTACCGCGCTCGCACGCATCCGACACCATCGGCGCGCTCCACGTGGAGTGTGCGTAGGAGGACGACTGTCGTGGCGATCAAGAACGACCGCTGGATCCGTCGCATGGCGATCGAGCACAAGATGATTACGCCGTTCGTGGACTACGACGCCAAACGCAAGGGCGTCATCTCGTTCGGGCTGTCGTCGTACGGCTACGACCTGCGCGTCGCCGACGAGTACAAGGTGTTCACCAACGTGCGTTCGTCGATCGTGGATCCCAAGGACTTCTCGCCGGATTCATTCGTCGATTTCAAGGGCGACGTCTGCATCATCCCGCCGAATTCGTTCGCGCTGGCGCGCAGCATCGAGTCGTTCGCGATCCCGCGCAATGTGCTGGCGCTGTGCATCGGCAAGAGCAGTTACGCGCGTTGCGGCATCATCTGCAACATCACGCCGCTAGAACCGTTGTGGGAGGGCACGCTGACACTGGAGATCTCCAACACGACGCCGTTGCCGGCGAAGATCTACAGCGGTGAAGGCTTGGCGCAAGTGTTGTTCTACGAATCGGACGAGGAGTGCGAGGTCGCGTACGCCGACCGCAAGGGCAAGTACATGCACCAGACGGGCATCACGCTGCCGCGGGTCTAAGGAGGACAGGTGCAATCACCGGAACAGAAGGCTGCCGAAGCGCTGTGGCCGATCATCGGATCGAAGCTCCTCACCAAGCCGCTGTACGTCGCGGCGCGGCTTGGGGTCGCGGACCATCTGGTGGAAGGCCCGGCGCACGTCGATGAATTGGCGCGGCGCACCGGTACGCACGCGCAATCACTGTATCGCTTGCTGCGCGCGCTGGCTTCGGCCGGAATCTTCGCCGAAGGACCGCGTCAGGTGTTCCAGAACACGCCGATGTCGGAATTGATCGTGGATTCGCCGCACTCGCTGCGGCCGATGACGTTGTGGATCAATGACCCGCGGCACGATCACTTGTACGAGTCGCTGTTGCATTGCGTGCAGACGGGCGAGACGGCGGTGGCGGCCGTGACCGGCAAGCCAGTCTGGGAGTGGTTGCAGTCGCAACCCGATCTGCACTCCATCTTCAACGGTGCCATGACTTCGAATGCGATGCGTCTGCACAGCGCGGCCGTCGAGGCCTACGATTTCTCGAGTATCGGGACGTTGGTGGATGTTGGCGGCGGTCACGGACAATTGTTGATCAACATCTTGCGCACCTGGCCCACCGTTACCGGCGTCGTGTTCGACTTGACCGGTGTGTGCGACGGTGCCCGCGACAACATCGCGACGCACGAACTCGCGAGCCGCTGCCGGGTCGAGTCCGGCGATTTCTTCCGCGAGGTGCCGGCGGGCGACGCGCACATCATGTCGTTCATCATCCACGATTGGCTCGATGAACCGGCGAGCGCCATCCTGCGCAACATCCACCGCGCGCAACCGGCGGACGGCCGCGTGATCCTGGTCGAGAACGTCATCCCCGACGGCAACGAAACCAACTTCGGCAAGCTCAGCGA
>Ga0247727_10009427_pt1 | contig 17706 bp, 15 predicted proteins | sample WisWelCaveWW1625_FD_202498 | JGI IMG/M metagenome (GOLD analysis project Ga0247727, IMG submission 202498) | Biofilm microbial communities from Wishing Well Cave, Virginia, United States - WW16-25 | ecosystem: Environmental > Aquatic > Deep subsurface > Groundwater > Cave microbial mat | place...
GGTAAAACCATCGAATTCATGAATCTCGCGCGAAATGGCCTGAGCCTGCACGAAGCCGGTCGGGTCATCGCTCGGATTGTATGCGATGGAGTTGTCGCCGCAGTCGTTCCAATAGAACCGAACCGGCGCATATTGGCACTCGAATGTGCGGTCGTTGGTTACCAGAAAATCGAGACAGAAAAGATCTCCCGGAAGTTCGCTTAGCTTGTTACAGCGCGGATGGTTCGGGCCGTTGTTAGTCTCGGCTAATCCGATTACTCTCAACAAGCCTTTTGGACAGGCGTTGCCGCAATTGCCGTTCGCGCCGTATCTATAATTGAAATACTCCCATCCGCACTCAGTATAGATGTCGCCTTCGATGGCGGATACAAAGCTAAGAGCGGTATTGTCATACGCAATCAGGAAGTCAAAGCCCCACATGGCTTCGGAACCCTTATTAAGGGTTACGCAGACGAGCTCATGAGCGCCCTGAACGGTACGATGGGTTTTTTCAATCTGAAGTTCAAAAGGCTCAACAATCAAGACGTTAAAGAAAGTATGGCAGGTTGAAGTACCTTTGCCGTCGGTTACTTGAACTGTGAAATCATAGGTCGTTCCGCCATCAGAATTGGCAGTATTGAAAGTAATTACGCCAGTGCTGGCGTTGATACTGTAGGTACCAACCGGTGTCGGTGTGACGCCTGTGATCGAGAACGAAAACGGGTCGCAGTCGCCCGCGGTAGCGTTCATGTCAACGCTGCCCGAAGTTCCTTTGCCGACGTTTGTATTTGCATTACAACCGGCGGTGAAGGTCGGAGTCACGTTGGTGAAAGTAAGCGGAACTGAACACTGCGTGGTGCCACCGCAAATACCGTCAGTAGCGCCAACTACAAGAGTCTGCGCAGTGCCGACATCGGCCAGCGTCGGAGCATAGTTCCACATTCCAGTACCGGCATTAACTGTGCCGGGACCGGATACTTTCGAATAAGTTATCGGATCGCCTGAAGGGGCTCCGGTGTAAGGGGGATCCACTGCATTGAAATCATAAGAAGCGGAAGCGCAGTGATTAAAGGACAAGCTGCCCGGACAGTTTGTAAAGTTCGGACACTCGTTCGGGACCTTAAACACGGTATAGCATACCGGTCCACCATACGGACTTCCCGGAGGACCCCAGATGGGGTTATCACTGCCAGATTCCGTTGCCCATAGCCAAGCATCATTCGGACCATAACCGGATTCGGTTATGCAAAGACGTTTGCCACTGGATGCTTCGGAAAGACCGGGAGCACCAAGCGTTATGGTTAACGCGGGTCCGTTAAATCCTGGTGCAAGGCCAACCGCCGGGTTCCGGGTGTCAAAACCTCCAAAACCAAGGGTGTCACCAAGTGCACCTGAACCAGGATTAGTGGCCGGGCCATAGAAGAACAAGTTTGCACCGTAGGCCGCCGTCCAAACGCCGGCAGCTTCGGCTACGCCGGTGCTGTCAATGTTATTCCATGTTGCTCCATCCGGAGAAAAAACACGGAAACCATTGTTGGAGGCAGTCACTTTCGAACCGGTACCGTTAGCGAAGTTTATAGTCCAGACTATCGCTGTTCCTGTTCGAAGGGTGTCTTCTGCTCCGCCGCCGTAATCGCCAGATACGCTCGAGATGTAAATATTACCCAACTGAGCGTTGGCTAGCCCAAATGAAAGCAAAAGCGCCATCATTAAGGTAAGAAATAAAGAAGAGCGTCTCATTATTTCTCTCCTATTTACTACGTTTACATTAGTTGTTTTTTGATCGTTTAATAATTTCGCTGATTCCCCCCACATTAGACCACTAAAAAAACTTGCCACAGGTGAGAGCCACCAGACCCACGGCTGATCATTTTGCGGTTTTGGCGAATACACTAAACGTCCTTTCACTTGAGCGCGTGTCATTAAACCTCTTTTAAACGTCCTCCTTTCCATCATGGGGTTATTGGCTTGAGGCCATTCCGATTTATTCGGAACAGCCCGCCGCCAAATTTTTTTTAGCAGCCCGGCCCGGTGCAGACCGGCGAGCCGCCCCTGAAAATTCTATTAATCAGTTTGTTTAAGTCGAGAATATTGCCATTGTTATGGTCGCAGTTCAGATCGGCCGCCTGCGGCGGGTCGGATGGCTGGCCGCCCCGGAATATGCGATTAATCAAAAAATTAAGATCAACGATGTTACCAACAACATTGTCTCCGTTAAGATCGCCGCATTTAAATCCGGGCAGCACTACCAGCGTACCGTCAAAAAGGTGAACTTCGCTGGTATCCAGAACCAAAATCGAGTCAAGCACGACTTCGATTGAATCCCATGGCGGAGAGGTGGTGCGTAAATAGGCCCCGCATCCCAGAGTTTCCGGCGGAGTGACGGTGTTGTCAATTGACCATTGAGTGCAGATCCAGCCGTTAGTATCCCAAAACGGCTGCGGTTCCCAGAAAGAACGCTGCGAAGATGTGGCAAAATTCAGATTATCCTTGAAGTTTTTTTCAATCTGAAGATAAACTAAACGATCGCTTAGAGTATCAGGGATATCTCCCACATCGGCCAAAAGCTTTATCAGACGGCCGCCTTGTTGCGGAAGAATTCCTTGTTTCACCGCACCGCCCTGCAAATCGGCAAAACCTACAATCACCAGGTCCAGTCCGTTAACGGAAGACGAGCGGGTTTTAATAAATTCCCAGCCGGCCAACAATGTTCCGGTGGTGTCAAAACTACCAATCAATACGTCGAAAGTATCAACGTGAGTAAAATGCCAGGGCAGGCTGTCTTTATGGACGTTAATGGAGTCAGTGCAATTCGGGGGCGAGCCGCTGACGCAGCGCCAATAAGTTGTGTCAATTTCAATGCCGCTGTCCGTTTGGAATTCCATAACGCCCGGCTGGCTATACAGCTTTATATGCAAGGCGAATCCAACTATCGTATCAAAAATGTTGTCCATGAAAACAGAAATGGGGGTGTTGGTGGCGCCGGGAGTCGCCACGGTGTCCCCGACATAAGCGGTTATTCGGGGTATCAGGGATTCATTCGGTGAATTCATTGCCGTTGCCGCCAGAATTAAAGTCGCTAAGAGCGACAACCAGATAACTTTCCGGGATATGTTGCCTAAGGCCATCCTTATTCCTCCTGAATTACAGGTATTAAGTGTTAACTCTTTTTAGTTTTCTTATCAGAATTCAATTGAGACCTGCGGAGACTCTCAAACCGATAATCGAAAATTCAATCACGCGGTCCGAAAAGCCTCACGTTAGCAGGTCTTTTTGAATACCTGAACGTTTCAGTTAACAGTCGTGGCCTATAAAGTAACCTGTTGTAAAACTCGAGTATTCCCCCGAATTACGCTCGAGTATGGAGTAACTACTATGAGTAATCGCTCGGAAAAGTTACCGACTCTCTTGAGGAGCCTTTCAATACAAGTGTTAAGTTTTTAAGAAATGTAGTCCTATCATCCGAGGGAAATATACAGGCCCTGCCACAGCCTGTCAATAGGTAAAGACCAATTTAGGCCAACTTTTTTCTGTTAACTCCTTTTTATTTTTGTCACGACTATCTTACTTACTCAAAGTCTCGGGGTTTAGAATCCCTTGCCGGGCTGACCCAGGATTAAAGGGGTATCGCCTAAGAATCCAAGAAACAACAATTGTGCCCGTTAAAACCAGTCTCATTAACTCTCGGGCTCCTCTGCTGCCCTGATAATCCCTTATTATGCAAGCTTTTAGGGTTAACCATTTTAATTTCCACCGATTAGTCAAAGCCTAGTCATACATTATTAGCATTTTTTTTCATATTCGGCAGCTTGACGCCTGGGTGCGGCCGGGTGCCCCCACCCGACCGCCAATAGCATTTTAGCGAGTGTCAACTGGGGACACCTGACACCGCCTACTATTTTATTGTTATGAAGCAATCAGGTATTTACAGGTTGACTTCTCCCCCAGCCCTTTATCAAATTCCAGCCTGAAAAATCCATTATTTCAATTAAAGGTCAGGCTTGATATGAAACGACAAACCAAAGAAAACATACAAATCGTCATATTTTTCCTGATAGTCGTCTGGCTGATTTTCTTCTACATCGTTTACCCTTTGAACCGCACCAAAGCCATGATGGGCCGTGCCGATCTCGATGACTACAAGGAACGAGCCGACACACTTATTGCTAATGAAGCCGCTTTATGGATTCAGGCCGCTTGGACGCCCGATACTTTTCGGGTTGAAACCGATGGCCTGACCAGCATAGCTGGTTTGATTTGTGTTTCTTTGGACTCGGCCATCGGCACGGTAATTCTTTTACACGATGACGGTGAAAACCGAGATTCAGTACTTTCGCTGGCGCTGGCGTTTTTGAGCTCGAATTATTCGGTAGTTGCTTATGACCAAAGAGCGGCGGGCCGCTCGACCGGTGAATATCGCGGCGACGGCTGGCTGGAAGGAAATGATTTAACTGAAATAATCGCCTATCTGGATTTGCGTCATCAATTGACTCATCCGATGACAGTTGTCGGATTTGGAGCGGGAGCTGACGCCGCTATTTTATCTTCGCTGAACGAGAATCGAATTGAGGCCGTAGTAGCCATGAATCCATATTTATCTTCATCACGCTGGCTGGATATTTTGAAAACAAAGCACGAGACGTGGTGGTTCCCATTTTTCAGAACGGTTATGTGGTGGTACTATGGCTTGCGCTCGAGCTACGCCGCACCCTATCGGGAACTTGATAATATCCAAGCGCTCAAAGTTCCGACGATGCTTTTTGTCGAAGAACCCCTACTCTCCGACCCTGAAGTTCTACGGCTCAAAGAACTCTCTTCCGACACTTTGCTCACCCTCCACCCGACTCCGACAGATGAAAGCGGGAGATTGGATAGGGTGCTGGAGTTTGTGGCAAAACGATAACTTTCGTGGGCGGCAGACGTCTCGTCTGCCCCTTGACTTCAATTCTAACCGATCCGTGGGCGGCAGACGTCTCGTCTGCCCCTTGACGAAGTAATTCCTTAACGACATTATCGTACATTATGGTCATACGAAAACGCCTGCAGTTAACCGGCCCCGCCATGGCTTTTATCACCACTACAGCAAAGGATTGGACACCGATATTTTCCAATCCAAAGTTTGCCTTTTCGACTTTACAGCAGCTTAATGAAACTCTTGCCTTCTATCAGGTGTCGCTGGCGGCATACGTTTTGATGCCAACGCATCTTCACACGCTGTTAGGATTCAGAAACATAGAAACGATGTCCGAAGTTATTCAGAGCTTTAAAAGTTTGTCGTCCAAACGACTTCGCCTGCTCTTGCCTCAAAGAGAATTTCCTGTATTCTATGACGGAGACAAGTTTCAACTTTGGAAACCTCGGTTTGACGATTTAATTATTTGGTCAGAGAAGCAGTTTAGGATTAAAATCAATTATATTCATAATAATCCGGTGAAGGCTGGTCTGGTAAAGCGAGAAGTTGATTATTCTTTCTCCAGCGCGCGGTAATGGTTTGATGGAGAAAAGGGCATTATGCCTGTGGATAAGAATTGGAGTTGGACAGAGAGAATTGATATTGAGAAAGGGGCAGACGAGACGTCTGCCGCCCACGGAATATTTTTATACTCCCTGATCAATAAATTTTTGTAATACTTAAGTCGAGATTATCTTCATTTCCAACAATTTCTCTGCAATCTTTGCCAGTCCGCTATTGTGAATCAATGGAATTCCATCTGGGCCATGTCCAACCTTCAATCGCTTTCCATCTTTTCGACGGCCTTTATAATATCTAATCTTAAGTTCAATCGGATTTTGATCCTTCTTTTGGGAAATGAGGTATACGTATGGAAAAACGGTTTCAAATTCTGTTGGTATTCTGAAGACACCCTTTATGTGTCGATTACATGTTTGCCCCAATTTTTGCAATTTCAAAGCGTCCAATACGTAACCGAGTTTCTTACAGTGCTTGCATTGAATCATCCCCCCATTCTCACCAAAGGTATGGTCTGTGTGATCATTTATTAAGTCAACGATATTTTTCGCGTAAGTTAATTTGTCACATTTTAGACACTTGATCTCAATGGTCATAATTTACCCCTTAAGTCATTATGATTAATCTCCTAAAGTCGCACCTATTTTTCAATACAACCTCTCCCTCTTAGCCAAAAAGGCATATAGCGCCTTATCGAAGGGGGTGGAAGTATCGATGGGGTGGTAGTCGATATTGGACTGGCGGCAGGCCGAGGCAATCTCTTCGGAAAAGGCTTTGACTTGCTCGCTATAATATTTTTTAATCTGATAGGGGAGCGTGGTCAGTTCTTCACCCGTCTCCATATCCTTGAAAATTGCCTCACGGGGAAAGGCAAAATCCCGCTCGCGCGGGTCAAGAATATGAAATACAATTATCTCGTGCTTGTTATAACGAAAATGCTTAAGGCCTGAAATAATCTTCGGCGCTTCATCCAGCAAATCAGACATAATAATCACCAGCCCGCGCCGTTTGATGCGGTCGGCCATTTCGTGCAGGGTCGAAGTGATATTGGTTTTATCCGAGGGCGTCTGATTGGCCAGTTCGTTTAACAAAACGTGCAGATGGCCGGATTTGGAACGCGGGGGAATATAGCGGCGGAGTTTTTCATCGAATGTGACCAGCCCGACAGAATCGCGCTGGCGAAGCATCATGTATGACAGCGCCCCGGATAACAGCCGGGCATAGTCGAGTTTGTTAATGCGATTTTCGGAGTGATAGGCCATCGAGGCGGAGCAGTCGAGCAATAGATACGCTTTGAGATTAGTTTCTTCTTCGAACTGCTTGATATAGAACCGGTCGGATTTGCCGTAGACCTTCCAATCGATATCACGGATATTGTCGCCGGGCATATACTGCCGGTGCTCGGCAAACTCGACCGAAAAACCATGATAGGGGGACTTGTGCAGGCCGGCGATAAATCCTTCCACCACCATCCGGGCGCGAATTTCCATCCCTTTGAGTTTGGAGACGATATCGGGATTGAGATACTGCTGGTAACTGGTGTTCATTTTGGTTCTACGGGATGGCGGAGCAGGTCGGCGTAAATTACAACCGCCATGTAAGCGATGCTGACAAGTATCAAGACCCCGCTTACAGCCACCATTTCATTATAGAGCCAGTGATAATTCTCGCCGGTCAGCCCGATGTTGTGAACCACCACGGATACAGCAAAAACCCAGAATATATTTTTTTTAATTTTGGGTTTCACTGAAGTAAACAGAAACACCAGCCCCATGGCGAAAAATAACAGCGTCTGGCCGTTTATATGAGTATGCGCCATTTTGACGTTGTGCTTAAGACGGCGGCGGCTTTGATCCGGCGTTACTTTTTGCTTCGGTTCGGACTCCGGCTCTTGCGCCTTTGCAGTGTCAACTTGGCCGTAGGGCTCAACCACGTATGCTGGAACTTGCTCCGGGGAGATCATTCCTTTTTCGACATAAAGAATCGTAATCGCCCAGCCGCAGACGAAGAGCATCAGAGTTGTAAACAGACCGATAAAGAGTTTGGCGTAAGAGGGAAGATTAGAGAGGCGGATAGTTTCTAACATTATTTATTTCTTTCAAATACGAGATTGCTTCGACTCGATAAGAATCGAGTCTCGCAAAGACGTACTCAACTTTCATATTAGAGCAACTTAACTTTTCAAATTTTAGGCCAAGTCCGTCGTTGAGAGACCCCGATTCCTATCGGGGGCGATGCAATCTCACTCCCTCGATTTTACCGCCTCCAGCACCCGCTTGATAATTTCGTTGCCGTCAACACCGTCGGCTTCAGCGTTAAACGATGTTACAATTCTATGACGCAAAACCGGATAGGCCGCAAAGCGGACGTCTTCGGGGCCCGGAGTCGGGCGGCCTTCGAGAATGGCTTTGGTCTTGGCGGCCAAAATCAAATACTGTGAAGCACGCGGACCGGCCCCCCAGTTGACCCAGTTTTTGATAAACTCCGGCGCGCCCGGTTCGTTGGGACGAGTGGCGCGAACTAAATCGACCGCATATTCAATCAAATGATCCGAGACCGGCACCCGTCTGACCAGATGCTGAAAGCCCAAAATCTCCGATGGTGACAAAATTTTGTTCAACTGATATTCCGGCACGGCCGTAGTCGTTTTGACAATTTCCTGCTCTTCATCGCTGGACGGATAATCGACCAAAATGTTAAACATAAACCGGTCGAGCTGGGCTTCGGGGAGGGGATAAGTACCTTCCTGCTCAATCGGGTTCTGTGTGGCCAGTACATAGAACGGTTCATCCAACTTGTAAGTATTACCAGCGGCGGTAACTTCGTGCTCTTGCATGGCCTGTAAAAGCGCCGCCTGGGTTTTGGGAGGGGTGCGGTTGATTTCGTCGGCTAAGACGATATTGGCAAATACCGGGCCTTTGACAAACCGGAACTGCCGTTTGCCGGATGTGCGGTCTTCTTCAATGATTTCCGTGCCGGTAATATCCGAGGGCATCAAATCCGGCGTAAACTGGATGCGGCTGAATTTCAAATCGAGCGCTCTGGCCAGTGTCGATATCAAAAGCGTTTTGGCCAATCCCGGTACGCCGATTAAGAGCGAATGCCCCGAAGATAATAGTGATATTAAGAGTAGCTCAATTACTTTACTTTGGCCGATAATAACTTTGCAGACTTCTTTTTGAATGCGCTCGTAAGCGGCATGTAATTCTTCAACTTGAGTGATATCTGATTTCGTTTGAACCGTGGGCATTAATCCTCCAATTACATATTTAGAAAATGGAAACTTACTTTCACAATTATACTAAATTTTCCGTAGAAAGTGGCAGATATCTTATTGAAAATCAATGAGAGGACAATCCAAGCTGCTGGTCAAACTCCTTTAAGAAACTAAGTGCCTGTTTCAATAGCGCCTCGGGACGCTCCAATTGAAAGTGCGAAATTTCTACTCTGATAATCGACTTTTCCGAGTAATCATCACCTAAAACATTGTCTTCAAGATGACTTCCAAGAACTCTATCGAGGGCAGAAAATTCGAACTTGGTAAACACAAATCGAACAAAAGGGATTTTTGACTTTACAGCTTTATATCTTTGTGGAAATTGCGCATAATTGTCTGCTTTAAACGGATTCACGATGTCAGCCGAATATCGTTTTACCGCTTCGATTCCCCCTCCAAATCTTTGAATCATGGCGACTAAATATGTTTGCACTCCGACCCAATCGTTTAAGGAAGTTATCCCGGCGCCGAGTTTCGTTAAAGTTGCCAGAATGCTGGATTCATTTCCGGTTTCCATTTGAGCAAATACTGCCGTCACCAGACACGTGGACAAATCAATATTGCAGGCAATCAATAGCACCCCGTCTACTTTAAGACCCAACCCTTCCGGTGACAACAGCATTTGAAGAATATTATCTGCGCCGGAAGAAAAGCCCATCAGAATTACCCGCTTGGCCCTAAATTCTTTTTGGCAGAACTGAAAAAACTCTCTTAGAATAATCGAATGATCCGCAAGCGACAGCGCCGGTCGGTATTTCGCATTCCAGTCCCATCCAAACAAAGTAAACGCCACACAGGTACAGGGAAGCTTGTTGATTACAGTTGCAAAATCACTATGCTCCCCGCCAACGCCGTGAATAACTATCATCAGCGTGTCAGAGCGGACGTTGTTAACCACGTAGGCCATGCCAGCGCCAATCATTTTGGGCGAGCGTGTTTCCAGTTTCCTGACTAGATCCGCCGTCAAAACAAAACTCCCCTCGCTGACATTTTCAACTTTATGAGGTTGCCCCAGCATAAGATCCGCCACCAGCAGCTTGGCCGAATCACCAGTTTTTAATTCTTCAAGTTCATTTCTAATATCTTTAGAGGTCTGGAATCGTCGGGCAGGATCTTTCTGAAGACACCGTCCAATGATGCGCTGCAAATCGTAGGGAGCATCGGCTCTGATATCTGAAACCGGTTTGGGCTGGTCGCGCAGAACGCTCGATGAAATTTCCGCGGCCGACGAGCCGCTAAACGGACGCACTCCGCAAGTCAATTCATGAAGAATGACACCTAGAGAAAAAATGTCCGACAGGTGGTCAACGCTCTGCCCGCGCAATTGCTCGGGTGACATATACTGAACCGTACCAATGACCGAACCAACTTCGGTAAGCTTCGTCAGTGTTTTTTCAAGATTTTTAGTTTCGGATTGTCCGCCAAAAATGGCCAAGCCGAAATCAAGAATGTGCACGTTCTCGTTTTCATCGATAATAATATTGGCCGGCTTAAGATCGCGATGAGTTATTCCCTGGCTGTGGGCGGCAATCAATCCTTCGCTTATTTGAATTCCAATATCAATTATTTCGCGAATTGTCAGTTTTCTTTTCTTGGCATACGCATCAAGCGACTCGCCCTTAACAAAAGTCATGGCGATAAAAGGGTTGTTTTGATATTCCCCGACCTCGTGCACCGTAACAATATTCGGGTGATTTAATTTTGCGGCGGCCTGGGCTTCGCGTGTAAACCTTTTTCTAAACTGTTCATTTTGACCAAATTCATTGGACAAAAATTTCAGCGCTACTTTGCGGTCGAGCTTGGAATCCTGCGCCAGATAAACTTCGCCCATGCCGCCCTGGCCGATTTTCTCAATAATTTGGTATTGATTAACTTTTGAGTTTGTGCTTAACATATAAATATGGTCATGATTATAGCACTTGCTTCAAAACTAAATGTGTGGAGCCTCTGTCTTGTCATAACGGAAATCTATTCAAATATTGACTTAAAATCACCCGAATAAAAACAGAACGACAGTGAATGAAGCGAAGCGGTAAAAGCCCTTTTCTCAATGAAATAACGGGGTTACAGCTGTATCTTCATTTTTTGTTTAAATAGACCGCATTATCTCGTTAGAATTCAATTAGTTAAATAATAGAATGTGGAAAAAGAGATAGTTTGGTAATTGACAATGAATAAATCGACACTGTCGGACAACGATTTACTCGATTATCCACACTTGACAAGACTTATCAACAAAATCACAGAAGCCCACTTAAGACTGGCTGTCGTCGTCGGATTCCATTGACGGAACAGTTTCGCGTCTTTCACGAGCTAAAAAGCCCAAATCAGGTGCGGAATCTTTCATATTGCAGGCGCCACAAAAGATTGCACCTTGCTCAATTACGAGAGATTTCGTGCGAATGTCACCCTCGACTTCGCATTTCGCCTGAAGCTCGACCTTTTCGGCGGAGTTGATATTTCCGACCAATCGTCCGGCGATAATAATAGTGCCGGCTTCGATTTCGGATTCCACTACCCCGGTCGCGCCAATCGTGATCGATTCGTCGCAAATGACTTTTCCCTTGGCAGTGCCGTCGACTCTAAGTCCGCCTTTGACATCGATGGTTCCAGTAATGACTGTGTCTTTGCCGATAATTGTATTCATTGTTCCATCCATTTCGCCTAATAGTTTTTTCATAATTATTGCATTTCCATAGGGTTTATGGGTTCATCGTTAACTCTTATTTCGTAATGAACGTGCGGCGCGGTCGATTTGCCGGTGTTGCCGGACAAGGCTAAGCGGCTGCCCGGCAGCACTTTTTCCCCTTTTTCCACCAAAATTTCCTTGTTGTGACCATACAGTGTGGTCGTGCTGTCATTATGCTTAATAACAACGATATTGCCATAAATTGCATCAAAGCCGCTCATGACTACTTCGCCGGTAGCAGTCGCCAAAACCGGAGTTCCTTCGGCGCAGGCGATATCAATGCCCGGATGATAGTGCGTGCTGTCTTCCAATATAAAATCCTGTGTGATAAACCCTTTTACCGGCAGCCCTGATGGTACACTTAAATCCGGGCCGGCCGCGCGCTGCACCGCCGCCATGGCGGCTTCATCCAACGATGCAAAAAGGGTGGAATCATCGGGCATTTCCGGGAATTTTATATCCACCCCCGCCAGACTGGTAAGTCGGCTGACAATTTCACGGGTTTGATTCAAATTCTGCTCCAGCAGTTGCACTTTGTATTGATATTTGAGCAGCCTTTCATTTTCCTCTTGAAATTTATCGGCCAAAACGGCTTTTGTCATTATCTTTCCGTAAAAAATAAAGAACAAAACTATCCCTAAAATGAAGAGCGCCAGTCCGCCCAAAATGGCCCGGTAATGCCACTGTCGCATGCGCACGCCGCGGCGCGCTTCGGCCCCATCGGGGATAATCATCAATGTGACATAACTGTTCAAGTTCATACATTAATATCGACCTAATGTATCCTTTTGAGTAATGCGACAATTCGCTCCAGATCATCACTGCCGTAATATTCGATTTCAATTTTGCCGCGTTTTAGGCCCGGCTGAATTTTTACGGACGTGCCCAGAATTTGCCTCAAATTATTTTCATATTCGGCAATCATCGGCGCCTGTCTTTTGGGAATCAGCCGGCGCTTTTTGCTTCTGGCTTTTTCTTCGGTTTCCCGAACCGACCAGGTCCCTTTGAGAATTTCTTCGGCCAGATTCAACCGGTCCTGTTCATGCTCAAGCGAAAGAATGGCCCGGGCGTGACCTTCAGTCAGTTTACCGTCCCGAACAAGAATCTGAATCGAAATCGGCAGCGTTAACAGCCGCAGATTGTTGGTTACGGCGCTGCGGCTTTTGTTGACCTTTTCGGACAACTGCTCCTGCGACAGGCCGCATTTATCCAGAAGAGTCCTGTAGGCGTGGGCCAGTTCGATGGGGTTTAAGTTTTCCCGTTGGATGTTCTCAACCAAGGCTAGTTCCAATCGGCGAATATCATCGGCCTCATTCATCAATATGACCGGAAGTTCAGTCAAGCCGGCCAGTTTGGCGGCGCGCAGACGCCGTTCACCGGCGATGATTATATAATCCTCGCCGCTCGGCGTAACTACCAGCGGCTGCATAATGCCATTTTGCTTAAAAGACTCGGCCAGTTCTTTTAAGCCCTCTTCAGCAAAGGCTCGGCGCGGCTGCATCGGGTTGGCCCGAAGGCGGCCGATGGCCACCATTTTATATTTCTGTTCAAGTGCGGCCGGCGTTTCCCGGGGGTCTTTATGGGGAATGAGGGCTTCCAGCCCGCGCCCCAGTACAACTCGTGAACTCATCCTGAAATCACCTCCCTGGTTAGTGACATATAGTTTTCGGCTCCGGTTGACATTATATCGTAGAGAATAATCGGTTTTCCGAAAGACGGCGCTTCCGACAAGCGCACGTTTCGTGAAATCACCGTATTGTAGACGCGCGAATCAAAATGCTTGCGGACTTCCTCGGACACCTGGCGGGATAGGTTTAGACGGCCGTCATACATGGTTAATAATACACCTTCAACTTTAAGATTGGGGTTGAGGTTTTCTTTAACCAGATTGATCGTGTTTAATAGCTGTCCCAGCCCCTCGAGGGCAAAATATTCGCATTGAATCGGAATGATGACCGAGTCGGCGGCGGTGAGCACATTAATGGTGAGAAGTCCCAGCGAGGGCGGGCAGTCAATAACGATAAAATCAAACTGATCATTTAAGGGCTGCAAAGTTTTCTTAAGCTGGTGTTCGCGCGACATCAGGCCGACCAGTTCTATTTCGGCGCCGACCAGGGCAATGGCCGACGGCAGCACTTTGAGAAATTCCAGATCGGTCGTCATTATAGTATCGTGGATGTTTTTATCGCCGATTAAAGCGTCATAAATGGAAGATTCTATTCTGGTTTTAGCTAAACCCATGCCGCTGGTAGAATTAGCCTGCGGATCCATATCGACCAAAAGAGTCTTCATCTCGGCCGCGGCCAAACACGAGGCCAGATTGACGGCGGTAGTCGTCTTGCCCACGCCCCCCTTTTGATTGGAAATCGCTATTTTTTTCGCCAAAAGAACTTCTCTTTAAAAAAACAAGCTTACCTTTAAAAATTGGAAAAGAATCTTAGGTTTCACGTGAAACCCAATCAACAAAAAAACTATCCGGCTATTTTAGAAAAAACCGTGAACGATTTGATAGGGCTGTGAACTTCCAAAGTATAAGCATACTTTGTTTCCGACAAATTCTTGGTGATGATTTCATCTGCTAATTTGGAGTAGTAGATGAAGACTCCGCGCCGGTCAAGCAGGTTTGAAATTTTTTTCAAAAGCGGCCCGGTCAGTTTTACCAGACGCAAGGTGATCAAATCAAATTTTCCGGAAAATTCACACTCATCAAAATTCCGGTCAAAAATTTCCACCTGAATTCCGAGTTGTTTTGACATTCGTTTCAAGGCGGATGCTTTTTTGTTGGTCCTTTCGACTAAAACAGACTTTGTAGGTTTTAGTGACATTATAATGGGGAAGGCCGGAAAACCTCCGCCGGAACCGATGTCCAGATAATTTAAAAATTGATGCGCTTTGACGACCTCAAAAGGGAGAAGCGACTCGGCCGATAATCGTACTAAATCGGAGCGGGATGTTTCACGTGAAACAAGATTGATTTTCCTGTTTTCTGCCTCTAATAAGTCAAGATATTGCTTGAGCTTAGAATCCGGGTCGTATTTGAAAAGAATTTCTGGGGGGGCAAAGCTTAACTGTGTCGGAGGCTGGTCGCTCATCCGGCCGAGGCCTTGAATCTTTTCAAGTAAACTGACAAAACGGCCACATCGCCGGGGGTGACTCCTTCAATCCTGCCGGCCTGGCCCAGCGAAGCCGGCTGGAAACGAATAAATTTTTCCGAAGCTTCCTTTTTAAGTCCCTTGATGCCGGCAAACAAAAATCCGTCAGGAATGCGCTCGTTTTCCAATTTCTTGAATTTCTTGATTTCCCGCTCCTGCTTGTCCACATACCCCTGATAACGGATTTTGATTGCCGCCCGCTCCAGAATTTCAGGATTATCTGCAAATCTGCCGTCATATTGAGTTAGTATCGGCAAAACGTCAGCCATTGATATTTCCGGCTGTTTGACCAAATATTCCAGTGAAACTTTCAATTTCCCTTTAATTCGACCATCCAATTCCCGATGCTCGTTGACCGGTATCTTGGTATCCCGGCAAAACCGAATGGCCTGTTCAGTAAGGAGCTGGGTTTCTTCAAAAGAGCTTAATTCCTGCTTTTCCATAAGTCCGTATTTTTGTGCAAATCGAGCCAGCCGGTCACGGGCATTGTCTTCTCGCATCGCCAGCCGGTATTCGGCTCTCGATGTGAAAAGCCGGTACGGTTCGGTAGTGGAGCGGCTAGTCAGGTCGTCAATCATAACGCCGATATAGGCTTGGGAGCGGTCAAGCACGAACGGAGGTTCTTTTTCAATATAAAGAACGGCATTTATCCCTGCCATTAACCCCTGGCCGGCCGCTTCTTCGTATCCGGAGGTGCCATTAATTTGACCGGCAAAAAACAACCCTTTTAGTAATCGAGTTTCCAAAGAAGGCTTGATTTGGTGCGCCGGGCAGTAGTCATATTCGACGGCATAGCCGGGCCGAGTGATTTCCACATTTTCAAGTCCGATAACTGTCCGAATTGCAATGGCTTGGACTTCTTCGGGAAGTGATGTGGAAAATCCGTTGGGGTATATTTCGCTGGTACCGTTTCCTTCGGGCTCCAAAAAGAGTTGATGTCTGGGCTTGTCGGCAAAGCGAAAGAACTTGTCTTCAATCGATGGGCAATATCTGGGGCCGACGGATTTGATCTGGCCGGAAAACATGGGGGAGCGGTGGATGTTTTCCAAGATGTGTTTTTTGGTAGCGTCGGTGGTGTAAGTCAAGTAACAGGGCGACTGCTCAAAGGGTGCGCGGTGCGATCTTGGAGAAAAAAAAGGAATGGGTTCCTGGCCGGGTTGTTTTTCACATTTGCCCCAATCGATAGTATTTCCATTCAATCTCGGCGGTGTGCCGGTTTTTAGACGACTGATTTCAAAGCCGAGTTCACGGAAAGAATCCGAAAGCTGGTAGGCCGCATTTTCTCCAATGCGACCGGCTTTGATTTTCTTTACCCCAATGTGGATAAGTCCGCCCAAAAAAGTGCCGGTAGCAACTATAACGGCTTTACATAGAATCAATTCGCCGGTCTCGGTGCGAATTCCGGCAACTTTTTCGTTTTCCACAATGATCTGTCCGGCCAGAGTTTCGATGATTTCAACATTTTTCTCTTTGGCCACATAATCGCAGATAAAATCATTATAAGCCCGCCGGTCGCATTGGACTCTGGTGGACCAGACCGCCGGCCCGCGCGAGAGGTTCAATTTTCGAAATTGAATGCCGGAGGCATCGGCGGCGATCCCCATAACGCCGCCCAAAGCGTCTATTTCTTTGACTACATGCGACTTAGCAATGCCGCCAATAGCCGGATTGCAGGACATCAGCGCCAGTTTGCGGCAATCCATCGTGACAATAGCAGCAGTTTTCCCCATCCGGGCCGCCGCCAAAGCCGCTTCGACCCCGGCGTGCCCACCGCCAATTATGACTATGTCAAAATCTTTGTTTGAAAACATAGTGTGCTAATTTATGGGATTGGCAGGAGAATGCCAAAGTAAATTTGAACTAATAAAAAAAAAGAGCCGATTATTCCGGAGTTAAACGCCTTTCACCGGTGCCGTCGGCATTGATTAAATACACTGCCGATATGACCGGCCAGCCTTTTTCCGCTCTCCACATTCTCCTAATGAAGGCGATTTTTTCCCCGTCCGGCGACCAGCGGGCAAAATAAGCATTGTCGATAATTTTTGTTTTCACAGAATCTGTGAGATTGATTTGATAAATGGCATCGTCATAAGTAAAGAGAATTCTATTGCCGTTATGCGACCACGACGGCCAGATACCTTTACACAACGTGAACTTATTTTTCCCATCGGCATCAATAATATAAATCGAGTCGTGTCCGGCTTCGATATTGCCATAATAAGCGATTCGTTTCCCATCAGGCGACCAGCGGGGATTGTCCTTTCGCATTGAATCATTAGTTAACGCTACAATATTTGAACTATTTACGTCTATGGTGTACACCTGCGACAGCCCATTCTTTCTCAAGATAAATGTAATTTTGCCGCCATCGGGAGACCAATCCGGATGAGATTCGCGGGTGGTGTCTGTCGTCAGCCGGATTGAATTACTGCTGTCAAACTGTCGAACCCAAATGTCAGTGTTGCCGTCTTTTTTAGAAGAGTATAGAAATTTTGAACCGTCCGGCGAGCACGACGTCCAAACGTCCTGCGGACCTTCTGTCAATTTTTTGTAATTCAAACCATCGACATCAACTTCGTAAATTTGATAAAGGAAATCGTTTCCTTTAATATCCATGCGCGAAAGCAGAAGCTTGGTACCATCGGGCGACCAGGAAACGTCCTGATAAAAAATCGTATCTTTTGGCGTTTGAGCCAAAACACTTACTGCCCAAATGAAAACCGAAGCCATCCCAATGAACTTTGACATTTTATATCCTTTTATGAAACAGATGATTTAGAAACGAGTATGGCCTTTCAATAGTTTCAATACTTGCGAAGCTCCAAAGCACCTGCGGCGCCTCACTTTCCGATGCAGAATTTGGAAAAAATCTGGCTCAAAATGTCATCATTATAGATGCGGCCGGTGATTTCCGCCAAAGCTTCGGCTGAAAGTCTCAAGTCAAAAGCAGTCAATTCCGGTGAGGCGCTTTTTTTCAGCTTTATGGCAGCGGCCTTGATGTTTTTCAGAGAATCTTCCAGCTTTTGTTTATGGCGGGCGGAAGTGACTATTTGGCCCGAGGTCAGGTCAGGCAACGATGAGCTGATAATATGCTGGAGTTGATTTTTGAATTTATCCACCCCTCTTTGAGTGGCGCAGG